>Ga0194126_10000513_pt1 | contig 64919 bp, 57 predicted proteins | sample TA2KigC150mmetaG_FD_148641 | JGI IMG/M metagenome (GOLD analysis project Ga0194126, IMG submission 148641) | Freshwater microbial communities from Lake Tanganyika, Tanzania - TA2015035 Kigoma Deep Cast 150m | ecosystem: Environmental > Aquatic > Freshwater > Lake | place: Tanzania: Lake...
CACCTCACGATGACGCCCTTGCGCTTCGCTAACCCTTCACCTCCATCAGGTTGGGTAGAGGACTTTCACCTCCAAGCTGCTGTGCATGCCCGGCACACTAAAAAAAAGCCCGACTCTGTCGATCCGGGCTTCCCTGGTCATAGCCAGTTAGCTCCGGGACAGGAGAAACTGTTTCAGGGTCTGGAGCGCCGACCAACAACCAGGTAAAATTGATATAATCTTCTTCATGTCTTCAACTCCTTTGCCGCCGGCGGAGGCGGTTAAGTCCATGCTCATCTGGCACCAGGGGGCGTTGGGGGACCTGCTCCTGGCGGGGCCGGCCCTGGCGGCCCTCATTCGGCATTATGCCGGGGCCCGGATCACCGCCCTGGGGCGCCCGGAGCGCTGGGGCCTGTATTCCCGGAGTCTGCCCCTGGACGGGGTGTGGGACAGCGGCGAGGCCCGGTGGCTCCACCTGTTCAGTGACGGGGACGTGCCCTCGGCGGTTCGGGAGCGCCTGGCCCGGTTCCAACTGGCCCTGGTCTTCAGCCCTCGCCCCCAAGCCGTCCTACAGGCCAGACTGCACCAGGCGGGCATCCCTGCGGTCCACTGGCTCCCCTCTTTTCCGGAGACGGGCCTGGAGCCGGTGGCGGCCATCCAGGCCCGCCAACTCGCCGGCCTGGGGCTTGATTATGCCCCCGTCCCCTTCAAACTGGAGGTGGGACTAGATCCGGATGAGGAACTGCCGGAACTTCCCGACCCCGGCCCCTGGCTGGCGGTGGCCCCGGGGAGCGGCCGGCCTCACAAGAACTGGCCCCTGGCCCTCTATTACGAAGTCAGCCGGGCCCTGGGCTGGGAGTATGGCCTGCGCGTGGTGTGGCTAACCGGCCCCGCGGAAGGGGAAATGTTGCCGTACCTGGAGGCCTTGGCTAAGGCCCAGGGCCAGGTTCTCCTGGCGGCACCGCCCCCTGGCCCGGGTGGCCCGAGTTTTGTCCCGCTGCCGGTTGTATATCGGGAACGACAGCGGCCTGACGCATCTGGCCGCGGCGGTGGGGAGGCCCGACGTTCTGGCCCTGTTCGGCCCCACTGACCCTCGGGTGTGGGCGCCCCTGGGGCCGCGGGTGAGCATCCTGAGAGCGCCAGGTCCACAGACCCCGGGGGCGGAGGGCCGCTCTATCACCGGTCCGGAGACTCGCGGCCTGAAAGCGCTGCTCCTGGAGACGGTCCTGGCGGCGGCGCAGGCGCTTTTGGGGCCAGGGAAACATGGGGGAGGCTAGGCTGAGGATTTGGACCCCTGCCGCGGTTTTGGTTATCCCGCCCCCGGTCGGTTAAAATTTTTGGTCAGGCGGTTTTTACAGGCTCCCATTGAGGATGCCGCCAGGGGCCCGGAAGATCACCCGGACTTTACCCAGGGCATCCGTACAATAATTTGAACCGATATGGTTGACGCCATTTCAGCCGATCTTCGCAGAAGCTTACTATGCTTGACTCAGGGGCCATCTTGGGTACTTGGCACTATTAATGCAGGGGTATAAAGCAGGTTACCCCCGAAAATACCCTAAACCAATATCTCCTTTCTCCAAATGGCCGGGTCCCCCTCCCGGCCATTATTTTTTTGTAGGGTTCAGCTCCGCCTTGCGAAATATTCTTGCAATACCTTTAGCTCCGATCCCTGGCGCGGCAGGTTCTCCCGCAGCGAGTTGAGGCGGGCTGCCGACTCCCGGCCCCGTTCGGCCAGGGAGGCGTCCGCCGCCAGGAGGCGGGCGGTTTCCCAGGCGGCCTGCCAGTTGTTGCAGATGAGGAGCAGGTCGGCCCCCGCCGCCAGGGCTTCTTGAGCCCCCTGGGGCGCCGGCAGCTTGGTGGCAATGGCCCCCATCTCCAGGTCATCGGTGATGATCACCCCGTCAAACCCCAGGCGCCGCCGCAGCCATTCCTTTAGGGCCACTGGGGACAGGGTGGCCGGGCGCTCCTCCCACTCCGGCACGGCCAGGTGCGCGGTCATGACCATGGGCGCCCCCGCGGCCACCGCGCCCCGGAAAGGTAAGAGGTCCGCCTCCCGTTGTGGGTCCCCGGATTGGGCCAGGGGCAGGATCTCGTGGGAATCCACCACGGTGTCCCCCAGACCCGGAAAATGTTTGGCCACGGGGATGATGCCGCCGGACAGATAGCCCCGGATGGCGGCCACGGCGTAGTTGGCCGCGGTCTCTGGGTCCGAGCCGTAAGACCGGTCCCACTGGGGGCAGGCCGGCGACCGGGCCACGTCCAGGACCGGCGCCAGGTTGACGTTGAGGCCCACCAGGGCCAGTTCCCGGGCCACCTGCCGGGCCAGACGCTCCACCTCATCCGGCGTGCTGGTGGCGCCCAGGTCCCGGGCCGCGGGGATGAGGGTGAAGGGCGCCTTCAAGCGCTGGACCCGGCCCCCCTCCTGGTCCACCGCCAGGAGCAGGGGCCGCCCGGTGGCCGCCAGGGCCTCCTGCTGCAGGTCCCGGGTCAACTCCCAGACTTGCTCCGGGCTCTCGATATTGCGGGCAAAGAGAATGACACCCCCCACTTTCAGGTCCCGCACCAGCTCCCGGGCCACCGCCTCCATCCGGGGGCCGGGAATTCCCACCATGAGGAGTTGGCCCCAAAAGGCGGGGTGATCAATCTTCGCCTGATTCTCCATGCACAAGGTTAACCTCCGGTCGCGTTCTTTTGCCTTGAAAAGCTCTTTAATTTGGTGGCACAGACTTTCCAGCCTGTGCCAAGGAAGCAAGTTAGTCGTGCACAGCCTGGAAAGGCTGTGCCACCAGCCAACACCAGACTTTTCATGAGTTACGGGTGAGCCAAAGGCCCAGGCATGACTGCCGGAGAGTGACGTCCATCCGGCCTCAATCCCTTGGGGGCGATCACCCGCTCATGGTCAGGATCTCCGCTAAATGATAAAACGACAAATTCCGGGCCGGGGCGAAGCCTAAGCCCTGCAAGTGGAGGAGGCAGCTGTAATCCAGGGACACCAGGCCCACGGCCCCGGCGGCGGTTACCGCGGCCAGGTAGGCCTCGCCGATATCCCGGGAGAGCCCGGGGTGCTGCAGGCTGAAGGTCCCCCCAAAGCCGCAGCAGGTATAATAGGGGGAAATCGTGAGCAACTTGAGGCCCTGCACCCGGGACAAGACCTCCCGGGCACAGGCAAGGCCCCCCAGCTGCCGGGCCTTGCACGACTGGTGGAGGACCAGGGACCCCTCGAATCTGGGGGTCCAGGGGAGCGGCCCCCAGCCGGCCAGCCACTCCCCCAACTCCATGACCCGGGAGGCAAGGGCTTCGACGGCGCGCCGCTCCTTAAGGCCTTCGGCCAGTTGGGGGTAGCACTGCCGCACCAGGTAAGTGCAGGAGGCGCTGGGGCAGAGGATGGTCTCGGCTCCGTCAAAGACCCGGAGAAAATGGCGCATGAGACGCCGGGCCGTGGCCGGGTCTCCCGCCGTCCAGGCGAACTGGCCGCAGCAGGTCTGATCTTCCGGGTAGACCCAGGGAACGTTCAGGCGCGTCAGCAGCCCGGCCGCCGCACTGGCCACCTGGGGGGCGCACTGGTCGAGGAAGCAGGGGATGAAGAGCTTGAGACCCACGCCATCTCCTCCTGCCGCTTTTTTATCACAAATACCGGGGGTGGGGGAAGGGGCAGGCGCTCGGACCCCGGATCATAAGTTGACGGGGACATGAGACGCGGCTTTTTAGCCAGGGGGGAACCGGTTCGGTTTCAGGCAGTACCGGCCGCTCTCGGGTGGCGCCCATAAGCAGAGGGCGGTCAAAGAATCCTGAAATCCGCGCCCGTTCAGAGGCAGTTCCTTCCCAGCCGGCGCGGGCAAAAGGAGGGTGATCGTTTCGCTTGACACGCATGGGGTGGTTTTTATAGAATAAAATCAAAAATTTATGAAATAATAACTAGTTGACTCGTAAAAGGAAATCCCCCCCATGCCCGAGGCCCCGGCGCACATTCTGGTGATCGATGATGACAAAGCCATGCGGGACGCCTGTTTTCAGATCCTCTCCCGGCAGGGGTACCGGGTGGAACTGGCTGCCGGCGCCAAACAGGGCCTCACTCTGCTGGAGCGCCTGTCGTTTAACGCCATTCTCCTGGACCTGGTCATGCCCGACATGGACGGTTTGGAGACCCTGAAAAAAATCCGGGTCCTGGACCCGGACGTCGAAGTCATCATTATCACCGGCTACGGCACCATCCAGTCCGCGGTGGAATCCATCAAAGCCGGGGCTTTCCATTTCCTCTCCAAGCCTTTTGTCCCGGACGACCTGAGGAACCTGGTGAACCGGGCCCTGGGAAAGCGGCGGCTGGATCTGGAGAACCTGTATCTGCGCCAGGAACTGAAGACCAAAGACGAGCGCAATCAACTGATCTATGAGAGCGAATCCATGATCCGGATCATGGACATGGTTGCCCGGGTGGCCCCCACGGACTCGACCGTGCTCATTACCGGCGAATCCGGCACCGGCAAGGGCCTGGTGGCCCGCAAGCTTCACCAGTTGAGTCAGCGGTCCCGGCGGCCTTTCATTACCGTGGATTGCGGCACCCTGGTGGAGACCCTGTTCGAGAGCGAGCTCTTCGGGCACGTTAAGGGATCGTTCACCGGGGCCGACGCCAACAAAATCGGCAAATTCGAACTGGCCCAGAACGGCACCCTGTTTTTTGACGAAATCAGCAATATCGGCCTGGAGGTCCAGGCCAAGTTGCTCCGGGCGGTGGAAGAGCGCAAGATCTCCAAGGTGGGCAGCCACCGGGTGATCACGGTGGACGTGCGCATCATCGCCGCCACCAACGAAGATCTTACCAAAGCCATCAAGGACGGCGCGTTCCGGGAAGACCTGTTTTACCGCCTCAATGTCGTCCTGATCCGCATGCCGACGTTAAGAGAGCGGAAAAGCGACATTCCCCTGCTGGTCCAGCACTTTTTGGAGAAGTACAATGCCCGGCTGCGAAAAGATATCCGCGGCATCTCTCCGGACGCCCTGGAGCTGATGGTGCGCCATGACTGGCCCGGCAACGTGCGGGAGTTGGAAAATACTATGGAGCGCCTGGTGGTCTTGAGTCCAGGCCCGTATCTGGAGCCCGCGGACCTGATTTTTACCGGCACCATCCTGACCACGGCCACCGAATCCGTGGTTGGCACTTCTCTCAAGGACCTGGAGCGGGATCACATCATCCAGACCTTGCAGCGCTACGACGGCCACAAGAACGAAACCGCCCGGGCCTTAGGGATCGACCGCAAAACCCTCCGGGAAAAGCTGAAGCGGTACGATCTGGAATGAAATGGATTTGAACCCCTAGCTGAAGCCCTCGTTCCCAAGTACAACTTGGGAACGAGGGGATGCGCCATGCGTGCGCGCCTAAGTGCAACTTGGGCACGAGAGTAAACTGATCTGAATTACTTGCGGCTCACGCGACTCCAAGGCGTCGTCCTGATCTTCGGGGCCGGGGCTATGATCTCCCAGGTGCTGATCCTCCGGGAGCTGATGGTTCTGGCCCAGGGGCAGGAGCTGAAGCTGGCCCTGGGGTTGTGGGGCTGGCTCCTGTGGGCCGGGTTGGGCAGCCTGGCGGGAGGCCGCCGGCATCCGCCCGGGGCCCCCGGGGTGGCCCCGGGCCGGCTGGGCGGGTTGTTGGCCCTGCTGGGGCTGCTTTTGCCCGCCACCATCCTGGCGGCCCGCGCCCTTCCCAGTCTGGCGCACCTGCCCCTGGGCCAATCCCTGCCGCTCACCACCACCTTTCTGCTCTTTTTGCTCCTGCTGGCCCCTACCGGATTGGTTTCCGGCTACTTTTTCCCCGGCGCGGTCCAGGTCCTGTCCGATGCGGCTCCCCAAGGGGCCGTGGGGCGGGCCTACTATCTGGAGACCCTGGGCGCGGCCCTGGGGGTCGTGCTGCTGCAGCTCTTCTTAGTGGGCCGCTATGCCAACCTGAGCCTGGGGCTGGCCGTCGGCTTCGGTCTGGCCCTGGCGCCCTGGCTCCTGGCCCGCCCCCGGTCCCGGACGGCTCGGGTCTTCTTGACCCTTAATCTCCTGGCGCTGACCGCGGCGGTGGTCTTGGCACCCCGGTTGGAGTTGGCCAGCCGCAGCTGGGAGTGGCCCGGGCGGCAGGTTCTCGCCACCGTGGACAGTCCTTATGCCCTGTTGTCGGCGCACCGGGAGGCAGAGCAAATCAGCTTTTTTGCCAATAACCTCTGGCAGTTCACCTATCCTGATCCCCTGACCGCCGAGCACCAGGTCCAGTTGGGCCTGCTGGAACACCCCGAGCCCCGGCGGGTGCTGCTGTTGGGAGGCGGCGTGGCCGGCCTGGGGGCGGAGATTCTCAAGACCCGCACCGTCAGTGAGCTCACTTACGTGGAACTGGACCCCTATCTGGTGAGACTGGCCCAGGGTCTCATCCCAGCCGTGGCTGATCTTTCCCGGGACCCCCGGGTCCACCTCATCTACCAGGATGCCCGCCGGTTTCTCGAGACCACCGGCGACCGCTACGACGTCATTCTCATGGCCCTGCCGGAACCCAAGAACGCCCAGTTGAACCGCTTCTATACCCGGGAATTTTACCAATTCGTGTCCCTGAAGCTCACGCCCGGGGGGGTGTTCAGCTTTGCCCTCACCGGAGCGGAGACCAGTCTCTCGCCCCTTAGGGCCGCGTATCTGGCCATGGCTTATAACACCCTGGGCCAGATTTTTCCGGAGGTGGTGGCTTTTCCGGGGGGCCAGGTGCGGTTCTTCGCCTCCACCGGTCGCGGCGTTTTGGTCTCCGACCCGGAGGTCCTGGTGCAAAGGCTGAAGATTCGTCAGCTCCCGTTGCAGTATGTTCGGGAATATTATCTCCTCCAGGACCTTTCCCCCTGGCGCCGGCAGTACCTCAACCAGGTCCTGGGCCAACTGGAGCCTTCCGTCAACACCGACCTGAACCCCAGGTGCTACTTCTTTGACCTGGCGCTGAGCACCGTCCAGGAAGGGCTGGGTGTAAAGGACGCGCTCCTGGCGGCGCAGAAACTGCCGCCGGCGGTCCCCTGGGCGGCCCTGGCTCTGGCCACCGTGCTGGCCGGGGCCGCGCTCCGCCACCGCCCCGGCCCCCGCTTTCTGTACCAGGTGGTGGTGATGGGCCTGGGCGCCATGGCCCTGGAAATCCTGGTGCTCGTCCTGTACCAGATCAGACTGGGTTCCCTCTACCAGCAGTTGGGGATGCTCATCGCGGCCTTCATGGCCGGGATGGCGGCCGGCAGCGCGGCGGTCTCGCGTTGGACCAATCGGCTTCGGGGCGGGCCGCGCCTCCTGGCGGGGCTGCAGGGGGGCCTGGCAGTCCTGGCCGCGGCCCTGGCCCTTTGGTTGCAAGGGGGTGTGTCAGTTTCGGCGTCCGGGTCGGAGTTCTGGACCCGGGCGGGATACGTCCTGCTCTTGGTGGCCGCGGGCTTCGGCGGCGGGGGGATCTTTGCCCTCTGCGCCGCCCTCTGGCATGAACTCCAGCCGGAGGCCCGGGGCCAGGGCGCCAGGCTCTACGCCGCGGACCTTTTAGGCGCTACCCTGGGAACCCTGGGGGTCAGCCTGCTGGTGCTGCCGGTGTGGGGCATCGTCGCGGCCCTCTGGTTGGTGGCGTTTCTCCATGCCGGGGCCGGGGTGATAGCCCTCCTGGCCCCAAGGTCTTAGAAGACCAAGGGCCGCTTGCGAAAAAAGTAACCGGTGATTTTGCCGGCATGCCCCCCCGTTCCTGCCCCGGCTTGCAAAGAGGGGCGCCATACCGTAAAATATTTTACAGTAGATTATCTTTATAGGTACTTTTACCGATTGTGCTTACCGGAAAGAATGATATAATCTGAGCAACGTTAAACGGATCAGGTTTTGTCCGCGCAACTCGTCTGGCTTTTCCCCGGAGAAGAATCCCACCAAGGCCCGGGACGTTAACTTTTCATGCACTGACGGCCATCTGGAGGCTCCCCAGCCGGTTTTCGGAGGAGGGCAAGATGGGCATGATCGCCTTTTACGCCGGATTATTCATTGGCATTCTGTTTGGTTTCTTATTGTCATCACTGTTGGCCTTTTCCCTGGGGAAGCGTAAGAACGGGGCGCTGCCCGACCAGGCCGAGGGATATTCCCCAGTAGATCTCCTAAAGCCTTGACCCGGGGTTTCCGCCTCCCCAGGTCTTAACGCCGTTCAGGTTGGGGCCCGGGGATGGCGAAGGAATCACGCCGGAATTTCCCTAAGCCGAGCCTTCCGGGGGGCCTTCAGGAGACCGTCTGGGGCAAATAGGCTTGCCCCGCCTGCCTCCCGGCCAGATAGACGGCGGCAAAGATCTCATCCGGCCCGGTCTGTTGGGAATCAAAAAGGACGGTAAAAAGGTCCTCCTGGGCGTCATAGGCTACTTCCAGGATACCCCGGAGAGCGGCGATGGCGGCGCGCACGGCGTCAGGGCAACCGCTTCACACAAACCCGCCGCGCTGCACCATGCCCGTCACCCGGAAATTGATGCGGTTGCTGTTCATGGGGAATCCTCCGTCTAGCCTGTCCACCCGACGTTCCGCCTTCACCCCGCCCGGCTGGCTTTTTTTAATGGGGAAATTTTTTTCATGTTACCAAATTTCATCTCAGTGCACATCACTGCCTCGCCGCTCCCCGTGATGGCCCCGCCGCCGACTCGTCTGAGGACCGGACTATCCTTGCCAAATGGAAAAATAATGAATAACCTTTAAACCGACAACCGGGGCGGGGCCTCAGGGTGCCCCGGCGAGCAACCAGCAAGGCTTTCCCGGAAAACATGTTCCGGGTAGACTATGGCCCTGGGAAGGGTAGCCGATTGGTTCGGTGGCGCCCCTGAATCCAGCCTGCATTTTTTTCTTTACCTCAGGCGGGATTTTCTTTATTATTTTAGCTAAATTAGCTTATAGGCGATTGAGCTGCCAGCCCCGGTAAGGGCTCCGGCGCGCGCCACCAAGGAGTAGAGCGGGATGAACAAGTCGCAACTCATCGAAGCTCTGGCCAAAGCTGAGAATATCACCTTGAAGAAGGCGGAAATGGTGGTCAACGCCGTTTTTGAGAACATGGCGGATGCCCTGGTGCAAAAGGAACGCATCGAAATTCGCGGCTTCGGCAGTTTCAAGGTGAAATTTTACAATGGCTATAAAGGCCGCAACCCCAAGACCGGCGATCTCATCAAAGTTGACGGCAAGAAATTGCCCTTTTTCAAGGTCGGCAAGGAACTGCGGGAACGCGTCGATCGCTGAGCCGTTTTTACAACCTGGTCGTGCTAGATGGGGAGCTAGCGGTGCCCTGTAACCCGAAAACCGCTTATGCGGGATTGAAGTCCCTTTTTGAGGATTGCAGCGCGGTCGTTGACTGCTGACCAGGGCGGCGGATTGGACCCTGCGCAACAGACGCTTGTGAACCCCGTCAGGTCCGGAAGGAAGCAGCGGTAAACAAGGCGGTCTGTGTCGCGGCGGTTTCTAATCCATCAACCCTCTGGACACTGTCCTCGGTTGCGGCGGATTCAAAGGAGGGTGCACGGCCAGGCTGTTTTTCCGCGGTATTCCCGGGCATTCTTTTCAAAAACCCCTCAATTTTCTGATTTCTCTCAGCCGGCCCGGCGTCGCCCTCCCCAAGGGGCCGATAGCTTGGCTTGCGGCTGGAAAACCATACCCTGGCAGGCATAAGGGAGTTGCACCTTCTGGGAGATGACTCTACCTCGCCTGCCTTCCGGAGGCAAGATGGCCCACCTTTCAGTAATTCTGGCTCATCCCCGGCACGGCAGCTTCAACCACGGCATCGCCGTCACCGTAGTGCATACCTTAGAGACCCAGGGGCATGAGGTCCGGTTCCATGACCTCTACCAGGAAAACTTCGACCCCATCCTGCAGGCGCCGGAACTCAATGGGGAGGCCTACCTGCACCCGGGCCTGGCGCGGCACTGCCGGGAGATCGCCCAGGCCCAAGGCATCGTCATTGTCCATCCCAACTGGTGGGGCCAGCCGCCGGCCATCCTGAAGGGCTGGGTGGACCGGGTGCTCCGGCCGGGGGTGGCCTACCGGTTTAGGGAAGGGGACTCCGGCGACGGCGTCCCGGTGGGGCTGCTTCAGGCTAAGGCCGCAGTGGTGTTCACCACCTCCAACACCCCCCGGGAGCGGGAACTGGCAGTCTTCGGCGACCCCCTGGAAACTCTTTGGAAAAACTGTATCTTTGGGTTGTGCGGCGTCCCGCGCTTTTTCCGCAAAAATTTCGCCGTGGTTGTGACCAGCACCCCCGCCCAGCGGCAGGCCTGGCTTGAGGAAGTGCGGGAGATGGTGGGCATCTTTACCCCGGCCTGATCTTAGGGCCTGTCATCAATTAACTCTGATATGGTGGATCATCAGCACGAATCCTTGATCTTGGCTGAAAGCTGACTGCGGATCGCTAGTTTCATGAGAAAAGCCCTGGGGAGGCTCACTCACCAGGGCTTTTCCCTGCAATCGCTTAGAAGGCTAAATCCGGTTTTCCTCTGGCCGGCTGGTTAGCCGGGCGGAGGCCCGTAATAGGGGGCCGGCTGATAATTACCCTGCTGAGGCGGCTGGTAATACCCCTGCGGTTGCGGCTGGTAATACCCCTGCGCCTGTGGCTGATAAGGGGTTTGGGATTGCCCGTAGACTGCTCCGGCCACGCCGCCCCCGGCACCCCCGAGCAGGGCGCCGATAGCCGCCCCCCTCCAGGGATTCGAGTGATTGATGGCGGCTCCCAGGCCGGCCCCCAGGGCTGCACCCAGACCCGCGCCCGTGTACAGGCTGGGATTTTGACTCGGCGTGGCGCATCCTGTGAGAAAACTCAAGCCCAGCAGAGCCAAAAATATCATCTGCTTTCCCAGGCGCAGGCCCCAAAAGCGTTGTTTTCCGTTCATGAATCTTCCCTCCCAAGGGATTGGTTGGTGCATTTGAATAGTTAGAACCGCGCCAGGGGAAAACGTTAAGGCGTTACCGTTGGGGGGAGAAAAAATCGCGGGCGATTGAAAAAAAAGTATAAAGCGGACCGTTAGAGTTTGAGAACCGGCAGCAGGTCCAGATGGGACTGCAGGTGGTAACGGGCTTTTAGCCCCGGGTTTTTGTAGGCCGCGAAGGGGACTCCTGCGGCCGCGGCCACCTCCTGGTCCAGGGCGGCGTCGCCGATGTACAGAGCCGCCTCCGGCTCCAGCCGGAATAGGGTGAGAATTTTTTCGAGGCACTCCGGATGCGGCTTGGGCCGGGTGACATCGTAGGCCGAGACGGTCTGATCGAAGAGGTCATCCAGCCCCAGAGTCCGGAGCACCAGGGGCAGGCTTTTGCCCCGGTTGGTGGCGATGGCGGTCAGGTAGCGGGACCGAAGCCGGATAAGCACCTCCCGGATATTCGGCTCCAGACGGATGAGGGGCAGGAACGGGTCGTTGTTGATGGTCTTCTGATAAGCCTGCGCCGCTTCCCGGCTCGGATGGCCCTGGAAGAGATAATCGATGGCTCCCTGGGCGGTGCTGACGTGTACCACCTCCATCTGCGCCTCGGTCAGGGGATTGAGCCCGAAGCGGTCCAGGATGTGGTTGTAGAAAGCCCGGTTGGATTCACGGGAATCGATCAGGACCCCGTCGCAGTCGTAGATGATTACCTGGCGCAAGCTCATTTTCTATCCGTCATTTTCTTAGCGAAGGAGGATTGTCCCTCATTTTGGGCAGTGGGTCATTTTGAAATTTTATAAGAGCGCTAATCGGGATAAAGGGGGCTGGGAGGGGAGGTTGAGGAGAGGGCAGGGGAATTGGCTTACGAAAAATCCCCCGGCCCTCCCCGCAACCATCTTGACTCATTTTCCCTTTTCCAGCAGCCGCGCCAGCAAATCGGCGCCCTGGTCCAGGAGCAGGCCGGTATTTTTAGCCGCGGCCTCGCTGTAGGGCCGGGGACGGTCAGCCGGGGTGCGGGAATCATAGAGGATGAACGGCACCGGCTCCGGGGTGTGAGTGCGCCGCGAGAGCGGCGTGAAGTGGTCGCAGAGCACCAGGAGGCGGTAATCCCCCTGCTGATCCAATCCCGCCACCATCGGCCCCACCACCTTGGCGTCGAAGTCCTCGATGGCCTGAAGCTTGAGTTGCAGTTCGCCGCTGTGGCCAGCTTCATCCGGGGCCTCCACATGGACAAAGACCAGGTCCATTTCCTTGAGCGCGGCAAGCGCCGCGGCCACCTTGCCGGCGTAATTGGTGTCCAGGAAACCCGTGGCCCCGGGGACTATGATGGGCGTTAGCCCGGCATACTTGCCGATGCCCCGGATGAGGTCAACCGCCGAGATCACCGCGCCGGTGAGGTCGAAGCGTTCTTTAAGGGTGGGCATGTGGGGGGGCCGCCCCTGCCCCCAGAGCCAGATGGAGGTGGCCGGCTTTTTGCCGGCCGCGAGGCGCCGGCGGTTGATTTCGTAATCCTTCAAGATGGGCCAGGAGGCCCGGACCAGGTCCCACAAGGGTGCGGCGGCGCCCGTGTCCATCAGGCGCCCCACCTCCTTGCCGGTCCAGTCGTGGGGCGGGTAGGTGCGCCAGGCGGCGTCCCCTTCGTCCCACACCAGGAGGTGCCGGTAACTAACCCCAGGGTAGAAGCGGCGTCCCGCCTGGCCCAGGGCTGAATCCAGTACCTGGATGATCTCCCGGGCTTCCTCACTGGTGATGTGCCCGGCGGCATAGTCCTCCATGATGAGCTTCGAGTCCTCGTGGCGCAGGGTCACCAGGTTGCAGCGAAAGGCCACCTCCGCCGGCCCCAGGTCCACTCCCAGGGCCGCAGCCTCAAGCGGCGCCCGGCCGGTGTGGTAGCGCTCCGGATCATACCCCATGATGGCCAGATTGGCGATGTCGCTGCTCGGCTCCTTGCCCGGGGGGATGGTGCGGGCGCAACCCAGTTCGCCCCGCCGGGCCAGTTCATCCATAGAGGGCGTTTTTGCCGCCTCCAGCGGGGTTTTGCCACCCAACTCGGGGATAGGATAGTCCCCCATGCCGTCGCCGACGAGAATAACGTATTTCATAGGTAAACCTGACCTTTACGCGACAGAGTGAATAGAGACCCGCCTCCGGGAAACCCAGGGCTGAGGGCGTATCGTTTATAATAACTGGAAGGGCCCCGGTGAGGCAAGGTGTCAGGAGGAAACCGGGGTAATTTGTGCGGCGAGGACGCACCTAACCCTCAGGCCTCTTGGCGCCGCCGGTCATCCTGATCCGGACGAACGGCTCACGCCTCGGGCGGGCGTTGCCCCACAGCGTGCTTGATTTCCGTCAGGGTCTCGTTGATGCGGAAGATGACGATTAAGATTTCGCAGTAGATTCTCACGACGATCGGCCCCAAAATTATTATCATGATGCCCTTAAAAACATGGCGGGTCATCAGGTGATCACCGCTAAAAATCGAAACCAAGCCGACGATAAGGCAAGTGATGGCGCCGATCCAGAACAGAATCTGGATGATGACCGGGGTGACCATGGTGCGGAAGGCCCAGAAGTCGCTCATAAGAATCTCCTTGTGCGGCAGGAATGGGTGCCCCAATTATTATCCATAATTAGTGCCGCGTGCTCTGCTTGTCGACCGGCATCGCAATTTTCTTTAATGTTTAAGGCCGCGAGAGAGCTGCCGGCGAGACGCCGGGGCCTGTCACAGGGGGTTGGGAGGGGCGTTTGAGGGGAGGGCGGGGGACCCTTACGAAAAACGAAAAACGTCCCCCGGCCTTCCCCTCAAACTATCCGTTCCCCTAAATCTGGGCCGCGTGGAGGTGGGGGTCCTCAATGCGGTAAAACACCGTGGGCGGGGACACGACGGGCAACTGGTCGATCTCGGCCATGGCCTGGCGGGCGTCGGCCTCCCGGGCTTCGTAGGTGATCATGACGATGGGCACCGTACCCGCCACTTCCCGGCCCTTCTGGATCACCGCGGCGATGCTGATGTTGTGTTTGCCCAGGATGCCCGAGACCTGGGACAGGACCCCGGGCCGGTCCAGGGCCGAAAACCTGAGGTAGTAGTTGGTCACCAGGTCGTTGATGGGTTTGATGAGCCGCCGGGTGCTGAGCGCCGATTCCCACCCCAGGGCCGGCACCCGGCCGGGGACCCCGTGCCGGAGATTGCGGGCCAGGTCGATGAGGTCGCTCACCACGGCGCTGGCCGTGGGCATCATCCCGGCGCCCTGCCCGTACAGGAGGACGGGTCCCACCGCGTCCCCGGTGAGGTACACCGCGTTCATGGCGCCGCCCACGTTGGCCAGCATGTGGGTCCGGGGGACCAGGGTGGGATGGACCCGGGCCTCCACCCGGTGGCCGTCATCCCGGGTAATGGCGAGAAGTTTCAGGCAGTAGCCGAATTCCCCGGCGAACTGCAGGTCCAGGGGGTTAAGCCGGCTGATCCCCTCCACCGCGATGGATTCCAGGTCCAGTTGGGACCCGTAGGCCAGGCTCATGAGGATGGCCAGCTTGTGGGCGGTGTCGATCCCTTCCACGTCCAGGGTGGGATCGGCTTCGGCGAACCCCTGGGCCTGGGCCTCGGCCAGGGCCTGGGCATAGGAGGCGCCGCTTTGGGTCATCTGGGTGAGGATGTAATTGGCGGTGCCGTTCAAGATGCCGAACAGCTCCCGGACCCGGTTGGCGGTCAGCCCCTGGCGCAGGGCCAAGATGATGGGGATGCCGCCGCACACCGCGGCCTCAAACGCTACCTCCACGCCGGCGGCCGCCGCCGCGGCGAGGAGATCGTTGCCGTGGTGGGCCAGCAGGGCCTTGTTGGCGGTGACCACGTGTTTGCCCCGGGCGATGGCCGTAAGGACATAGTCCCGGGCGGCGTCGGTGCCGCCGATGAGTTCCACCACGACATCGATTTCCGGGTCATCCAGGATATCTTCGGCCCGGGTGGTGAGGCAGTTCCCCGGCAGCGCCACGGGCCGCGGCCGGTCCAGGTCCAGGTCCGCCACCTTCTTCAGGATCAGCGGAGACCCCAGACGCCGGGCCAGCAACTCCCGCTGCTCGGTAAGCAGGCGCGCCACGCCGCACCCGACGGTGCCCAAGCCGATCAGGCCGATGTTAATGGGTTTCATATACCTCTCAAAATACTTCCCCCGAACCCCGGCGCCAAGGTCTTCACGTCTGTATTCCGGGCGCATTTCTTCAGCCCCGTAGGGCGGGAAAGCGCAGCGCATCCCGCCATGAGCATTTCCCTGGTTCCCAAGTGCAACTTGGGAACCAGCCCCGTAGGGCGGGAAAGCGCAGCGCATCCCGCCATTAGCATTCACTGGTTCCCAAGTACAACTTGGGAACCAGAGGTGATTTTCATTTCTCCGGGGCGGGCAGGCCCAGTTCATCCAGGCTTTTTTTCAGGACCTGGCGGAAGCCCCGGATGGCCTGGTTGGTGCGATGCACGTTCTCCACCAGGGCGAAGCGCACGTATTCGTCGCCGAACTCCCCGAAGCCCAGCCCCGGGGCCACCGCCACCTTGGCCTCCCGGATGAGCATCATGGCGAATTCCACCGAGCCCAGGTGCCGGAATTTTTTGGGGATGCGGGCCCAGACGAACATGGTCCCCTTGGGCGGGTCCACCCGCCAGCCGATGTTATGCAGTCCCCGGCACAGGGCGTCCCGGCGCTCCTTATAGACCGCCACGGTCTGCTCCACGCAGTCGTAGGGGCCGTTCAGGGCGATGATGGAGGCGATCTGGATGGGCTGGAACACCCCGTAGTCCAGGTAGCTCTTGATGCGGGTCAGGGCGTGGACCAGGCGCTGGTTGCCCACCACGAACCCCATGCGCCAGCCGGGCATGTTGTAGCTCTTGGAGAGCGAGAACAGCTCCACCCCCACCTCTTTGGCCCCGGGCACCTGGAGGAAGCTGGGGGCCTTGTAATCGTCGAAGACCAAGTCGGCGTAGGCGAAGTCGTGGATGATGTACACGCGGTATTTCTGGGCATACTCCACGATGCGCTTGAAAAAATCCAGGTCCACGCACCGGGTGGTGGGGTTGTGGGGGAACGAAATGATGAGCATCGTGGGCCGGGGCCGGATAAGTTCGGTGATGTTGGCCAGGTCCGCAAAAAAGTCCCGGTCGGGGCTCAGGGGGATGCTCACCAGTTGCCCGCCGGAAAGGACCACGGAGGCGGAGTGGATCGGATAGGTGGGGTTGGGCACCAGCACCACGTCCCCGGGCTCCACCGTGGCCAGAATCAGGTGGGACAGCCCCTCCTTGGCCCCGATGGTGGCGATGGCCTCCGTCTCCGGGTCGATGTCGACGTCGAACCGGCGTTTATACCAGTCGGAAATGGCCACCCGCAGCTTGGTAATCCCCCGGGAGGCCGAGTAGCGATGGTTGGCGGCCTTGCCCGCGGCTTCGGTGAGTTTGTCCACGATGTGCTGCGGCGTGGGCAGATCGGGGTTGCCCATCCCCAGATCGATGATATCCTCTCCCCGGCGTCGGGCCATCATCTTCAGGGCGTTGACCGTGGCAAAGACATAGGGAGGCAGACGTTTCATCCGGGGGAATTCTTCAATGACCATGCGGATCTCCTTAGGGCTAACGGGGCGGTATCTCCAAAGAATTATTATCCCAAAGCCCCCGAGTTGTCAAATGGGGAATTGGCCGGTGGCCGGGAAAGAATGGCCCGGACGGGGGAGAGCCCTGCCGCGCCCCCTGACGGGCGCGAGCCGTCATCCCGGCTTTGCTTCCACCCGGCCGCCCCGGAGCGCCCGGGCCGCTCCGGGGCCCTTATACCGTGTTCCCTTTGAAATGAAACAAACCATCCAGATAACCTATTGATATCTCTCGTAGGGGCGGGTTTCAAACCCGCCCCTACAAAACGAACACGGTATTATGTGCGTCCTCCCCAGGCTCCCCCGTCGGGGAGCAAACCCCGAACCCCTAATTCATGGATTCGGAACCCCTAAATCAGCTTTTCCCTTATTGCTCTTAACCTTATTTGGGATTATTTATCTTTATAGTTCAGAAGCCGGATGGCAACCTGATTCATTCCCCATTGAGACCCGAGCAACCCGCGATACAGCATTCGGCTCAGCAATATCCGGCGTGGACAAGGGGTATGCATGGATATCCTGGAGCCAATTCTCACCCTGATCCCCAAAAACCTCCTGGACATCATCACTATCCTCTGGATCATCTGGTTCGCCGGGTTGGCGCTGGGGCTTGTCGTCTCCACCGTATACAGCTGCCGGAACCGGCGGACCTTAGCCCGGCTCAGCCAGAGATATGAGCAGGCCAAGCGGCGCCGAGACGAAGGCGCGATTCAATTTGAACTTGATCCGGAGCGAATTAAAAACACCCTGCTCTGCCGGGAAGCCGAACTGAGCGGGGATGCCGAGAGAATGGGGCTGGACTTTGGGATACTGGGGGTGCTGGAGGATTTCCGGGGCAGAATTCAGCAAAGGCTGGCGGATCTCCCCGCCACGCACCATGAACTCTTGGACCGGCTCCAGAATATTTATGTGGCGCTGGACGTCTTTAAAGATTTGTGCGGCCCGGACCAACTCTCCCTGGCCCGGATGGCCCTGCAGCGGGGGTCAACGGGAAAGGCGGCGGCTCTGTTGAAACGCGCCCAGTCTCTGGGCAATCAGCACGCAGCCGAAGCCTCGGGTTCGCAGTTGGCCGTGGCCAGGAACAAAAGGCTGACCGCCGGGGCCGCTTTTTTCCTCGGACAGTTGGCAGAAATTGATTTCGACTACTTCACGGCGACGCAATATTATCAACTGGCCGCTGACTTGCAGCCCTCCAACCTCACGTATTTGAAGGCCGCGGCGGAACTTTCTTACGCCTTTGAGGAATTCCATGAAACCGGACAGTTGCTTGAGCAGGTGTTAAAAATCCAGGAAAGATTGCTGGGACCGGAACACCTGGACCTGGCTCAAACTCTGAACAACCTCGGCGTCCTGCGTCATACCCAGGGCCGGCATGCTGAGGCTGAGGCATTTTACCTGTGGGCTCTGGAGATCTGCGAAGCCCAGCGGTATCCCCAGGACCAGGATGCCGTCAACCTGATGCAAAATTATGCCGCGTTCCTGCAGGAGGTCGGCCGCCACCACGAGGCTGACGAGGTCAAGGCCCGCACCGCGATGGCCTGAACCCGGGGTCAACCGGCCTCCCAATTTCCCCCCGCCGGTCAAGCTTCAAATTGATCTGGAGGCCGCCGGCCGGTGGTGCGTAAGACGCACCCTTCTATCTTAAAGGCGGCGTAGGCGAAATATGCTCTAGGAGGCAGCAGAGCAAATTTTTCCAATGGCAGCCTTGATCTGGCAGGCTCTCCAGCCGAAATCGGTCAGGCAGGCAACGCCTGCCTTAATAGAGGCCGCGTCATAAGGGTCGCGCAAAAGGTCCACCACCAGCTCTTTGGCGGAATCTTGGATCGAATCCAGAAGTTTTTGGTTGGAGGGATAGAGATGCGCGTCAAAGCAGAAGAGGATGGTCAGGTCTGAGTTTTTTGAAAGGTTCACCGCCTGTTGAATTTCTTCATCCGCCGGCTCGATTGAGACAATTTGAATATCGGGATTAATGCCGAATTTCTTAAACTCATTCCGGATGAACTCCTTTTCATGCAACACTTCATTTTCAACCATGATTTTAGAATCGAAATATGAAAATTGAGGAAAAATAACGCCAATTCTTTTTTCTCCGCTCTGCATCGGGATTAATTTTCTCTCATCTGTGATAACTTGGACGGATTCACGGCAGATTATTTCAGCCAAGATGGCCCCTTCTTTTTCGGCGAAGGGTTCTCCCCCCTCAAATCTTTTTTCTCTCTTTAATTTCAATCTGTTGATCCTTGCGACGCTCTCCTCCAGTTCTTTCAGGGGTAGTTGCTTGCTTTTATAGGCATCGAGCAGTCTATAGTAAACCTCTTTCTGGGCCTTGAGGTCATGACAAACCAGAAGAAGATCATGTCCCGCCCGCGCCGCTAAAATCCCCGCTTCTCCGATGGGGCAGATCGCGGCAATCGCGCCCATTTCAAGATCGTCGCTGGCAATGATCCCAGTGAAGTTGAGCTCACATCTGAGGTAATCGTAAATAATCCTTCTTGAAAATGTGGCGATCTTTTGGGGATCAGAATCAAGTTTGGGATAGTAGGGATGAGAAGACATCACCAGATCAACTCCGGTTTGAATCGCTTGCACGAAAGGCTGCAAATGCACCTCTTCCATCTCTTGCCAGGTTGATTGGATGACCGGCAGTCCAAGATGGGCATCTACGGGTGCATGACCCTTGCCGGGAAAATGCTTGGCGCAGGCTGAGAGTCCGCCCTGTTGCATCCCTGCAATCCGCGCCGCGCCCATCTTCGCAACCAATCTCCAGTCGCATCCGTAAGAACGTATCCCGATATTCGGGCTGTAAGCATCGGTCAAAACATCGAGCACCGGCGCCAGATTCACATCTATCCCCAGTCTTCTCAGTTCCTTGGCCTCTATTTCGCCCTGCTTCCTGGCATAGTCGATTTTTCCGGCGCCTCCCACCGCCAGATTGTCCGGAAAAACGGTAATGCCGTCCCTGAACATGATGACCCGCCCGCCTTCATGGTCTGCCGTGACCAGCAGTTTTCGGCCGAGCGCTTCTTCCAGATCGGCAATCAGTCGCTTAAGCTGCGGCGGAGAGTCAAAATTGATCCGGTAGAGAATCAGCCCGCCCGCATTCAGCTCCTTAAAATGACTGACAATCTTAGGCGTGATCTTGGTTCCGGGAATACCGATGACCAAACGTTCGCCCACCAATTCTGCTAATTTCATGGTATCATTTTAACCAGGTAAATGGTTTTTTGATACGATAGTTTGGTTCTGTATGGAAATCCAAACCTTTTTTTCCAGCGGCAGCAGTCTAACCTGGCAGGATTACTCTGTCCTGTTATCGCTTCTCGCTCTTTTGATTTTTGTCGGCATTTACTTCGGCAGAGAAGAAAAATCGACGGCTGACTTTTTCCTGGGGGGGAGAAAAATCCCGTGGTGGGCGGCCTGTCTTTCGTTTGTTGCCACTGAAATCAGCGCGGTGACCCTGATCGCGGTTCCCGCGGTCGCTTATCTGGAAAACTGGGAATATGCCCAGTTTTTTATCGGCTCTTTTCTGGCGCGAATCGTCATCGCCTTTCTTTTTATCCCGGCTTTTTACCGGTATAACTGCACCTCGATTTATGAATTTTTAAAATATCGGTTCGGGCAGGAAACCCAAATCGCCGGCTCGATCCTTTTTTTTATCACGCGTCTTTTGGCTTCCGGCGTCCGGCTTATGGTAGCTTGTTTGGCGGTGAGTCTCTTAATCGGCTGGCCTATCAGTCCGACTATCCTGCTTTTTTCGGTTATCTGCATCCTCTACATCGCCTGGGGCGGGATCAAGGCGGTAGTGTGGACCAATGTGGTTCAAGCTCTGACCTTCATGATTGCGGGAGTGGTCGCGATCGCTTTCCTTCTGACTCGCATTGACGGAGGAGCTGGCGCCGTGGTCGCGCTTGCCGGCAGCGCCGGAAAACTAAAAATCTTCAACTGGGGACCGGCTCTGGCGGAATCCGGACTGGCAGAATTTCTGAAGAGCCTGTTCTCGGATCCCAATATCGTGGTTCTGGCGACTTTGAACGGGTTTTTTGGATCTATGGCGGCATTTGGGACTGATCAGGAGACCATGCAGAGGCTTCTGACCGTGGAAACGAGAAAAGAAAGCCAGAAAACCATACTGCTGACCCCCATCGGCAGCTTTCTGGTGATGACCGTCTTCCTCTTTATCGGCGCTTGCCTTTATGCCTTTTATGCCCAGCATCCCGGGATGCCGTTGCCTGAAAAATTGGACAATATTTTTCCGCATTTTATCGGGCAGACGATGCCCCCATTGATGAGAGGGCTTATGCTCGCCGCGATTGTGATGGCGAGCATTGACTCGCCTTTAGGCTCCCTGGCTACTTCATTTGTAACGGACATCTATCGTCCGGTGATTTTTAAGTCGGGAAATGAACGCCACTATCTTTTCATTTCAAGAGTTAGTGTGGTTATTTTTGGCATTATCTTAGCGTTCATCGCCTACTTTTTTAGCCATTTCGAAAAATTCCTCTGGCTCGCTTTTAAAATTGGCGGGGTCACCTACGGATCTTTACTGGGAGTTTTTCTCCTCGGTCTTCTGACCAAAAGGCGATGCAACCGAGTCAATGTCGTCGCCATGACTCTTGCCGCACTTGGAATGCTGGTTCTTTTGATTCTTTCCGAGAAGAAAATATTACCGTTGGGATGGACCTGGCTTTTGTTGATCGGCACATTTTTGACTTTTGCGACAGGTTGGATTTTTGGAAAAAAACCCGAGAGCGCCGCTGACCTGCCCCCCACAAACTAAAAAGGGGTCACGGTCAAAAACCGTAACCCCTTGGATTGGCTGGTAGGCGGTACTGGATTTGAACCAGTGGCTTCCACCGTGTGAGGATGGCACTCTACCGCTGAGTTAACCGCCCGTGATTGCTCGCTGGGAATGATATAATCCAAAAAGGTTTTTTTGACAAGTCCCTGAGAGCCTCCTTTTACCAACTTTTTGCCGGCCGGGGAAAGCGCCCCCGGAAAAGCCGGCGTCCCTGTCTCTATTCTGCCAACCCGGGCCCCGGTTCCCCAATGGGGATGAGCCGCCAGGCCGGATGCCGCCGGATGATCTCCCCGGCCAGGTCCACCACGGTCGCGTGGGCGTCGATCAACGCGGTGTCGCTGGTGGCGATGGCCCCGGGAAAGCCCGAGAGCAGCCGCTCCGGCACCGGCACCGCGGCGGCCTGAACCGCCAGGCCCCGGGACGCGAAGATCTCCCGGGTGCGCCCGGCCAGTTCGCCGCTCAGGCTCAGGGGGGCGTCGTAGAAGACCTCAACGGGGCCGGCCGCCTGGTCCGCCAGATAGTCGGCCATGAGCGCCAGGACCCGGTCGGTGGCCGCGGATACCCGGAAGGCCCGGGAAACCTCGCCCACGTCCCGGATAAAGCCGTCGTCCGCCGCCACCAGGGGGAGGTGGCGGGCGGCGCACGAAAGGGTGATGAGGACGTTGTGGCCGTCCAGGGCCAGGGGTTGCCCCGGCAATTCCCGAAGCCGCCGCAGTTTGGCCCGGCGGGCTGCCGCGACCTCCGGGGCGAAGACCCCCCGGTGCAGGAGCCGACGGGCGGTTTCATCCAGGCCATAGCGGTTCCCCACCAGGCCCAGGGCCGCCTTCCGGGGATAGCCCCGGGCCAGGAGAAAGCGGAAGTCCGCGGCGGCTTCCGGGAGGTTGGGCCACGATTCAGTCATGCGCGGCTTCGTTTTTCTGGTCCTAAGAAGTCACTCATGGGCCTTTGGCCCACCCGCAAAACATGAAAAGCTGGTATTGGCTGGTGGCACAGCCTTTCCAGACTGTGCACGACTAACCTGCTTCCTTGATACAGGCTGGAAGCCTGTGCTACTGAACTTGAGTTTCTGGTTTTTTCAACAAGATTTAGCCTGTATCATGATGATTTTACAAAGTAATTAGGTCATTTTTTCAGTTTGGTTGCGGCCATAGGCCGCGATGTGCCACCAATTTAAAGAACTTTTCAGGAGCTTGAAAACCGGAAGAAAACGGTCTTATGAGAACCACTGATTGGCCTGGCCAACGGTCATCCCTGAAATACTTACCGGTAAACATCCTTCCGATGGCCAACCTTGACGACCTGCACGAGCAGGTCCTGATCTTCGATGGTATAAAGGATTCGGTAACGTCCCTGCCTCACCCGGTACTTATCCTGCCCTGATATTTTTTCGCTTCCCGATGGACGAGGGTCCTCAGCCAGTTTGCTGATGCGCTCGACCACCCGCTGGCGGTCCCTCTTCAACGGGATGGCTTCGATGTCTTTGACCGCCGAAGGCTTGATCAGCAGCCTATATCTTGCCACGCTGCCTCAGGTCTTGCAGGACTTCCTCAAAAGGCAGGTTGGGTTCGTGGGTCCGCGCTTCGAACGCAGCCAGATCCTCCACATCCTCGGATAGACTGAGCTTTACCGCCCAATTGACCAGATCGGAAACCGACTGGTCCGTCTCCGCGGCCTTGAGCCGCAAAGCCCGGTGCAGGTCCGGATCGAAGTAAATCGTGGCTCTTTTCGGTGAGGTTTTCATGTCGGCATTGTAACCTCTCAACGCTAAGACGTCAAGACGTCTTTTCAACTCGTTCCCAAGTTAAACTTGGGAACGAGAACAATGGCGCGTAGGACGCGCCCTACATAATCACCTTAAGGGATTGGGGGAGGGGGTAAGGGCCACTTACGAAAAAGCCCTTAGCCCCAATGCGGTTCACTTAAGGTTTGGCTATTTCGATGGGTTGCTGGGGCGAGGATGCCCCCCCTCACCCCAGCCCTCTCCCCCCGCCGGGGGGAGAGGGAGAATTACCGGATATCCTTCTTTATTCCCTCTCCCCCAATGGGGGAGAGGGTTAGGGTGAGGGGGAATTAATCACTTTCTCCCTGTCGTTGATAAATGCGTTCCCGGATTTTTTGAAAGCTCGGGTGCTAAGTGAACAGCATTGCCCTTAGCCCCCTTACCCAAAATCGTTACCCCCCCAAATGTTCCCTGGCCAGCTTTTCCCCTAACGCCCGGGCGGCGGCCAGTTCCCCGGCATCGGGAATATACTTCACCTTGAAGCCCTCGTGCACCACCTTGAGTTTCATGGCCTCCAGTTCTTTTGTGATCAGGCCCACGGCCTGGCCGCTCCAGCCGAAGGACCCGAACGCCGCGGCCGCCTTGTTTTTAGGCGCCAGGCCCTTCAGATAGGTCAAAAACTCCCCCATGGTGGGAAACATCTGGTTGTTGAGGGTGGGGGAGCCGAACAGCAGCAGCCCGGCCTCCAGGACCTCGGTGACGATGTCGCTGGGGTGGGTGCGGCGCAGGTGGTGCATCTGGGCCTCCACCCCCGCGTCCGTCAGGCCCTGGGTAAACGCCTCGGCCAGCAGTTCGGTGCTGCGCCACATGGTGTCGTAAATGACCAGGCCCTTAGGCTCCACCGCGCCCGCGGCCCATTTTTGATACACCTCCAGCACCCAGTCAATGTTCCGACGATAGATCAGGCCGTGGTCCGGGGCGATGATCTTGAAGGTGAGCCCAAGCTGGGCAATCTTGGCGAAAAGCTGGGTGATCAGGGCGCCGAAGGGCATCAGGATGTTGGCATAGTACTTTTTCAGTTGCCGGGGATAGTTCATGGGGAACGCGGGCAGTCCGTCGTCAAAATGCTCGCTGGACGCCAGATGGGCCCCGAACGCGTCACTGGAAAAGAGGATCTGTTCCTCTTTGAGGTAGGTCATCATGGAGTCCGGCCAGTGGAGCATGGGGGTCTCCAGAAAGGCCAGGTTGTATCTCCCGGTGGACAACTCGCTGCCGGTCTTGACCTCGATGAATGGCCAATCTTCTTGGTAATGGCGGAGCAGCCCGGCTTTGCCCATGGGCGAGCAGAAGAGTTTTTCCGGCTTCACCCGCTTGATGACCTCGGGCAGGCCCCCGGAATGATCCATTTCCACGTGGTTTGAAACGATGTAATCAATCTTGGCCGGGTCCACGATCTCGGCCACCCGGGCCAACATCTCGGGCACGAATTCCTTTTTGACCGTGTCAATGAGCGTGATGTGATCATCGACAATCAAATAGGCGTTATAGGTGGAGCCATCTTCGGTGAGATATCCGTGAAAATCCCGGATAGTCCAATCAATGGCGCCCACCCAGTAAACCTTAGGGGCCAGTTCTAAAGGCATATCAACCTCCGGGGGTATGCGTTTAATCTCTTTAATTTTTGGCGAAAACCAAAAACGGCATTAAAGCCCTTCTTTGGCCAGTTCTTCCAGGAGGGCTTTCTGCTTCTTGGTAAGATTGGCGGGGGTTTCCACAATGATGCGGACCAGCTGGTCTCCCCGGCTCTTGCCGTTGGCCGTGGGGAGGCCGTAGTTTTTGAGTCGCATCTTGGTGTGGCTTTGGGTGCCCGGCGGCACCTTGAGGCTCATGGTTTTGCCGTCCAGGGTGGGGACCGTCACCTTGGTGCCCAGGGTAGCTTCGCTCAGTTTGACCTTCCGGTCCACCAACAGATCATTGCCCTCCCGTTTGAAGACCGGGTGTTCCAGTTCTTTCAGCTTAACATAAAGATCGCCGGGAGGGCCGCCCATGTGACCGGGGCTGCCCTTGCCGGTAAGGCGCAGTTTTTTCCCCGGCAGCGACCCGGGGGGGATTTTTACCGAGATCTTTTCCACCTGGCCGTGGTGGCTGAAGCTCACCAGTTTATCGGTGCCGAAGGCGATTTCGTGGAGGGTTATGGGCACCTCCACCTGGAGGTCCTGGCCCTTGGGCGGCTGGACCGGTTCGTAGTGGACCTCGGGCCCGCCATGACGGAAGGTCCGGGTCCGGCCCCGGCCGCCCCCCCCTCCGCCAAAGATTCGGCTGAAGAAATTGTCGGAGACGCCGCCATTAAAGATATCGCTGAAATCGAAACCCCGGAAGATGTCTTCCTGGGAGAATTTTTGTCTAAAGACCTGTGAACCGAACTCATCGTATTCCTTCTTCTTTTCGGGATTACTCAGGACGGCGTAGGCTTCGCTGATCTGCTTAAATTTCTCTTCAGCCGGTTTTTTGTCCCCCTTGGCTTTATCGGGATGGTGCTTCATGGCCAGTTTCCGGTAAGCCTTCTTGATCTCGTCGGCAGTGGCATTCCGGCTCACTCCCAGGATTTGGTAATAATCGTTCTCCGCCATGATAGTTCTCGCTCTGCCGTTGGGGATATTTTGACTTCATTATAATTCCGGGCTAATTTTTGTCAAGGCGCTTTGCCGTATAACCTTCCTATTTCATTGAATAAATCTTATAAACCGCCCCATCTCCCCTGAATTCCTCCTTGATTAATTTTTTCCTTTCTGGTAATAATATATCTCTATAGTTAGGTATCGTAGTGTTAACCCAGCGATGAGCTGGAAATCTTATCTGAGGCAAGGAGGTTTGGGCATGACGGCATTGGTAGGCGGACTGGTCGCAGTGGCGCTGGGATTGATCGGCCTCGGCATGTGGTGGAAGCATTTCCTGGGCCTGCTGGCCGGGGGCCTTCCCTTAATACTTCTCCTGGGCGGCGCTCTGGCCGTATATTTAGGTTTTGAAGAAACCAAAGATAAATTCTTTAAAAAGCCCGAGACCCCGGCTTACGAACCTCCCAAGATGGCTGACGCCGAAGTGGAAAAATATAAGTCGGAAGTTGAGCGCCTGAAATCCGAAATCGAAGAACTGAAAAAATAGTCCCTACGCCCAACTAGGCTTCAGACCCCCGGTTCCGCACCGGAGCCGGGGGTTATCTCCCCGGAAGTCACCCGGACCATTTCCCCACTGGCGGTGCGAAGGAGCAGGGCTCCGTCTGGAGCTACGTCCAGGGCTTGGCCGGAAATTTCCCGGGGTCCCTGACGCACCGTGACCGCCCTCCCCAACGTCACGGTGGCGCACTTCCATTCTTCCAGGATTTCCGGAAACCCCTGGTTTAAAAACCGGACGTACAACTCCTCGAATTCCTCCAGCCAGGCCCTCAGGAGATGCACCCGGGAAAACGTCCCCCCAGCCGCCAGGGCCAGAGAAGTTGCGGTTGCGGCCAGTTCGGGGGGAAATCCAGAGTTGTTGACATTCAATCCCAAACCCACCACGACGTAGCGGATGCGGTCGCTCTCCGTCTCCATCTCGGTGAGGATGCCCCCCAGCTTTTTACCGTTCAAGAGCAGGTCGTTAGGCCATTTGATCCCCGGCGCCAGCCCCGCCACCCGGCGGACCGCCCGCACCACGGCCACGGCCGTCGTCAGGGTGATCTGGGGCAGTTCCATGGGCGGCAGCATCGGGCGCAGCACCAGGGAGACGTAGAGCCCGACTCCCGGGGGTGAATTCCACTCCCGGCCCAGCCGGCCCCGGCCTCCGGTCTGGGCTTCCGCCACCACCACGGCGCCTTCCGGGGCTCCCTGGGCCGCCAGTTCCTTGGCCAGATCATTGGTGGAGTTCAGGGTCTCGAAGTGGTGCACCGGCCCCCTAAAAACGCGGGTCTTGAGCCCCTCTAAAACTTCTTCCGGCAGGAGCTTGTCCGGGACGGCCAGGAGGCGATAACCCTTCCGGGGTGAGCCCTCGATGACATAACCCTGGGCCTTGAGGCGGTGGACCCGCTTCCACACCGCGGCCCGGCTCAGACCCAGTTCGCCCGCCAGGTACTCCCCCGAGATGGCGGCCGCGGCGCCCCGCAGGACCTGCAACACCGCGGCCAATCCCTGGTCTGGACTCTTACTGGCCGCCACTGGGAGGTCCGTTACCCGGGCGCGCCGAGATCTGGTGTTTGAGGGAGTTATTGTAGACTGCGGCCCCGAGCAGCACCCCCGCGATGAACCCCACCACTGCGGCCAGCGGCGTCGGGGACATGAGCAAGGCAATGCACAGGCCGGTGAGTCCGTAGCCCAGGGGGATGTAAATCTGGGCCGCACTGCCCTGGCAGCCCGGCGCCAGCGCCAGGATGAGGCACCAGGCCATTACTTGCGCTCGCCACCCGAAGCCCTTTGCCCCTTGCCGCCCATGCATGACTAAGGTTCCTTGCGCGCCGCCGATTCAGAAAACCCGGTGCGGGCCGGCTGAAATCCTGGCTGGCCGCTTTTTGTCGCTAACTCCCCGGACCGCGTTGGCGGGCAGTTGGCCTCCCCCGGTAATACCGGGTTTCCCTTCACATGCTCCAAAGCAAATATTGAACTTGTACTATCATATTTTTTAACCGAAAACCGAAAACGGGATTACAGCCTCTGCCACAGCATTAACACAAACACCAGGCCCATACCCAGGTGCAGCGTTAACGTCAGCCTGGCCAGCAGCATCAGGCGCCTCTCATCCCGGTAGGCTTTCCGTTTAACCAGTTCCTGGTTGATCACCGCCAGGAGCAAGAGGGGCCAGAGCCCGAACCGCCAGGGCAGGCTCGCGGCCGGGAAGATCAAAATCAGCGCCAGCCCGATGATGGTAAAAATATTACAGAGGGTAAAAATCAGGGCCCCGGTCGCCGGTTCCACCCGGGCCGCCAGGGTGCGGGAACCTGGCGCGGCGCCGGGGCCGGGAAAGCCGTAGATCAGGAACAGGTTAAAGCCCGCAAAGGTCAGGGGCAGGCCGTAGAGCAGGACCTCGGTCAGCAGCTGGCCGCATTGCAGGTACAGCCCGGTAGCCACCGGCAGCAGCCCGAAGCAGAAGCCTCCCACCGCCTCTCCCAGACCCCGGCGATGCCACGCCAGAGGCGGGGCAAAGGAGAAATACCCTCCCAGGATACCCAGGCCGCCCAGGGGGATGGTGAAATCGCCGGTGCGCCAGCCGAACTGCAGGGCAAACCCCAGAACCGCCGCCACCGCCAGGGCTGCATAGGCGGGGATTTCCGGCCGCCGGGCGAACATCAACTTCCAGGCCGGGCACCGGCCCGCTCCGGGGCAAAAGACTTCCCGGCCGGCAAAGGCCGCCAGGATCAGGGCCGCCACCGCCAGGGTGCCTGCCATAAGGACCCCCGGTCGCACCGGCAATCCCGACACCCCCGCCAACAGCGCCCCCACCCACAGCGGCAGACAGCCGGCCAGCAGAAACGGGAGCGGCGGGATCAGGCTGGTCACAAACGTCGCGGCTGTGGCGCCCATGCGTATCGTTATCCAGGAAACGTTTCCTTATTTATGTCATAACCCGGCAACACGTCAAGGAATTTCCCGGACTCACCGCTTTCCGGCGGCCGGCGCAAATCAGGGTCTCAAAGATGTTGAACCTGGTGGCCGCCAGTTGTCCGCTCCAGAGGGCGCCGGAGCCATAGAAGAGGTTGCGGCCGACGACCGGGTTGCGCACCAGTCGTTCTGACTCATTGTTGCCCATGGGGACTTCGGGATGGTCAAGGAAGACGGTCAGCCCGGGCCAGTGGTTCGGGGAGGCCGTTAAAACTGGCGGGCCGGGGAGTGGAGTTGGGTTCTCGGGTCCGGCTCCACCCCCCTGAACCGCGAGGCCGCGCTGAGGGGATCTGCCGGACTTGAGACGGCTACCTGGTTGTCCTCAAAGGCATTCCCCGGGTAGCATATTTTTCAGCCAGTGCTCAGGGTAAAGCGGGGTTTTTCATTCCTGACCTTATGGATCAAGACTCAAAACCATTGCCCCTGAGACTTTAAAATGATAACGGGTTAACCGAATCTTTACTTAACTTATCAACATTGACTAATTATTTCAATATGCTAAGCTAATTATAGTTATTTCAAACGCTTATTGCTAACCTTGACACAACATAGCTCTATTTGTAGTGTTTTCTGCCAAGATTACACTACCTTAAACAGAGTTTTTTATCAACCTAATTTATGAGAGAATTCAAACTTAGAATGTGGAACAAAGATCATAAGAAGATGTTCTATTCCATCAATGAGCATCACGAAGATAGGCAAGGACAATGGGTAGCGTTATGAAATAGAAACTTGGTATAATCATAAATGGAATGAATTGGAGATAATCGGTAATATCTACGAAACCCCAGAACTCCTTAGCAGAGACCATGCCATAGAATCCTCTTGAACGACAATTGGTTTTTAGATATATACACTCAGGAGAACCAGATCGTAGCCAAATCACAGCCGTCAGAGAAAATATTCCAACATATATCGGAAACACATTGAAATACCTACAAAAGCCTGGGTGGCGGAACGGGTAGACGCAAGGGACTTAAAATCCCTCGGGGTGTGACCCCGTGCCGGTTCGAGTCCGGCCCCAGGCACCAATAATATCAAGTAGTTATAATTATGGGATGATGATTATTCCGGGGTTTGGTCAACGTTTTGGTCAACACTTTGCAGATTTAGCTGGTTATCAAGCCACTCGGTATAGCGGGCCATGGCGCGATGGAGATCGTCTTCTGAAGGCGCCATGTAATGGACATCCATCCCGTGCAGGCTATGGCCTAAGATGATGTCCCGGTGAACCTGGTCAACACCGGCGTTGACCATGTTGGTCTTCACGGTACGGCGCAGGTCATGAAAGATCAGCCCACCGGGCACATCCCGTCCATGGTCGATCCCAGCCCGCTGACAGGCCTTCTTGAAGGAATCCTTAACTCCTCCCACATTGATGATGGGCTTGCCCCGATAGGTCAGCACAAAATCATGGTGCAGAGCTTGGGGAAGTTCAGCCAACACCCGCCGCACATGGTGGTTAATGGGAATCACCTTGGGTCTGTTCTCCTTGGTGAAATCGGCCGATAAACGGATGCACCATTTTTCCCGGTCAATATGACTCCACTTGAGGGAGCGCAACTCTCCCAGTCTCATGCCAGTATTGACGGCCAAGGTCAGGAAAGCCCGAAGGTGCGGCGGGGATATGTTTAAGAGACTCACATACTCTGCTATGCTCAACGTCCGCCGCCTGGCATTGGCTGCCCTCCTCAGTTTCCTCTTTAACGTTCTGAAAGCCTTGACTGTCCGACCATCCACCAGATCATTGTCGAAGGCCTTGGTAACCATGGTCTTGGCGAGGCTGATTTCCATGTCGATGGAAGCCGGAGCCAGCCCTTCCTCTTCTCGCTTGTCTTGGTAAGTTTCCAGGTCCAGGGGTTTAAGGCTGCTGACAATACGATTGCCGAAGAACTTGTTGAAGCTCCCCAAAGCACATTTTACCCGTTTGAAGGAGGCTAATTTCTGTACCGATTTCAGGTTGAGATACCAGTCGATGAGTTCTGAGAAGGTCATGCGTTCCGCTGGTATTTTTTCCAAGATTCCAGGATTCTCATACTTTTGGGCTTTGCGCTTGCCTTCCGCGGCCTTGGCCTCTTCAATCCCGAGCGGCTGGCCATCCGGGTCATTCCCCACGTACTCCCGGCGCTGCTTTCCCCCAGGCAGGCGATAGGTCACCCAATACCTGACCTTCTTGGCCCTCTTGGCTGCCGTCAGATCACTGCCGCAGGCGCATCTCCGGTTTTTAGTCGATTGCTTTTTATGACACCAGGGGCATTCTGCTAAAATCGCCATGCCGTACCTCCCATTAACATTTTACCCAAAAGGGGGCGAAAAGAGCCAAAAAAGTTAGGTCGCCACAAGAGGTTTAAATTCCTTTTTAACCTGCAGAAGTTGCTGCCCTTTCACCGCAAACCAGGTATCGCTATCCATATAGTAAGCCTGTCGCAAGTTGTGTCGCAAGATTGTCGTAAGTTGGCTAATCCCTGGAGCCGGTAAATCAACTGATTGGTGGCGCCTTCAATGATCAGCATCCCTGAGGGCGCAGGGGCTGGAGCGGCTAATGGCCCGGAGCGCGACCTCCTAATCTTTACCAACCGTTAACCGCCACCCCCTTTTAACTGAATTCTTGACAGGCTCTCTTTTTCACTAATTTTTGACAACATATACTCAAATGAATATAATAAACACTCTCTGTAAGCAGGCTTACTGAATCAGTCTACCTTTGGGCAAGTACATGGCGAAAGAGATAATAACTGAGGAATTATCGATAGTTGTGGTAGCTCGCAATCACAACCCCACCATTCTAAACCCTGATTTCCTCAAATATAATAAAATTGTTCCCACAGATTGGGAACTGGCTGGTAAGCCTATCTGTGCTGACCCGGTGGCCCAAGTAACCTTCAGCAACGGGGTCAACATAGTCTCCCAATTTGATAAAGTTATTTTCTCTGAGGTTTTACGAGATAAGAAACCTGGAGACGTTGCCATTCCGGGGATCGCCCAAAAATATGTCGAGACGCTCCCTCATGTAGATTACCGTGCCGTCGGTATAAATCCCAAAGGACATGTGGTTTTTACAGATGAGGCCGAGGTACAAAGATATATTGTTGATAATCTGCTAGCTCCCGGCCCTTGGCGGCAATTTGATGAGATATCCGTAAAGGCGGCCATTAAGTTTATTTATGCGCTCAAAGATTGCCAGCTTTCTCTCACCATCGAGGAAGGAAAACTCCAGGTTCAAGACAGTCTTTTACCGGTGGCGTTATTTGCCGCGAATTTTCACCATGACTTGGCTGGGGAATCCAAGGAAGAGAAATTAAAAAATCTGTCCAAGATACTCGATGAGTGGGAAAAAGACCTTAACTTATTCAGAGAAATGGTGAACGAGAGATTTCTTGGAATTTCGGGAAAACCATGAACAGCTCTAATCTTGCGGTAGACACCGGAACCCACGGCAACTATCTCGAACCCCTTGCCAGGGCCAAGGGCCAGGACGTCAGGAAGAACCCGGCCTACAGGAGTTCAAGGTATATCAGGTCCTCCTCTGCAAGTGGAGAGAGGCAGTGGCACATTTCCATCACCCATACTGACTCTTTATATGATGAAGCTTGCGGTCAACCATACGTTCCGGAGACCCCGGAAAATATGTCGGCAAATGGGGAGACCACTGCGGAACTCACTACCGAAGATGCCTTCGCTCTCAGTTTGCAGCAATTCATGCAGGGAAGTCACCTGGATGTGGAAGAAGATATTTGGGATATCGAGGTAAGGTTAATCCCGCCGCCTATGCCACAACGGCGTATCAAGGTCAAGTTCCGGTTCATCGGCAAGGAAACCCCGCGTATTTCATTCAACCCTGAACGAGACTGATGCTTTCATGAGCCCGGGTGAATCTCCATTAATCTTGTCCGAATGGTATGAACTGGTGTCTAGCGACCAGTTAATGCAGGGGGATATCTTTGAAGGCTGTCCGGTCTTCAGACCGCCGTCTGATCTGAAATGGCCCATTCAGGAGGAAAGTGAAGAGTTTGAATTTGCCTTGGGCACTCAAGATGTCATGGTCATGACCCAATCTTGCGATCTCCTGCCTGACCAGAAATCCGGTATGTGGCTGGTGATCCTCTGTCCTATCTGGAAATTATCCGAAGCCTCCCGGGAAAACCAGATCTTAGCTTCAAGCTATGGCAAGGAAGAATGTCGCCGGGGGCATATGACCGGCTACCATATGATTGCCGGCTGCGAGCATGGTGATTGGAACCGAGAAATTTCCATCGTCAGTTTCCGTGAGGTTTGGAGCTTACCTTTGGATTTTGTCCGCCGTATGGCGGCCGCGTATGGACCGCGGCCCCGCCTGCGGCCCCCATATCGGGAGCATCTGGCTCAGGCCTTTGCGCGTTATTTCATGAGAGTCGGCCTACCGGTGGATATCCCTGCCTTCAAGAGCAACAAAGCGGAGAGTGAGCTGCTAAAGAAACTCAACGCTCTGGATGCCGAGGCACGTCAGCGTCTTCTGTCGCATTTCGCCTAACTTTTTGCACTCTTTCCTTTCCCGGATATTTCCCTCATCCTCTGAGCCAATGGCCGATGACGGGGGCCAGCCTTGGCTGGTGGGAGTTCTGCGCTTCTATCCAGGGCGAGCGCCAGCCCCAGGTATAAAGTTGGTGCCAGGGGGCGGCGCTCGCTGGCGCCGGCCGTCGGCTACCTGGTCGGCAGCTGTCGCCCTCGGTCTTCAAGCACCGAGGGGACCAGGGGTGAATTTTTTTTAATCAGGTGGGTCCTTTTTACTTGGCCACAAGTGGTTCCTATTGCGTGGCCATTCACACATCTTCATCGACCTCCACCTCATCAAGCAAGAGATTGTCTTCATCTACCACCTCCAAAGAAAAACCGGGCTTGCTAAGGTCCAGGCTGGCAATTTCTTCCGGAAACGGTTGAGCGTCGTCCACCATCCACAATTTGTCGAGGTAGTCCAAACAGGTGGCTTGCTTCCCAGGCCAGGCGCTCCAAATAAGGCTTGTGAATGAGTCCCCGCCCGTGGACTTCCGATAGAAATGACCCTTGCCCCCGATTTGGATGAATTGCTTGTCGATCTCGACGGTCCACCAGTGCCAGATCTCATGCTCACCGAACCAACGCCTCGGGCCGTTGAGGCTGATATGAACCGTGACCTCCGCCTGAGTCACCTGCGGGATCTTGCTCAAGACATAAAGGGCTTTGGCCACAGAGACTAATTGGGCCGGGCGGGTGAATGGCGCATGCGTAATCTTACCCAGTAGTTGAATGGCCGCATCCACTATGTCCCGGTCGCTAGCAGAGAGGTAATAAGTATTCGAGAATTCGGAATCATTCCCTGACTCAGCGCCATTTTTGTCATTCATGAGACCTCCTGACCGGATGACAGCAGCGCGGGTCGGCCGGGGAAATAGAGGTGGGGATAAGCGATGCCCTGAAAACAAGTATAACGACCACCGGACCAGCCGCATTTCTGAGCGAAGGTTCCGGGTCCCACTCTATGCAATTCGAATCTCTCCCCGCTTTAAATTTTCTGGTTCTTCGATGGCACATCGAACTCAGCAAACGGTAATAACCACGTGGGACCTGCGGCTATTCTGATTCCATCCGATTGGTAGCCAGCTTTATGGAAAGCGTCCGCCTCTTTGAGGCACAACTTCCTGGCATCGCCCCACTGTTCATGAGTTAGGGGCTCGAGAATGAGAGGATGAATGCCAACTTCAAGGTCAAGCTCCTTGATCGGCAGCAGAACCGCTTCATGGACCATCTTCTCAAAATATGGTGATTGGGAACGGAGGAGCTCGAGCACCGGCTGATAGTAGTGGCGCCACATGCCTTCATCGAGAGTCACTTCGATGGGGTGTTTTGGTTTATCTTTCGGCGGGTCTGGGTCTCTCCAGAAAAATTGCAGGACGTCATTGCGAAAATAGGTGATGCAGCCAATATAAAAGCGGGGCGCCACTCCATTGACACTGACAACCCGTTGTGCCTGCTGCTTCGCTTTGGCTTTTGGGTCGTTACCCGGGATGCTTATGCGTCCTTTGGCTTCAAGCGCCACCCATTCCTGAGAGCTGGTTTCTGCAATTAGATCAGGACGAGAACGGCCTGTGAGGACCGGGTTAAGCTGAGGGCGAAATACGTCCAGGTGCATTGCCCACGGGGCATCGAGACATTTCCAGGAAAACAGTTTGCAGAGTACCATGCCGAGGAAGTAGTTTACGGCACCTTTCTCAGATGGATCGAGGGTTTTTGCCGCATCGGTCCGGCGCAGCCGGCGAGCAGTTTGACCACGTTGCTCCAGGGCCATCCGCACCAGGGACCAGCGGAATAATGCTTCGTACATTGAAGCCGTACCATGCCTGAAAACATACTGGCGGTTAGGGCGTCCAACAGTCACGGCGGCCCAGAGCAACTCGTCCCAGCTTGTTGAGAGCACAGCATTGCCATTGGATACTGGACTGGCCGGAGGCGGATCGAACCCTTCAGACCGGTAATCAATTTCAATCGGCATCGCTTACCCCCTTTGGTGGGTGGATGTGGGGCGGCCAATCCGGCGGTTGGGGCTGACCGGGTTGCCATTCGGGAAGACCGCCTTCCGGTGGGCCGGGGGGCGGGTCGAGGCGGGTTTGGTAAGGCTGGCCGGTGCGGATGGCTGCGGCCATGGCGTCGTAGATTTCGAGGATGATGCGCTTGGTGCGGTAGTCGCCGTCGTACTTCTCCTCGTCCTTGCGGCGGACGATGGGGAAGGTGTCCATGATATAGGCCACTGCGTCCCGGGGGGTGGGGAAGTGGCCGGTGAGTTCGGCCATTTCCTCCGGGGTTTCGTCCCGCACCGCGCCTTCGGCCACTCGGGCGAGTTTCCATTGGCCGTCGGCGGTGGCCGGCAGGTAGAGGTGGAAAAAGGCGGCATCCAGCTCGCAGCGCAGCAGAAAGCGGCGTTCCTCTTCCCAGCGGAACGGCGGGCCCGACCAGCCGCAGTCCTGCGCGAAGGGCTCCAGGTCCCACGCAGTGTAAGTCAGTTCAATTGTTCTAAGCGTGAGCCATTCTATCAGTGAGATTCCGGATCCATTCCAGGGAATCTTGCTTTTGAGTAACGGAAACGCAGGAACCGGGATCTGTTTGATGATATAGAAATTGAGATTAATGCCTGACATCTTACTACGGAGCACATAGTCAAATGCGAATGAGTTTAGTACACCGCACAAGCCAAGGGATCTTTCTGCGAGGGGTAAAGAAATCATAAAGAGGCTATCACCAATTCCCACTTGTGGAACAATAGATGCCATCATGGTTCGGATATTGGCAACCGTACCTCCGACTCGGCGATATGCCAAAACACCTCTGCATGCTGTCACAAGTTGTGGAATATTCGTACGGAGTACGCTATATCGACTCTCAGGCACGTAACCTGCATCGGCATGTTGGGAAGCCGTGGTTTCCTCGGAGCCTCCTCTTAGCTTTTGTCCACCTCTTGCCTCAGTAGAAGACGCAAATCTATGATCGAAGTGATAGATCATTTTGCCCTCATAGAGCGGAACAAGGGCTGTTAAATAATGTTGGCCAGTTTCGAGTTCGCTGGCCCGCAATGCAGCGTTGTCGATGAACAGGTCAGAATCATTGGCCATATGAAACATGGTCATAAATGTCGGATTCCATCCCGATGAAATGTCGTCTACGTCTGACAGAAGAATGGGCAGACGCCGGTATATGCCGATCACGAGTTCTGCATCTTTGAAGCTCCTAAAAAGTGGACATGTTCTTGTGTTTGGGTTCAAGAGTAATATGTCTTTTGTGCGAAGTTCAAATGTGCGTCCCACAACTGAAACTTCGGCAACGTCCTGCAATCCACACGCAACCGTCGTACTCGAGGATTCGGATCCGCACGGTCGACCAATCGTCAGAAGACAAAACTTCGTATTTCGGTCTACTGTTGGGAATAATCCCTTTGTGTTCTCAAAATCGAGAACTCGGCGAATCATCGTTTCTCTAACTAAGGACTGGAAAAACGCTTTCGTCGTATCATCAGTTGCTATCCCGCTGGGCATTAAGCAACCAAGCCGCCCTGACAAAGAAATGCGCTTCCGCATCTGCTCAGCAAAAACCGCAAAAAGATTGATATCACCACGAGCACATAAAGGGAAGTCACCGCTATTTCTCAGGAAATGACTCTCCCCCTCGGCCTGTCTTTGGGCTAAGACAAATTCACGGATGAGATGTGTATCTCGGCTTTTTAGTTCGCGAATCATCCGTTTCCGTTCGGCCGCGGTCTTGGCCGTAGCGATCTCCGGTTCTCGCTCGGCAAACCACTCCTTCTCCTGGAGTTTTACGCGCTCCCACGGTGGATTACCCATCACACAGTCAAAGCCGCCTTTGGCGAACACCTCAGGAAAGGCCAGATGCCAATGGAAGAACTGATACTGGTGAATGAGGCGCTCGACTTCGGAAGTGAGTTCGGCTGGCAGCGGCCGTCCGGCAGCCAAGTCGTTCAGATAGCCCTGAGTGATACCGCTGGTGCTGCTCTCCCGGCCCGGCTCACTGAAATGCTTTTTAATGACAAAGGCGGCGCACCAGGTGTCGTAGAGTTGCTTCTTGTGGCGGTACTCCTCAGTCTGTTCATGGCGCCGAAAGGCCAGCTCCCTGGCGCGGATGTTCTCGGGCCGATCATCGGGCATTTCCTCCAGGGCGGCTGCAGCATTTATTAAACGGTCTTGGGTTTCGGCGTCCTGCCGGGCAAAGAGCGGTCCCCACCCCTTGCGTTCGGCCTTATTGCGCTTCTTCAGCACCGCACAGGCCTTCTTGTCGTCGCCCTCGATGGGCTTGAAGGCATCATCGGGGAGGCCGGCGGCGATGATGTCGGGAGTGGCGCCCAGCAGGCTATTGCCGACGCGGATGTGATGGTCCAGAAAGGAAAGGGGCTTGCCGGGTTCCAAGGCTTCGAGCCATAAGTTCACCCGGCAGAGCTCGGCGGACATGGGGTTCAGATCCACGCCATAGAGGCATCGGCCGATGACGTCCCGCAGGGCCTGCTGGTAGAGGAGCGGCGAGGGCTCGCTCTCGCCCTGGGCCAGGGCACGCACCCTGGCCAGATGCCGGGCTAACCGGTGCGCCGAGCCCACGAGGAAGTGGCCGGAGCCGACGGCGGGGTCGCAGACCTTGAGGGAACGGATAGCCTTCTCGGCTTCAGGTCCGGTCTTGCCCTTGATGGCTTCCTCCACCACGGGGTCCAGGGCAGAGTCCAGCAGACACTGCACCAGGGAGTCGGGGGTGTAATAGGAGCCGGAGGTTTTGCGCTCGCTGCCAGCGAACTCTGCGAAGGTGAACCGGGCCCCGTCGGCACTGATTTGGGGGGTGAGGGCCAGCAGACTCTCATAGACACCCCCCAACTCCTCAGCGCCAAGGTTCTTGTAGTCCACCGGGCGCAGCACTTTTCCTTGTCGGGTGAAGGCCAGGTGGCGGAGAGCTTCCAGAAAATCGAAGTTGGTGAGCTCGGCATCGTTGAGAACGGCAGTAGAGTTCGGGTCCCAGAGAAAGCTGCCCAGAATCGGCAAGGCCAGATGCTCTCTGACAGCAGCGAAGTTGGCATCGCCAGACAGCGCCCCCACCAGGAGCTGGAACTGCCGCCAGAGGTCGCTGTGGCGGCTCCCCTTGATGTGGGAGGCCAGGTCACGGAGGCGCCCGGTGCTGTAATGGGCGGCATAGCGTTCCCGAGCGAGTCGGGCAGCCTCCGACCCATCCCGCGGGTGAAGCAAAGCCAGCCCCTCGATGGTGCGATCCTCGGCCACAAATAGGAAGATCAAGCGGTAGACGACACGCAAGAGCTGGCCATGAAAATCCGTGAGCGAGGTTTCCCCGCTTCGCAACCTCTCGCGCAAGGCCAGGTTTTTCGAGTGGCTGGTGAAGCCTTCCCCCAAAATGCGCAAAGCCTGTTCCACCCCTTGGCGCAGATCGCCCAGGGCGCGAGTACCTTGTTCCTCGGCGAGCTTGGTCCACTGCTCCAGCCAGCAGGTCTCCGGGCGGTCGCCCTCCCGTGGAGCAAAGCGCGTGGCGTGGGCCATGAGCCAGAACAAAACGAAATCGGAATAGACCTCCCCACTGAACATGGCGGCCAGGTCGAACTCCAGGAAGGACTGACGGGAAAGAGCCTGATTATCGCGCAGGATGCGAAAGGTCAGGCCATTGGAGACGATGGCCCAGAGATGTCTGGGGCTGCGGTTCAAAAACTCCTGAACCAGACCGTGGGGATTGACCGCGGCGGCCCCGCGCACTCCTGCGGCCTTGCGGTCGAGGCTCAGACCACAGCCGAGTAGGTGCACCGGTACGGGACCAAAGAAGCGGCTGATGGCATAGGTGCGACCGCCGATTTCGGGGCCGGCAGTGGTGGGGAGCATACCGAAGGCCAACTCGCGCAGCAGGGGGAGATTCCACTTGTCATTGGTGAGGCCGGTCCCCACTTCACCCTCGGAAAGGCTGGCAGATGTGGCCTGGAACTCTGCCCAGTGTTTACGAAGACGATTCCATGACTGGGTGATGACCTCGTTCAGGCGCTCACCTGGCGGCAAGCCGTAATCTTCGGGCCCCGTGCCGGGTAGCTTTTCTTTGGGGTCAAGCACATGCCGGAGCAGATCGGGCGGCAGGAGTCCCCCTTCGGAGCGGATGGTCTGGAACTCATTGCTTCGACGGGCCATGGTTACGTCAACCTCGGCAACAGAACGTAAGCCCCCAAGATGTCTACGGGGAGCACGGGCTGGATGGTGACACGGCCCTTGAGGCGAGCTGACTCGCGGACGCGCTCATGGGCTGCGAGCTGAACGGTGGAACGTTCGGTGGCGACGACTTCGAGAGCCTGTTGCATTTTCGGCAGGGCTGGGAGCAAGAGGCTGAGTTGCTGGTCGACGGCGGTTCGAACGAGGTTGCGCTCGGGCCTGGCCTGAAGAAGACGCTCACCTTCTTCCGGCGTGAGCCATTGTGGTGCGTCAGCAGGACCGGAGCAGGCGAGGGGAATGATCTCCTCGCAAAGGATGGGTTCGCCGGCGGTCTGCAGATGGTAGCGTAAGCGTACCACCAACAGCATGGTACGGGTGCTCACGGCGGAGGTGGAAATGACCCCACAGCGAGCAGCCACAGCCAGAGTGTCCCGGGCCACCGGATCAAGGGCTTGGTCGAGGGTCCAACTGGCAAGGCCCTCGACCACTGGGCCGGTGCGGCCAAGATAGATCTCACCCTTTCCCAGCGGCAAATCAAAACGGCCCGTGAAGGAGTCATCGAGGCCAATGGCCTGTCGTAAGGAGCGGGGCACTTCGTTACTGAGGTGAACGGCGATGGCTTTCCCCTTGGCTTGCACCGGGATGTTGGCCGCTTGAATTACGGTGTGGAAGAACCTGGCCACGTCTTCATTGCGGCCGATGGCGGCGCGAACGCTTTGGAGTTCTGCGGCTACGGCTTCGGGACTCAAGGTGTGCTGGGCGAACCGGGAGCGACTGGCTTTTTCACGGTCGCGGGCATTATCCCACTCGGCGTGAAGGGTCTGTTTCTTGGTCTCGAAGAGGTCGTCGAGGAAGGAAAGCTGTTGGAAGCGCTTGCCGGTCTTTTCCCGAAAGAGTGCCCCCTCGAACAACGCCTCGGCGATCTGCTCGCTGGACCCCGGTACCGCCACGGTTACACCAAGGTCGCTCTTGATAGTTTTGTGCTTGCGGATAAGGACATCGAGGATCACACCGTCGATGGGATTATCTATGCCATAGTATGTGATGACGCGGACCTCGGGCTTTTCCTGCCCAAAGCGATCAATCCGGCCTTCCCGCTGCTCGTGGCGTGTGGGGTTCCAGGCCAAATCATAATGCAGCACGGCATTGAAGTGCGTCTGGAGGTTTACCCCCTCCGCCAGACAGTCGGTACAGACGAGCACATATTGACCCGGATCGGCAACCAGGGCCTCGATTCTTGCTTCGCGCTCAGCATGAGGCAGCAACCCAGTCACCGATTCGACTCTGACTTTGGCAGGCAAGGCCTCGCGGAAGTGCCGGGCTACATAATCGGCGGTATCCACGAACCGGCAAAAAACGATGGGTGAAAAGCCATCCTTCAGCAGCCCCTTGATCTCATGAATGGCTCCCTGCAGCTTGTGATCCGCTTCGGGAGAGAGGGCTTCGGCTCTCCGGGCAAACTCCAACATTTTCCGACGCGTGCCATCAGCTCCGGCTTCTGAGTCCGAGCCAGGGCTGAAATCAAGGGCAACCACATCATCGGTGTCGTCCTGGTCAAGCACCGTGCGCCTACCCACTTCGTCCACTTCATTGTCAGGGGCCTCATCCACGGCAGCCCGGCTCCGAAGTGTTGCAGCGGCCGCTGCCGGGCTGGAGGAAACACAGCGCATCAATGCCAACGCCGACCAGTAACGCACCCGGCGCCGACGTTGGCTGGTATCGCTTTCCGAAACGAACTCCCGAGCGAAGGCGAGAATGTCATCGAAGAGGGAGCGATATTCGTTGCTAAAGCTGTAAGTTGGCTCAGGGATCTTGTCGTACCGCTTGGGGAAAGACGTATCCGTCTGAAGGTAGTGTTTAATGTCACCACGACGACGCTGCACTAAATGTTTTGCCAGCTTGCGGCGAATTTCTTCCCTTCCGGCCCGGTCAAGGTCCATGGGCAGGCTTGCAAACTCTTCATCAAGTAAGCTGAGAAGAGAACGAAATGCCTCTTCGTTGCCGCTGTGGGGCGTGGCGGTGACCAGGACCAGATGCCGTGATTTGTTCTTGGCGACACGCCGCAGCAAATCAAAACGCTGCTGGCGTCCTCGTCCAACACCACCGGCCAAGGTACAGCCATGGGCCTCATCCACAATAACAAACTCGGGACATTTCAGGATGAAGTCCTCAGCCCGGCGTGGGGTCTTGATAAAGTCGGTGGAGACGATGGTAAAGCGGTGGCGGTCAAAGACCGAAACGCCGATCGGCAGGTCGCGCTCCAGTCGTTGGATGGTACTGCTCAGAACCAACTCGGCCTCGACATGGAACTTCTCGGTCAGCTCACGTTGCCATTGCTCGGCCAAATGAGGTGGGCAAAGTACTGTCATCCGCTTGATTTCGCCACGGTCAAGGAGCTCGCGGGCCAACATTGCGGCCTCAATGGTTTTGCCTATGCCTACATCGTCGGCGATCAAAAGGCGCACGGGGTCGAGTTTAAGCCCCATCATGAGCGGCACGAGCTGATAGGGCCGGGGCTCAGCAGCTATGCGGCCGAAGCTCCGGAAAGGACCAGCGGCTGCACGAGTAGATAAACGCGCTGCCTCGCGCAAGAGCTGGCCTGAGGTAAAGTCCCCGAGGTCAGCCTGAGTGGGCATTTTGAAAGTCGCTGACGCGACAGGCTCAACAGCAGGTAGGATGCCAGTGGTCTCTTCGTCGAGTCCCCCTAAGGGTCGCACAATGAGGAGGTCATCCGAAGAGTCGGGTAGCACTAACCATTCGCGGCCACGCGCATGTATGAGGGTGCCGGGTTTAGAAAGGGGGGCAGTGCTCATTTAACTGGCCTCCCGAAGATGTCAGGATGGCGGAGGAAGATCTCGATCCAGTTTGCCATGTGGTGGAAGCGGATAACGATGTACCCCATCTCCATCAACCTCTGTGTAATGGTCTCGTCCTCGCGGAGTTGGGCCGGCTCATCATGCGGCGGTCCGTCGATATAGATGGCGGCAGCATGTTCACGATAGAAGAAGTCGGGACGGGTGGCGCAGGATTCGATCAGATACTGAGCCTCACTCGGAGGTCGGAGCACGAGGTCGTCCAAGAGGTCAAGCCAGCGCTTCTCTAACTGACTGTCGCACCGCTTGCGTAGCGCGGCCATTCTTTCGGTACGGGAGCCAGCACCGCCCGCAGGGCGGCATACAGAGGAAGCCAGGTCGACTAACAAGTTGCGAATGAGATGGCGGTCGAGGTCTTTATGATCCGGCTGGTTGCCGTAATCGAGAAGGCACTCATAACACCCCTTGCCGCAGGTCTGTATGGCTTTGTCTTCCAGCGTATGGGGGTCAAAGTGACAGATATCCAAAGCAGCCCGGGCCAGCAGCGGCAACACGGTGGGGTCTTCAGCAATTTGGCGCAGTACGCCGGCGCCGCCTTCGGATGCCTCATAAAAGAGAATTTCCCGACGGTCTTGGGGTGAAGGCATCGGTTCGCACGAGAGTTCCCGAGGCTCAAGCTGGAAATGCTTTTGGATGGCCTCCTTGAACGCGGCCTGCAGGCTCGCCATCTCCGGACCCGAACGGGGTGGTTCGAATTGCATCACCAGAGCGTTCTTGGTGTCCCTTACATAAGGCACCACGCGCTGGATCCGCCCTTGGGCGGTGGCATCGTCAGAGTCCTCTTCGTCTGCCTGGTTGCGCGACCAATAGCCCCTTTCCAGATCAAGATTGAACCCGGGAGGCTGATTGCCCCTCTGATTGGCCCAACCAAGGTTGATGCGGTAGAGGTCAGTGGCGTCGCCGTAGCTGAGGCGCAAAGCAAGGTCATCGCCGCAGTACACTTCCGCGTCTTTGCGGTCCAGCATACCACCGATTTCCGGGAATCGATAGGAAGTGACGAGTTTGTAGCCGAACCGCTGCCTTTCCTCTTCATCGCAGGTAATACGCTGGGCAAGTTTGAGGCTGACATTCTGCAAATGAACCAGATTATCGATTGTAGCAGATCCGTCCAGGGCATCGCCGCAGCGGTCGCAAATCTCGGTGAGGTTGGTTCCCTGCTCTAAATGGGCATAACCACATTTTAGGCAACGCTTCATCGTGGCGGTCACCAAATCGTGGGTCGCTTCGATGTCGTCAGTCCCGAAGTCGAGATTGACTTTGTAAACCCGGTAACGGGCTCCTTCGTGGTAGATCAAGGCGCGGGGGCCAAACTCGGAGATCGCCAGGAAACGGGGGCGGGAGACGAACTCATCGCGGCTCTTACGTTGGCGGCGACCAGGTACATAAGCTGAAAGGGGCAGGCGCGGAAAATTATAACCTGGCAGAAACCCCTCAGCCGCGAAATAGCGGTAGGAATAGAAGTCGCCTTCATACATACCCTCGGCTTCGGTAAGCAAGCGGATCTGGCTCTCCGCCTGGGCGCGCAAGCGCCTGGACTGATTGCGCTCGCCCTCTGGTCGTGCATGGTCGCCGATGATCCTGTGATGCAACTCTCGCTGGCGGAGGGCAGCACGATAGAGGCTACGCCAGCGTTCGCAAGAATCATCAAAAGAACGCTCAATCTGGTCGAGGATTTCTTGGGTCCAGTTTTCGTGAAACCAAGCTGCTGATGACAGTTCGTTGAGGATACTGCTGACAAGTTGGTTGGCTTTGGAAAGCGCCCCAGCGCGGTGAGTCGGATTCCTTAGTTCCCGGGCAATTGTGTCTTTGACGGGGAGCGGAAGCCTTCCATTGGAATGGGTGAGGTCAAGCACCGTGGCAAGTGTTTTACCCAGGTCCGGCTTGGCTACTTCCATCCAGACGGCGTGGACATGGGAGCGCACCAGATCCCGGTTGCGGATATCGATACGCGGCGGGGCCACCGAACCCGCAACCATATGGTTCGGCTGGCGAAAATAATACTGATCGTGAGGGCTGCGGCCAGCGCAATAGGTGTAGACCAGGGCCGGCTGGCCACCACGTCCGGCCCGCCCGCTCCTCTGGGCATAATTGGCCGGCGTCGGGGGGACGTTGCGCAGATTGACGAGGTTTAATTGGGCGATATCCACTCCCAATTCCATCGTCGGTGAGCAGAAAAGGAGGGGCAAATCGCCATTGCGAAAGCGTTCTTCGCGCTCTTCCCGGTCTTCAGATGCCACCTGGGCAGTATGTTCACGGGCTTCGAGGACGCATTTCAAATCAACGAAACTGCGGTAACATTCCACGAAATAGTGGTTGACCTCTTGTGGAATCTCTCCCGCATCCAGGAGCCGGGTCCGGTCTAACGGGCGGGCAGCACCCTCTCCAGGCAACCAGCGCAGGGCGTCAGGATTGATCTGGTAACCGGGCACTTCACCACTGCGTACCTGTTCGACAACCCCATAGCGTTTAAGAGCGAGAAATAGAAAACGGATGGCTCGATCAACATCATCGCGGCCCAAGCTCTGCCCCAGGGGTACGTGGGGGGCCAGTGATCGTTTTAGATAGCGCCCATATCCGCCGTAGGATGAAATAAAGAGCCCGATACGATCTTCTTGTCTCCGGGGCCTGGGATAAGCGACAACGGACTTTACAAGCTCACGCGCATCCTCAAGATACCACACGGTATCTTCAAGGAGTCGCGGTTTAGTTTGCTCGACCAAGTCGAGCTGCCGCTGAGGGTCAAGGACATCGACCTTAACAGCCAGAGATCGGCGTAGAACATCTAGAAGGGTCCGGAGTAGTTCCTCACGTACTTCCGTAGGACAGGATCGCAACGTTGCGGGTACCTCAACGAACTCTTCGGTTTCTCGGTTGAATCGAACTGAGAATCCGGCTTCCCAAAGCTCGGTCTCGGCAAGTAGCCCATCCTCTCCTCTCAAACCATCATAGTCGAAGACAAGCAGACCGCAATCTTCAAGATTCGGCGCGGTCACGCGCCAACCACGCTGCAAGTCGCGATAGAGGTAGTAATCGATGACGCGGCGAAGGGCATCATTAGTGGCGTGCTTCGCCGGGCCGCGCACCTCGGGATCGGCAGCGTATTCGTCGAACCGAAGCTCCATGGCTTCGAAGACACTGCGCGATAGATCGCCATGGACCAATCCCCGCGGACCTTTATTCCGGGCTGCTTTATAAAGTGCCGAACGCAAAAGGGACACTTGAGCAAAATCGTTGAAGTGGCCGGCCTGCAATGAAGCGTCCTGCCGGTTGTCAGTAAAACTTAGGAGCTTGCGAGCCTCAGGGGTGAGGTCACGGTCGCCTTGCAGCTCGATGAGCGACCGGACTGCCATGATCGTAGTGGCGGTGCTGCGGTTGTCGACACCAAGGGTTGCCAATTTCGGGCGCTCGGAGCGCTGGGTCTTGGTGTAAGCGACCCCGCATGAGGGATGGAGACAAAACAGAAAGTTCCGGCGGATCAGCGCTGCTGGGATGCCATGCTCTTGGGACATTAAATGGCCCCGGGTGTCGATAAAAACAGGCTCGGGGAGATCACGGCGGGCATCAGGTCGTATACGTTCCTCGCCTTGCGGTGTGGTCTCCTTCATAAACGCAGGCAAGCGCTCCAGCACTTCTGGACCATCAAGCAGTGGCCATGGTGCGGATTCGGACACATAGAGGTATGCATCGCCGCTGCCGTCATCACCTTCCTCACGGCGGTCCTCTCTGGGTAACAGGGCTGTGCCGTGCTCATCGGTGACCGCCCTCACGCGGTAGTAGGCAGTACCGCATTGCCGGCAAAAAACTAGGGGGAATAGGGGCTTGTGGGGCTCACCGGGTTTGGCGACCTTCTTAGACATCTCGAGGTGACGTTCAGCCTCGGGCTCAATGGTTGCCCACACCGTGTCGCCGCGGGTAAAGAATTGATGGAGGCGAAACGCAAAGATGGGGAAACGGCTGGACTCGCTTCGACGCAGTTCACACCCCTTGAGCAGAAAACGGCGCAGCACCGCGGCGCAACGTGCTTGGTCAGTTGAAGTAATCTGCTCAAGTTCCTCCGCGGCACTACCCTCACCCTGTAAGCGCCGGGGTTCCTGACGGACCAGTCCTCCGGTATCCGCTTCAGCCCGTACGCCGAAGGTGGATTCAATCCAGGAAGCCAACGGATGGGTACGGAAAACATCATAGCTATCCGGTGGAGGTGCACCTGTGTCGACGGTGTCGAAAAGTTTTTGGATAACCAGTTTGTCACCAAAATCCATTTCTGGTGTAGCACGCTCGAGAGTTTCTTCGACAACTTGAGAGGTATCGAATGGGATGCCAAATAGTGTCTGGGCGACCTTCGCCACCTCGGCTTTTTGTTCTTCGGAGGATCCTCCGCTGACCATCGTGGCTGATGTGCCGATGCAAATGATGTTGTGGCCGCCGAAGGCTAGACGACAGCGCCGGATCAGAAGAGCGACATCCGCTCCCTGGCGTCCCCGGTAGGTGTGGAGTTCATCAAAAACAAGGAAACGCAATCCCTGGGCAGACCGGACCAACTCCCGATCCTCTCTGCGGGTGAGCAGCAACTCTAGCATCATATAGTTGGTGAGTAGGATGTCAGGTGGATTACTGCGGATCGCCTCCCGCTCGGCACCCTTTTCTTGCCCGGTATAACGGGCAAAGCTGACGGGGGGCTTTCCTTCCGGGTACCCCTTCTCAAGAAACTTTTTGAGTTCTTCATCCTGGCTGTTGGCCAGGGCGTTCATCGGATAAACAACGATAGCCTGGATGCCCTGACCCGACCCATTCCGTAGAACGTGGTCAACGATAGGAACGATATAGGTCAGGCTCTTCCCCGACCCCGTGCCGCTGGTAAGCACATAGGACTTGCCTACTTTTGCCTTGAGGATCGCCTCCCGCTGATGGGTGTGGAGCAGGAGCTGCTTTCCGGTGTGGTCGGTATCGGATTTGTCGATCCTAAAAATCCTGGCGCACTCGGTATGAAGCGTACCTTCGGCCACCATTTCATCGATCGTGCCTCCAGGCAGGAAGGTAGGATTGAGTTGAAGGAGAGGCTCTGGCCAAAACGCTCCTGCATCCAGATTTAGGTTCACCATGTCCGAAATACGGGGGTCGGCGATTTTGATGAAGCTACGCGTGTAATTTGCGTAGTCGCCAACAAGACGATCCCGGAGATCGAAAACGTTCATAATTTTTCTCCAACGACCAATGCCAGGCTGACGCCCTTGGAGTCGGACTCTGCGAGGAACCGAAGTACCAGGATTTTCAATGAAAACTAACTTCTCACTTTAATTACAGCGCAGAATGTAAACCCGGCACTTATGCGGGGCAAGCACGCCGATCGCCTGCTATCACTAATGTGTCAGAACCAGGTCATCCTTCATGTCCTAATATTTCTCCATTTGGCATTATGCCATGGTTATGGACACATTGTCTAATCTGATTTGCCGTCAAACCAAAAGGACAAATAATCTCGTAAGTTTTTTGAGGGAAGCAAGGCAAAAAAGGGGGCCCGCAGGCCCCCTTCCGTCTGAGGTTTACCCTTGTCTAACAAGAGGTCTTGTTGATCAGGACCAAGCGGTAGTTGCCGCCCCTGTGGGGGTAGCAGTCCCTGCAATATGGGGTCTGCCCCGATGCGAAGGCCAGGCCCGTGTAGCTCTCCTTCGGCCAAGAGAGGCGCCGCCGGCATTGCGGGCACCGAAAACGATAAACCGGGATGCTTTTCATTCACGCCTCCGGCCGCATCATGCCCCCGCACACCGGGCAGGTGATGGTCTCGCCCAGCCACTTGCCGGGGAAGTAGATATGATAATTCTCGCAGCGGTACATGATGGTGCAAACCATCAGTTTCTCCCGGGCTCTGGTGATGACGTCCGGGTTTTCCCTGGCAAACCTTTCGATGAGGTCTATATCATGCTGATACACGGTCAGTATCTCCCTCTGGAGGTCTTAGTCTGGGTCACCCATGGTTTTCGGTTCCAGGTGGCCCTGCCCGATTCATGCCGCCGCTAGGGCGCCCTGCCAATCATTGCCTGCATTGTGCCGCCAGGTGTCCTCATAGCCGGGGCCTTCGCCGTTAACATGGGAAACGGTGAAACCGCGCAGACTGCTCTGGCTCTGGATGTAGGTAGCCATGAAACCGTAGGCTTTGAAGAACATGAACTTACGCTCCTGGTACTGGGGATGGCCGGAAAGCTCCAACAGCCGCATAACGCCCTGCTGGATCAGGTCCTCGGCCTCAATGTACCAGGGCATCCGATCCTTGAATTTGCGGTGATAGATGAAGCGCACCATCCGGTACGCCGCCTCGGCATCAAATTCGCTCAATGAGGGACAGACCATCCGTTTATTGAAATCCACGATGAAATAGCCCCGGGCCAAGCTCGATTTGGCTACTTTCTGATTGCAGTTAAAGTGGACCATCACGCCTTCGATGGTGTTGATGTACTCGGGAATAGGGATGGTCTCCCGCTCCCTGCCCAGGTCCACTGGGCCGTCAACAAATCCCCGCTTCGGAGGGAGGCCCTTTTTCAGGTAATCAATGATGTAGTAGCCGCGCTTTTCGGCGGTAACGGCGGTCATGTAAGGGCAATTGGTGAGCCGCATAATGTCCTTGCGAGTCATCCCGGCCACCGGAATTACTTCGCATTCACGTTTGGGCCAGCCTACCATCCGGATTTCCGTTTTCATTGTTGCACCCTCCATAGTAAGGAATGTTTTTTACTATGAAAGTTGCACGCAATATGCCTATCTACTCGATATTACATATAATTTAACACAAGCAAAACATAATACGGTTAATGAGTTACACACGTTTCATTATATTTATACTGACCTTACACAACGCAACGTGCTGGTAATGCAGTATTTTATACTTGCCATATCGTTGTTGCTTTTTAATAACCTTTTGCGTAATACGTAGTTGAAGTTACGCAGTACAATTTGCTTGACCATTACAACGCAAAATACAAGTAATTGCACCAAGTTATAGAATATAATTAACCAATAATGTCTTAGGACTTGAACAACGAGAATGGCACCACATCAAACTATTTGCATATAAGCCCCTGTTGGGTTGAGCTCATTCATAGCCTGTTGATCTTCGTAGGTTCCTGGAAATTATGCGCCTGATAGAGATGGCGTCTTCGAAGGGGCAGGCGGTAAAAGATTGAATCTGCCAATACCCGCATGGTAGGATGCGTTAGTCAAAGCTTATCAGGGTGTCGTCAATGATTTTGGGGGGATAAAGATGAACATCAATTATGACAAGCTCAAGAAGGTTATCGAAGTCTACGCCGAGCCCTGGTGGGCAGGAGAAGTTGAGTCAAAATGGCCTTGGCGTAAAGGTGGGGGGGAAATTCACGTTCAGGAAAGAGTGCTAAAGAAGGCCGCTCCCTATCTTACAGAGGATTCCTTGCGGAAAGACCCCAAAGATAGCGTAATGAGTGCCTTGAAAACCCACTTTAACTTACTCTCCCAGTTTGAATTCATGTTTGCCAAGACCTTTATCGACCAGGTTTACGGCGATGAATTACGGGACCGGGTCCTGGACCTTCTGTACGGTCCCGAAGACCTGGGAGCCAGATTAAGGAAGTTTCTTAAATGGGCCAAGCTTGAACCGGTACCTGATAAGAAGATAAAGAAGGGCATGAGCGCCACCGTAGCAAGTTACCTTTTAGCAATGTCGAACCCCCGGCAATATCCCTTTTGCAAGCCAGTCGCTTACGACAGGGCAGTGACGGAACTCCTTGGCAAAGACGCAGTCCGGCGAGATTCTGTAGAGAGAATCCTTCACTGCCAAGAGGTCTATTCGGCAGTTCTCGATTTTCTTGAAAGAGAACACGGTCTTGTTGATGGCAACCTTCTGGATGTTCATTCAATGTTATTTTGTTGCCAAGAAAAGGATAAGGACGGAATTTCCGGTTGGGACAAAGTTGGCAAACCACCGGTTGGTCCAGAACCACCTATTCCTCCACAAACTTATAATCCCTTTTTCGACCTGCTCTTTGAAAGGCATAATCTGGTGTTTTACGGTCCCCCCGGCACCGGCAAGACCCGGGATGCCCTCCTTTTAGGTAGATGGTGGAAAAATACGTACGGGCCTGAAACTGTCAGTCAGATAACCTTTCATCCCTCTTACTCCTACGAAGATTTTATCGAAGGATTCCGCCCCACCGAAGATGGCTCCGGGTTTGAATTGAGAAGCGGCATTTTTAAAAAGCTTTGCCAGAAGGCCGCCGCTGCTCCGGACAAGAAATTTCTGATCATTATTGATGAGATAAACCGAGGTGATGTGGCCCGCATCTTGGGGGAACTCATAACTCTCCTGGAAGGGGACAAACGCGGCGAGCTTCACCAGGCAATGCTCCAACAGTCGGGAGAGGCTTTCTTCGTTCCTGAAAATTTATATGTTCTGGGAACCATGAATACAGCCGACAAGAGCATCAGCCTCATGGACCTGGCCATCAGGAGACGCTTTCTCTTTCATTATTTTCCCCCCGACCCTGACGTGCTGGACGAAGGGAGAGACTTCTTGGATGAAGTTGAGAATATCAGGCTGTCCCGCCTGCTCATCGGTTTGAATCAAAGGCTGATGGATGTGGGAGTGGACCGCGATCGGGTTTTGGGGCATTCCTTCTTCATGATTTCCCGAAAAACCGCGGACCCGCTCCTTACCTTAAAGAATCGCTTCCGATACGAAATTGTGCCACTGGTAGAAGAGTACTGTTATGCCGATCGCTCCCTTATGGCCAGGGTTTTGGGCGATCTGGTGGAAGTCAATGGTGCGGTAAATGCGGACGTCCTCGAAGACAACGAAAGATTTCTATCGGTCCTCCAGGTCTTGAGTGATATTGAATGATCAACCCAAAGAACCAGGTTCGAAAAACGATTGACCTCGCCGAGTATGGTGAAATTACCATCCCTGCGGCTGATCTATCCTTTCTTTCGGAACAAAAATTTCAGACGGTTTGTGAAACTCTTAGTTCCCTGGTGAACATATCCTTTGGCTGGGGAGGGGGCCATCTCTCTATAAAAGCCGGATCGAATGTGGGGGTGATCCAAACACACGGCCTGCGGGTTCAAGTCCGTCCAGCCCTTTCGGTCAAAGAGATGGTGGTTCTCATTCGTTACGCCCTGTCCGGCAAGGTTCCACTTCAACATCTTAGGTCTTTTGCGGACGTTGATTGGGGAACCGGATTTGAAGATGTGCTCTGCATGATGCTGTGTGAAGAGTCCAGGGAGATCCTCAGGATAGGGCTTTCCTGCCGCTATGAGGAAAGACGTGAGCCTCTAACTTTTCTGAGGGGAAGGCCACTCTGGGAGAAGAACTTTCCCTGGCGCGGAGGCAAGACCAGGGAGTTGACTTGCCGCTATCACCGGCTCACCTATGACAATATAGATAACCGCTTGCTTCTCGTTGGCCTGAGGTCTGCCGGTCATCTCGCCACTTCTGAGGCCGTCAAAAGGAAAGTATTCCAGTTTGTAAAGACTATTGGCGATCTTGCTTCAGAGACCACTCCGGAGCCCGGGCAATTCGATCAGGCCGAACAAAGATACAACCGCTTAACCGAGCATTATCGCGCCGCCCATGGTCTGTGCAGAATGCTGATCTACAGCCTTCGTCCGGAATCACTTTATGAAAGTGGAAAACACCAAATATTTGGGATCGTTTTGGACATGGCCTGGCTTTTCGAGAAATTCATCGAACAGCTTATGGCAGAGACCTTGAAACCGGCCGGATTTAACATCGAATCCCAGGCGCCAGACCGGAAGGCCTTGCTCGATGCCGAAGGTTACCCCTATGTTTCGGTCCGCCCAGACCTGATAATTTCTCAATCCCGGACAGTATGCGGAGTCATCGACGCCAAATATAAGCGATACTGGCCGACGGCCACAAACAGCTTTGCCCCTATGCGAAAAATAGCAAACGAAGACATCTACCAGCTCTTCTTCTATCAACAACGCCTACAAAGAAAGTTCAATTTACCAACCCCGCCCGTCGCTGTCATCGCCGCCCCCCTGCCCGAAGAAGATGAGCGGGGCGATCAGGCGGTTATTGCCGAAAGATTCAAACGAGTTGTTTGGCAGGCTGGAGCAGAGAAAGCTGGTGATGTGAGGCTCATATTAATCCCAATGACAAAATTCCTCAGGTTGATTATTCAAAGAGAAAAGCCAGGTGACATTGTGGAGAAAATCGGCCTTAATCGTATAAGGGATTTATTTCGTGATTAATCAGAGCAATAAGGATCAAATGACTCTTTTGCTAAAGGCCAGGCATGTGGCCTCATGGCAACTGCCAAAGCTTGCTGATAATAATACGTTGCCATGTACCGCTACTTTGCCTGCTCTTCAAAGGGGAGCGGTATGGAAGCCTGCCCAAGTCGAGGCACTGTGGGATTCACTATTACGAGGTTTCCCAATAGGTGCCTTCCTGCTCGCCCCATACTATGAAGAACGCGGGAAACAAAGGTTTCGCTACCAGGAATCTATGGATTCACCACTCATTAATAATATCTCTGACTTTCATCTCCTTGACGGCCAACAACGATGCAATGGAATCACGCTTGGATTCCTTAATTCATGGATAGCACTGGAGTACAATGTGCCAGCAGCCCTTTGGGTAGATTTGATACCTCCTGACCCCCAGGATGAGCGTGGCTTTATTTTCCGTGTCGTGACAAGGTCTCATCCCTGGGGTTACCGACGCAACGACCCTACCCAGCGCTTGGAAGCGAAACATCGTCGAGCTGCTTTGTCTGCCTACCGGGATGCAAACAACAGTGCGAATTTGGGAAGCCAAGACTATCTCTGCATCGGTCAGGTGAATCTTTCGCTGGTCTGGCCATGGGACGCCAAGGCTCCTGTGCCGTTCCCTTTGCTCATCGAAGCAGTCATTTCTGGGAACGACAAAGTTTGGGAACTATTGCAATCCAAGCTTGGAAACTTGTTGCCTTATTGGTCTGGTGCAGAAGACCTCCCATGCCTCAATGGAAATTGGAAGACTCGGGTTGAAAACCTTCTAAAGAACCCAAGTCATCATATGGATCGTATTGTTGAAGGGATAAGGAGAATTGAGGGAACTGGCGAGGAGATCCCTTCAGTTCTTATTCCTGCACTAATCCTTCCTGAAGAAGTAGTCATAGAACCAATCGCTGTTCCAAGGGAAACAGACCAAGAGGCCATAGAAGATAACCCAGACGTCTCCCTGCAACATGATCCCATCGAGACCTTATTTATTCGGGTAAACTCAGCTGGCACACCACTGGTCGGTGAAGAGCTGATCTACTCTATCTTAAAGTCCATATGGCCTGACGCCCAAGGTTTTGTGGAGTCATTAAGTACCCGTTTCATGACGCCCTCCCGGCTGGTTATGCTCCTCTCGAGACTTATCCTCGCCCGAACGGATACTGGACGTGAGAGGGTTCCTGCTCCTCCGGATGTGGGCCGGTTCCGGCGGCTGATCCACGGGCGTGATTCCCAATGTCCTGATTTTCGCCAGCGCCTAAAAGAATCCTTAGCAAGGGGGGAAGCGGAGACGCTATTCAACGTCGCACGGAACTTGCTGGTTGGGACCAAGGCGGATATCCAATATCTGCTTCCACCTGTATTGGCAGCAGATATGGCCCACAGGACACCCCCGGAAGCTTTCTTTTTTCTTCTGTCATGGCTTGATCGAATGCAACAGGCAAGCCTCGATCCTCTGAGAATTAGTATAAGCGCACATAAAAGGATGATAGGAGCCTTAACCGCCCTTAGCTGGTTTGCGAATAAGGCGACCGATTGCCTCAACACATTATGGAGACGCTTAAATAGATTGGAACCGCATAATCTTCCTAAATTTTTTTCTAAGGGCGTGCTTAAGTCCTGCATAAGATTGACTGATCGCCGAGAAATACAGCTCTTGCCTTTGGCTCCCCCGGATATTCTCCAAAGTGCTGTGGAGGAATCGATAACAGAAGCCAGAGGCTATCGGACTCCCAACAGCAATTTCTGGCGAGAATGGAGGTGGTGGGAGCGCTTCTCTGGGACTTTTAAGTATAAAGAGAGTATGAAAAGCTGGTACTTAGAAAATCTGGCATCCTGGAAGCGCGAAGAAGAAGGTCAAGAAATCATTCTCGATGCCTGGACGAAATTGGCTGATGTTCTATGGGGAAAGCGAGAACTGGTCCTTTATGCCCAGCGCAAATATCTGGTGGACTGGTTTCCAAAGCATGATCCAGCAAGTCCAGATCAATTAGAAGACACAGATCGGCCATGGGACATGGACCACATACATCCCCAAAAATATATATATGGCAGATGGAATATACCGCTTATCATCAAGGACTGGCATGGTTCGATTGGAAACTTACGCGCCTGGCCCCTGGAGGCAAATCGTGCTGATGGCGAAGAGCCCCCTTGTAAAAAGCTATCGCAACCAGCAGAGATAAAAGAGCATTACGGCCTTACAACAAGCGAACAGGTTCATAAAGCAAGTTTCATTGGTAGTGAATGGCCTCAATGGAAAGAATCTACACCCGCCCAAGACTGGTTCCATGCAAACTACCTCGCTAAAACCGAGGAGTATCCTTCATGTCGAGGGGCTTTGATTCAGGCTATCACAGCTAGATGGGTCGCACTCTACAGAGAGTGGTATGAAACGCTCTTGGTCGGAGATTTATTCGGCTAAGGATCGCGATCATTTTTCGGCAAAATCCAATATCCCGGTAATATGAATTAGAAGCCGACTGGGAACCAACCAGGCATGACAAATAATCGTGAGAGCTTCACGCACCTGATGGCTACCAGGCAGATTCGCCTCGAGCATGGCCACATCTTTGCCGTCGCCCCAGAGCCTCTGGGAACGGACTTTGACTTCGGCCGCATCGAGGGGATGATGTTGGGGCTGGCTATAGGGGATGCCTTGGGGAACACCACTGAATCATGGTTCCCCAGAGAACGCCGGGCCCGCTTCGGTGAAATCCGTGACTACCTCCCCAATCGTGAGACGGGCGAGAAAAAGGGCCTGCCCTCCGATGACACCCAATTAGCCTTTTGGACGTTGGAGCAGATGCAGGAGGACCGCGGCTTTGTGCCGGAGCGGGTGGCGTCCAGGTTCTGCCGGGGCCGAATTTTTGGTATCGGCGGAACGGTCAGGGAGTTTATCCGCAATTACAAAAACGGTCTTCGCTGGTACCAATGCGGGCCTCAATCCGCAGGGAACGGCGCCTTGATGCGGATCGCTCCCATGTTAATCCCACACCTCAGGCCGACCACACCTGACCTTTGGATTGACACGGCTCTTTCTGCCATGATCACCCATAACGATTCCGGGTCGATTGCCGCCTGCCTGTCGTTCATCAACATCCTGTGGCATGTGCTCCGCATGGAGCAGCCACCAGATCCTGAATGGTGGCCCAGAACTTATATGGAGGTGGCCCGGGATTTGGAGCAGAGCACTTATAGGCCCAGAGGTGGAGCATACCCCAACTTCTGCGGCCATATTTGGCAATTTGTGGAAGAGACTGTAGAGGCCGGCTATGACCGCGGCCTCTCGGTCCTGGAAGCCGGTGAAATCTGGTACTCCGGCGCCTTCTTGTTGGAAACGGTGCCCTCGGTCCTGTTTATCCTTATGCGTCATGCCCATGACCCCGAGGAGGCCATCATTCGGGCAGTGAATGACACCAAGGACAATGATACCATCGCCGCCATCGTGGGGGCTGCGGTGGGTGCCTTGCATGGCCGGCAGAAAATTCCTGAGCCCTGGCTTAAGAATCTGGCGGGGCGGACTGCGGAACAAGATGACGGCAGGATTTATGAACTGCTGAAGGCGGCCCAAAGCTTCTGGGGGCAGAGAGAGCACCTTTCGGGAATATAGTGATGGAAACAGTTGCCCGTTATCGGGGGAGCCTCCTGGGGTTGGCCGTAGGTGATGCCCTGGGTACCGCGTTGGAATTTCGAGTGCCCGGCACGTTCGCACCCATCGAAGACATGATCGGCGGGGGCCCGTTTCGGCTAAAGCCTGGTGAATGGACCGATGACACCTCCATGGCCCTCTGCCTGGCAGAGAGTTTAATCGATCGGCGGGGCTTTGACCCTGCCGACCAGATGGCCCGGTACCTTCAGTGGTATCGCCAGGGTTATCTGAGCAGCACTGGCGAATGTTTCGACATTGGCAATACAGTGAGATCCGCCCTGCTTTCCTATGAACGGACGGGTCAACCCTATGCCGGGTCCACCAACCCCAGGTCCGCGGGCAACGGCAGCACCATGCGTCTCGCGCCTGTGCCTCTGTTTTTCGCCCGACATCCCGAGCAAGCCATCCACCTATCCGGGGAAAGTTCCCGCACCACGCATGGCCTGCCGGTTTGCGTTGATGCTTGCAGGTATTTGGGAGCGTTGCTGGTGGGTGCGGTCAACGGGGCCGACAAAGAAGAACTCTTGAAGGAGCGCTTCAGCCCCGTCTCCGGCTACTGGGAGAGATATCCGCTGTCTCCCCCCATTGACGAGATTGCCCTGGGGTCCTTCAAGCGCCGCCAGCCGCCGGAAATCCATGGAAGCGGTTATGTGGTCCGTTCTCTGGAGGCGGCGCTTTGGGCTTTATACCACGGGACATCCTTTCGAGAGGGCTGCCTCATGGCGGTCAATCTAGGTGATGACGCCGACACCACCGGAGCAGTCTATGGTCAGTTGGCGGGGGCTTTACTCGGGGAGGAAGGTATCCCGGTAAGATGGAGAATAAAACTCGCCAACCATGATCTTATTTGTTCCCTGGCTGAGGAAGTTTATGCTTTGAGCTTGAGTACTTGACTGACACCGGTTTGCAGACCGCTCTCTTCTCTGCAAGAAGGTTCAACAGCGCTCCATAATCCCCGGACCAAACCTAAATAACGTGGATCGATAAATCGAATTCCTTGTAGATCAGCCCCTCCTGGCTGGGCATGCGGCAGAGCATCTCCGACTCCCAGGTTTCCCGGGAGACCTTGCGTTTGGCGCTGGTGGCGTCCTCGACGGGATAAAAGCCGTCGGCTTCCTTGGCTCTTCCTTCACAGTCCTCCCACAGCTCGCAGGTCTTGCAGTCCCGGTCTTTGCATTTTTCCATGACGCAAAAAACGCACCATTTATAGACCCGGTAGCCGCTCTCCGCCGCTTCGGTGATCACCCGGTTCATCAGGCCGTAAGCCTTGTGCATGGTGGAGTAAATTTGCACTGAGGCCCTGATCCCCCTGGCCGACTTGGGTATCAGGAGGGCGGCCTCATATAGCTCGGGGGCCATTTCATCCACTTCGTCCAGCTTGAGCTTCTGGGGGTGCGGTCCCCGCACGCTTTTGCTGGAGGCGGTAAGAATCTGGATATTGGAGCCGTTCACCAGGTGAGTGCGGGTGCGCAGGGCCTCCCCTTCCACCAGGTGCTGGAAGGGCGGAGTGAGGAAGCCTTTGATGTGCTCATACATGCGGAGGCTCTGCTCGCCGGAGCCCCCCAGGATTTTGGTCTCGCAGCCCGCCTTGAACACCGAGTCCAACCAGGTCAGCAGGGCGCCGTTTAAGGTCTTCCCCCCGGAGCGGTTGGCCCAGCAGACGCAGTCCTGGACTTCTTCCAGGAAGGCGGCGGCCAGGTACTCGGCGGGTGGGGTATGGTGGGGGCAGACCTTGGCCCGGGGAATCCTGAGCCCCCAGAAGGCCTCAATGAAGTCCAGGAGTTCCTCCGGGTCCTTAAAACCATGGGACCGGTAATGCTCCACCAACCTCAGGTTTTCCCGGCCATCCATCCTGCCGTGAGAAGAAGGCGACATCGCCGTTTTAAAATCACAGTCCCAGATTTTTTTCTCCCTTGGCCCGGGCCTTCTTGAGCAGGGCCAGGTATTCTTTCCGGATTTCCGGGTCCTCGAAGGGCAGCCCTTCCTCCACCGCCAGGCGCTCCGGCACTTTGACCAGCACCCCCACCTCCTGGTAAAGCTGAACGAGCTTTTCGGTGGCCTTGAGCGCGGTATTCAGATACCCCACCTTGACGGCGGTGTTTTCTTCGCACAGGTGAAAATGCCGCATGGCCTTGGTGCGGATGCGTTCCAAGATTTTCACGGTTTCGCCGAGAATTTCATCGTGGTTCAGGTTCCGGGCGGTGCGGCTGAAGAGCTCCCGGGCCCGCCGCAGGTAATTCCAGATGCTGCGCTCGGTGACGCCATACATCTGGGCGATCTGGGGCACCTTCATGCCCAACACCTGGAGCTCCTTGACCTCCAGACAGCGCTCTTCCATCTCATCCCGCTTGGACATGCCTCCCCCCTTTTCCTGAAAAAATTCTTTCAGTGGTTGCCAAGTGTAACCGGAGCACCGAGGACCTCATCGTCTGAGGTCCCCGGGCTTGATGTTCATCTCGGCCATGAACTTGCCGGCGGCCTGCTTTTGCAGCAAAGTCTCGGCCACGTGGTTCAAGCTGCCATCGGGCAAAATGACCTGGGTCCCTTTCAAGACCTTGAACCCTTCCATCACCGCCACGGGGTGAAGCTGGGTCAGCTCAGCCCAGCCCGGAAAATCAATTTTCGTAGCCTTCCAGAGCTTTTCGAGGTCCACCTCTTCCCCAGGTCGAGGGGGATGGGGCAGGGTCCGCTTGACCATGGGCCAGGCCGCCGCCAGCCGCATGAGGTTCTGACTCTGGGCCAAGAGGGCGGCTCCATGAAAATTGTTCGCCGCCCGGGACGGTAAAAGAGCTTCCGACCAATTCATGTTTTTCTCCTTGCTGTTTATCTGCCGAGAACTGCTGTTCACTGATCACCCCTCGGCCTCTCTTTCAAACCGGGATAAAGCTCGGTTAGCAGGTGCCAGTCGCAACTCGCGCACAAATCCCTCCCCTCTGGGTCAGGGATGAACATCGCCCCTCCGCATTTTTGGCAATAACACCGCAGGAAGAACAACACCTCGTCCCTGCACTCTTTCACCAATTGCAGGAGAGGCCGCACTTGGCCGGGATCGGGTTGGCCCTGGCCTTCAAAACGCCAGCGCAGCCGCTCCCCCGCAGCTTCAAAGCGATAGCCCAGAGCCGTCAGTTTCATCGCCGCTTCCCCGGGTTTCATATCTCGCCCTCCAGGAGGTCGTCCTCCGCCGATATAGAATATGTAGGGAATTTAGCGTCCGAAGCGTCCTTAGCGTCCATCTCCCCGATTTTCCTATCTTTATCCCTGGGCGCTTCTTTTTGCGAAGCGTCCGGGTGGGTGGCGGAAGCGTCCAAGTTGGGGGAAGCGTCCACGGAAGCGTCCGGCGGATTTACAGATTCCTCCTGCCCTTGGGCGCTGTGGGCGCTCCGGACGCTTTTTTCACTGCCCTTTCTAATTGTTATCTTCCGGTCGCCTGATTTGGAAAATTCTACCTCCAGCCCCACCTTCCGGAGAAAGGTGGAAGCCCGCTTCAACCGGTTGGAGAGGATGTGGGCCGCTTTGGGCCAAACCTTGCTTCGCTTAGTGGATTCCGGGATGAGTGCCTCCAGAGCCTCCAGCAATACTGAGGCATTTCCTACCCAGGAATCCCTTTCAGCCATGAGTAGCCGAACAGCCACCGCCACCTGGTCAGCTTCCAGGCTCTGCTCCACCACTGCACTGCGGTTGCCGGTATAGGCCTCCAGAAAACTTCCTGACGGCCACCCCAGAACAGGCTCGGCGGCTGTGACCCAGATGGCAAAGTCGGCCATGCGTGGCAGGGCGTCAAGGCGCACCTGATCATGCTTCGCTAGGCATCCAACTACCGCGTCAAAAAGGGCTCCCAAAATGCGGGGTCTGGCTTTCTCAAATTCTCGCCAGAAGGTCTTCTCTGGGAGCCTGTCTTCATCCTCTATTTGAGGGAGGTCGATAATTACGGCCCGGTCGGCCAAGTCTTGCTTGGTAACCAGCGAAGTGATGCCGTTAAGAACTATAGGGCGCATGGACTCGAAGAGACATTCCTCGACGTCGGTGTAGAGCTCTCTCGTTCCGAATCCCCCGCCGGTGGATAACCGGCAGAAGGCATCCGTCACCCAGTCCGGCAGGGTGCTCAAGTTATCAAAAGTGAGGCACCATGAGTTATTGGCGGCGATCATTAAATCCCGAACCTCTTTGGGGACGCTCCGCAGAGGCGCCGTGCTGGGATCAAGAAGTAATTTCAACAACCTGGCGGCCGTAGTCTTCGCTGCTCCCTGCTCACCCTGAAGCGCCAGTATGGGAAAGGGGCCCGGGGAGAAAGCGGCGATCAGGATGGCCACGAACAGGCGCCAACACCTCTCCGACTTGACATTTAAAAACCGCCGCAGTTCTTTTAGGCTGCCACCCCGCTGGGGGAGAGGCAACGCTGCCATCCCCTTGGAGCGGCGGAATTTCACCGGTGGGTTGGCAACTACGTGCCATCCTTGCGCGGTGATTTTTACCGCTTCCCAGGTGGGGGTGCCCAGGTCAACAAAGACAGCCTCCGGGGTGTGAGCCACTCGGACGTGAACCGACAATTCGGGGCCATCGAACAGGGCACGGGATTCCAGGACTCCCAGGGCATCCTGCAGGGCCTGGGCGTTGGGAGCCTTGTTTTTAAAGGTCTTGTAGAATCGCCCCCTCAACCAAAGGCGAAATCCCTTCGACCGCACCGGCCAAGTCTCCCGGTGATCATCGACCGGCACCGTTACATAAGCGGTCTTGTCGGGGGTGTGAAAAAACTCTGCGTCTGCGGCCAAGCCGATAAGGAGCTCGGACTGGGTGGGCTTGGCATCTCCGGTGACAGGCTGCTCCTGGTCTGCCGGTGAATTACACTCAGATGTCGACTCTATGAGAGCCAGTAGCTGCTCTTTGGTTCCACCGCGCTTGAGCCATTCGGAGATATCGCCTTTCTCGGGGAGGTCCGGGAGTTCCACCACCTTCACGGTCGCCGCGATGCCGTGAAGGTGCCGGGCCACGTCCTGGGCGTGTTTACGACCCGGCTCGTCGTTGTCGGGGATGATGACGACCTGTTTATCCTTGAAGTGTTTATTGTAATCGGCCCGCCACTTTCCGGCGCCCTGAGGGTTGCAGGTGCTCGTTAGGCCAAACTCAACCAAGGTGTCGCAATCTTTCTCTCCCTCAGGGATAAGGACCATCTCGGCCTTGAGCACCTCCAACAACCGGTAGGGTACCAGGACCACACCGTCCAGGTTGTTGACCCATCCACCCTTAGCGTCTGGCCGGCGTTGGAAGAAGCCCTTGGGATGAGTCCGGCAAACCTGAAATACCAGGACGCCATCTTCATCGCAGTAATCGTAGGTCTTAACAATTTGGGGTGCCGCCTTACCTTCCTTCTTTCCCCGCCGCCGACCGTTCCCCCTGGCATTCTCTATGCCCGCCTCCTGGGCCAGGATGTCGAGTGCCCCTTTAAAATCTGTGTCGTATTTTTTCCTGATGAAGGTGAAGACATCCCCCTTGGCGCTGCAAGCCTTGCAATTCCACAGGCCGGTCTTCAGGTTGAGTGATAGCGAGGCCTTGGTGTCTTTATGGAAGGGACACAGCCCCAGGGCCTGGTCGCCCCTTCCATTCTTCAACTCACCCAGCTCCTTGTGGTAGAGGGCTCGGATGTCGAGGTGGGCGAGGATTTCAGCCTTTAAATCCATAGTAATCTCGGCCAAATCTCTTAGTTGTTGGTACCAAGGCTATCCACCAGGTTCTCCAGGTCACGCCTTTTAAATAACGGCCTGCCGGACAGCCGCACCGGACGGAGGGGGAAGCTACCGTCCGACAACCGATTGCGCAGGGTCTTCTCGGCCATGCCCAGGAAAGCCGCGGCCTGTCGTATAGTAAGGAGGGCGCGGTCCCGGGCCTTCAGATCCTCCCGAAGCTGGCGAACCTCCTCTAAGATGGAAGAAAGAGTCGGTTCATGGTGCTGCCTATTCCGCATCGTGGAAGAGCTCCCCTTCTGAAACCCGAAGCTTTTGTGCCAAGGCCCGACGCAATTCCGGGGAAGGTTCGTGGCGCCCGCGGACGATCTTCGAGAGCAGTGACTCCGAGACCTTGAGGTCCCGGGCAAGATCGCACTGCGTCGGATACTGTTTGAGAATCTCGACCTTCAACCTAAGGTTCATCGTATTCTCCCCAAGGACGATGTTGTTTTGAGCCATGTCGATATTTTTATAATCGACTAAGTGAAAAAAAAATTCCTCTCCCACTACAGAAGAGTCTTGAGGCCTTGGCGAAATCGCAAGATATAATACTTCAACTGCAGAATATAGACCTCGCCGGTAAGTTGTGGCGGATTTAATGGAAACTGCCGATAATCATATTCCTCTGTTCGGCGACCTGTTTCTACCTCACCCGGTGCCCTGGGGACGGTAATCCATTCGGGCTCAGCTTCTGTCCGCTCAATATATTTTCGGAGTTCGTACAAGCCTGGGTTGAAAATCCAGAGGTCGATATCAGGAACTTCGGCTGCATCCTTCTCCCAAATCTGGCTGGGAAGTATCCCTGCCTCTTCAAGTTCACGCCAAGTCTTGATGATATGCTGTTTGGCCACGTCTAATTTCATCCTGAAGTCTTTGACCATGACAGCCATCAAATAAACCATGAATGCCTCATTCCGACGATAATACCTCTGGACCCCACCCGCCTGGTCAGCCTCAGGGTTTCTCCCCAGAAGCAGCAAGGCATATCTCTTAATGGAGGGCAGAGGAATCTCAAACGCTCTCTCCAGTACTCGATTGGTAATTGGCCGCATAGTCGTTACCCTCCATTTCTAAGTCGAGAATATAATGGGCGACTTATGATGTCAAGATTTTTTTTCTGAAGACCATGAAGTGGGGTTCGAAGAAGGGATTATGAGCGCACTGTCCGGTGGGAACCAGGTCACAGCGCCCAAGGTCAGACTACCGGCACTCCGAGCTACAGGACAGGTGTCCCATCCGGTCGGCCATGACGTGGATGGGGATTGTGGGCTGCCCCGGCTTGATCTCGGGAAAGATGTTTTTAATCAATTCCTCCGCCTCCCGGTGCAGCTCCATGCGGATGGCATAGAACAGGCGGATAAACCGGTCGGCGGGGTCGGAGGGGGCCTCCTTCTCATTTTCCCACCGGGATACCGTGGCGTTGTCCACGCCGGCGAGTTTGGCGAAGTCCTTCCCCTTCATGGCCATGCGCTTGCGCAGGAAGCGGATTTCCTTGCCGGTCAGGCGCCGCTTCTGCTGAAGCAGACACTTGGCGATGGTCTGGTGCAGCTCCAGGATGTTGGGAATGAGGGCGGAGCTCTCCCCACAGGGGCAATGGAAAATCTCTATGCCACAAATCCAGACGTTATCCAGGCCGGACTCCCGGTATTGATAGTCGCCCTGGACGGTTTCCCGCTCCTGACCGCAGGAGGGGCAGGCGATTTCACTCATAATTACCTCAAAAAACCGAAATGCAGTTTAGCCGGTTTTCTTCCAGAATGACTTCTATTACAGCAACCAGGGGTTCCCCCTCGATGTCGGCGCCGCTGACCCGGAAGACATTGCGTTCGGCGTCTCCGGATTCTTGGCCAAGCTCTACGGTCCCCCAAAACAAGAGATGGAGGATGTCGTCCATCTGGACGTTGCGCTGTTCCATGCGCTCCTTGCAGTGCCGGGTGGGAAAGCGGGGGCTTTGCAGGATATCCCGGATGGCACTCTTGGCAGTGTCTAAATCCAATATCGGCATTTTTGAGGATTTGTCATTAAATTATTTGAGGTTTCCTCAATTTTTCATGAGCCACTTCCCCATTCCTGGGTCCAATGGGAGAACTGCAAAATAAGGGGACTGATCGGTCCTTTTATGCCACAAAGGCGCGTGTGCAGCAATTCGTAAAAGGGGAAAATCGGTCAACGGCTGTAAATTGCGGAGAGGCAAAAAAAGCAGGCCCAGCGGCTTTTTTCGTTGGTCAACTTGGTCAACATTTGGTCAACACTATGCAGAAAATAACCCCCATTTTCCTGCATTTTCCCGCCTTGGCCCAAAATAGCGATTGACAGGTTAACTGGTTGTATTTACAATATCTCTTGGCGTCCCGAATTGCCCCAAAAAATCCCGATTTAAGGACTTAAAATCCCTCGGGGTTCGCCCCGTGCCGGTTCGAGTCCGGCCCCAGGCACCAAATATCAAAAAGGTCTTCTTGCGCAGAAGAGAGGGCCTTTTCTCTTTGGTAGGCCAGGTTGGTAACTGCAAGTAAATCAAAGGGTTTTCGGTAAACAGGAGAGAGCCTGCCGTCCTTCCAGGAGGAGTTTGAGAACACAAAATTGAGCAAACGGCGCTTTTCGAGCATATCCTGTTTTTCATAAAGAATAACAGCATGTTGTGCCAGTTCGAGAATGCGCCCGCCCTCTTCCAGGTAAATATGGTTGGCATTTTCGTGTTTCTCAATTTTGATGGTTCCGTAAAAAGTAAGAATTTTCAAAAAACCGGGTTGTAACTCATTGATTTTATTGAAAGCGAATTCCATAAATAGAGCCTTTTCTGACTTTTTACGAATCCATCAATTTTTTGCAAAATGTCAGCTTGATCTCTCCGCCACTCTTCCCTGGGTTTCGGGTCTGTAGGCACGCGGTGAGGTAAAATGGTTATAATCAAGGATAGTTAGAGATTGTGAACAAGTGTGGCGTGTGCCTACGGCTTGGCAGGGGTCGGAGACACTTCTAAAACAAGTTTGGGCGAAGGAATCTCCAGGGTTTTGAGGATTTTCAGGAGGTCGGGGCGGAGTTCATTGCGTTGCCAGAAGGTCTGATGTGAGGTCTGAAACTC
>Ga0194126_10000517_pt1 | contig 64652 bp, 44 predicted proteins | sample TA2KigC150mmetaG_FD_148641 | JGI IMG/M metagenome (GOLD analysis project Ga0194126, IMG submission 148641) | Freshwater microbial communities from Lake Tanganyika, Tanzania - TA2015035 Kigoma Deep Cast 150m | ecosystem: Environmental > Aquatic > Freshwater > Lake | place: Tanzania: Lake...
CCTACCTCATGCTCCTTGTGGGTAGGGCGCGCAGTCCGCTGCGCGCCGCACGAAGACCGTCCCCGTAGGCTGTGCTCGACGGCGTGCTGGGACAGCCCGCCCTACCTCATGCTCCTTGTGGGTAGGGCGCGCAGTCCGCTGCGCGCCGCACGAAGACCGTCCCCGTAGGCCGTGCTCGGCGGCGTGCTAGGACAGCCCGCCCTACCTCATGCTCCTTGTGGGTAGGGCGCGCGCTCCGCTGCGCGCCGCACAATGACCGTCCCCGTAGGCTGTGCTCGGCGGCGTGCTAGGACAGCCCGCCCTACCTCATGCTCCTTGTGGGTAGGGCGCGCACTCCGCTGCGCGTCGCACGAAGACCGTCCCCGTAGGCTGTGCTCGACGGCGTGCTGGGACAGCCCGCCCTACCTCATGCTCCTTGTGGGTAGGGCGCGCGCTCCGCTGCGCGCCGCACGAAGACCGTCCCCGTAGGCTGTGCTCGGCGGCGTGCTAGGACAGCCCGCCCTACCTCATGCTCCTTGTGGGTAGGGCGCGCAGTCCGCTGCGCGCCGCACAATGACCGTCCCCGTAGGGTGTGCTCGGCGGCGTGCTGGGACAGCCCGCCCTACCTCATGCTCCTTGTGGGTAGGGCGCGCAGTCCGCTGCGCGCCGCACGAAGACCGTCCCCGTAGGCTGTGCTCGACGGCGTGCTGGGACAGCCCGCCCTACCTCATGCTCCTTGAGGGTAGGGCGCGCAGTCCGCTGCGCGCCGCAGTCTTGCCCCGGCCGCTGCCCGCTAGCGCAGCGTGTGGGGCGCAGCCCTTGACAAGCGCGACACGGAGGTCTAGAAGCGAGTATCGAAGCCAGAAAAAGATGATCAGCATGCACCCCGCTTCCTTCCGACGTGCGGGAGCCGCCGATCGAGAAGGCTTGCAGAAAACCGATCAGCCTACACCCGCCCTGATCGCCTCATGAAAGCCATCACATGTCTGCTCCTCGGCGTGGCCGCTAGTAGCGTCATCGCGCTCGGCCAGGGTACAGTGAATTTCAACAACTACGTCCCCGACCCGCCTGCCGGTGTGAATTGGGTGTATGCGCCGATCTTCTGCAATAACTTACAGCTCGCTGGTTCGGCCTGGCTGGCGCAGCTTTACGGCGGGCCAACGGAAGACAGCCTCAGCCCCGTGGGCGCGGCCCTGCCTTTCCGAACCGGCGCAGCCTCCGGGTTCATCCAGTCGGCCGGCGTCCACACAGCAAGGACCATCCCGGACATCCCACCTGGCGGGGCTGCTGTAGTGGAGATTCGAGTTTGGGAAGCAGCGAAAGGCGCCACCTATGAGGAAGCGCGCGCCGCCGGAGGCAGGTACGCCCACTCGTATCCGGTCTTCTTGGCGCGCACGGGCGATCCGACTACGACTCCCCCAGGCCTGCCGGTCCCTTTGGTCGGCCTGCAGTCATTTGACGTTTGTTACGTACCCGAACCCTCGACCTGGCTGCTGCTTGGCGTCGGCCTCGCGCTCTTTTCTTGCCTCCCAAATAGTTGCCGGCAGCGGGGATACTAGCCCGACGGCTGGCCCAGCGGTCCAGCCCTACCTTTCCCTTGCGGCACACGCGACGGCGGCGCAGTTGGCAGGGCGCGAGCGCTGCGCGCCGCACGAAGATCGTCCCCGTAGGCTGTGCTCGGCGGCGTGCTAGGACAGCCCGCCCTACCGCCGACTTGTAGCCCATCTCGGTGGCTCATGAGTGAGTTCCGCTTTCGCCCCGGATCTAGCCTGCAGTCTCGAGCCCAGCCAATGCCTGTTTCCACGCTCCCGCGTCGCCACCGACGAACGGCCGAAGGTCTTCCAGCGCCTGCTTCCAGGCGTGCGAGAGCGGGGGCACGACCACATCTTCCAACTCCGAAGGCTCGGGCAGTCGGCCCTCGATCGCCAGGGCGCGGCCCAAAGCCAAGATCGCCTCGCGCAGTGCCGCGCCCGCTTCCTCGATGAGTTCACCCTCACCCAGCACCCGAGCCATCTTCTGTTTGCGGGCGCTGAGGGCGCGTTGCGCGGCGGCCTGGGCTTGCTCCTCGGCCGAGAGCGGCTCGGGGGTCGGCGCTTCGCCAGCCGCATCGACCAACGGGCGCGTGGCGCGCGCGGTCCGGGCGAGCAACCCGGAGTCAACCAGACGTTGGATGGCCTCGTCCGTGGCGCGGTCGATCACTTCGAGGTGGGTTGGGGCGAGCGGGTCCGACACTCCGGGGCCGAACAGTTCGGCATGGATGGCGGCCAGGCGTTCCTGGTGGATCGGGGCGTCTTTCTCGACGACCACGAGCAGCACCGAATGGGCGCCGGCGGTGGGGTAACGCTCTTCGCAGCGCAACAGGGCGCCGTTGATCTTCTCACGGGCCAGTCGGCCAAAGGCGAGGGACCGATCCGCGGGCAACATCTTGTGTGCGGGCGGGGTTGGGGGCTTGGCGGGTACGCCCGCCGGCCCCATGAGCTGTTCGAGCTTGGCCAGGAAAGCCTGCCGGCCGCCGCCCAACTTGATCTGCTTGAGGTCGCCGCGCAGGTCGAGCACGCCGTCGGCCAAGGCTTGCTTGTTGGCCAAGGTGCCGAGCATGCGCTGTTCGATGGTCTCCTCGCTGACCAGGTTAACAACCGTGACGGGCCGGCTTTGGTGCTTGCGCCAAGCGCGGGCGATGCGTTGTTCGAGCCGGGCCGGGTTCCAGGGGAGGTCGCAGTTGATGACGACGCTGGCATTTTGGAGGTTGAGCCCGGTGCTCCCGGAGTCGGTGCTCAGGAAAACCCGGCACTGGGGGTCGGACTTGAAGGCGTTGATTTCGGCGCGGCGGCGGCGCTGGGGGACGCTGCCGGTGTGCCAGGCGTAACCGAGGTCGAGCCGTTCGCACAGGTCCCGCACCAGCTCGAGCATCCGTTCCCACTCGGAGAACACCAGGGCCTTGGCGTCGTTCTCGCGGCATTCCTCGAGGACCTTCTCGAGCTCGCCCAGCTTCGGGCAGACGCGGTCCTCGGGCTCGAGGATGTAGTTGGTGTCGCAAATCATGCGCATCATGGCCAACTCACGCTGGAGTTTGTCCTGCTGTTGCTGGGTCAGGGGCCGGCGCTTGGCGATGTGCAGGAGCCGGGCCGCTTCCTTCTCGTGATCTTCGTAAGCGGCCCGTTGGGGGCCGCTGAGCGGCACCAGATGGGTCCGGTCCGCGCGCTCGGGCAGCTCAGTCTCGACGTCCGCTTTGCGCCGCCGGACCATGTAGGGCCGGATGCGCGCGTGCAATTGGTCCAGGTTCCTGAACCCGCACGGACGGCCGCGCTCGTCCAGGTCGTAGAAGTCGCGGTTGAACCGGAACAACGGCCCGAGCACGGCGGGATGAAGGAAATCCATCAACGAATGGAGTTCGTCGATGCGATTCTCGATGGGTGTGCCGGTCAGGACGAAGGCGTAGCGGCTGCAAAGCCGCTTGACCGCCCGCGCGGTCTTGGTGTCCCAATTCTTGATCCGCTGGGCTTCGTCGAGGATGACCACGTCCGGCTTGAGCCGTTCGTTGACCTCGAGGGCGTCGCCGAGCATCTGTTCGTAGTTGACGATCGTGAAGAAGGGCGGCGTCTGATAGGCCCGCAGCCGCGCCAGCCGTCCACCGAAGACGAGCTGAAGCGGCAAATCGGTGAACTCTTGGATCTGCTCCTCCCACTCGGTCTTGAGCGAGGCCGGCGTGACGACCAGCACCCGCTGCGCCTTGCCCAGCCGGTGCAGCAAGGCGCAGGCGGCGATCGCCTGAATGGTCTTGCCCAAGCCCATTTCGTCGGCCAACAGGGCCCGCTCCGTGAAGGCCAAATGCAGCATCCCCTCGCGTTGGTAAGGGAAGAGCGGCACTTTGGTTTCTTGAGCCGGCCATTCGCCGCCCTGGACCCGCAGTTCGTACTCGCGCCGGAGCTGGCGACGTTCGAGTTCCTGTTGCCGGCGCTCGATCCACGGCTGGAGGTCCTGCGAGAGCCGCAGCTTGGGCAGGTCGGACCGGCCCAGTTCCTCGAGCTCCGGCAAGGCTTGCTCGACCGGCTCGTTCGCCAAGCGGCCTTCGGCGTCAAACCATGCGCGCACCTGCCGCGGCAACGCCTCGAGTCCCTCCGGGCCCACCCGCAGACAATCCTGCACCGGGTCGGGAAGCACATCGATGCGGGGCGAGCCGTTCTGGATTGCAGCGCGAAACAAACGGCGGAAGCGGCCCTCGAGGTGCAGCAGCACCGCCTCGACGTGTTTGCAGGTGCCCAAGCCATTGATGCGGAAATCGACGCAATCGCACGAGAACTGGCGCTGGCGAACGTCCCGTATCTCGACGGAATACGTCATCCCGCTGCCCGAGCGCACGCGGAAGTTCGAGAAGATGGGATGGCGCGCGTCTTTGTTGGCGATGATGAAGGCCTCGTCGCGCGCGCGCTGGCGCCGCCGGTTGATCTCGTCGGCGTCGGTGGTTCGCCAATCGAACGTGGCGGGCACTTTGAAGTCGCGGTTGGACTTGGATGCGAATGCGGATACCATGCGCCAATCATGATTTCTCTCGGCCGCGGCGAGTCAACCTCCAGTTCCTCGCAGGTTATTCACGGGATGTTCACACACCTTCGCCCTTTCCCACGTTGCCCGGTCGGGTACCAAACCGTCTCCCAAGCTTTGGGGCCGGCGCGGATCGTCACCACCGAAATGGTGCTGACGGAAGTGTTGGCCTTTTATGCTGACGGCGGACCGAGCTTGCGGGAGGCGGCAGCCAACGTCGCCTTCAGACTCAGCAGCGATCCGAACGCAACGGTCATTCCGCAAACCGGAGAACTGAGGCCTCCATGCCGTCGCGGCAGCCCTAACGCGCGGCCGGCAGGATCGTCACCTCGAGGTCCAGGGTCACCTCCAGCGGTTGGTCGGGGCCGACCAGCAGGTTGGCGACGAGGTAAGGCAGCCTGACCTTGCGCGTGCCCGGTTCGGCAGCATTGCGGCCGCGCACGGCCATCAACACCGTCCTGCCCGCCGCCAAAGTGAGCGAACTCGGGCAAGTCAGCTCCGCCACTTCCCCCGCGCGTTCCAGGCGGAAATCCACATCCGAGTCATTGTGGATCTGCACTTGGACCTGGCCGGTGCCGCGCACTTGGATTTGCGGGCGGAGGATGCGTGTGGCGGCGCTGAATAAGGGGGCAAGGAAACGGGCTTCGCCAATGAGCCGGTCGCCGGTATAGACGACGGTGCGCCGCGCGAAGAGGGCCTCGTGCAGGGCGTCCGCCGAACGTTCGCGCGCAAAGACCAGTGTCAAGGGACGGTGATCGCCGGCATGAACGTGGTAGTCGAGGTTCAAGGCGTTGTGAATGTCCGAGTTGCTGATCATCGTGAGCCCTTTCTCGAGCGCCCAACGATGCGCCTCGGGATAATAGGAGCGGCCGTTGGCGACCTCGATGCCGTGCAACTGCCCACGTTCGAGCAGCGCGGTGTGCTCCGGATACCAACGCACGATGCCGTTGGTGATCTGCGCTTCCCAACCCGGATGATTCCAGAAAATGAAGGCCCCTTGGGCATGCGCCGCGCCAATGGCGTCGGCCCAACCCTCGACCGCCAGCGCCGCCGAGTTGGTGAGGAAAATGGCATTCAAGTGCCCGGGAGGCATGGCCCGGGTGATCTCCGACCCGCGCACGACCAGCAAGTCCAACTCGACCCCAGCGCCGCGCGCGATGTCGTAGGCGCGGTTGTGGTTGGTGGACACATCGGCCTTGTGGGGTTGGTACTCGATGTGATCGGTGATGGCAATGGCATCCAGCCCTTCGCGCCAGGCTTCGTCGGCGCGCACCGTCGGCCAGACCAGGCCATCGGAGAAGACGGTGTGGATGTGAAAGTCGCCTTTCAAGGTCACATAACCCGGTAAATCCGGCAGGCGAATCGGCGTCCGGGCGCGGGTGACGGGCTCGTGACTCCAGCTTTGGGGCAGGATTGCCAGAGCGGTGACGACAGCGAGGTAGAGGGCGGTAACGCGTTGCATGGGCGGAAGGTAACGGACACCGGCACTCGAGGCAACGACGCAACGTGCCGTGGCCCGAATCCTTAGCGAGGCGGAGCGCGGACGGTCACGTCCGCCAAGCGGATCTGACGATCCGCACCCCACAGGGAGCCTGCCGGGTTTCACCCGCGATGGCAGCCCTCAAGCACCTCGCTAAGGATTCGGGGCCGTGGGGAACGGCCGCAATTTGACTCGCCGGCTGGCTTCGCAGCCGAGAGGATGGCGGGGCAAACGCAACAGAGTGAACCAGGCATATGGACGACCACAACCAAGACGTACCTCGGGCCAGCTACACCGAGCTACGCCAAGCAAGCTGCACCTTGATTCCGAAGTGGAACGAGCGCAAATACGTGTTCTTCTTCCGAAAACACCACGAATGCGGAGAGGATCAGAAGTACGAATCAGCGCCCGGGACGGCCTGAAGCGCCGCAGCCGCTGCGGGGAGGCGGCTGGCGCCACGCCCGAGGTCCAGCGGAACCTCGCGATCGAGCGGCAGTTCCAGGTCGGTTACCGCCACCGCGTCTACTTCACCGACGACGTGTTTGGCGAGGGTAATCCCCTGCTCCGAACCTTGTTGATCCAGGGGGCGCCCGGCCGGGTGCACAAGGCGCTGGTCACGCTCGATGCGGCCTTGGCCCAAGCGCAACCGGCCCTGAGCGAGAAGATCGCCGCCTACTTCGCCCGGCACCCGGACTCGCACCGATTGGTTTGCCCGCCCTTGGCGATCGAGGGAGGCGAACCCGCCAAAAACTCGGCCTTGCACGTCAACGAAATCCACGCGCGCCTCGAGCGCCACGGGATCTGCCGGCATTCGTATGTCGTCGCGGTGGGCGGCGGGGCGCACCTGGACGTGGTCGGATTCGCCGCCGCCACGGCGCATCGTGGGGTGCGCCACGTGCGGGTGCCGAGCACGACGTTGGCCCAAGCCGACTCGGGCGTGGGGGTGAAGAACGGGATCAACGCGTTCGGTAAAAAGAACTTCCTCGGCACGTTCGCCCCGCCTTTCGCCGTCATTAACGATTTCCAGCTCCTCTCCTCGCTCTCGGCCCGCGACCGGCGTGCCGGAATGGTCGAGGCCGTGAAGGTGGCGCTGATCCGCGACGGCGAGTTTTTCGCGGCGATCGAGGCCCGTGCCCCTCAACTGGCGGCCTTCCACCCCGAGGCCGTGCGTTGGCTCATCCACCGGTGCGCCGAGCTCCACGTCCACCACATCGCCTCGAGCGGCGACCCCTTCGAGTTCGGGTCCGCGCGCCCGCTCGACTTCGGCCATTGGGCAGCCCACAAGCTCGAGCAGATGTCCGCCTACACCCTCCGCCACGGCGAAGCGGTCGCCGTCGGCATTGCCCTGGACACGCTCTATTCAGCGCGCCGAGTGGGTTTGGACCCCGGCGACGCCGAGCGCGTGTTGCGACTGCTCGAACGGTTGGGTTTCTCGCTGTGGACAGAGGAACTGCTGCGCCGCGAGGCGACGGGACGCCTGGTGGTACTCGCCGGCCTCGAGGAATTCCGCGAGCACCTAGGGGGCGAGCTGACGATCACCCTGATCGAGGCCATCGGCCGGGGCCGCGAAGTCCACGCCCTCGATGAACCCGCCGTCCTCGAGGCCATCGACACCCTCGAACGGCGCGCCCAATCCGAACCGCGCGCGGTCCCATGAATCCCCCATCCCCTCCTGGGATACCCCCGGGCATGAATGGTAGGGCGGCCTGTCCCCAGGCCGCCGCCAGCCCGGTGGGGCCGCCGCGCCCTACCCACGTTCGGTGTAAACGCACTGTCGTCCTCAATGTGGTCGGACTCACCGAGTCTCTGCTCGGGCCGGCTACGCCGCAACTCGAGGCCTTCCGGCTGGCCGGATCGCAGGCGCGGATCGTGCCGGCATTCCCGGCCGTCACGTGCACCGCCCAGGCTAATTACCTGACCGGTCTGCCCCCGGCGCGACACGGCATCGTGGGCAACGGCTGGTATCAGCGCGACTTGGCCGAGGTGCACTTCTGGAAGCAGTCCAACCGCCTCGTCCAGGGCAGGAAACTGTGGGAGGACCTGCGCAGCGTCGATCCGTCGTTCACGTGCGCGAAGTTGTTTTGGTGGTTCAACATTTACTCGAGCGCGGACTACACCATAACACCGCGCCCGATCTACCCAGCCGACGGCCGCAAGATCTTCGACATCTACACCTGGCCTTACGCCATCCGCCCGGAGATCAAACGCGACCTGGGCGAGTTCCCTTTCCCCACCTTCTGGGGCCCGGCGGCGGGTCGGGACTCGCCGCAGGGGAGTGCCGAGGCCGCGTCGCGCTGGATTGCCGAGGCCGCGAAGTGGATCGAGACCAAGCACACCCCCACACTGAGCCTGGTTTACCTCCCGCACCTGGACTACAACCTCCAACGGCTTGGGCCAGCGTCCCCGCCGAGGTGGAGCGCGGACGGTCACGTCCGCCCAGCGGGTCTGACGACCCGCGCCCCCGAAGGTGCCTGCCGGAGTTCAACCCAGACGCCAGGTGGCAAGCCCCTCGTTCAGGAGGGTGAGCATGGGCCGGTACCCAAGGACGGTTCCGGACTTAACCCTGCGATCGTGCCGGACCTGCGCGCCATCGACACGCTCGTCGGCGAGCTCATCGCGTTCTTTCGGCAACGCTCGGTCCAGGTTGTAGTGCTGTCCGAGTACGGCATCGCCTCGGTCAACACTCCGATTCACCTGAACCGGTTGTTCCGGCAGCAAGGCTGGCTGACCGTCAAGGACGAGCTCGGCCTCGAGTTGCTCGATGCCGGCGCCAGCCGCCTCTTTGCCGTGGCCGACCACCAAGTGGCGCATGTCTATCTGAACGACCCGACCCTGGACCGCGCCGCCCGGGAACTGATCGAGCGACAGCCCGGCGTCGCCCACGTCCTCGACGCGGACGGCAAAGCCGCCGCTAGACTCGAGCACCCGCGCGCCGGCGATTTGGTCGCGGTCGCGCAGGAGAACGCCTGGTTCACCTACTACTACTGGCTCGACGACGCGCGCGCGCCTGACTTCGCGCGCACGGTCGACATCCATCGCAAGCCCGGCTACGACCCGGTCGAGCTGTTCCTCGACCCGGCGAAGCCACTGGTGAAGCTGCGGATTCTGGGGCGCCTGTTGCAGAAGAAACTCGGCTTCCGAATGCTGATGGATGTCATCCCTCTCGATGCCTCGTTGGTCAAAGGCTCGCACGGGGCGCGGCCGGCCGATCTCGCCAATTGGCCGGTGTTGTGGGTCGACGGGCCCGGCTCACTGACCGCGGCGACGCTCGACTCGACGGCCGTCTATGCCACGCTCCGGCGGCTGATCGCCGGTTGAGCGTTATTTCATACGCACCGTCTCTCACTCTGGGTCGGCCAACCCCGCCCGAGTGCTGGCGTCCATGACCTCGAAGCGCATTCCCTTCGACTAGGCTTGGGCGTCGCGGAGCTCCGCCCTCCACGACGACAACGCCGCGCTGGAGGGGCGAGTTCCACGAGCCCGCGTCTCGAGTCCGCGCTCCGAACTCCGCAGCCCGAGGCGGAACCGGGCGTCGCGGAGCTCCGCCCTCCAACCTCTCTCTTCTCTGTTTCCTCAGGCTGGAAACGCCACCAGCTCTATGCGAGACGGCCCACTGGCCTCCGCTATCCGGCGACCCGCGCGCACGCCTCCCCCAGCTTCACCTCTGCCGCGTCAAGTTCGACCACCCTCCACGCGTTGGCTGAGCACACCGATGCATGTGTCGGTGTCGAGCAAATGGGTCATGGCTGCCAACAGGTTCTCGACCGGCGGCAGTAGACCTTGCTCTGGACGCTCAAGAGCGGGGTCGGTGACGTGAATGGAATCGGAGAAACCGGCTGGCCAGGTTTTCAGCCTCGCCGGCTCAAGGACGACGGCGTCGCCATCTTGGCGGACGAAGACGGTTGACGGCAAATGAACGCTCTTGGGCAGACGGACGGTTTGGCGGTCGCCTTCGACAGTGGCGGTTGCAGTCTCCGTAGAGGTTGCTTTCGATCAGCGGCGACGCCTAGCCAGGCGCCCACCTCACGGCTGATAGAGGTCGAACAGTCGGATGAGCTTCTGGCCGAGCAGTCGGCGCCGTTCCGGCGTGACGCTGCCGCGCTTCTGCTTGAGTTCATCTTTCCGTGCGAGGTAGAGCACGTCACACCGACAAAGGGTCGGCCCATCCAGGCCGTCCTCCCGATCCAAGATCAACTCGTGAACTGCCGGCGGCCGGCGCGCGGCTTTGGACGAGCAACCAGCCACGTTCACCGTCTCGATGTCCGGATTCTCACACCGGGCCGCGGGTGAAACCACCACGGCCGGATGCTCGCTGTGAGGAAAGTTCCATTGATAAACCTCCCAGGGCTTCATGCATCCAATTCCCCTGGGCGCGGATAAGAGCTGGCGTTGCCCAGGGCGCGGTCCTCCGCATGGGTCGCCCGGTCCAGTTTGCGATAGGCCCGGGCCAGAACGCCTGCCGAGATCGGCTCCAGACTCCGTTGCCGCTCCGCCTCGACCTCCCGCGCCACCAAATGCAGGCCGTAGCGCACGATTTCGCTCTCATTAGCCCAACGGCCGATGCGCAGGAGAGCTTTGACGAGTTTCTTGTTCTCCGCCGTTAGCGACGCATTCATCGCGCACACTATCTATTGCTACCTATTAAAATGCAAGCGCGCTCCGGCTGGAGGGCCTGGCCCGAGGCCGATGGGCCCCGGGCAAGGCCTCGGGCTTGAGCAGGGCCGCTGATGGGCGGTCCCCTTTGCCCGTTGCCCATCCCGTGCAGGGTCTGCCAAACGACGGGAGTCATCTGGCACAGGATAAAGCGGAGGCAACTAGTCACGTCTTGATTCAAATCTGTCACCCTGTGATCGCAGATCTGTCGAAGACCAGAAGCGCTCCGCCCTCCACGACGACAAAAGGCCGCACTGGAGGGGCGAGTTCCACGAGCCCGCGTCTCGAGTCCGCGCTCCGAACTCCGCAGCCCGAAGCGGAACCGGGACGTCGCAGAGCTCCGCCCTCCACGACGACAACGGCGCACTGGAGGGGCGAGTTCCACGAGCCCGCGTCTCGAGTCCGCGCTCCGAACTCCGCAGCCCGAAGCGGAACCGGGCGTCGCAGAGCTCCGCCCTCCACGACGACAAAAGGCCGCGCTGGAGGGGCGAGTTCCACGAGCCCGCGTCTCGAGTCCGCGCTCCGAACTCCGCGGCCCGAGGCGGAACCGGGCGTCGCAGAGCTCCGCCCTCCACGACGACAAAAGGCCGCACTGGAGGGGCGAGTTCCACGAGCCCGCGTCTCGAGTCCGCGCTCCGAACTCCGCAACCCGAAGCGGAACCGGGGCGTCGCAGAGCTCCGCCCTCCACGACGACAACGGCGCACTGGAGGGGCGAGTTCCACGAGCCCACGATCTCGGACCCGCGCTCTGAACTCCCAAGCCCGAAGGGTCATCCGGGCAATCCGGCGTCGCAGCGCTCCGCCCTCCATCCTCTCTTTCCTCTGTCTCGTCTCCTCAGGTTGGAACTACCACCGATTCATGTTCGCCTTCTAGAGCTCATCGAGCGAGACCCCGCGCTGGAGGGGAACTCAACGAGACGGCGTTGGGTCGCCTGGGTGCGCTCGTGGAAGCGCAGGCAGCCCTCGGCGATCTCGAGGATGCCCTGCAAAGCCCCGTCGGCTTGACCCCCACGCTCTGGACGGTCTCCCCGCGAGCTGCCGCGACCACGAAAGATCCAAGGCATGACTAACAACCCACTCCTCCTCGCGGTTACCATCCGGAACTCTTCGGTGAATATGCGGCCCGGCAAGAGGCGCGCCGCCGGCTGCTGACCCTCTCGACCCTGGCTCTGGCCGGAATCCTGGTCCTGCTGCTGGCGGATTTGAAGTCGTGGCGACTGACGTTGCTGGTGGCCCTGACGCTCCCCTTTGCGCTCGTCGGTGGGGTGTTCGCCGCGTGGCTCACCGGCGGCGTGCTGTCGTTGGGGTCGCTGGTCGGTTTCGTGATCGTGCTGGGTATCGCCGCGCTCAACGGCATCATGCTGGTGAGCCATTACCAGCACCTCGAGCGAGCGGAAGGCGAGTCGTTCGGCCTCCGCCTGATCCTGCGGGGCGCCGAAGAGCGCCTGACCCCCATCCTCATGACGGCTGGTTGCGCGGCCTTGGCGCTGCTGCCGCCGCTCGTGAGCGAGCCGGCAGCCGGCAACGGGAAAGGACAGAAGCCGCCCTTGCCAACCGATCCTCATCGCGACTAGGTTCAGGTAGCTATGGCGGCCGTCGAGACCAAGTCCAGCGCGGTCGGGAGGCTTCCCATGAGCCCGTTACCGTTGGAGAACGGTGAGTGCCTGCACTCGCGGGAGTTCCTGCGGCGCTATGACCGGATGCCCGAGGTCAAGAAAGCCGAGTTGATTGAAGGGATCGTCTATATCGGTTCCCCAGTCAGTGTTCACCACGCAAAACCGGACGGGGTGATCCAAGCTTGGCTTGGTGCCTACGCCAGCCGCCACCCGGAGACCGAAGCCCTCCCCAACACCACCGTCATCCTCGAAGACGACGAGTACACGCCGCAACAACCGGATGCGCAAGGCCGATTGCACAGCCGGGCGTTTCCTGGACTCCAGCTTCCGGTTGCCGATGTGCTGGCTTGCGATACCGCCAAGGTGCTGGCGGCGTTGAAGGAGTCGTCAACCTGACGATCCGAACGCAGAAGGACCCTTCCAAAACCATCCCGAGCTGCAGACGCTCTCCTTAGGGGAAATTCGGGCCGACCGTGGTGACCTTCGACCACCATTTCGCATCGATCAAGGAATCGCCGGCCGGCACATTCAGTCCCGTGTTGCCGGCTTTGCCGAAGGTCTTGATCTTACTGCCAACCCAACGGTGAATCTCCGAATGGCCATCGGCGAAGGATAGGCCCGCCGCACCGTTATGATACGAAGCCGGGAAGTCGATGATGTTCCCCGACCGGGCGTCAGGCAGCACAATCTGCACGGCACAGGCAGCATCGTTGATGCTCTCGGGATGCTCGTCGACCATCACCCAAGTCTGGGTCGGGACCACAATGTGGTCCAGACGCCCGTAGGTCTTGTAAGGCGGCGAGGGCAACCAGCCGCCAAAATCGAACACCTGACTCATCGACTGACTCCGAACCCGGGGCAGTCGCCTGCCAGCCTCGATCCGGGTCGTCTGATCGGCCGGGCATTTCCACACCTGGCGACTGTTTCCCATGTATTTCATCAGCGGGCTCCGGTCGACCGTGTTCGTCGGATTGTCGCTGGCGCTGCCCGTGACTAGTAGGACGCGCTTGCTCGCTTCGGGCCCGCCGTCCAGAGACTTGACCAGCAAGCCGTCGAAATCGTCGGCGTAGAGCCTCCAGGCCAGCATCATTTGCTTGCCGTTGTTCATGCACATGATGCCCTGCGCCTTGGTCTTCGACTTGGCCAACGCCGGGAGCAACATGCCCGCTAAAATCGCGATAATCGCGATCACCACCAGCAACTCGATCAGGGTGAAACCCAGGCGACCTGGCGGTCCGCTGCGAGGAAGAGGAGGGAGTGTCTTCATGTCAGACTTGATTGGTTATCGGTTCGGATCGGCTGATGGCTGATCAATAGGCGCCCACGCCACGCCTGTCAAGCTAAGGCGGCGGCCCCGGTCCACCATCAACCGCCTTGATTCGAGCCAGACGGAGGGCCCCTCACTCGCCCACCGAGCCCCTCCCACTCCCACGCTCGGCGGTTCGACTCAAGGCTCGATCGGCTAAGAAAGCCTCTGCTAGAGTGTCTAAGCATCAGAGGCGGCAAACGCCGCGAACGCAGCCGGAACGAACGTGCCATGAAAACGAATTGGTTGGTCTGCTCCGCCGTCGTGCTGACGGCCTCGCTCTCAGCCCAGGAAATTGGCTACCTCGAGACCTTCAGCCTCGCTACCGACCGCGAAACGGCGCTGCGCGAGTTGGTGCCTGGGACCGATGATTACTTCTATTACCACGCCCTGCAAGCCCAGAGCACCGCCCAACGCGAGCGGTTCCAGGAGGTCATCGACCGCTGGATCCGCGAGCGCAACGGCCAAGTGACCGACGCCGCGCGCGAGTTGCTCAACCGCCAGGCCCTGCTCGATTACGAGCGTGACCCGCAGAAGACGCTCGAGTACTTGCGCGAACAGTTGGACCTCCGTTTCGACCACGCGCGCAAGACCGGCGAACGCCGCAGCGATGCGCCCAGCCAATTCGACAACGCCCTGATCCGGCCCGAGACACTCCTCGAACGCGCCCTGGCCGAGGAACGGGGGCATCTCGAGCGGCTCGAGAACGGCGGCCTCGAATTGGTGGCCCGCTCGTCGCTCACCGGTGACCAGCGCCGCAACCTCCTGGCCCGGCTCCAGCGCCCCGACTACCCTGGCCTGGTGGACCTGATCGTCGCCGACCTCAAGCATCGCGACAGCCGCGGCTTCGGCAGCCTCGAGATCCACAAACGCCTGACCTTGGCCCAACTGGAGGATCTGATCGCGAAAGAGCCCGGTCTCAGGAATCAGACCGCCTTGGTCAATGCTTACCTCCCGAAGCTGGCGCCGCCCAACGAGGTCGAGTTGGCCACTGACCCCGAGGCGCGCCAGGCGTACCTCGAGCGGGTCTGGGCGTTTGCCAAGACCCTCGATCCGGTTCACAACTCCCTTAAGGCGCACGTCCTCTACCATCGCTTGCGCCACGACCAACAGGCCGGCGTCTACGATCGGGACCGGTTCCTCGAATACGTGAAGCTGCCGCGGGACGTTTACTACCTGCGCGATGAAATTCGTCAACAACTCCCCCGCGGCGATCACCTGGCGCGGCTCGATCGCGGTTTCGGCCTGCTCTCGCTGCCCACGATCGCCAACGAAGAACCGCTCGTGCGCGATTTCCTTGCCCATTTCTTCCACAAAGCGGCCAACTACGACGAGTACCGGCCCTGGATCCGGGACGACTTCCTCAAACGCGTGTTCGCCGAGTCCAAGATCGTTCAGGGCGTCGGCGACCCTCAACAATGGGCGCCGCTGCTCGCGCCCGAGGAGTATCAGCGGCTCAAGGAGCGGGTTGACCTCGAATTCGCTCCGGACAACCCCGATCGGTTCGGTATCGACGCCCCGGTCCAGCTCGCCGCCTTTGTCAAGCACGTGGCGGTCCTGATCGTGAAGGTCTACGAAATTAACACCCTCAATTACTACCGCCAGAACGCCCAACCGCTGAACCTGGCCCTCAACCTGGACGGCTTGGTGGCTTCCTTCGAGCGCCGCTTCGAGTACTCGGAACCCCCCGAGCGCCGCGTCCGGCGCACGTTCGACTTCCCAGAACTCGACCGCCGCGGCGCTTATGTCATCGAGCTCATCGGCAACGGCAAGAGCAGCCGTGCCCTGGTCCAAAAAGGCTGGCTCGGCGTCCTCCAAGAGGTCACCCCGGCCGGGCACGCCTTCACCGTGCTGGACGAAGCCGGCCGGCGCTTGGCCGATGCCCGCGCCTGGCTCGCCGGTCGCGAGTTCACGCCCGGCCCGGAGGGCCGCATCCTGGTGGCGTTCACCACGGCGCCGAAATCCGAAACCCTGGTTGTCTACCAAGGCGGCTTTGCCTGGCTGGTGCGGTTCGAGCACCTGGCTGAGACCTACGAGTTGAACGCGGGCATCTACGTCGACCGCGAATCCTTGATCCGCCGTGAGAAGGCGCAAGTGATTGTCCGGCCGGTTCTGCGCATCAACGGCCGGCCCACCAGCCTCGAGCTGCTCGAAGAGCCGCGCCTGGTGCTGCAATCGGTGGACTTAACGGGTATCGCCACGGCGAAGGAACTCTCCGGCCTCAACCTGCGCGAAGACGCCGAGAGTGTGAGCGAATTCCTCGTCCCCGAGAACGCCGTCAGCCTCACCGTGACGCTCAAGGCCCGCATCCAAAACCTCAGCCAGAACCGCAAACAGAACCTCGCCGGCTCCGCCACCTTCACCCTCAACGGCATCGAGCGCAGCCAGGCCGTCCAAGATCTCCACGTCAGCCGCACCCAGGCCGGCTATGTCGTCGAGCTCCGCGGTAAGAACGGCGAACCGCGGCCGGGCGAACCGCTCGCCTGCGCCTTCAAGCACCGCTGGTTCCGCGAGGAGGTGCACGCCGCCCTGCAAACCGACCCCCAGGGGCGCGCCTGGCTGGGTCCACTGGCCGGAATCGAGCGCTTCCGCATCAAGGAACCGGCCGGCCGCGAGCACACCTGGGTCACCGCCCGCGGCGCCTGCGCTTACCCAGCCGCGCTCCACGGTCGGGCGGGTGAAACGCTGCGCGTGCCCCTCGTGTTCCAAAGCTCCGACCCGCTCAAGGAAATGTCCCTGCTCGAAGTGCGCGGCGGCCAGTTCGTCAGGGACTGGCACGACGCTCTCGCCCTCGACTCAGGTTTCATCGAATTGCGCGACTTGCCCGCGGGCGACTATTCGCTCTTCCTCGAATTCGATAACCGCGAGATCGCGGTTCGCCTCACCCAAGGCGAAGACCGCGACGGATTCACCGGCTCGCCCCGGCGCGCCCTGGAACGACCCCGCCTCGCCCCGTTGCAGGTGAGCGGCGTCGCGGTCGGCGCGGATGCGGTCGAGATCCAACTCGCCCACGCGACGGCTTTCACCCGCGTCCACATCTTGGCCAGCCGTTATCTGCCCGCCTACGACCTGTTCGCCAAGCTAGGCTTCACGGGCGCCCCCGAGCTACTCGAGCAGAAGTGGCGGCCGGCGCAGACCTTCTACGAGTCCGGCCGGGACATCGGCGATGAATACCGGTACATCCTCGACCGCCAACGCGCCCAGAAATTCCCCGGAAACATGCTCGAACGCCCCGGCCTGCTCCTCAACCCGTGGGCCCGGCACGACACCGACACCCAGGCGGAATTCGTCGCCGACGGCACCGCCTACGCCAGTCGTGCGGCGAGCCTGCCCATGGCGGCGGCACCTGCGGCGCCCCCGGACGCCCAGGTCGCGGAACCGCCCGAGGGCTACACCTCGCTCGACTTCCTCCAACAACCCGCCGTCCTGTTGCTCAATCTCGTTCCCGAGAAGAACGGACACCTCCGCATCCTGCGGTTGGAACTCAAGGGTAAACCCCACCTGCGCATCCTGGCCGTAGACCCGTTGAGCTCGACCCTGACCCACGCCTTCCTCGAAGACTCCCCCCTCGAGACCCGCGAACTGCGCTTGGTCGCCAACCTCGACCCGGCCCAGACCTATGCCGAGCAGAAACGCGTCACGCCGCTGCCGGCACAGGGTCGGATCGAGATCGCCGACGTGACCACCAGCCGCTTCGAGACCTACGACACCGTCGCCAAGGCCTATCGTCTGCTCGCCACCCTCAGCGGTAACCCGACCTTCGCTGAGTTCGATTTCGTGGCGCGCTGGCCGGACTTGAGCCCGGCCGACAAGCAACGCCAATACTCGAAGTACGCCTGTCACGAGCTGAGCTTCTTTCTCTTCCACAAAGACTCCGAATTCTTCCGCGCCGTGGTCGCGCCTTACCTGGCGAACAAGAAGGACAAAACCTTCCTGGACCGCTGGCTCTTGAACCAAGACCTCGAGGCTGACCTCGAACCGTGGCGGTTCGGCCGGCTCAACGCCTTCGAGCAGATCCTCCTCAGCCAACGACTCCGCGCCCAGCGGGACTCCCTCACCCGCGACGTCCGCGAGCGCGCCGAACTGATCCCGCCCAACCTCGAGGACTCCAACCGCCGCTTCGACACGGCCGTGCAGACCAGCGCGTTGGAGACCGACGAAGGCCTGCGCGGCGCCATCCGTGAACTGCGCCAAGAGCACGAAAAAGACAAGGCCGTCGGGTACGGCCTCAGGCCGGCTTCGGCCGCCGCCGCACCCGTGCCACCACCCGTCGAACTCGCGGGCGAAGCGCGCCGAGGCATCGCCCTCGCCCTAGCCGACCGCCTCGAAAGGCTCGGCGCCCAGCCGAAAAGCGCCCCAGAACCCGCAGCGAAACCGGTGCCAGCACCCGAGGAGGCGCACCCCCAGCGCTTGCGCCAGCGCGACGCGGCCGACCTCGATGCCCGCCTGGGTGAGCAGGTCGTGGAACGGTTCTTTGCCGGCGCAGCCCTCGGGCGTGAGCAGGCGCGCCGTTTCTTCCAGAAGCTCGACTCAACCAAGGAATGGGCCGAAAACAACTACTACCACCTCCCCATCGAACAGCAGCTCGCCGACTTGGTCACCGTGAACGAATTCTGGGCCGACTACGCCCGGCACGACGGCACCACGCCCTTCCTCTCGCCCGCCTTCCCCCAAGCCACCCGCAACTTCACCGAGATGATGCTCGCCCTGGCCGTCCTCGACCTGCCCTTCGCCGCCGGCCCGCACCAGGAACAGCTCGACGGTCGGCGCTACGCCCTCGAGGTCCGCTCGCCAGCGGTGGTCTTTCATCGCGAGATCCGCCAGGCCGCCAAGTCGATGGAACCCGGCGGCATGCTCGTCGCACAGCACTTTTTCCGCGCCGACGACCGTTACCTTCACCAGAACAACGAACGCTTCGACAAGTACGTGACAGACGAATTCCTGCCGCACGTCGTCTATGGCGCGCAGGTGGTCCTCACCAACCCGACCGGTAACCGCCAAAAGCTGGAGGTGCTCCTCGAGATCCCGCGCGGCGCGATCCCGGTGAACAACGGTTTCTACACGCGCGGCGTCTATGTGGCCCTCGAACCCTACAGCACCCAGACCCTCGAGTATTCCTTCTATTTTCCAGTCACAGGCAGCTATCCCCATTACCCGGTCAGCGTGGCGCGACATGACGAGGTCGTGGCCGCCGCGGCGCCCTTCGTCTTCAATGTGGTCGAACGCCTGACGCAAATCGACAAGACCTCCTGGCCGTGGCTCTCCCAGAACGGCAGTCCGGAGGAACTCCTCGCCTTCCTCGACCGAGCCAACCTTTACCGGTTGGACCTCGGCGAAATCGCCTGGCGCATGCAGGAGCGCGATTCCTTCAAGCAGATCGTCGCCCGGCTCGAAGCCCGCCATCTCTACCACGACACCCTCTGGTCCTACGGCATCCGGCACGATGACCCCGCCACGATCCGCGCCTTCCTGCGGCACTGCTCCTTTGCCGACCGCTGCGGCCTTTACCTGGTGTCGCCCTTGCTCGATCTGAAGCCGGTCGAGCGCCTCACTTACCAGCACCTCGAGTACGCTCCGTTAGTCAACCCGCGCACCCATCAACTCGGCCCCAAACGCACCATCTTAAACAACGCGTTGCGCGAGCAGTACCAGCGCCTCCTCAAGGTGCTCAGCTACAAGGCCGCCTTGACCGACCCCGACGAACTGGCCGTCGCTTACTACCTCACTCTCCAAGATCGCGTCGCCGAAGCGCTCGACTGGTACGCGCGCGTCGATCGCACCGCCGTTCCCGAACAACTCCAGTGCGATTACCTCGCCGCTTACCTTGCCCTGTACCGCGGCGATGTCGCAACAGCGCGCCAACTCGCCCAAGCCCATGCCACCGAGGGTGTCGACCGCTGGCGCAACCGCTTCGCCCAAGTGCTCAATTACCTCGATGAAATCCGGGGCGGCGCAGCCGCGGCGGCCAACCAGGATGACCGCGACCAAGCCCAGGGCACCCTGGCGGCCACCGAACCAGCCCTCGAATTGGCGGTCGAGGCGGGTTCGATCCGGCTCGACTACCGCAACCTCCAGGGCTGCACGCTGAACTTCTACCCCATGGACATCGAGCTCCTCTTCTCGCGCAGTCCCTTCCTGCAAGACGGCGCTGAGCAGTGCTCGTTCATCCGGCCTGTGGCGAGCCAGTCGGTCGAGTTCACGGCTGGCCAGGACACCTGCTCGGTCGAACTCCCCAAGGAATTCCGGACCAAGAACGTGATGGTCGAAGCGGTGGCCGCGGGTCTGCGCCACACCCAGGCTTACTACGCCAACACCCTCAAAGTTCAAATGATCGAGGCCTATGGCCAGTTGGCGGTTACCCACGCCGAGTCGCGCCAGCCAGTCCCGGCTGTCTACGTCAAGATCTACGCCAAGTTCCCGCGCGGTGAGGTCAAATTCTTCAAGGACGGTTACACCGACCTCCGTGGCCGGTTCGACTACGCCTCCCTTAACACCGACGTACTCGACCGCGCCGAGCGCTTGGCGCTGCTCATCTTGAGCGACCAATTCGGCGCCGTCGTCCGCGAGGCTGCCCCACCGAAACGGTGAGGCAGCGCCGCCTGGGTCCTCCACCTCCATCCACCTCCATCCACCTCCAGTGAGGCAGCGTCTCGGCACGCAGCTCGGGCTCCGGCGCCAGGGGCACGCGGGCAGGATGCCCGCGCACCAAGTCTGGGCTGGCTGTGACAGCCCCTAAGAACTCGATACCTGCCCGTGAACCGGCAGGTAGGGCCGGACCGCCGGGCCGGCCGCTCGGGCCCGGTGACCTGGTGACCTGCCTGGTTCGGCGCGCCCAGCGGTCGCGCCATTCACCGGTTCATGGCCCCGTATCAATGCGTGCCAACCCCTTGGCGTCAACCCTTCACCGGAAGAAGTGACGCAACGATCTGCTACCCAATGACATACTATTCCTCAGTTAAGAAGTCGTTGACAGAACTCGCTCCGGCCACCCGGCGGACCCGCCCAGGAGGACCGTTCTCTTGCCCCCCTTGCCCGTGCCGCGTCACGCCCGGACTTCTTCCATTCCCTGGGCACGGGAGTCCCTGGCGTCTGTTCCAGTCTTCCGAGGCCGGTTAGCTGCGGAATTGTCTGGTGGATCATGCCCCGCTGTCGGAACAATTCGCTCCATCCGTTTCGCCGATGACGGTCGACGAAGTCCGGCAGGTGGTTCAGGTGGACAGAACCTGATGCAAGGAAATCGCGTTAAATCTTATGTGTGCGGGCTGCTGGCGGCCTGGACAGGCCTCTGCGTGGCGACGATGCTCGTGCGCCGAGCCCTGCATTTGGATACCCAGGCCCGATTGCTGCTGATGGCGGCTTCCACCGGCTTCGTGCTGATCGCCGCCGTTGGAGGAGCCCATCGCCGCAACTCCGGACGGTTCATGCTAATGGGCCTGATCTTCTGCTGGTTGGGCGATTACTTGGGGCCGAGTTTCTTCCTTGCCAGTTTGGTCGCCTTCCTTCTGGCCCACGTGTGTTTTCTGGCGGCTTTCTGGTCGCGCGGGATCGAATGGGGGAGGTTCCTGGCCTCACTGGGGGGCCTGCTGTTGGTGGGATGCGGCGTGGGCGTTTGGCTCTTACCCCACGTTACCGCTGAGCTTCGGCCGCCCGTAGTGATTTACATGATGGTCATCACCTTGATGGTGGCCTTCGCCGTAAGTGTGCGTGCAGGGAACGGTCGGATCGTCATCCTCCTTGGTGCTGTGTTGTTCTACGTATCGGACCTTTTCGTGGCTCGATGGAAATTCGTGTCCCCCGACTCGATCAACGCCTTCTTCTGTTACCCTCTGTACTATGCCGCCTGTGTACTCCTGGCTTTCAGCGTGCTTCTAGGCCAGGCCGGGACAAACCGAACCTCCGAGTTGGCTGGGTCCTTGCACCAGCATAGAGAGCGTGAGACATGATGGAATCGATGTGTATCGCTGTGTATCGCTCATGCAGAATGCATGGGCCACTGAGAAAACGTCTCGGGCAGCGCCGCCTGGCTCTTCCACCTCCATCCATCCACCTCCAGTGAGGCAGCGTCTCGGCACGGAGCTCGGGCTCCGGCGCCAGGGGCACGCGGGCAGGATGCCCCCGCACCAAATCTGGGGTGGCTGCGACAGCCCCTAAGAACTCGATACCTGCCCGTGAACCGGCAGGTAGGGCCGGACCGCCGGGCCGGCCGCTCGGGCTCGGTGACCTGCCTCGTTCGGCGCGCCCAGCGGTCGCGCCCCACCGTTCATCAACCCCATGCGCGCCAACCACCTTGGCGTCAACACTTCCCCGGAAGCAGTGCCGCAACGATCCGCTCCCCGTGATATAAAATTCTTCAGGTGAAAAGTCGTTGACGCGGCGGTGTGGGCACTAATTCTCCTTGTCTCCAACTCCCGAAAGAGGGATAAGCAAGGTCAATCAGGCGAGACCGGCGAGAGGATGTCTTGCCTGGAGCGCGAGCGAAAGCCCATCGGAATCGCCCCGGGCAAACGTGGCGGGCATCGTGACAGGCCACGAGGGGGGCAGTTTGCTCTTCATCTCCATCCCGACACACATTTCCACTGAAGGGGCGAGCTGTGCGAGTCCCAAACTGATTCCTCCGTAACCCGGAACAACCATGAACGCATCAACCCAAGACTCAACCATTCTCACCTGCCCCCGGGGCTTTGAAGACACCCCCCGCCCTCCAACACCTGCGCGTCCTATCCCGATCCCGGGTCGGGCGCGGTGTTTCTGCCGCGCCGCCATGTGTTGGGGATTGCCAGGCCTGCTGCTGGCCATGAGCTCGGCCGCCTACGCCCAGAGCGCTTACACGCCCTACAGCTTCAGCACGTTGGCGGGCTTAGCGGGGGGCAGTGGCAGAGCGGACGGGACGGCCGGCGCGGCGCGGTTCGACAAGCCCTCAGGCGTGGCGGTGGACGGCGCGGGCAGCGTCTATGTAGCGGACTCATCCAACGACACGATCCGGAAGGGCGCGTGGGCACCCCCCCCACGGGTATCATCATCCCGGAGAGTGCCCGGTTTGACGCCGGCCAGTTCGGGTTCAGCATCACTGGCCCGGTCGGCCAGGATGTCATCGTGGAGAGCACAATGACTCTGCCGGACGGTTGGACCCCCATCTGGACCAACACGCTGGGCAGCGGCCCACTCTTTTTCAGCGATCCACAGTCCGCCACTGAGGAAAAGTGCTATTACCGGGTGCGGCTGCCATGAGGGCCACCTGCCGCTGTTCTGGGCATCTGCGGGCGCAGCCTGCCTCCGCAAGGAGGTTAGGCGATGTCCGGCGGGGCCAAGGAGGCCGGCGGCGTCTATCGTCCCCGGCACCCGTTCCTGTCTGAGCACGCTCCGCACACGTCGAAAGAGCAAATGCCTATCAGTCACATCTCCCGGCGAGAATGGTTGAAGGCCGCTGCCGCGGCCGGTCTGACAGCGGCAACTGGAACCGTAGTCTCAGTCAGGGCGAATGGCGCTGAACGTGGCGAACTGGGCGTGCTTGACGTCGGCTCGCGGCTCGAGCTGTTTGTCGACGACTTCCTGATCGATCGTCTCGTCGGAAAGGCCGAACGGCGGCTGTGCCCTCCTGAACCGCAAGAGATCGCCTTGGTTCACGATGCGCCGTGGGAAGGCAGCGGCAGTGGGTATCACAGCGTGTTTCAAGACGGTCCGCTCTATCGACTGTACTACAAAGCATGGCACCTGGATGTGTCGACGGGCAAACTGAAATCGGATGCGCACCCGCTCTACTGCTGCTACGCGGAGAGCGAGGACGGGATCCGCTGGCGCAAACCGGAACTCGGACTCCACAACTTCCGAGGCTCCAAAGCGAACAACATCGTGCTGACCAGCGACAGTATCGGCGACGTGAATCAGGACGCCGGACATATTGCGGTGTTCAAGGATGAGAACCCGAACTGCCCGGCCGAGGCGAAGTACAAGGCCATTGTCCGGTCTCGCGCACCGCACGGTCTGCTAGCCTTCGGATCGCCCGACGGACTGCACTGGTCGCCCCTGTCCGATCGGCCGGTGATCACCGACGGCGCGTTCGACTCCCAGAACCTCGCTTTCTGGGATCCCGTCCGAGGCCAATACCGGGCTTATTGGCGCATCTTCACCGGGGGTGGCACGAGCGGAAAGGAATGGAAGCCTCGAGGCCACCGCGCCATCCGCACGGCGACCTCGAAGGACTTTCTTAACTGGTCCCAACAGGCAGACCTGGAGTACGCCGACTCGCCCGTCGAGCATCTCTACACCAATCAGGTGAAGCCGTACCATCGCGCCCCGCACATCTTCATCGGTTTCCCGACACGTTACGTCGAGCGCGGCTGGTCCGATTCGATGCGCGCGTTGCCGGAGTTGGAGCATCGGGAACTGCGTGCTCAGGCGGAGCTGCGTTACGGCACAGCGCTCACAGAAGCACTCCTCATGACAAGCCGCGACGGCGTATTCTTTCGGCGATGGAATGAAGCCTTCCTCCGCCCCGGCCGGGAGCGGCCTGGAACTTGGAACTACGGCCAGCAGTACGTCGCCTGGCACCTCGTGGAGACGAAATCGCCTTGGGAAGGCGCGCCCAACGAACTGTCACTCTACGCCGGCGAGAGTTACTGGACGGCTCCCGGCAGCGCGCTGCGACGCTACACGCTGCGGCTCGACGGCTTCGTCTCCGTTTCCGCACCCATGAGCGGCGGCGAACTGGTGACCAAGCCTCTGCGATTCGACGGGGACCGACTGCGCCTCAACTTCTCCACCTCAGCCGCTGGCTCGCTGCGCGTCGAACTTCAGGATGCGCAAGGGAGCGCCATCGAGGGCTACGCGCTGTCGGAGGGCCCGCCCCTGTTCGGTGACGCGATCGATCGGGTGGTTTCGTGGAGGAGCACGAGTGACGTGTCAAAGCTCGCCGGGATGCCGGTTCGTCTGAGGTTCGTCCTGCAAGACGCCGATTTGTACGCGTTTCGTTTCGCGCACGCGAGTGCAACGGGTTAGGTCTTCTGATTTCTGTATTGCCGCGGCGAATCAACGTGGGCGACCATGGTCGAGGCCATGGCCGCGGGCCTCCGCTCCTGGCCTTTCGCTGCTCTGGGCGCTAACCTCTCGATACCCCGGAATGGTGGCTTGGTGCCCAGGCGACGGCGACACGCTGGACGTGTTGGGACAGAACCACGCCAACGTCGCAGGCGCCCGTGGGGTCTGTCGGCCGGCACTCGCGGTCGACCTTGCGGCGGCCCTCATGGATGGGCAGGTGCGACTCTCGTGGCTGTCGCACCCCGGTTGGCGCTACCAGCTTCAATCGGCCACCGCCCTGAGCGCGCCAACCCGGGAAGACGAAGGCGCGGCCCTCCTCGGGACAGGGAGGTTGCTGGTCCGCGAGGTCTCTCCGACCACTCCGCCCTCCGCCAGCGAAGTCCTTCCGGTTGCAGATCAGCCACAAGCCTCTGGACCAGCCGGCTTGCGGTTCCGGCCGATGCGAACCTAATCCGGTCGGCGCGGTGGTGGCACTTCCCAAAGCCGATATTGTGACTATTCTTCTCCAGGCAAGATATTGTTGACAGACAGATCGAATCGACGTCCCCGACTTGAGATCCAGGTCTCCGCGCCCACTCCCGCTCAGCTCCCTCCTCTCCTCCACCCTTCCCCAGAAACAGTGCCGTAACCACTTGCTACGCAATATAATACTATTCTTCAGTTAAGAAGTCATTGACGCCCCATGCCCGTTCTTCGCCGCTCGCCCCCCCAAACAGCGGCACGCACCACCACCAGCGTGCCGCTGCGGCCTCTGGAGAGTCGGCAGAACGCCTTCCCTTCCTCCCGAGCCGCGGCGACCAGGAACCAAGTCGTAAACGTGGGGGTGATAGAGGCGGGCGGTTTCCCATCGAGGCAGGATGGCGCGCATGCGCACGAGGCGCCGAGTCACTTCCACTGATCGGCCGTAGGGTGGTTGTTCCGTATCGTCTTTCTCGCCCAGAAGCCGGCGCCGTCAGCCTCATGCGCGAACCGTTGGATTTCGGGGAGGAAGACTGCCGCGTTGGTCCCAAGATGTGCCAGAAAGAAGACCATCCGGTTCCCGTTTGTGGAGCGAAGGACCGAGCGAATATCGGCCTGGAGAGCTGCATCCTGGCGGTCTCGGTTCCATAGAGCGATCAACGCAGCATATTGTGCATTTTTATTCGTGCCGGTTCGCAGCTCTTTGAGGGCTGGGACGGCCTCGTCAGGAGTGAAGCCGATCAGCGCCAAAGACCGTGCAGCGCCTCCGTGCAATTCTGCCTCGTCCGGATCAGCCAACACACGACTCAGCATCGAGGTAGCGGGCCGGGCCGATGCCCCAATAGCGCCGAGGGAGTTAAACGCGAGTACACGGTTTTCGGAGTTCGCGTTAGTGGCGAAGCGCATCAGGACCTCCACTGCGTTGCTCGCCGGCGGGCCGATCAGAAACGGGACCGCGTCGCCCTCCAACGCCTCAAAAGCCCGATCGGGCTCCGAACTGGAGTCCCACTGCTGCGGAGTGAGCGCCAGCGAATCCTCGAACCAGGCGCTCACCGGCCGACCGCCGTAAGTGGGTTCCTGACAGCCCCGGAATAAGAGCAACAACAGCACCCCTGCGGCAAGGAACGGAGCCATCCACAGCGTGTACTGGGAGTGGTGCGGCGGGCTGCCGCCTCTTTCGTGCGTGTGCGACTCCATCATTCCTTTCACTGATTGACAGCGGCTTGTCGAGAAGGCGGCCCGGCCGCCGACTCTGGGAATGCGGGAGTCACAGTGGGGCGGCCACCGGTGGACTCATCGGCGATCATCTCGATTCCGCACAAGACCGGTCCGTGTTGACTGCCGGGCGCCGGGGTCAACGTGACCGAGAGGGCTTCGGGCACGAGGATGTTTCGGAATTCTCGAACCACACCGCGGAGGTTCCCGCCCGCGACGGCCACGACGTCAAACCGGCTGAGCACCTCACGGCCTTGGAGGGCGACGTCAAAGACCCTCTGACCGGGTGCCAAGCCGTCCGGTTCGACAAAGTGCAGCCGCACGGTATAGGACACCGGCTTCAGGCTTTGCCCCGTCATGGGTGTCGGCTCAAGCTCAGTGTTGTCGGTCGCGGGCGTGGCCTGGGCGACTGCGGGTGGCGCGGTCTGGGCGGTGGCGTCAGGGTTGTTTTCCTCCTCCTGCCGGGTTGGGCCGGCTGCGGGCAGGGTGGTCGAGGACAACTCGGGGGTGATCACGACACTGCGGAGGTTGCGCAAGCCAGAAGCGGCGACCCAGGGCAGGCCCGCGCCGGACACTTGCGAGGCATGGCGGCGGAAGAAGTTTGTGCCCGAGCCGGCCAACTCGATCGGCACACTGGGCGAGCTGCCGCCGACGCTGGGGAAATCCAGCCACAGCGTGCCCGACGGATCGCGGCGGTCGCCGGGCGCGCCAAGGTTGATGCCCAGCCGGTCGAGGCGACGTTGGGAGGTGGTGTTCGTGCTCAACCAACCGAACGTCCATTGCTCGACCTCCGGCATGGGCACCAAGGCGAGCGAGGTTTGGTTCTGGTAAGCGCAACTGCAGGTGCGGGTGTAATCGGGCGCGTTGAGGACACCGTTGGCCGGGATGAGGCTGCTCGAGCAGCCAGATCTGAATCCGCCAAAGTTGCCGGTGCCGGCGTGCGTGGCCAGGTCGTAGTAGCCTGCTGCTCCGGAGCGAAACGTCAGCAGATGCTCACTCGCCACGGGCGTGTTGCAGCCGTAGGTGCGGTAGACCGTCCACGGTTCAAGCTCGCCGGTGAGGGGATGCGGCACCCGATGGGGCGCGCCATCCGCCAGGCGCAATGCTCCGCTCGATGTGCGGTAAGAAACGGGCGTTGTAATAATCAGGTCGTGGTGAAGGATGCACGGGCCGGTGTACTCGAGATTGTTGGTCCAGACCAGCGCGCCATCTCGGCCGCGGTGTGTGGCCATGCCTTGGCCCACCTCGTCGCTGAGCCGATCCGCCCCGCGCGCTCCGGCTTGCAGCAACAGGTCCGGCCCCGAGGCGTATCCCAGCCACGTGCCGAAGACAGGTCGCGACTGCTCCCACAACAGCCGGCCCGTGCGCGCCTCGAACGCCGCCACCCGGTAGTCTTCAGGCAGCGGCCGGCCTTGGCGTTTGAGTCGGTCCTCCGCGCTCTGGGGCAGCCGGTCCAGGCAGTAGACCCGCCCGTTGCCGGCCACGATGCCATTGTGCAAGAAGCTGTGCCGCGCATCGGCGCTCCACAACACCGCGCCGTTATGGCGGTTGAACGCGACCAAGCCGGCGCTGCCCGACAGGTCGCGCAGACTCGGCAGGCCCGTGGCCGCCACCGCGTCATCTCGTCGGCTGTAGTTGGCGAAGCCCGCGCCGCCCAGGAGGACTTCCTCATATACCCCAATAAACCCCCAGGCTGGGGCTTCGGGTTGGCCTGGCGCCTGAGGCATCGCGATCTCGCGCAGCGTGGCGCCCGTTTCAGCCGAGAGCACGCGGCAGGTGTTACCCACGGCGAGGTACACCGCTTCCGCGGTGGCGACGTAGTTGGCTCCGCGGGCGTTGGCGCCGGGGATATGGCGTTGGTTGTAGACCGTGCTCAACGGCGCGTCCGAATAGGTGTCGTCAAAGTACACCCCCAGAGTGTCCAGGTCCGAGATCTCGCGCTGCCAGAGCACTCGGCCTGTGTAGACATCACGCGCGCTCATTCCAGTCATGCCCTGGAGGAACAGGCGGCCCCCCACCACCTGCGGCGTGGGCCCATGGCCGTGTCGCGGCAAGACCTCGAGGTTCGAGTTGCCCCCGAACCATAACACCCCCAAGGGCAGGCGCACGGTGGCATCGTCCGATTTGACCGTGTTAGCGATGTTGCCGTACTGATGGGTCCAGTCCGCCGAGCCGGGCAGCGCACCCGCGCGAACCACGACGATGCCTTCGTCGGTAGCCGACACATCGGCTTGGGGCAAACCCGCCGCCCGAATGTGCCGCTCGAGCTCGGTCTGGCGTTCTCCCGCGCTAGATACCCAGAGTAGGCCGCCGTAGGGCCGGACGGATGGGTAGATCGCCTGCAGGACACCCCGATCCGCTAGGCGCGGGGCGGTATCGCTTCCGACGACGACCAAGTTGGCTAAATACGGCGGGGCCTGAAACGAGGCGGGATCGCCAGTGTGCAGCGCCAGGCGCGTGCCGTACACCCCGGCCGCGTCAAACCGCCGCCGCAGCGCCTCGACCTTCCGCGCATCCGCATCCACGGCCACGATGTGAAGGTCGGATTGGGCCACCACCGCTTCCAACAACCGTCCATCATCGACGCCGAACCACAAGACGTACCCGTCGCGTGCGTTGGCTCGACTCAGCAGGGCTTGGGCCCGGGCCGTCGCCTCTGGACTGGGCGCCAGGGGTTGGCAGGCTTCCCGCACGGTAACGGCCGATCGAGCTGCGCCGCCAAAGGCCATGATCCGGCCATCCAGGGTGACGGCAATCAGTTTGCCGCGGGCGGCGAGCAGGCGCTGCACCGCGCCGTCCACGGGGTGGGACCAGACCACCCGGGCGGCTTCGTTAGCGGCCGGTAGTTGGACGGCCACGAGCGTTTCCGCGCCGGCCGCATACAACCGGTTGCCGGCTTGAATGATGTCGCCGGTGCCATCCACCGGCAGTTCCCACAGGACCTTCTTCTTGGCTGCGGCGATGCCCTGGATGACCCGGCCAATCCAATTCGTGCCCTGGGCCTGCTCGGCTTCGGCGATTTGCCGCTCGGCTTCGGCGATCTTCTTGACTGCGGTGGCGATGGCGTTGGTGGCTTTCTTGATGGCTGTCGCATCCGCCAACTCGAGGGCGTCCCGTAGCTCGGCGCGGGCCTTAAGCTCCGCGTATTGGCCCAGGGCAAGTTTGGCCTCCGCCTCGACCCCCGCCGTGTGTTGGGTGGAGTAGGTTTGGCCGGAGTAGTAGTGCCCGCGGCCCAACACCGGCTCGTTGAGTGTGAAGGTACCTTTGCTGCCGGTCTTCAGGTTGAAGTCCTGAACTCCGCGCCCCCGGGTATGCACGAAGAAGGTGGTGTCGTTGGCCATGACCAAAGACCCGCCGTTGCCTTTCCCGCCGTCGTCGATCCGGAAATGCACGAACTCGCCCGTGTGCCGGTCGAACGCCGCGGGCACCGACCGTCCGCCCGGCACCAGCAGCAGGTCTCGGGTGGCCACCAGCGCGCCTTGAGGCGCCACGCCGCCAAAGGCCGGCGCGCCGTGCGGCTGCTTGATGAACTGCGCCCCGGTCCCGTCGTTCACCCATCGGACCGCGCCGGTGTCGGCGTCGAGCGCATAGATGAACGTGCCCATGAACGGCCAGATGCTGGCCGCAAAGTACATCGTCCCGTCGCGGAGGACCGGTCCCCCCCGGGCCGGCCAGGCTGAGATGACGCGCCGATTGCCCAGCGCCTTGCGCGCTGCGGGTGCGCCCAGGAACTTCCACTGCAACACCCCGTCCGCCGCCCGCACACAATAGAGATGTCCATCGTCGCTGGCGAAGTACACCTTGTCCGCCCATGCCACCGGCGGGAGTCGGACTGGGCCGTCCGTGTAGAAGCGCCACAGTTCCTGGCCCGACTCGAGGTCCAGCGCGACCACCCGGTCTGCGTCGTTGAATCCCAGAAACAATCGGCTGCCGAGCGCGACCGGCTCGAACACGCGGTCATAGGGCATCAAGTCCCGGTTGAGCGGGTCGTCCCACACCGGCACCCGCGGCGAGCAGATCCGCACCCAGTGCAGGTGCAATGGGATCGGCAATTCCTCGGCTGAACAAGCTGTCCGGCCCGGGTCGAACCGCCACATGGGCCAGTCCGCCGCGCTTGACTAGTCCACTCCGGCCAGCAGGCCCAGACCGATCCACAGCCAATCCCGCGTTCTCATTGCGTTGCGCCGAGCGAGTGTCCCCGGTGCTACCGCCACGGACAACTCGATTCGCTCGGCGAGGGCGTCTACACACATGCCGTCCCTACGGGACTGAGCTGCCGGCCGCGATGTGTATGCAGCCGAAACGCCTAACGCCGGCGACGCGAGCCAGCCGCCCTGGGCGCTCGATTGCGCTCAGGGCGACTCGGTTGGCTCCCGGGCGCTGGACCGGTTGGTTCGCCCGGCCCAGTCTCACGCTGCTCGACTGCCTTCAACAAGACCTTGCGCGCCCAAGCTGCCAAGCCGTCCTCGCCTGCCGCCTCGAGGATCCGCGCTTTGTCCGACTTCGTGAGTCGTACAAAGAGCGATTCTCGGTGCCGTTGTTCCGCTGGCTTCGCTGCAAATCTGTTCCTACGAGGCGCTGGCATTGGATTTGGGGGCGCTTGAGGCCAGTCCGGTCATCGTGAGCAGCGGTAAGACAACGAATCTCTCCTCGTCATCATACACCGTGACGAATGTCCCCTTGGGAGAGAGCGAGATGTAATCCCGGCGCGGTACTGCGTATTCCCGGCCGTCCGTCATCCGAAGGCTAAACGGCGTTCCGGCCTGGATGGCCGATTCAATCTGACTTCGCGTCATGAACTGACTGCTACTCCGGCTCCGATGTTTGCGCAAGCGCCTTCTTGTGGCGAACGCAGAGGTTTCCCATCCAGCCCTCGGGCGGGATTCGTTGCACCGGTTGCTTCGGTAAGGGCCTCAAAGCAAATCCCGAAACGGATCGGGGGTAAGTCCCGCATCCTTCGCGATACCGCCCATCGTAAAGGGGTTGGTTGGGTTGTGGTGGCGGCAGATCGGTCCGGTGAGACAGTGGGCACTTAGGGGACTGGAACGGCGGGCGCGAGGCTTTGCACCGCCAGGTCCGTCAGGTTCAGGATGCTGCCGGGCATCACGCCCAGCCACAGCATACCGGCAATACAAAGCCACAGGGCGACTCGCATGGGGGTGGGCACGGCTAGGCACGGCGGCGACGGCGACGACGGCGACGACGGGGAGGTTGGCGGGTGCGGCTCCCAGTACATCGTGCGGATGACGCCGAAATAGTACGCGAGGGAGATGACCACACCCACGATCGCCACGCCCAGCAGCCAGTATAGGCCAGGGGTTCCACCCGCAGCCGCCAACGCCGCCTTCAACAGGAGGAACTTCCCGAAGAAGCCGGCCAGGGGCGGCACTCCCGCCAACGAGACCAGCGCCAGGGCTAAGGCTGCCGCCAACAGGGGCGCGCGCTCATGCAACCCCGCCAGCGCCCCGATCTCCTCACTGTCCACGTTGGGGAAGGCGAGGGCGATTACCAGGAAGGCCGCCAGCACGGTAAAGAGGTAGCCGGCCAGGTAATACAGTACCGCACTGAGTCCCGCCGCATTCAGGGCGGCTACACCCACGAGCAGGTAACCGGCGCTGGCAATGCTCGAGTAACCCAATAACCGTTTCAGGTTCTGCTGCGGGATGGCACACAGAACACCGTATAGAATCGTCAAAGCCGCCACGACCATGAGCACCGGCTGGGCGCGGTCGACCAACGCCGGCACGGCGCCGTGCAACACGCGCAACAGGAGAACCATCCCCGCCGCTTTCGACCCAACCGCCAAGAACGCAGTCGTGGGCGCCGGCGCCCCTTCGTACACGTCCGCCGCCCAGATATGGAAAGGCACGGCAGCGATCTTGAAGCCCAAGCCCACAAACACCAACAGCAATCCCAACTCGAACAGCGGGCTGCTGAGGACGGCCTCCGGCGCTTGCGCCAACCGAGTGAAGTTCATCGTGCCCGACAGGCCAAACACCAGGGCGATGCCGTAGACCAGAAACCCAGAGGCGAGCGCGCCCAGGATGAGGTACTTAACGCCGGCCTCGAGCGAGCGGGTGCGGTGCCGCTGGAAGCTGGCGAGGACGTAGAAGGCGATGGTGACCAATTCCAACGCCACAAACAGAATGCTGAAGTCGTTTGCGGAGGCGGCGAACATCATTCCGGCCAGGGCGAACAGGATCAGGGCGAAGTACTCGGACTCGCCCGCCTTGAGCCGGTCGGAGAACTCGACCGCCAGGATCAACACCAGGCCGGCAGCGAGCAGGAAGAAGCGCTTGAAGAACAGCGCGAGCTCGTCGAGCACCAACATGCCGCCGAAGGCCATGCGCGGTTCGGGCAGCAGGAAGGCGAAGGTGCCCAGAAAAACCACGCCTAACACGGCCGCCGCGGCATAGCCGATGGTCTTGCGCTGGCTCGGTGGCGCCCACAGATCCAGCAGCAGCACGGCGAGGCCGGTGATCAACACCGCGAGCTCGGGTCCGATGAGGATGAGGTCGTCCATGGAGGCTAACGCGGGTGTCGAGATGCGGTGAGCCCGTCCGTCGCGCCCGGGCGGGCGAGGGCCGGCGCGGCGGCCGGTGGCAGGGCGATCCGGGCCAGTCCGGCAGCCGAGTTGGCCGGGGGCGCCTCGGCCCGGCGGACGATGTCCGCCACACACGGCTGGATTTTGTCCGTCAACAGGCGGGGCCAACACCCGAACAGCAAGAGCGCCGCCAACAGCAGGCCGTAGGGTAGCTTGTGCCACAGATGCGGCGCATCGGCCACCTTGCCCCATCGCTCCGGCAGCGGCCCATGCAGCAGGACGCGCACAGCGCGCAGCATATAGACGGCGGCGAGAATCAATGCGCCCCACGCGGCCAAGATCGCCACCCCAGGGTACCCCTGCCACGCCCCAAACAACACCAGCGCCTCGCCCGGGAAATTGGCGAAGCCCGGCAGGCCGCATCCGGCCAGAAAGGCCATCACCAGGACGCCGCCGATGAAGGGGAGGCGCTCGAGCAGGCCGCCCATGTGGTCAAGGTTGACCGTGCCGGTTTGTTGTCGGACGTAGCCGCTGAGGGCGAAGGTGAGGGCGGCCAGGAAACCGTGTGCCACCATGACGACCACCGCGCCGGTGAGTCCGAGCAAGGTGAGGCTCGCGATCCCCAGGAAGGCGAACCCGACATGGGCCACGCTCGAGTTGCCCAAAAGCAGGTTGAGGTCTTTCTGCCGCATGGCCACCAGACTGCAGTACAGGATATTCCCCAAGCATAGCCAGGCCAACACCTCCGCCCAGCTCTGCACCCCGGCCGGCAGCAGCGGCACGGCCACTCGGATCAGGCCGTACAAGCCGAACTTCTTGAGCACGCCGGCGTGCAGCATGGCCACCGCGGTTGGCGCGGCGGCGTAACCCAGCGGGGCCCAGGTGTGGAACGGCCACAGCGAGACCAGGATGCCGAAGCCGAAGAGGAGCAGAGGGAAGAGGTAGCGTTGCCGCGCCGGGTCGATCGGGTCGGCCTCGAGCTGCCGGGCCAGACTCCAAAGGTTGAACGTCTGGTGTCCGGCCTCGAGGTAGAGCGCGATCAACCCCACCAAGGCCACCAAGGCGCCCAGGCTCAGGTAGAGGGTGATCTTGAACGTGGCGTAGTTGCGCTGTTCACCCCGACCCCACACCCCGATGAGGATAAAGGTCGGCACCAGCGCCAGTTCGTGGAAGAAGTAGAAAAAGAACAGATCGTACGAGGCGAACGCGCCGAGGATCCCCCCAGCCATCAGCAGGAGCAACAGGTAGTATTCCTTCTGGCGCGCGGTGATTTCACGCGAGACACACACCGCCGCGAACGCCACCACCGCCCCCATCAGGATCAAGCCCACATTGATGCCGTCCACGGCCACGTGGTAGCTGATCCCCAGCGAATCGACCCACGCCACCTGCTCCTCGAACTGCAGCGCGGCCGATCCGGTATCGAACCCGGCGAAGATCCGGATGGCGCCCAGCAGCGACAGCAGCGTGCTGAGCAGGGCGAGCGACCGGAACACGACCTGGTAGTTGCGCGGGACCAGGGCGATGAGGCCGGCGGCCAACAACGGACAGAGGATAATGAAAGACAGCGACTGCATGGATTAGCGGGCCATCACCAAGAACAACAACAACGCTACCCCAGCCACCAACACGAAGGCGTACGTCTGGAGGTTGCCAGTCTGGGCTAACCGCAGCAGGCGCCCGAGCAACTCGAACGTGCCGTGCGTGCCCTTGACGGCCACCCCCATAATCACCCAGCGATCCACCCCGTCCGCCAACCGCGCCAACGACTCCTGCGTCCACCCTATCAGCCGTTCGTACAACTCGTCGAAGTAGAGCCGGTCCCGCAGCCAGCGCGCCACGGTCGCGAAGCGCGCGGGCAGCGGATCCTGCAGCGCGGCTCGATACCAGGCCCAGGCGCCGAGCCAGCCCATCAGCGCGGCCGCCAATCCGGCGCCGGCCGCCAGGGGCGCGTGCGCGAACGGCTCGACCAACTGCTGGGCCCAGGAACCCGCGGCCGCGGGCTCGGCGCCATACTGCGCGCCGTAAACCCGGTGGATGCCCCAAAAGCCAGCCAGGACACTCGGCACCGCCAGCGCCAACAGCGGCAGGGTCATCACCGGCGGCGACTCGCGCGCGTGATCGGCGGCCTGCGACTTGGCCGGGCCGGTGAACGCCACGAACACGAGCCGGAACATGTAGAAGGTCGTCAGCGCGGCCACCAGGGTGGCGAGGGCAAACAAGCCGTGATGGCCGGACTCGAGGGTGCGGGCGATGATGGCGTCTTTGCTGTAGAAGCCGCTCAGGGGCGGCACGCCGCAGAGGGCGAGGGTGGCCAGCAGGAAGGTCCAGAAGGTGATCGGCAGGCGGCGGCTCAGACCGCCCATCTTCCAGATGTCCTGCTCATGATGCAGCGCGTGGATGACCGACCCAGCTCCGAGAAACAGCAGGGCCTTGAACCCGGCGTGCGTGGTCAGATGATACATCGCCACCGAGGGATCGCGACTGGCCCCGCTGACGCCCACCGCCAGCACCATGTACCCAAGCTGCGACAGCGTCGAGTAAGCCAGAATGCGTTTGATGTCGTTTTGTTGCACCGCCAACAACGCCGCCAGCAACGCCGTGACCCCGCCGATCCAAGCAATCAACTCCAGCGCCACCGAGCCCGGCACCGCCAACACGAAGAATACCCGGCACAACATGTACACGCCCGCCGCGACCATCGTTGCCGCGTGAATCAAGGCGCTGACCGGTGTCGGGCCTTCCATGGCATCCGGCAACCACACGTGCAGGGGGAATTGGGCTGACTTGCCCATTGCGCCGCAGAAGATCAGGAGCCCCGCCACGCTGGCCGCGGCGCCCAGCGCCGCCGGATCGTCGGCCAGCCGCGCCTCGAGCTCGGTAAAGCTCAGCGTACCCAGCGCGGCCCAGACCAAAATGATCCCGAGCAAGAAGCCGAAGTCGCCCAGCCGATTGGTCAAGAACGCTTTCTTGGCGGCCTCGGCGGCGGCGGGTCGGGCGAACCAGAAGCCGATGAGCAGGTAGCTCGACACCCCGACCAGTTCCCAGAAGATGAACAACATCAGAAAGTTGTTCGCCAAGACAATCCCCAGCATCGCGAAGGTGAACAAGCTTAACCCGGCGAAATAGCGCCCGCGATTGCGGTCGGCGTGCAGGTAACCCCACGAGTAGATGTGAATGGCGCTGCCGACCCCGGTCACCACCAGCAACATCAGCCGGCTTAGCGGATCCAACTTCAGACCTAGCTCGATCTGCAGGCCACCCGTTCCCGTGCCCAACGCCAGCCACGTCACGGCCGGTTCGCCGGTGGCGTCCCGGGCCCATAAGATTAGGCTGCCCAGGAACGCCAGCAGCACGGCGCCGATCGATAGGCGCGCGCTTTTCGCCGCGTCGGGCAGCGTGAACAGGGTAATGGCCGCCGCCGCCAGCAGCGGTCGATCATGCGTCAGAGCCGGAGCGAGGCGAGGTCCTCGACGTGAGCCGTGCGGCGCTGGCGGTACAAAGCGACGATCAGAGCTAGGCCCACCGCCACCTCCGCCGCGGCGACGGTGATGATAAAGAAGACCATGATTTGGCCACTGAGGTTGTGGTGGTACCGGGCGAAGGCGACCAGGGCCAGGTTGGCGGCGTTGAGCATGAGCTCGAGCGACATGAACATGACCAGCAGGTTGCGTCGCACCAAGACCCCGAACAACCCGAGGCAAAACAGCAACAGGCTGACCACCAGGTAATGGGTGAGGCCGACGCTCATGGCACCGCTCGCTTGCTGAGCCAGATCACCCCCACCATCCCCACCAGCAGCAGCACCCCCACCAACTCGAACGGCAACAGGTACTGCCGAAACAGCAGCTCGCCCAAGGCCGCAGTCGAGCCCTCGACCCGCGGCTCGCCGGCGGCGCCGAGCGGCGATTGCCGCAGGGCGGCGTACATCAGCAGCGCGATCAACGCCACCGCCACGCCGCCTCCCACCAGCCCGAATTTCCGCCAAGACCGGCGTTCCTCCTCCTTCAGGTCCAGCAACATGATCACGAACAAGAACAGCACCATCACCGCTCCCGCGTACACCAGGATCTGCACCGCGGCGAGAAAGAACGCGTGCAAGAGCACGAACAAACCCGCCAACGCCGCGATGGTGAGCACCAGGAACATCGCACTGGCCACCGGGTTGCGGCTGAACGGATTGGCGACCACCAAGAATCCGCAGACCACAGCCAGTGCGGCAAAGAGATAGAAGCAGAGCGTTTCCATGGCCGTCGAGTCCGGGTTCAGGTTCGACCCACGGGAAAGACCTCCTGCGCCTCGGCTTCGCGGGCCTTGCGTTCCCACTTGCGGATCTTGTCCTGGTGCACGCCGCCCAGGGCGAGCAGTTTCTTCAGGTCATAGATCATCTCCTCGCGCCGCGTGCCGGTGAGCGAGTAATCCTGCAGCAGGAAAATTGCCTCTTCTGGGCAGACCTCCTCGCACAACCCGCAGAAGATGCAACGCAGCATGTCGATTTCGAATTCCCGCGGCCGCTTCTCGACGTTGCCCGCGGCGGGGTCGACCGCCGGTCCGGGCGGGACGATCCGGATGGCCTTGGGTGGACAGACGAACTCGCACAGTTGGCAAGAGACGCACTTGGTGCGGCCGGTGGGATCTTGCACCAGGTACGGCGCGCCGCGGTAGCCTGGGGGCACCACCCAGCGCTCCTCGGGATACTGCATGGTGACCTTCTTGCGGAAGAAATGGCGGAGGGTGACCTTGAAGCCATTCCAGATGGCCGGCAGGTAGAGGCGTTCCCAGAAATTGAGTTGGGGGCGGGGGACGATCATGCGATTATGCGCGCAGCCACAACCAGGTGGCGGTGAGGACAATGTTGGCCAGGGCGAGCGGGAGGAGCCGCTTCCAGCCCAGGTGCATCAATTGATCGTAACGAAACCGCGGCCACATCCAGCGCACCCAAATAAACACCAGCATCAAGGCCAACAGCTTGGCCAGGAAAATGCCGATGTGCAACACCCCGCCCAGGAAACTCGACGCCGGCTGGTCCAACCCCCAAATCGGCAAGGTCCAACCTCCGAAAAACAGCGTGACCATCATCGCTGCGGCGGCGGCCATATTGGCGTACTCGCCCATGAAGAACAGGGCGAATTTCATCGAGCTGTACTCGACGTTATAGCCGCCGGCCAACTCCTGCTCGGCCTCCGGCAGGTCGAACGGCAGGCGGTTGGTCTCGGCAAAGGCGGCGGCGAGGAAGATGCCGAAGGCGAGCGGTTGTTGGAAAACCAGCCAGTGGGACCAGCCCCCGGCTTGGTGAGCGATCACCCGGCTCAAGTTCAAGTCTCCCACCAGCAAGAACACCGGAACCACCGACAGGCCCATGGCGATTTCGTACGAGATCATCTGCGCGCTGGATCGGAGGCCGCCGATGAACGGGTACTTCGAGTTCGCGGCATAGCCCGCCAGGACCAGCCCGTACACGCCCAGCGACACGATGCCGAAGGTGTACAGCACCCCGACGTTCAAGTCCGCAATCACCATCCGTTGCGCGCCGAGCTGGGAACCGAACGGAATGACCGCCACCGTGACCAAACTCGGGATCATCACCGCCGCCGGCGCCAGCCAATAGTACACCTTCCGGACGTGGCCAGGCGTGAAGTCCTCTTTCAGGAACGACTTGACCGCGTCAGCCAGGGGCTGCCAGATCCCGAACGGCCCGGCCCGGTTGGGGCCGACGCGATCCTGGATGGCGGCCGCCACCTTGCGTTCGACCAGGACAATGTAGGCCACGATGAACATCAAGACGGCAAACACACCCGCCACCTTGAGCGCGCTGAACAGCACGAACTGTTGGCTCGAACTCAATTGGTCCAGGATTTCCATGACGGTCGCGCGGCGAGTTACCCCGCCGTTGCGTCGGCGCGCGGCCGCACGCGCTCGGCCTCCGGCGGCCGCGCCGCGCCCGTGTCGCCCAGGCCCGCCCAAGTGAGCCCGGCAAAGGCCGGCACCTCCGCCGCCATCCGGTGAAACAGCCCCTCCGCGGTATCGGGCTGAGGCTCGCCGCTCACCCGTTGGAGCAACTCCCGCAGAAACTCGACCTCCGGACGCGCCCCCCCCGGCGGCTCGACGGCCTTGAAGAACCGCTGCACGCGGCCGTGAACGTTGGTGAAGCTGCCGCACTTCTCCGCGTGGGCGCAGCCGGGCAGGAGCACGTGGGCGCGCTCCGTCGTCCGGTTCGGCAGGATGTCGCTCACCACGAGGCACTCGAGCCGGTCCAGCAACTCGGGGCCAAGGCCCCGAGGCGTCACGTCTTCGCCAAAGACCAAGAGCGTGCGGAGAGTGCCCTGGCCAATGGCCGCCGCGAACTGGGATAATCGGCTGCCGGCCGGATCGGCGCTTATCCCCAGTCGTTGCGCCCCCAGCGAGTTGGGGTTCTTGTCCGCGTGGATCAGCCAAGCGTCGCCCGGGCCCGATCGCGGCACGATGTCGGTCGCGGCGCCCGTGTGCTGCGCCAAGCGCCGAATCAGGTAGAGCTCTTCATTGGCCAGGCGCGCGGAAGCGACCACGGCCACTGAGCCCGGCACGGCGTGGCGCAGGCGCTGGGCCACCTCGGTCAAGGCGGCGTCCCAGGTGGGCGCGGGCAATCGCGAGCCAGCGAGTTGGCGGAGGCGATCGGGCCGTCCGATCCACCGGTAGTTGAGCCGGCCGTGGTCGCAGAGCCAACAGACGTTGACGGCGTCGTTGGCGCGGGGCGTGTAACGGAGGATCCGATTCTCGCGCGAGCCGATGAGCACGTTGCAGCCGGTGCCGCAACTGGTGCAGAGGCTCTTGGTTTCCTTGAGGAACCAGACGCGCATTTGGAAGCGAAAATCTTTGGCGGTCAGGGCGCCGACCGGGCAGAGATCGACCGTGTTGAGGGTGTAGGGGTTGTCGAAGGCGCGGCCCGGATAAGCGGCCAAGGTGTTGTAGCTGCCGCGGTTGACGATGCCCAGGGCGTCGTCGCCGGCGAGGTCCCGCGTGAACCGGATGCAGCGGGTGCAGAGAATGCAGCGTTCATCGTCGAGCATGATCCGCGGCCCGAGATCGACCTGTTTGGGCTTGTGGACCTTGGTCTCGACAAAACGCGAGGCGGCGTGGCCGTACTCGACCGAGTACTCTTGGAGTTTGCATTCGCCCGCCTGGTCGCAGATCGGGCAATCGAGCGGGTGATTGATCAGCAGAAACTCGAGCACACTGGCCCGCATCTGCTGGACCTCGGGTGTGGCGGTGTAGATCTCCATGCCCGGAGAAATGGGCGTGGCGCAGGCAATGGCGGGGCGGGGCGATTTCTTGACCGCCAACGAGCCGTCCGGTTTGCGCAGGGGCTGCCCCTCCGGCCCGAGGGCGGGCAGGCCATACTCGACGAGGCACATCCGGCAATTGCCGGCCACGGGGAGTTTGGCGTGGTAGCAGTAATGGGGCACCTCCACCCCAGCCTGCTCGCAGGCCTGAATCATGGTCGTCGGGACCAGCTTGCCCCGCCAATCCGGCAACAACCGCGGCACCGCCACCGTCCGCCCGTCCACCGTGACGTTCACGGTGTCGCTCGAGGGTGGCGCAGGGGAGGTGACGACGGCGGCCGCGGACATACTCGGGAGTCACGGCCAGAGACAACCGCTCGATGGACAACCGCTCGGTGGTAGGGCGCGCAGTCCCCTGCGCGCTCTCCGGATAAGCGCTCGGTGGTAGGGCGCGCAGTCCCCTGCGCGCCGCCAACCGCTGTGGGCAGAGGGGGCTGCAGCGCGCAGTGGACTGCGCGCCCTACCTTGACCTGAAAGCTGTAACCTATCCCGAAATCTCATCTGTCAGATTCGCTTAGCCTGCCTCCAGCCAATCATACCCGCCGCGCCATCGCAATTTTCATTTCGCAGTTTCCCCCGCCTGGGCCGCCGCAGTCCGCCGCGCCTCGTGGTCCTTGCCCCGGGCCACAAACTCATCTTTGAACTTGGCCACCGTGCTCTGCACCGGCCACGAACACGCTTCGCCAAAGGCGCAAATGGTTCGCCCGCCCGGGATGCTATCGGCAATGCGCGCCAGGTACTCGGCGTCCTGGGCGCGCCCGGCGCCCTGGGTGAGCCGGCGCAACGCTTTGGCCAACCAGAGCGATCCCTCCCGGCAGGGGGTGCATTGCCCACAGCTCTCGTGGGCGAAAAACTCGCTGATGTTCGCCAGTGCCGACACCATGTCGGTGGTGTCGTCCAGGACGATAATTGCGCCCGAACCGGACATGCTGCCCGCGGCTGTGAGCGAAGTGAAGTCGTAAGGCAACTCGAGCACATCCAACGTTTGCTCGAGCTCCCGCCCGTCGGGTCCTGGTCGCTTGACCTTCACCTTCTCGCCGGCCTTGAAGATCTTGGCCGAGACCCCGCCCGGGATGATGGCCTTGAGGCGGCGGCTGGGGCGCAGGCCGTTGCCGAAGGCGGGGTCGAAGATCAGCTCGCCCAGGGTGACCTTGCCCACCTCGATCTCGTAATAGCCCGGCCGCTGGATGTGGCCGCTCAGAGAGACCAAGCGCGTGCCGGTGTTGTTGGGTGTGCCCAGCTTGGCGTACTCGGCGCCCCCCAGGGCCATCACGTGCTTGACCGCGCACAGGGTCTCGACGTTGTTGACGATCGTCGGGCAAAGATACAGGCCGAGCACGGCCGGGAAATAGGGCGGCTTCACCCGTGGGTAGGGCCGTTTGCCCTCGAGCGACTCGAGCAGCCCGGTCTCTTCGCCGCAGATGTACGCCCCCGCCCCGCGATGGACATAGACCTCGAGGTCATAGCCGGACCCGAGAATGTTGCGCCCGAGAAAGCCCTGGGCCCGAGCCTCGGCCAGGGCGCGTTCGAGGATCCGGGCGCCCTCGACAAACTCGCCACGGATGTAGATGTAGGCCAGATGGACGTCGTTGGCGTAGCTCGAGAGGATCAGGCCCTCGAGCAACTGGTGCGGGTCCTTGTAGATCACCTGGCGGTCCTTGAAGGTGCCAGGCTCGGACTCGTCGGCGTTGCAGACCAGGTAGATCGGTTTGCCGCTCTTGCGGTCGACCAGAGACCACTTCAGCCCGCAGGAGAAGCCGGCGCCGCCGCGGCCGCGCAGGCCCGAGAGCGTGACCTCGTGGCGGAGCTGTTCTTGGGGGCTGATCGGCTTACCGTCCGGGCCGGGGCGAGGCGCGAGGGCGAGCGCTTGGCGCAGGACGTGGTAACCGTCGTGGCGCAAGTAACAATCCAGGTCGGGCGTGTAGCCCGGTTGATCGAGGTGTTTGAGAATGAGCCGGTATTCGGAGGGCATAGCGATGGCTTGACTCTCGAGGCGGAAGCCCTAGGTTGGATTGCCGGCGGCGTTGCCGAGTGGTGTAACGGTAGCACAGCAGACTCTGGATCTGTTTGTCATGGTTCAAATCCATGCTCGGCAGCCAAACCACGGCCCTCACCCGCCTTCGCACTGCGCCAGCAGCGCCTCGGCCTGGGCCAGCGTCACCCCCTCGTGGCAGGCGTCATTGCACATCAGCACCGGCGCCGTGCCGCACCCGGCCAGGCACTCGACGAACTCGACCGTGAATTTCCCGTCGGGGGTGGTTTGCGGCCCGTGCGCGTGCCGATCCAGCCCCAACTTCTCGCACAGGTGCCGGTGCAGTTCATGCGATCCCGCCAAGGCGCAGCTCAGCGTCCGGCACACCTTCAGGTGGAACCGGCCCACAGGCGCTTGGCGGAACATCGGGTAAAAGGTGACCAACTCGAGGATGTTGATCGGTTGCAGCTCGAGCTTGGCCGCCGCCCATTCCATCGTCTCCGGCGCCAAGCAGCCGAAGTGGTCCTGGAGCGCATGCAGCACCATGACTGCCGCGCTCCGTTTCTGCGGGTAGCGCGCGATCAACTCCTCGATCTGCGCCTCGAGAGCGCTGGGCACAGTCACAGGCATGGGCTCGTCAGCGGTCGCATTCCCCCATCACAAAATCGAACGAGCCCAGAATCGACACCACATCGCTGACCATGCACCCCGGCAACAACCGGGGCAACACGCTCAGGTTCACAAAGGAGGGCGACCGGATCTTGAGCCGGTAAGGCGTGCCGCCTCCCCGACTGTTCAGATAGAACCCGAGCTCGCCTTTCGGGTTCTCCGCCCCGAAGTACACCTCGCCGGGCGGCGCGTTGACGCCCTGGGTCACCAGCAGGAATTGATGGATCAACTCTTCCATGCCCGTGAGGACCTTGGCCTTGGGCGGCAGGACCACCTTGCCGTCCGCAACGTTGATCGGTCCGCCCGGCAGCGCATCCAGGCACTGGTGCACCAGCCCCACGCTCTGCCGCATCTCTTCCATGCGCACGAGGTAGCGGTCGTAGCAGTCCCCCACCGAGCCCAGCGGCACGTCGAACTTGAGCTGGTCGTACACCAGGTACGGCTGCGCCTTGCGCACGTCGTAATCGACTCCGCTCCCCCGCAGATTCGGCCCCGTCAACCCGTAGTCGATCGCGACCCCCCGCGGAATCACCCCGATGTCCCGCGTCCGATCCACCCAGATCCGGTTGCGCGTCAGCAATTGCTCCACCTCGCCCAGGGTGACCACCACCTCGCGCAGGAATTGGCGGCATTGATCGGTCCAACCCGCGGGCAAGTCCCGCGCCAACCCGCCGATGCGCGTGTAGTTGGTGGTGAACCGCGCTCCGGTGAGCGCCTCGCACAAATTGTAGACCTTCTCCCGCTCGGTAAACGTGTGCAAGAACACCGTCATGGCACCCACGTCCATCGCAAAACAACCCACCCCCAACAAATGCGACGAAATCCGCGCCAGTTCACAACAGATCACCCGGATGAACTGGCAGCGCGCCGGTAACGCTCCCGCCAGCCCCAGCAGCTTCTCGACCGCCAACGCATAAGCCACGTTGTTCGCCAACGGCGCCAGGTAATCCAGCCGATCCGTGTAGGGAATGAACTGGGTCCACGTCATGTTCTCGGCGATCTTCTCGTCGCCCCGGTGCAGATACCCCACCTCCGGCACCGCTCGGGTGATCGTCTCGCCGTCCAGCTCGAGCACCAGCCGCAACACCCCGTGCGTCGACGGGTGCGATGGGCCCATGTTCAAGACCAGCTTCTCGCCCGGCAGATCCACGACTTCCTCGGTCGCCGTGGAGCGCGCAGCCAACGCCTCCGCCTCGGCGGCGCCGCGCGCGGCCGAGTCCGGCACCTGCATGTCGACCTGATGAGACATCACGACCACACGCTGCGCCGCCGCGCCTGCCAACCCCGCTCGGCCCCTCGGCGCGCCCGCGCGCTCAGCCAAAGAAAGCCACCTGGTTTGGCTCGCGCGCCCATGCGTCACCTCTCGAGGGCCCGCGCCCTGGGTTCGCGCTCGATGGCGTCCTTGCCTCCCGGCGCAGTCACAAACGGCCCCCCTTCGAGCGGGGCGGCTCGGGTAAAGGCCACCGCGGGTAACTCAGTCGGCTTGCCGGCCAGGGGGAAGTCCTTGCGCAACGGGAAGTACGGGTATCCTTCCCACATCAGAATCCGCCGCAAATCGGGATGCCCGCGGAACCCGATGCCCATCATGTCGTAGATCTCGCGTTCGTGCCAGTCCGCCGTGCGCCAGACGGTGGTGACCGTCGGCAACTCGGACCGCTCCTCGCTGACGTGGGTTTTGAGACGCAGATGACAGCGGTGGCCCAGCCCGTAGAGCTCGTAGACCACCGTCCAACGCGGGTCCTCGCCGTAGTTGTCGATACTAGTGATGTCGAGCAGGACCTCGCAGCCCAACACGCCCTTCGCGTGGGCGCACACTTCCGCGATCCGTTCTGCCTCGGTCACCAGAACGGTGGTTTCCTTCCGGAACTCGACCGGTTCGCCCAGCAGTTCGCCGAACCGGGTCCTGAGTTGGCTGGCTAGATCGCGGCTGGTCACTGGGGCATCGAGTTAGGAGACCATCACGGGGAAACGACCGGTCACGCGACCTGCTTGAGCGTCGCCAAGACCGGTTCCCGCGACACCTTCTGTTGCAGGCGCAGCAAGGCGTCGAGCAGGGCCTCCGGGCGAGGCGGGCAGCCGGCCACGTACACGTCGACGGGCAGAAGGGTGTCGATGCCTTGCAGGACCGCGTAACTGCGGTACATGCCGCCCGTCGAGGCGCAGGCCCCCATCGCGATCACCCACTTGGGCTCGGCCATTTGGTCGTAGATGCGCTTGACCACCAACGCCATCTTGTACGTGACCGTGCCCGCCACCACCATGACGTCCGATTGCCGCGGGGAAAACCGCATGACCTCCGCGCCGAAGCGCGAGATATCGAACCGGCTGGCGCCGGCGGCCATCAGCTCGATGGCGCAACAGGCCAGGCCCATCGGCATCGGCCAGATCGAGTTCTTGCGGAACCAGTTCATGGCCGCGTCCAGCCGCGTGACGACGACGTCGCCTTCGATTTTCGAGTTATAGCCGAGTTCCGCGTTGGTGTTCATCGAGCTTGGCGGGAGGCGGCCCGCAGAGACGCGCGAAAAGCTAAACCTCGACCCCCGGCCGCGCAAGTTGATTCAACTGCCCCAGAGGTTCATCGGATCGATGTCGATCGTCAGCCGGAGATCCTCCGGCAGGCGCAGAGCGGCCTCGAGCTCGGCTAGGGCGCGGCTCAGCTTGGTCATCTGCCGCGTCCGCACCATAAGGTGGTAGCGATAGAAGCTCTGCGCGCGAAACAACGGCGCCGGCGCCGGCCCCGCCAACACCAGCCCCGGCCAACCCCCCAAGCGCCGGTCCAGTTCCTTGCGCACATGCTCGGCGGCAAACTTGACCTTGTCCTCGTTGCGACCGCGCAGGACCAGCAAAGCCACCCGGCTCAGCGGCGGATATTGCAGCTCGGCCCGCATCTCCAGCTCTTGCTGGTAGAACCCGACGAAATCGTGCCGGCGGGCGTACTGGATGGCCGGGTGATAGGGAGTAAAGGACTGCACCACCACTTCGCCTTCGACGTCGCCGCGGCCGGCGCGACCCGCCACCTGGGTCAGGAGTTGGAAGGTCCGCTCGCCGGCGCGGAAGTCCGGCACATGCAGGCTTAGATCGGCGTAGACGATCCCCACCAAAGTGACGTTGGGAAAATGCAGGCCCTTGGCGATCATCTGCGTGCCCACAAGCAGGTCGATCTTGCCCGTGCGAAAATCGCCCAAGATCCGACGGTAATCTTCCTTGCGCCGCAAGGTGTCCGAGTCCATCCGCTGGATCGTCGCCTTCGGAAACAACCGCCGCAGCGCGTCCTCGACCCGCTGGGTCCCCACCCCCGCATAGCGAATGGCCGGATTCCGACACTTAGGCTCCGGACAAGCGGCCGGCGCGGCGGTTTCGTGCCCGCAGATATGGCACAACAAACGCTGGCGCGACCGATGGAACGTGAGGGCAACGCTGCAGTTCGGGCACCCCGCCACATAGCCACACTTGGGACACTGAAGCGACGTCGAGTAGCCGCGCCGGTTCAAGAACAGGATGATCTGCTCGCGCCGTTCCAGCCGAAGCGCCATGGCTTCCCGGAGCTGGTTCGAGAAGATCGGCACACCGTGCTCTCGGCCGCCCGAGCCTGCCCGGCACAAATCCACCACCCGAACCACCGGCAACCGCTGGTCGTCCACGCGCGTGGGCAGTTCCAGCAGCTCATACTTCCCGCGCTGGGCATTGTGGTAGCTCTCCAGCGAAGGCGTTGCCGATCCCAACACGACCACCGCGCCTTCCCGTTGGCCCCGCCAAACCGCCACATCCCGCGCGTTGTACCGCGGAGCCTCCTCCTGCTTGTACGAGTGCTCGTGCTCCTCGTCCACGACGATCAGGCCGAGCGGTTCGACCGGCGCAAACACCGCCGAGCGCGCCCCAATGACGATCCGGGCGCGGCCCTGGCGGATCTTGTGCCATTCATCGTGGCGTTCCCCACCCGAGAGGTGGCTGTGCAACACCGCCACCAACGTCCGCACCGGCCCGGCGCAAAACCGCGCCTTAAAGCGTTCCACCGTCTGCGGGGTGAGCGAAATCTCCGGCACCAACACGATCGCGCCCCGGCCGCTTTCGAGCGCATGCGCCAAGGCCTGCAAGTAGACCTCGGTCTTCCCGCTGCCCGTCACCCCGTGTAGCAAAAAGACCCGAGCCGCACTGCCCGCGGCCGTCCCAGCTCCGCCCGGCCCTCGGTCCAGCCCCTGCCGAATCGTGTCTAACGCGCGTTGTTGCTCGGGATTAAGGGTCAAGGCTTGCGTCGGCAGGATCGCCTCTTGCGCGTACGGATCGCGCTCCGAGACCTGCGGCGCCAGGGTCACCAAGCCGCGATCCTCGAGCCGCCGCACGGTCTCGGCGGTGGTCCCGGTGAGCCGAAGCAACTCCTGCAACGAAATCTCGCGCCATTCCTCGATCACCCGCCAAACGTCCGCTTGGCGGCGGGTCAGTTTGGGGAGCGGTCCGGGGCCGGCTCGGGCGGTGACTACCAACCGCTCGCGCCAGCCGTCTTCCTCGCGCCGGATCGCCTCCGGCAACACGCTCTTGATCGCCGTCTCGACCGAGCAGCAGTAGTAATCCGCCATCCACCGCGCCAAGGCGAGCACCTTGGGCGTCACCAAGCTCTGCTTGCCAATGACTTTCAGAATCGGCCGAAGATTGGCCCGCGGCGAGTCCGTACCCACCGCCGTCACGCACCCGAAGACCTGCCGCGGCCCAAAAGGCACCTTCACCCGGCTCCCCACCGTCACCCGGTCAGCCAACTCCTCCGGCACCAAGTAGTCGAACTCCCGGCGCAAGGCGATCTCGAGCGTCACGCGCGCGATCATGGCCCCGAGAGCGTCAGCCCCCCTCGAAGGCCCGTCAAGCCGGCGCTCGCACCCCCTCGCGGTCCGAGCCTCCCGTTTCACCTGCGCCCAGCGCCGCCTCAGAAAAAAACCCCAGATCACCCGCAACCCCGCTTGATACCGCCTCCTCCGGCTGGCATAATGGACACTACGAATTGCGAATCGTCTTATGAAAACACGTCACTACTCGCTTAGGAACCCGATTCCCAAGCTCGCACCCGTCCGCCGCTGCCTGCGCGGCCTCGCCCGCATGGCCCTGGCCATGCTCGCCACCGGCCCGTTGGCGGCCGCCACGGTCACCCTCTACACGCAGGATTTCGAAGGCTTCACCGACTCGGCCGCTAACCTCGCGGACACTGCGGACGCTAACCCCACCACCGCCGAGTTCACCATCACCGACGACAACCCCGCCGGGGGTGTCGCAGGTAGCGGCGTCCAGGTGGCCGGCTGGCTCGGTCGCTCCGGCACCAAATCCCTGCTCGTCCGCACCGGCTCCGAGGCCGTCCTCCAGCTCCAGCAAGCTCGCAGTGGCATGCGCTATCAATTGGACTTCCAGCTCTACGTCGTCAAGGAAAGCGGCGACCGCAATTTCTACGTGATCGTCCGCGCCATGGGTTCGGATACCAACGGCGAGGATTTTCTCGCCTACCGCTCCGATCGCAGCGCTACCGCCGGGATCTTCTATTATGACGGCATCGCCGGCGACGGCGTGGCGGGCTGGCAAGCCACCGGCGCGCAACACCTCGAGGGGCAATGGCAACATCACCGCTTCGTCTTTAACATGGCCACCCTCAAGTTCGATCTGTTCATCGACAACATGAACACCCCGGTCGTCAGTAACGCCGACCTCTCCCGGAGCGGCGCCGCCGTCCCCACCGCTATCATCCTCCGCCACGAAGGCAATTCCGCCGACGACGGCTACTGCGCCTTCGACGACATCGCACTCACGGTCGAGGACTCGCGCGACTTGGCGACGACCTTCACCGAGGGTTTCGAGACCTACCCGGCCGCGGCCTTGGGCTCAGCCGATGACGCCGACCCGCAGGGCGCTTGGATCACCACCGAGGCGGACGGCACCGGCGACAACAAACCGCTGAACCCGGCCAAAGTCCAGGTCGTCGGCAAAACCGTCGTCATGCCCCGCTCAGGCAACCAATGCCTCAAGATCGAGGGCGGCCAACGCGCCGGTGTCACCTTCGCCTGGGGCAGCGCCCCCGACGCCGACGTGCAGATCACCTGGTGGGCGCGCGTGCCGGCTTCCGTGAAAGGCCAGCAGGCAAACTACCTGCGCATGTCGCTCTACGGCCTCGAAGACGGCCGCCACGACCAAGGCGATTGCGCCCTGCTCGGCTATGGCTCACGCGACGCCAACGTAGGCGACGAAACCTCGCTCACCATCTTCACGACCGCTTGGCAGGATACCCCCGTCGATTTTACGCCCGACACCTGGGAACAATACCGGCTCACCACCCACACCGCCCAAGGCACCTACTCGCTCATCAAGAATCCCACCGGCGCAGACCCGCAGGTCATCGCCGACCGAGCGCCGTTCATCGGAGGCGCGCGGACTTGGGGACCGATGCTCGTCGCCGCCTGGAGCTCGTCGAACGGCTCCGGCCATCCGCCGGTCTATGTCGACGACATCGAGATCAAGTCCGTCGTTTCGAATCCGGAACCGTTGCCGGATCCCTACACCCCCACCATCGCTGGCGGCCGCTTCGAGAAGGTGACCGAACTAAAGGTCGGCGGCCCCGTCGGCGCCGTGGCCGTGGACCCGCGCGATAACGCCACCGTCTTCTTCGCTTACGACACCCCCAGCGGCGCCATCCACCGCGTCCGCAAGACCGGCAGCGGCACCTGGGCCGTCGACGAGCAACCGCTCGTCCAGAACCTCGATCGCCCTTCGGGCCTCGTCGTCGACGCCAACGGGACCCTCTGGTGGACGCACGATTACACCCAGCGCCTCATGCGCCTCCAGGCCCCGTGGGAGAACCATACCCCCGAGACCGTAATCGAGAACTTCGGTGAAACCGCCACCGACGACGACCCGATCGACCTGGCCATCGCTCCCGCAACCTTCAACGGCGCCCTCGGGCGGCCGAACTGGATCGTGGTCGCCGACCGCGGTTCCGACGGCGACGCCAATAACGCCCTCTACCTGGTCGATCCGGCTACGACCGACCTGAACCAGAGCCCCTACAACAACTTCCTCGTGCCCCCCACACCCGCCGACTTGGGCAGCGCAAACCTCAATGCCATCGCCCCCTTGGGCGCCCGCGGCGAAGTCGTGGTCCTCAACATGGACGGTTACATCACCGCCGTGGACGCCAACGGCTGGTTCCGCTACCTCCCCCTGCCCACACCCTACCTGGACCCCTTCGCCTCGGTCGCGCCCCTGGCGCTGGCCGTCGATCCCACCACCGGCCGCGTGTGGGTCGCCGACGACCTCCTCGACCAGGTCTGGTCTGTCGGGTCCGAACTCGCCAACCCCGCGCCGGACCGCCTCGAGCTGAGCTTCCCGCTCACCAACCCCTCGCGTCCGGATATGCAGATCCGCTTCCACGATCCCGGGATGGAGTTTGCCCCGAACGGCGCTTTCCTCGTCGTGGCGGACGGCAGCACGGTCAACGGCGGCGGGCGCTTGCTCATCTTCCACAGCGAACAACCCGACCCCATCCAACCTTTCCCGCTCACCCACGTCGAGCTCAGCCCGCAGGGCCTGCGCCTCGAATGGCAAGCTGCAGGAGGCGCTCGCTACCGCGTCGAGCGCGCCACTCAATTGGGTGTCGCCGGCGCCTTCGCTCCCATCTCGGGCGAACTGACCAACACGAGCTACACTGACACCGCGCCACCCGCTGGCACAGCCTTTTACCGAGTCGTCGCAATCCCCTGAGGGCGCCTCCGCCGGGCACCCGGCTCGAGCAAGCGCGGCCGCCCGAGCGGCGGCCGCGCCTTCTGGACGCTGGGCCCACCTCGGGGTTTGGAGATAGCTCCTCCGCGAGGACGACGCGCGCGGAAGCAGACTCGGCGTGGAAAGGACCGCCGCCCATGGACCGCCCACCGATCGAGGCGCGGACGCGCACCCTCGATGCCCTTGCGCAGGCGCCGCTGGACCTCCTGGTCGTCGGGGGCGGCATCGTCGGCGCTGGCGTCGCCCGCGACGCCGCCCTGCGCGGGCTGCGCGTCGGGCTCGTTGACCGCCACGACTTCGCCTTCGGAACCAGCAGCCGCTCGAGTCGGCTCCTCCATGGCGGCATCCGCTATCTGGCACAAGGCCGGTTGGGGCTGGTGCGCGATGCCCACCGCGAAAAAGGCGTCTTGCGCCAAGTGGCACCCCACCTGGTCGCGCCTTTACCGTTTATCTTCCCCGCTTACAAGGGCCGCGGCTGGCCGCTGTGGCAGTTGCGCCTCGGCGTCAAGCTCTACGATCTGTTGTGCGCAGCCTGGGGCGCCGATTCCTCAAGTGCGCTCCCGCGCGAGGCCGTGCTCGCAAGAATCCCGGGCCTGCGCCCGCTCGAACTGGCTGGCGCCGTCCGCTACTTCGACGCCCTCACCCAAGACGCCCGCCTGGTGCTCGACACCCTCCATTCCGCCGCCAACGCAGGCGCGTTCCTGGCGAATTACCTGCGCTTCGACCAGGCCCTCGAGCAACGGGACGGCTATGCCTGTCAGCTCTATGATGAACGGGCGGCTTGCCCTCGCGAAATTCGCGCCCGCCGAGTTGTCAACGCCACCGGGCCCTGGGCCAACTCGATCCCCTCCAGCCAGGTTCGCCTTCGCTTGACCAAGGGCATCCACCTCGTGCTCGACCGCCTCCGCCTCCCTATTCAGGAGGAAGCCGTTGTCATTACCGAAGGCGCCCGTCTGCTCTTTGTCATCCCGTGGGGACAACGTGTGATCGTGGGCACCACCGACACCGACTACCACGGACCGGTCGCCGAGGTGCGCACCGAACCGGCAGATGTCCAATACCTCCTGAGCACCGCCAACCACTTCTTTCCCCAAGCTCACCTCGCCGAAGGCGATGTCCTCAGCAGTTGGGCCGGTTTGCGCCCCCTCATCGCCAACCCCCAGGGCGTGCCCTCGGACCTCTCCCGCTCGCACAGCATCACCTCGCCCCGGCCGGGCTGGTGGGATGTCGCAGGCGGCAAGCTGACCACTTACCGTCTCATGGCTGAGCAGACCGTCGACCGCGTCTGTCGCTCCCTCGGCAGCGAGTTCGCCCCTTGCGAAACCGCCAGCCGCCCGTTGCTGAGCGGCGCGGAAGTCAACGGAGCCAGTGGCATTCTCCCACCCGCGTTCGCCCGCGAATCGGTCGAGCATTGCTGCGCCCGCGAATGGGCCTTCCACCTCGACGACGTGCTCGTCCGCCGCACCAGTTGGGCGCACTACCATGGCGCAGGCTCCGATCAAGTCGATCAAGTAGCCGGCTGGATGGCGGATTGCCTCGGCTGGACCTCAACGCAGCGTGTCGAGGAAGTCCAGCGCTACCTCCGCACCGCGGACTGGCCTCCTCGAGGCCACAAAACCCCTTAGCGTTAGCGGCTCTAGCGGCGCTGCGTTGAGCGGTTCCTGCGCTTCCTCTGCCTTGCTTTGCCCCGCTCGCCCCGGCTACATCCAGCCCCAATCCAGTCATTCTGCCACGATTATAGTTATTGACAGCAAACGATGGTCCGAAGCGAGGACGAGCGAGAAGCAAATCCTGCTCGATGAGAAGGGCTTTAAGAGCGTCAGACCTCCCTTACGGCCGACCGCTGACGGCTCGGGGAAGGAAGGGGGGATGGGGTCGGGCGCGAAAGGCGAAGAACGGCGGAAGTGGCACTAAGCACCGACCGGGCGCTGACGTTGGCCGCCTAATCTATAAGACAGTTTTAATATAGTTGACACTGACGGCTCGGGTAAGGGGAAGTGCGATTGCGGCGGGGGTTGGGCGCTGGAATGACGAAGGTGGCCTAACCGTCGACCGGGCGTCCATGAGGGTCGGCGAATCTGTGAAACAGGTTTATTATAATTGACACCAACGAGCTTCTGATCGGCTTGGGCTCCAGGCTTTAGGCTGGCCTTAGGCTAGCCGGCGCCGGCTGATGTTCATGGGCTCTTGTTTCTGGCCGCAGCAGGATGGGCATCGGCCCGGAACCTCATCGGAATCCCATGGGTCTGCCAACTCCAGCACGAGGTTCCACAACCGGCCCAGGATGGCCGGCAAGGCGGCTTGCAGCGGCGGCGTCAGGGTGGTGCCGACGGTAAACGGGTCCGCTACCTCGATGGCGAGGATCAGCACGCGGGTGGGCATGGGGAGGCCGAGCTGGCGACCCAACGCCAAGGTCTCGCCCACACCTAGGAAGTGTGGGGTCACGCCAGCGAGCCGCCTGAGGGCTGGGGCGTCAAGTTCGTGGACAGTCCCCACGGGGGCCCGACCGGTTTGGATCGCATCGACGAGGATGACCGTCTGGTAGCCCACCAGGAAGTCGAGCAAGGCCAAGCCCATCTCGGTGGTCTCGCACACATCGATCGGGAGCGGGTGTCGGCCGGCTAATCCGGCGCGGAGTTCGCGAACCGCCAACAAGCCAACGGCATCATCGGTCAGGATGTCGTTGCCGAGTCCCAGGACCAAGATCCGGGGCGTAGACGCCGCGGCGGGGTAGAAAACCGGGCCGGCTGGCGCCCGATCCGATTCGGCCACCGGCGAAGCCACACGCGGCACCGCGGCGGGGTCAGCGGCGCAGTCGTGCACGAGGGCGTGAATAGAGGCAGTGGGCACGGGTGATGCGTTCAAGCCAACGGGCGATCTGAGATGGCGCGCTAGCCCTGGCGCAGCTCCTGGAGGAGGTGGCGGTGGCGGTCGTAGATCTTGACCAACAGGGGCAGGTGGCCGGGCAACGAGTGCGTGGCGCAGCCGAGGCAGGGGTCGTAGGCGCGGAAGGCCATCTCGACCTTGTTGAGCAGGCCCTCGGTGACTTGGCCGCCCTTGATGAGCCCTTTAGCGGCGCGCTCGACGCTCATGGCGATGCGGGCAGCGTTGTTAGCCGTGGCGACGATCAGGTTGGCCATGGTGATGCAGCCGCGCTCGTCGGTTCGGTAGTGATGGAACAGAGTACCGCGGGGGGCTTCGACGACGCCGATGCCTTCCTTGGGCACGTTCGTCGGCACGCGACGGACTTCCTGGCTGGTGATCTCCGGATCGTTGAGCAATTTTTCCATAGTCTCGGCGGCCTGGACCATCTCGACGATGCGCGCCCAGTGGTTGGCGAGGGTGTGGTGGACGGGTTTGCCGCCGAGGGTTTTGTAGAACTCGTCGCAAGCGGCCTGCGCCTTGGGCGTGGCCATACCGTCGGAGGCGTTGAGGCGGGCCAGCGGTGCGACCGAGTAGATGCTGGTGTCCGGCCCTTCGGTGAATCCCTTCCAGCCGCGCGGTTTGAGGAAGGTAAACTTCATGTAGCTCCACGGCTCGACGTGTTCGGCCACGAAGTCGCGGTATTCTTGCGCAGTGAACTTGTAGATTTCCTTGCCGTCGCAATCCACGACGCGGAGCTTGCCGTCGTAGAAATTGACCTTGTTCTGCTCGTCCACCATCCCCATGTAACAGGTTTTGTGGGTGTAGGCGTCGGAGGTGATGAGCTTCACGTAGTCCGAGTTCTTGAGCACGATGTCTTTGAAGACCTGCAGAGTCCACTCGGCGAACTCGACGCCGTCTTTGGCCAGTTCCTTGAACTTGGGCAGCTCGGCGGGATCGAGGGCTTTGCTGACGCCGCCCGGCAGGCCGAGCACCGGGTGAACGACCTTGCCGCCGAAGTAGGCGATCAGGTCACGCAAGCGGCGGCGGGTGGCGATGACTTTCTTGCCGGCCTCGAGGCCGACCTTGCCGATGACGCCGACGATGTTGCGCTCGGCCGGCGGCGCCTCGGGGCCGACGATGAAGTCCGGCCCACCGAGCACGAAGACATGCAGGGCGTGGTCTTCGAGCATGAAGGTGTTATAGACCAACTCGCGGATCTTCCGGCCGGGCGCGGTGGGCGGGGTCTGGTAGAGGTCGTCCAGGCACTTGGTGGAAGCCATGTGATGGGCTGTGGGGCAGACGCCACAAATGCGGCTGGTGATCTGTGGCATGTCTTCGGCGGGCCGGCCGAGGCTGAACACCTCGAAGCCGCGCAACTCGGGGACTTGTAGGTAGGCGCGTTCGACATCGCCCTTTTCGTCCAGGTAAATGTCAATCTTGCCGTGCCCTTCCAGGCGCGTGATGGGGTCGACGGTAAAGCGGCGGCGGCCCATCTGATAGGCGGCGTTGGCGCGGGCGGAACCTTGATTGAAGGTGTCTTTGACAGCTTGTTCCATAGCGAATCCTTTCCCTTTACTTGACCGGGAGCGTCACTTTGCGGCGCACGAGGCTCTTGGCAAGTCCGTACCGGTAGAATGTGCCCACGGGATCGGGAATCCCTTCGAGCACTTTGTTGATGTCGGCCTCTTCCTTGGGCGCGACGTTGGCGCAGAGGGAGGACATGATCTTGAGGCCTTGGTCGCGCACGCGCGAGGTTGGGCCGAAACAGCCGGTGCAGGGCATGCCGCCGCAGGTGCAGGCGGCCTCGCAACCGCTGCGGGTGCTTGGCCCCATGCAGACGACGCCCTGGGCCAGGAAGCATTTCTCCGGGTCCATCAACATCTGATGGGGCCTTTTGAAGTGCGTGAAGCTGACATTGGTCGGCTTGCTGGCCTTCCGGGGGCATTCGTCGCAGAGCGCGATGTCCGGCGCGATGACCGAGCCCTTCGGAGGCAGTCGGTTTTCGAGCAGGGCGGTCACAGCGGCGCTGGTGATCTTCGGCGTGGGAGGGCAGCCGGGCACATAGTAATCCACGTCCACCACTTGGTCGAGGGCACGGACGACGTGGTGCAACGCTGGCAGCGTGGGGTTGTGGCCGTTGTGGGCGAAGCTCAATTGGGGGCGGGTTTTCTGCTCGTTCACCACCGAGGGAGCGTCTTCGTAATTGAACTTGAGGATTTGCTCGCGCGGGAACTGGTTGGCCAGGCCAGCAATGCCGCCGAGGTGAGCGCAGGCGCCGTAGGCGATCACATACCGGCTCTTGCGGCGGAGCAGGTGTGCCATTTCCTCCTGTTCGGTCGAGCGGATGGCGCCGTTGAGCAAGGTCGCCACAATGGACTTGTCGGGCATGGCCTCGAGGTCCTTGTATTTGAAATCCATGGCCACCGGCCAGAGGACAATGTCCACTTTCTCCACCACGCCCAGAATATCCTCGGCGAGGTCCACCACGGTTTCTTCGCAGCCTCCGCAGGAGGCGCACCAGTAAAAGGCAACTTTGGGCTTAGGCATGAGCGGGTTCCGGGGTTCGAGGTTGGGGCGCGTGTTCGGCGCAGCCGGAGGCGCCGGAGGCCGCCTCTTGGGCAGCGACGCGTTGGGCAAAATGCTCCATTTCCCGGTCCCACTCGTGGAATTTCTCGGGGATACCGAGCGGGCCCAGCGCGGTGAGGGTTTCGGTCATCTCGTTGACGACGCGTTTGACCTTCTCGCCTTCGGCGGCGGAAATCCATTCGAGGCGGAGGCGATCGGGTTCGATGCCGAGGTCTGCCACCATCCGTTTGAGCATCTGGAAGCGCCGGAGGCACTTATAGTTGCCCTCAGCGTAGTGGCAGTCGTTGGGGTGGCAGCCGCCGATGAGCACGCCGTCGGCGCCCTTGGTGAGCGCGTCGATGACGAACTGCGGGTCGACTCGGCCCGAGCACATGAGTCGGATGATGCGCGCGTTAGAGGCGTGCTTCATGCGGGAGACGCCGGCCAGGTCGGCGGCGGTGTAGGTGCACCAGTTGCAGAAGAACGCCACAATGCGGGGCGTCCATGGGCCGCTGGAAGCGGGGGATGATCTGGTCATAAGAGTGTCACTGCTGGGTCAAGGGCGAGAAGCTCGCAATCCGAAAGCCGGGGCAGGTTAGGGGTTGTCTGGTCGCCGCGGCGGCGGTAGAGTTCGCCCGATGAAAGTCGAGGACGTTAAAGAGGTCGTCGAGCGCCAGCCGTTTCGGCCGTTTACCGTCCGGCTGAACAACGGCGCACGCTATACCTTCAGTGAGCCGAGGAATTTTGGCGCGCCGAAGAACTACCGGGTCATCTACTATTTCGGGGAAACGGACTGGGTGATGCTCGACCTCGACAGTATCGCGGAGATCATCCACCAGTAGCGCGCCGGCGGCAGTGGCGCACGACGGGTCGTCCCCCTGCGTGCGGTCTCGGGGTTGGGATTTCGGATAGGTTTCGGAGTTCATGTCAGGCCGGCACTGGAGCCAGCACGCCACGGATTTCGCTGAAGATTTCCTCGTCCTCGAAGAGGTTCTGCACGATCGAACCGCTCGGGCAGGAGGCCACGCAGGTGCCGCAGCCTTTGCAGAGCGCCTCGTTAATGAGGGCTTTCTCCCGTGTCTCGTCGAAGCTGATGGCCGTGTAGGGGCAGAGCGGGATGCAGGATTTGCAGCCGCTGCATTCGTCCGCGAGGATGTAGGCGGTGTTGGGTTCCTGCTCGATATGGCCCTTGTCGATCAGGGCCATGGCTTCGGCGGCGGCGGCGCCAGCCTGGGCGACCGAATCCGGGATGTCTTTGGGACCCTGGCAACAGCCGGCCAGGAAGATGCCGTCGGTGAAGGTGTCCACGGGTGCCAGTTTGCAGTGGCGCTCGAGGAACCAGCCTTCGGCGCTGCAGCTCAGGTTGAACATCCGCCGCAGATTCTCGGCGTCGGGGTGGGGCTCGAGTCCGACGCCGAGCACGACCATGTCCACGGGGATTTTGAGGATCTTGTTGGTCAAGGTGTCCTCCGCCTGGACGACTAACCGCCCGGTCTGGCCGTCGTCGAGGTCGGGATAGACATCGGCCACTTTACCGCGGATGAGGTGCATGCCTTCCTCGGCGATGCGGTTGTAGAACTCCTCCATGCCTTTGCCGGGGGTGCGCATGTCGATATAGAAGTTATACACTTCGGCGTCGGTATGTTCCTTGATGAGGTGGGCGAGCTTGAGGGAGTAGAGGCAGCAGACGCGCGAGCACCAGCGATTGGTGTTTTCGTCGCGCGACCCGACGCAGTGGACTATAGCGACCTTTTTGGGGCGTTGGCCGTTGCGCAGGATCAGGTCTCCCTCGGTGGGTCCAGAGGCGTTGATGAGTCGCTCGACCTCGAGGGCGTTGTAGACGTTGGGATAAATGCCGTAGCCGTAGAACGGGGTGCGCTTCGCGTCGAAGATCTTGAAGCCGGTCGCCATGATGATGGTGCCGACGGTGATGTTCTTGAATTCGTCGGTTTGGCGGAAGTCGATCGCCTTGCGGTCGCCGCAGGCCTCGACGCACGTCTTCTTGCACTTGTCGGACACGGTGTGGGAGCCGTCCGGGTTTTTGCCGCGCTTGAAGTTCAAGCAGACTTCCGGGTCGATCATGGTGACGGGCGGGATGGCTTGCGGGAAGGGCAGGAAGACCGGCTTGCGTTTGCCCAGGCCGAGGTTGAATTCGTCCGCGAACTTCGGCTCCCTGTAGACGCAGGCATCCACACACTCCTGACAACCGGTGCAGAGGTCTTCGATGATGTACCGCGGTTTCCGGCGCACGGTGACCTGGAAGTTGCCCACGTAACCGTCCACCTTGCTCACTTCCGAGTAGGACCAGAGGTGGATGTTCTCGTGGGACCCGGCGGAGGCCATCTTGGGGGAGAGCACACACATGGCGCAGTCGAGGGTGGGATAGGTCTTATCGAACTTGGCCATGTGCCCGCCGATAGTCGCCTCGCGCTCGACCAGGTAGACCATTTTGCCGGCCCGGGCCAAGGTGAGGGCGGCGTGAATGCCCGCGATGCCGCCCCCGACGATGAGGACGTTGGGGTTGATGGCGACTTTCTTCACCTCGAGCGCCTTGTGGTGAGGCACGCGATCGATGGCGGCCCGCGCCAGGGCCATGGCCTTGCGGGTGGCCTCGGTGCGGTCGGTATGGACCCAGGAGTTGTGCTCGCGGGTGTTGACCATCTGAACTTGGAAGGGGTTGAGGCCGGCGGCCTCGGCGGCCTTGCGAAAGGTGCGCTCGTGCAAGAGCGGCGAACACGCCTCGACCACGATCCGGTTGAGGCGGTTCTCGCGGATGTCCTGTTGGATCAGTTCCTGCCCGGGGTCGGAGCACATGTACTTGTAATGCCGGGAGACGGCCACATTGGGCAAGGTGGCCACATACTTGGCGACCGCGGCGACATCGACCATGCCGGCGATGTTGGTGCCGCAGTGGCAGACGTAGAAGCCGATGCGCACCGGTTCGTGTTTCTTGGGTACAATGGGTTTCATAAGTCGCTTCAGGCGAGGGATTCCGCGAGCAGTTCCACCACGTCCCGCACCACCATGGGCCGGTCGTGTGGAACGACTTTCAGTGCGTCTTCAAAACGCGACACCTCGTAGGGGCAAGCCACCGCCAGCACGTCGGCGCCGGTGGCGATCGCCTCCTTGACGCGGCGCTCGGAGAGGCGCTCGAGGCCCTTCTGCTTGTAGTAGGTGTCCAGCCACATGCCGCCCCCGCCCCCGCCGCAGCAGATCGCATTGGCGCGGTGATGGACCATCTCGACCAGCTTGACGCCGGGAATCGCCTCGAGCAAGGCGCGCGCCTCATCGTAGGAGCCGCCGGCTCGGCCCAGGCAGCAGGGGTCGTGATAGGTCACGCGGCGATCGAGCCGCTGGGTGAGGAGGGGCCGGAGCTGCGGGAGGTGACGCGCGAAGAACCCGGTCGTGTGTTCGACCGGCGCCTGCAAGCCGTACATGGGGTAGCGGATGCGGAAGGCATTGAAGGCGTGCGCATCGCCCGTGACGATGCGGTTGAACCGATATTTGTTGAAGACCTCGAGGTTGTGGGCCGTGAGCGTCTCGAAGAGGCCCGACTCCCAGGTCAGTTGCCCGCAATCGCCGGCGCATTTCTCCTCGTTGCCCAGAATGGCGAAGTCCACGCCCAAGGCGTCAAAGAGCTTGGCGGTGGCGCGACTGTTGTCTTGCCCGCGGGCGTAGAAGGAGGTGTAGCACTCGACAAACCATAGCACCTCGACCGGTCCGTTCGATTGACGCTGGGCCAAGAGCGGCACTTGGACGCCGGCGGTGGTAGCCCAGTTGGCCCGCTTGCGGGGCGACTCTCCCATCGGGTTGCCGTAACGCAGCAGGTTCTGGAGCGACTTCTGCAGCTCGGCGGGGATCTCCGACTGTTGGACGAGGGTTTGTTCCTTAACCAGGGGCAGCAGGACGTCCGTTAACCGGATCCCACGGGGGCATTTGGCCATGCAGGCGTAGCAGGCCACACAGCGCAGGAGGCTCTCCGACTGGATCACCTCGTCGAGGAAGCCCCGCCGCAACATGTTAATGACGAGTCGGGGCGAGAAATCCATGCCCTCGCCGTACGGGCAGGTGGCGGCGCAGGTGCCGCACTGAATGCAGGTCATCAGGCGCCGCCCGGCCGGCGTCTGGAGCAACGTGTCGAGCGTGGTGTTCCGATCAACCACCGTAGGGTCTAGCTGGGCGACCATGAATGTCCTTTCGATTCGAGCCGAGCGGCGGGGAGCGACAGCCACAGCTCGCGGTTGCGGGCGTTCTTCATGCGGTTTGCGGATTCGTGGCGGCGTTCCCCGCGGCCGGCGGCGCCGTCGCTTTCGCGACCAGCTCCGCAAGGTCTCGGACCGCGATTTTGCCTTCGCAACCCGTGGTCTTCACGGCGTCGCGGAACATGGCGATGTCCTTGGGGCAGGCGACCACGAAGGTCTGCACCCCCGCCAGGGCGACGGCTTCGCGAATGCGGCTCTCGGCCGGGCGTTCCTGAATTTTCTCGGTGTCCTCCATCCAGATGCGCCCGCCGCCGGCGCCGCAACAGTAGCTCCGGTCGCGGCCGCGCGGCATCTCGATCACTTCGAGGCCCAAGGCGTGCAGGACGTGTCGGGGCGCGTCATAGACGCCGTTGTACCGGCCGAGGTAGCAGGGATCGTGGTAGGTCACCCGCCCGGAGAGTTTCTTGTTCAGGGGCAACTTGCCCGCTTGCGCCAACTGGCTGAGCACCTCGGTGTAATGTTGCACTTCGGGCCGGTGGCCGTTCCAGGGATACTCGTTCTTCAGCGTGTGGTACGTGTGGGGATCGGTGGTGACGATCTTCTGGAATTTCGCCTTGGCGAGGGCCTGGAGGTTCTTGTCCCGCAGCATTTCGAACAAGCCTTCTTCGCCGACGCGGCGCACGTCGTTGCCGGCGTTGCGTTCGCCCTCGTAGAGCAGGCCGAAGTCGAGGCCCGCCTGGGCGAAGACCTGGGCGGTCTTTTTGGTGATGTCCTCGCAGCGCGGATCGTAGCTGGCGTAGTCCCCCACGAACCAGAGGTACTCGACCGCTTCCTTGCGGGCGTCCTTGATCTTGAGGCCGGAAGTCTGGGTCCACTTCGCGCGCATGCGGTCGGACTTGCCGAAGGAATTGCCGTAACGCTGCAAGTTCCCGAGCATGTCTTGGAGGGTGCGCTCGACGTCTCCCTCGCTCACCAGATGGCGGCGGAGGCTGACGATGAGCGGGACTTGCTCGTTCCAGACGGCGCAGCAATTCATGCAAGCCATACACGTGGTGCAAGCCCAGATTTCCTTCGGCGCGATGACCTCGCCGATCAGCTTCTGAGCGCCGTTCCCCTGCCGGCCGTGCAAGCCCGCGTGGATCATGTGCTCCTTGACTTTCTGAATGAGCTGCTGCGGTTGGAGCGGATAGCCGGAGGCTGTGGCCGGGCAGGCGCGGTCGCATCGGCCGCATTCGGCGCACGAGAAACCGCCGAGCAACTGCCGCCAGGTGAGCTCTTGCCAGCGCGCCGCCCCCGCCGAGAGGTCTTCTTTCGCGCCCAGCACACCCAGATCACCCACGGGCCGGGTGGCGCTCTGACTGAAGAAGACGTTGAACGGTGCCGCCAGCAGATGCAGATGCTTCGAGTAGGGCAGATACACCAAGAAGAACAGCACGACGATCATGTGGAGCCACCACATGGCGTTGGCCCAGGCGTGGGCGGTCTCCGTTGGCGTGGCCGCAAAGGCCTTCGCGAGCAGGCTCCCGAGCGGCGTCCAGGCCGAGGTATGGCCGCCTTCGCTGACGATGCGGAATCCGTTGCCGAAGAGCGTGCTCAACATGAGCACACCGATCAGGACCAGGATCAGGTTTGCGTCCAGGCTCAGATGCAGGTGAGGCGGCGCGAAGAACAGCCGCCGCGCCACGGCCACCGCCAGCGAGATCAGCACCAAGACCGAGAAGACCTCGAGGAACAGACTGACGACCTTGACTTCATCCGGATACGGCACGGGCAAGAACGGAAACAGTCCGCGCACGAGACTCCAATTGAAACAGGTCGCATAGACCAGGAATCCCCAAAAAATCAGGAAGTGGGGCAGGCCGATGGCGCGCTCGTTGAAAATGCGTGGTTGCAGCAGGACATGCCGGATCATGTGCCCCAAGCGCCGGACCGGCTGGTCAAACCGGTTCTCGTAGCGCCCTTGCCGCAACAGACCGACGAGTTGCCAGATCCGGAAGCCGAAAACGCCCCAAGCCAGGAGCGCCAGCGCCCACAACAGCACCAGACCGGGCAAACCCAACAGGTTGATGTTGACAGGGTCCATAGTCATGAATCAGCGAGGTCGGCCACCCCTCGGCGCCAGGGCGCGTCGTCCAAGACGCTGCGCTCCGCCGGCGGCGGTGGTCTGAGACTGAGGCTGTCGGACTTCGGACGTCTCATCTCGGTTCAGCCCTTTTTCGCCTTCACCTTCTCGGTCAAGGCGGGCAGCAGCTCGAGCACGTCGCCCACCACGCCATAGTGCGCGCCGTCGAAGATGGGCGCTTTGGCGTCCGTGTTGACGGCGATGATGCACTGGGAGTTCTGCATGCCTTCCCAATGCTCGGGCGCGCCGCTGATGCCCAAGGCGAAATAGACGCGCGGCTTGACGGTCATGCCGGACTTGCCGACCTGCCGGCTCAGGGGCAGCCAGCCCTGGTCAATCACCGGGCGCGACGCGCAGACCGCGCCGCCGAGGACCTGCGCCAGTTCTTCGGCCAATTCCACGTTGTCTTGGGTTTGGATGCCGCGGCCCACGCCCACGAGGACATTTTGCTTGGTGATGTCCACATCGCCGGTCTCCGGTTCGAGATACTGCTTAAAGGTCACCTTGGGCGCTGCCACGGGCAGGTCCACTTTCTCGATCGGTGGCGCCTGGTCGCGCTTGCCGGCGTCCACGGGAAAGGCGCCGGGGTAAATGCAAACGACGCCCTTCCCGTCGGCGAGTTTGACGTCGGAGTAGATCTTGCCGCCGAACAACTGACTGGTGCACACGACGCCGCCGCCTTCGGCCTTAGCTGCGCGGCAGAAGTTCACCAGGGGCAACCCGGTCTTCACGGCGAGCATCGAGCCGATGCCGGCCGCCACATTGGTGCAACCCAGCAGCACCAGGCCGGCCTGGGTTTGTTGCATCACCGCTTCGAGCGCGCCGGCCACAGCGTCCGCGGGGGCCAGATCCCACGGCGCGTCGTCGGCCACCAAGACTTTGTCCGCCGCGCCTAACTTGGCCGCGAGCGGCGCCGCTTCGGCGCCGAGGAGCACGGCGCACAAGGAGGATCCGGAGGCCTCGGCCAGCTTGCGGCCGGCGCCCAGCATTTCGAAGGTGATGTCGGTGACTTCGCCCCGGAGTTGTTCGGCCAGAACCAGGATGGTGTTTGCCATAACTTAGGTCTCCTTAGATCGCGCTGTTTTTCACCAGGATTTCGACGAGCCGGTCCGCCACCTCTTCCGGCGAGCCTTCGAGCATTTCGGCGTGGCCAGCGGCCTCAGGTTTGTAGGTGCGTTCGAGTTCAAGCTGCCGCGGGCGGTCGGGCGGCGGGACGTCCACGGTCTCGATGCGGGCGGACTTCATGGCGGCGCGCACCTTGGCGACCGGCACGTAACGGGGCGGTTTGTCGGCGGATTGAATGCCTAGCACCGCCGGGAGCGCGACCTCGAACTCCCCGCGCAGGCCCCCGGCGAATTCCTTTCGCACCGTCGCCTTGCCCTCGGCCGGCGCGATGCCGCACACGACGCCGACATAGGGCAGTTCGAGGGCGGTGGCCAGGAGCGGGGCGAGCTCGCCCTCGAGATCGTCGATGGCGTAGGAACCCGGCAGCACCAGGGTGTCCGGCGGCAGGGGAGTTGCCTCCGCTTTAAGGAAGTCGGCCAGCACTCTAGCCGCGGCCACGGTACCCAGCTCCGCCTGGTTCACCGGGAGCTTCACCGCGCGGTCGGCGCCTTTGGCCAACGCCGTGAAGAGCACGTCGTCCACCTCCGGCGCGTCCAGGGTCACGACCGTCACCTTGCCGCCGTGTTTCTCCTTGAGGAGCAACGCCTGCTCGAGGGCGTGCTCGTCCGGATCGTTGAGTTTGAACCGGAGGAACTCCGAGTCCAACGACTTGCCGTCGGCGGCGACGTTGAGTTCTTCCACCGTGTCCGGCACCATTTTGAGGAGGACGTAGAGGTTCATAAATCCAATATCCGAAAGTTGAGGGCTGCCGCCCGTCCGCGAGCCATGGAACCGTTTGTGAACGGTGAAATGGACGTCGTGGAACTCCGCCCTCCATTCGAGGAACGGACGATGGAGGGGCGAGCTCCGCGAGCCATGGAACAGTTAGTGGACAGTGAAATGGGCGTCGTGGAACTCCGCCCTCCATTCGAGGAGAGGACGATGGAGGAGCGAGCTCCGCGAGCCATGGAACAGTTAGTGGACGGTGAAATGGGCGTCGTGGAACTCCGCCCTCCATTCGAGGAACGGACGATGGAGGGGCGAGCTCCGCGAGCCATGGAACAGTTAGTGGACAGTGAAATGGGCGTCGTGGAACTCCGCCCTCCATTCGGGGAGAGGACGATGGAGGGGCGAGCTCCGCGAGCCATGGAACAGTTAGTGGACGGTGAAATGGGCGTCGTGGAACTCCGCCCTCCATTCGAGGAACGGACGATGGAGGGGCGAGCTCCGCGAGCCATGGAACAGTCAGTGAACAGTGAA
>Ga0194126_10000521_pt1 | contig 64257 bp, 55 predicted proteins | sample TA2KigC150mmetaG_FD_148641 | JGI IMG/M metagenome (GOLD analysis project Ga0194126, IMG submission 148641) | Freshwater microbial communities from Lake Tanganyika, Tanzania - TA2015035 Kigoma Deep Cast 150m | ecosystem: Environmental > Aquatic > Freshwater > Lake | place: Tanzania: Lake...
CAAAGATCATGGCCAGGGTCTTGCCCACCAGCGGGCGGGGATTCCGGCCCTGGCGGTGGAGAGACTTAAGTTCCATGGCCCGCTTCAGGAGAGCTTCAATCTCTTCCCGGCTGAGGTCCAGTATGGTTAGTAAGTCTCGTTTCATGTTGGTGCTCTTTATGTGGCGGTTTGGCGGTTTGGCGGGTTAGCGGTTTGACCAGTTAGCTATTAAAGGAAAAATACCAAACCGCCGAACCGCTAAACCGCTAAACCGCCAGATGCTTTTGGCGCGTAAGACGCGCCCTACGGAAAAACTGCCTTAAATCCGTCGCGCAAAATCTCCAACGCCTGGTCCAGATCCCGGCGTTGGAGCACCAGAGGCGGCAGAAGCCGAATTATATTACCCTGGGTGCAGTTAATCAAGAGACTCCGCTCCCGGCAGGCGTTCACCAGGGCCGCGCCTTCCTGGGTCAATTCCAGCCCCCACATGAGGCCCAAACCTCGTACCTCTTTGATGACCGGGAATTGTTTCTGGAGCCGCACCAGGCCCCGCCGTATGTATTTGCCCCGGGCCTTCACCGCGTCCATGAACTTGGGGCCGGTCATCTGGCGCAAGACCGCCAGGGCCGCGGCTGCGATCACCGGCCCGCCCCCGAAGGTGCTGGCGTGGGTGCCGGGGACCAAGGCTCCGGCCGCGTCTTCGGTGGCCAGGAGCGCGCCCATGGGGAGACCGTTGGCGATGCCCTTGGCCAGGGTCATGACGTCCGGCGTCACCCCGTAGTGCTCGTGGGCAAAGAGCTTGCCGGTGCGGCCCAGCCCTGTCTGCACTTCGTCGAAGACCAGGAGCAGGCCCTTTTCATCGCACAACCGGCGCAGTCCCGGCAAATAATCCGCATCCGGCAGGCAGACCCCGCCTTCCCCCTGGATAGGCTCCACCAGCACCGCGCAAACCCGCTCGTCCACGGCCCGGGCCGCGGCTTCCAGGTCATTGAAGGGCACAAAGATAAACCCCTCCAACAGCGGCTCGAAGCCCTTATGAAATTTCTCCTGGCCGGTGGCGGATAAAGCTCCGAGGGTGCGGCCATGAAAAGAATTATAGGTGCTGATGATGAAGTGCCGTCCCGGCCCGTATTTTTCGTGAGAGTAGCGGCGCGCCAGCTTGATGGCCCCTTCATTAACCTCCGCGCCGCTGTTGGCGAAAAAGACCCGGTCCGCGAAAGACAGGCGCACCAGCTCCTCCGCCAGCTCCGTCATGGGCGCGGTGTAGTAGAGGTTGGAGACGTGCACCAGCTTGGTAAGCTGCTCCGCCGCGGCCCGGGCCACTTCGGGATGGGCGTGGCCCAGGTTGCACACCGCCAGCCCGGCCACGAAGTCCAAATACTCCTTGCCGTCCGCGTCCCACACCCGGCAGCCGTCGCCCCTGACCAGCACCAGGGACTGCCGGCCGTAGGTCTGCATGACGACCTTATCCGCCCTTGTAATCCATCCCTGACTTAGCAAGTCTCCTCTCCCTTGGTGGTTGACAGTTCACAGTTGACAGTTGACAGAAAAAATTCTTGATACGATAAATGAGAACTGTCAACTGTGCACCGTCAACTGTGAACTATTTCCGTTCCCACCCCGGAATCCGTGAAAATCTCCAGCAGCACCGCGTGGAGCACCCGGCCGTCCAGGATGTGGGCCTTGCCCACCCCGTGGCTGATGGCTTCCAGGCAGCAGTTGACCTTGGGGATCATGCCGCCGGCGATGACGGACTCTTTCATCAGTATCAGGGCCGCGTCCCGGGTGAGGCTGGAGATGAGTTGCCCCGCATGATCCAGGACCCCGGCCACGTCGGTGAGCAGGATGAGCTTGGCGGCCTTTAAGGCCCCGGCCACCGCCCCGGCCACCAGGTCGGCGTTGATGTTGTAGGTTTCGCCCTCTTCCCCCACCCCCACCGGCGCGATGATCGGGATAAAATTCTGGGCCTGGAGGGTATTGATGAGGTCAACGTTTACTCCGGTCACTTCCCCCACGTGCCCGATGTCGATGATCTCCGGCGGCTCGTCCTCCCGAGGCCGGTAGAACTGGAGTTTTTGGGCGGTGAGCAGCCGCCCGTCCTTGCCGCTGAGGCCCACGGCCCGGCCCCCGGCCCGGTTGACAAGGTGAACGATCTCCTTGTTGATCTTTCCCGCCAGCACCATTTCCACCACGTCCATGGTGGGCTGGTCCGTGACCCGCATGCCTTCCACGAACCGGGTAGGGATGTTCATCCGGTCCAGCACCTGGCCGATCTGGGGCCCGCCGCCGTGGACCACCACGGGGTGGATGCCCAGGTACTGGAGCAAAGTGATGTCCTGGGCGAAGCCGCTTTTAAGCTCCGGCTCCTTCATGGCCGCGCCGCCGTATTTGACCACCACCGTCTGCCCCTGAAACCGGCGCATGTAAGGCAGGGCCTCGATGAGTACTTCGGCCTTTTTAATCCATTCGTTAGTCATTTTTCTCTCAAGCGGTTCAGCGGGTTAGCGGGTTGGCGGGTTAGCCATTAACTGATTACTAATTGCCAAACCGCTAAACCGCTAAACCGCTATAAAATATACCGGCTCAAATCCTCATCCTCGATCAAATTCGCCAGCCGGTCCCGCACATATTCCGCGGTGATGGCGATTTCCTGCTCCTCTAATTCCGGGGCTTTGAAGGAGATATCCTCCAGGAGCTTTTCCATTACCGTGTGCAGGCGCCGGGCCCCGATGTTCTCCGTGCGCTCATTGACCCGGGTGGCCAATAGGGCCAGTTCCTTCACCGCATCCGGCCGGAAATTGAGGCGGATGCCCTCGGTGGCCATGAGGGCGTGGTACTGCTTGATGAGGGCGTTTTCCGGCTCGGTCAGGATGCGCTCAAATTCCTCCGGCCCCAGGGAGTTCAGCTCCACCCGGATGGGGAAGCGGCCCTGCATCTCGGGGATCAGATCCGAGGGCTTGGACATGTGGAAGGCCCCGGACGCGATGAACAGGATATGGTCGGTCTTGACCATGCCGTACTTGGTGTTCACCGTGGTGCCTTCCACGATGGGCAGCAGGTCCCGCTGCACCCCCTCCCGGGAGACGTCGGGCCCCCGGGTGTGGTTCCGCCCCGCGATTTTGTCGATTTCGTCCAGGAAGATGATGCCGTTCTGCTCCACCTTGCGCCGGGCCTCTTCCACCACCCGGTCCATGTCGATGAGGCGCTGGGATTCCTCTTGCAAGAGCAATTCCCGGGCTTCGGCGATCTTGACCCGCCGGGTCTTGGTCTTCTGGGGAAAGAGGCCCCCCATCATTTCCCGCAAATTGAATTCCATTTCCTCCATGCCACTGGCGGAAAAAATCTCCACCACCGGGGCCAGGCGCTGGGTGACCTCCATGTCCACGTAGCGGTCATCCATCTTCCCGTCCCGGAGCATGGCACGGAGCCGGTCCCGGGTGGCGTCCTTCTCGCCTTCCGGAGGCGGGGCGCTGCCGGGCAGGAGCAGGTCCAGGAGCTTTTCCTCCACCGCCTCCTGGGCCTTGGCCTGGACCTTGTCCCGTTCCGCGGCCTTAACCATGTTCACCGCCAACTCCATCAGGTCCCGGACCATGGACTCCACGTCCCGGCCCACGTAGCCCACCTCGGTGAACTTGGTGGCCTCGATCTTTAAAAACGGCGAATGGGCCAGCTTGGCCAGCCGCCGCGCAATCTCGGTTTTGCCCACCCCGGTGGGCCCGATCATGATGATGTTTTTGGGCGCGATCTCATCCCGCAGCTCCTCGGGAACCTGCTGGCGCCGCCAGCGGTTGCGCAGGGCGATGGCCACGGAGCGCTTGGCGTTCTCCTGGCCCACGATGTATTTATCCAACTCCGCCACGATCTCCCGGGGCGTCATATGATCCCCGGAACCGGGGAGACTCTTAGTCAACAACGTAATCAAAATTACTTGCCCCCTTTATGAAATTGAGAGCTCTGCAAAGATCCATTTTGTCATTCTGAGCGAAGCGAAGAATCTAGATTCTTCGGTCGCTTCGCTCCCTCAGAATGACAAATTAGGCGACTTTTGCAAAGGTTCTTAAATTATTCCTGGAGAAAAAACATCCGGCGCCATTTTTGCTCTCCCCAGATAGCATCCAGGAGGGTTCCGGTGAGGTGTAAACCCAGAAAAATGGGGATGAGCCAGTTGCCGATTTCGTGAATTTCTTTAATGAAGTGGATCACTCCCCTGGCCTTAGCCCCAGGCTGCAGATAATTAAATAACAAACTTCCGGTTAGCGCCTGCCAGGAAAATACCAAGAGGCCGAAACCCTGGATTAGACCCTTGAGACCATCATGAGAGGCCCGCTGAGGAAGCTGGAGCCGGAGCAGAGTCTGGACGTCTTCCCAGGCGGCCAGGAGCCTTTCCCGGGTGCAGGGGCACCAATCGGCGAAGCGGACGTTGGAAGGACCCCAAAAGCCATACATAATCCGCAGTAGCAGAAACAGGCTCACGGTGATGCCCAGCCAACTGTGCACCGTGAATCCCAGGTGCGAGGCTTTTTTATAGTCCCCGGCTAATTCTCCGGTGACCCAGGCCAGGGTGCCCCCCACCGCCAGACCTGCGTGCAGAAACCGGGTGAAGTAATCGAACTCCTCTTTTGGCGTGAGGTCAGGGCTATTGTCAATTATCGGTGCGCTCTTCTGATTTACAAGTTCCATGGTTACCAATCCTTTGATGAAGCTGTCAGCCGTCAGCTGTCAGCTTTCAGCTAAAAGCAAAAATGTAGGGTGCGCATTGCGCACCATGTAAGGTGGGAACGGCCCACTAGATTTCCATTTCAATCATTGTCAATAATTTAACTCAAAAGCCATTCTGCAAAGTTATCAAATTTGAATATTTTTCTCTTTCTATGACCAAACTGATTTATTAAGCGAAGCATATTGTATTGGGCTATGTCTGAAGTTATAAACATATCACAATTTGTTAAATAAATTGATTGCTGTGTGTCAATGCTTCCAGGGTTTTTTGATTTAGCAAAATTACTTGTTTTTATTGACCTTACAAACATACCGTATGTCATACTAGAAAGGAAAAATCTCCAATGTTCAGAATAGTTAATTAATCTAATAGCAATTTCATTATCAACAGGCGAATCAGTCCCTTTATTTGCGAGATTAGATACAAAACTAGCAATAAATTCTAGTCTGTATTGTTTGATAAGTTTTGAAAAATTAGAGGCAAAAGAATGTCGCTCCATTTTGGATAAATTAGATATTTTTTCCTGCCAAAGATTTCGGCCATTATCATGAATACTTTGGTACCATTGCTCTTGATTTTTCTTCCATCCTATTATCTTGCTATATGCCTCTCCATCTATTTGCTCTGGCTCATTTAACATGACCCAAACTTCATCCCATTCTTCCCCGATTGAATAATTCATATCCGGAGCCCAAACCCTAACTGCCTCTACTGCCCACTTGAGAATTTCATTAGGCATTGCCATTGGACGATAATTACCACCAATATCTTTAGCCAATCCAAGCAGGCCTTCTCTACGTTCTTTCGTGGATTCTGAGGCAAGTTCAACAACATTAAAGATGCTTAAAAATACTTCTCCTTTAATTTTAATTGCATTTTTCAATTCCAACATCTTTGCAGAATCATATAGTCTATTTATAGCACTCGTATCTAAATAAAATGTTTTCATTTGATTTAGGTTACAACTCCTCAATAATTATCTCGGAATTCGTATAAACGCACAACGACGCGGCGATAGTCATGGCCTCCCGGCAGATGTCCGCGGGGGTGAGGTCCGTATGGGCCATCAAGGCCCGGGCCGCGGCCAGGGCGTAAGGCGCGCCGGAGCCGATGGCCATCACCCCTTCGTCGGGCTCGATGACGTCCCCGGTGCCGGAGATGAGGAAGGCCGCCTCTCCGTCCACCGCCAACAGCAGGGCTTCCAGGCGCCTCAGGACTTTGTCGGTGCGCCAGTCCTTGGCCAGTTCCACCACCGACCGGGTGAGGTTCCCCCGATGGGCCTCCAATTTCCCCTCTAATCTCTCGAACAGGGTGAGGGCGTCGGCGGAGGCCCCGGCAAAGCCCACGATGATCTTGCCGTGGTAGAGTTTGCGCACCTTTTTGGCCCGGTGTTTCATCACCATGTCGCCCAGGGACACCTGGCCGTCCCCGGCCACCGCGACTTTATTTCCCCGGCGCACCATGAGGATGGTGGTGCCGCGCCATTTATCATTAGAAAAGCTCATGGGTTTCATATCCTGGGGTTAAAAGGTTAAAAGGGGAAAAGGTTAAAAGGGAAATAAATAATTTTCTTCAAAACCCGTTCCCCCCATCCCTTTTTCCTTTTTCCAATAAGCCTGGGGCCTGCCTGCCCAGCCCGGCAATTGGGAATATGTCAACTTCGGCGGGCACGGAGGCCCGCCCCACCGAACTAAAAAATTCCATTAGCACAGGCCTCTGGCCGGTGGACACCGCCAGTTCCTGCCAGTGACTTTCACACAGGCTGGAAGCCTGTGCCACTCAGGGTAGTATTAACCTCGTCCCCAAGCTGTGCTTGGGGGCTCACTGATGACCAAAGCTTAGGTTTGGATACATTCGCCTTCCCAAGTACAACCTGGGAACGAGAAGACCTTTTTGCCCTTTAACCTTTTCCCCTTTTAACCTTTTAACCCTTTCCCCCTGGGGTGGGTTTTATCATATTCCTCCATCAAATAATCCAGGTTCAAGTGCAAATATCTCTGCGTACTGGAAATGGACGCGTGCCCCAGCAGTTCCTGCACCGTCCGCAAATCCGCCTTGCCTTCCAAAAGGTGGGTGGCAAAGCTGTGGCGGAGGCCGTGGGGGGTCAGCCCCGGGCTCAAGCCCGCCAGCCGGGCCCATTTGTCCACGATGCGCGCCACCCCCCGGGTGCTGAGCCGCGCTCCGGCGGGGTTGACAAACAGGGCGGCTTCCTCGGGGCGGCCTTTTTTCTCTACGAGCTGGCGGCGCAAGGGCAAATACCCGGCCAAGGCCTTCCGGGCCGGGTCGCCCAGGAAAGCCAGCCGCTCCTTGGCCCCCTTGCCCCACACCCGCAGCACCCCTTCGTTAAAATCCAGGTCTTTCAAATCCAGCCCGGCCAACTCCGACAGCCGCAAGCCCCCGGAGTAAAAGACCTCCAGGATGGCCCGGTCCCGCCGGGGGCCGAAGCCGTCGCCTTGGGCCTCGCTTACCAAATGGAAAACCTCGTCCACCGACAAAAAGTGGGGGAGCGGCTTCTCCAGCTTGGGGCTGGGGGCCAGCCGGGCCGGGTTCTGGGTGACTACGCCCCGGCGCTGCAGAAACTTGAAAAAGGAGCGCAGGGCCGAGAGCTTCCGGGCCACCGTGGTCTTGCTCCGTCCTTTCAAAGCCAGGGCCAGGAAGGCCCGCACGTCTTTATAAGTCGCGTCCCCCAGGGAACGGTCTTCGCCCCCGTAATAGAAATCCAGAAACTGGGCCAAATCCAGGCGGTAGTTCCGCAAGGTGTGGGCCGACATCTGCCGCTCCACCCGCAAGTATTGCAGGAAATCCTCCAGAAGTTCCCAGCCGCCCATCTTGTTCCCGGGGAAAATAATTTCTGAAAACTAAAATATTATCATCAAATTACCACAATGCAAAAAAATTGTCCGTTTGAAATCAATGATTTCCAAAGATTGTATGCCGTTAAGGCAATTTTAATATTGAATATATTCCAAAGAATTTCTATATCTTTTATTGTCCATAATCTGAGGCTGTTGCAAAAGTTTGCCAAGTGGGAATAGTAGGTTATTTTTTGTCATTCTGAGCCACCCTTGGTGGCGAAGAATCTAGCCCCTTCGCTTCGCTCAGGGTGACAATTTGGGATTATTCGGGTAATTGCAACAGTCTCAACCTAGAAAGGAGCTTTTTAATGACCCTGGCGGAAGAAATTAAGCAAATGGTGGCGGACCTCTCACCCGAGCTCACGGAAAAGAAAGGGATTTACACTCTGGAATGCCTGGTGGCGGAACGGAAAGCCTTTCTGTCCCGGAAAAAACTGGTGTACCAGGCCCGGTTCCGCATTGACGAGGCCAACAAGGAACTCCGCTTCACCGAAATGCTGAAGGAAACCGGATGGGGGCTTTCCGGCGGCGACATCGACACCAGCCCGGGCTTCGGCTTCAAGAAAGAAACCTACAAGCAGGGGCTGGGGGGCCGGGAAGGAACCATCGAAGAGCAATCCCGTTTGTTCGGGGAAAAGTATGAATATAAATGGGACCTGGGCCGAATCCGCCGGGAAGTGGAAGCCAAGGCCAAAGAAAAGGGGTACACTTTCACCTATGTGGTCACCGGCGTGGGGTTGTAGTCGTTTCTCTTTTGGCGCGCTGGAGTCTTGGCTGGATATTTAATTTCTCCCGCCAAGACGCCAAGGCGCAAAGAATCATGGGGAAATTATTGAGAGGCCCCGTTCTCTATGGTAATATTACTACCGGGGAAGTGGGGGAGAAATGGTAAAACTCAGGGAATTGCGGGACGCCCTGGAGCGCCAGGAGGAAAACCGCCTGTCGCCCTACGCCACCCGGAGCACCCAGGCCATCCGGCGGCGCTTCGAAGAGCGCATCAATGAAGGCCATCGCCAGGACTTCGCGGTGGACGCGGACCGCATCCTCCACTCCCGGGCCTACACCCGCTACATCGACAAGACTCAGGTCTTCTACCTCATCGACCACGAACACATCAGCCACCGGGTGCTCCACGTCCAGCTCCTGTCCAAGATCGCCCGGACCATCGGCCGCTATTTGCGCTTAAACGAAGACCTCCTGGAAGCCATCGCCCTGGGCCACGATATCGGCCACCCCCCCTTCGGCCACGACGGCGAGCGCATCCTTTCCGGCCTGTGCCAACTCCACGGCATCGGCCCCTTCCTCCACAGTGTCCAGGGGGTGCAGTTCGTAGATAAGGTGGAGAAACAGGGGCGGGGGCTCAACCTGTCGCTCCAGGTCCTGGATGGCATTTTGTGCCACGACGGCGAAGTGCACCAGGAACGGCTGGCCCCGGACCCGGACAAGACCTTCGCCCGCCTGGAGGAGGAAATCCGTCTCAAGCTGGCTCACCCCGAGGTTTCCCTCAAGCCCATGACCCTGGAAGGCTGCGTGGTGCGGCTGGCCGACACCATCAGTTACATCGGGCGGGACCTGGAAGACGCCATCACCCTCAACCTGGTGCGCCGGGAGGACCTGCCGGAGAACGCCGCCCGCCGCCTGGGCCGCACCAACGGCGTCATCGTTTACAGCCTGGTGGCGGACCTCATTACCCACAGTTTCGACAAAAACTACGTGGGCTACAGCCCGGAAGTGGGCCAGGCTTTAAAGGAGTTGAAGCAGTTTAACTACGACCGCATTTACAACAATCCCCGCATCAAGGAGGAGACGCCCAAGATCGAGGGCCTGTTCGCCGAGATGTTTAAGCTATTCCTGGATGATATCCGCCACCGGCGCCTGGAATCCCCCATCTGGCGGGATTTTCTCGGGGCCATGGACCAGGCTTATCTGGACCGCCACCAGCCGGCGGAAATGGTCCGGGACTATCTGGCCTCCATGACCGACGCCCAGTTCCTGCGCCGGTCCCAGGAAATGTTTTTTCCCCAGGCCCTGCCGGCCCGGTTCGCTTAGAGGCAGTTTTCGGTTTTCGGTCTTCGGTTTTCGGTTAAAAGGATTGGGATTATTGAAGGATTGCAATTTGGGTTTGCAGCATTTGAGAAGGAAACCGGCATAAAATGCTCAGGGTCATGACCTTCAACCTCCGGTTTGCCAACCCCGCGGACGGCCCCAACGAATGGCAGTATCGGAAGGAGTTGGTGGCGGACGTCATCCTGAGGCATGCCCCCGATCTGCTGGGCACCCAGGAAGGCACGGTGCCCCAGTTGGACTACCTCACGGAACACCTCACCGGGTATCTCCCCCTCACCGAACACCGGGAAGTGGACCCCACCTGCCAATACCCCACCATTTATTTCCGGGGTGACCGCTTCCAGGTGCAAATGAGCGGCGAGTTCTGGCTATCCGAAACCCCCGGGGCGCACCGCAGCCGCAGTTGGGGCAGCGCTTTTCCCCGCATGGCCACCTTTGGCCTTTTCCAGGTTGGGGACCGGGAATTTTATTTCATCGACACCCATCTGGATCATATCTCCGACGAGGCCCGGCTCCAGGGAGCCCGGATGATCCGGAATTATTTTTTTCCTTTGAACAAACCGATAATCCTGGTAGGAGATTTCAACGAGCCCCCCGACAGTCCGGTGTACCGGGAGCTTATCGGGGCGCGCAGCCCCTTGCAGGACACCTGGCGGGCCGTGCATCCGCCGGGGGAAGAAGCCGCCACCCAGCACCAGTTCGACGGCCGGCCCCGGGGGGCCCGCATTGACTGGATCTTGGTTTCGGCTCCTTTCCAGGTCCGGAAGGGTTTGATCGTCACCGACCACAGAGGTGACCGCTATCCTTCTGATCATTTTCCTTATCTGGCAGAGGTAGATTACTGACATGTTACGGTTGTTGTGGCTGACCTTCACCTTGCTCGCTCTGGCGGCGCCCGGTTATGCCGCCAAACCTCCCCCGACCCCGCCCCTGTATGTCCAGGTGTTGGGCGGGGAAGAAGAATGCGTGGTGCCTCCCAAAACCACTTTAAACCGCCTAGCCCTGGAACGGGGAGTGAAGTGGACTATGCTGGCCCGGGAAAACAATATCCCCAAACCTTACAAAATCAAGGCCGGCATGGTGCTCAAAATCAACACCAACCACATCGTGCCCATGGAACTGAGCCACGGATTCGTCATCAACCTGCCAGAGTTGCTTCTCTATTACTTCAAGGACGGCGTGTACCAGCGGCGCTACGCATTGGCGGTGGGTAAACCCTCCTGGCAAACTCCCACCGGGAATTATCATATTCGCAACAAAACCAAAAACCCCACCTGGACCGTGCCGGAATCCATTCAAGAGGAGATGTTCAACGCCGGTCAGGAAGTGGTGGAGAAGGTTCCACCCGGCCCGAAAAACCCGCTGGGAAAATTCTGGATGGGCACCACCGCCCCCGGTGTGGGCATTCACGCCACCAACCGGCCCTGGAGCGTGGGCTACTTCGTGTCCCACGGCTGTATCCGCATGCTGCCCGATGAGATCGAGCAGCTTTTCCCCCAGGTGGAGGTGGGCCTGCCGGTGAAGATCATCTACCGGCCGGTGAAGATGGCGGTTACCCCTCAGGGGCGCATCTATCTGGAAGTCCATCCCAATATTTACTCCAAAAAGTTGGACTACCTGCAGATAGTGAAGGAGATGGCCCAAAAATACCAGCTCAAGGACCACATCGATTGGGAAAAAATCCCGCCCCTCCTGAAGACCAAAGATGGGGTGGCCCGGGACGTCACCCTGAAACCTATCCCTCCGAAGCCGGAAACTCAAACCGCCGGGACCGAGGCGCCCAGGGAAATGGGGCTTTTCCCTTTACAGGGCCAGGAAGCCAAGATAGAATAGGACCTTCCGGCGGGGGAAAAAGGGGAAAAGGTTAAAGGGAAAGTAACGAACAATTTTCTTCCCTCTTCCCTTTTTAACCATTACCCCCTGAGAGTATTTGGCCTTATGAGGCCGTTTTGAAAAAGGTAGTTCTTTGACGGATAAAGAAACTGATCCCCAACGTAATCAGGCCATCCGGCAAGAGAACCGCAACCTCCGGTATCTGCGTTTTCTGGTGGATCTGGCTTTGATGGAAATCCGGGCCGGCAGAGTCAGCCGGGAGCAGGCGGCCCGGATGGTGGAAAACGTCCGCAGCCAGGCCCTGAAGCTCTTCCCCGGCAAGGAAACGGCCTTTGACCTCATTTACCGGCCCCGCTTCCAGCGGGCCATCACCGAGACCTTCAAGCTTCATTGAAAAGGGTGAAAGTATGTACGTATCTCGTTTGCTCAAGGTAGTATTGCTGATCGCGGCCCTGGCCATCCCGGCCCTGGCCCAGACCCAGACTCAGCCTCCCGGCCAGGCCCCCGCCCAGGCACCGGCCCCGGCGTCCGGGCCAGCGCCAGCTCACCCATCCAAGTGCGGTCCCGACCACGCCATTCTCTACAAGCGGGCCGCGGGGCTGCTGGACACTGCGGAGAAGAAGCTCAACGCCCGCTACACTGCGGAGGCCAAGGCCCTGGCCAAGGAAGCCAATTCCCTGTTCACCATCCTTCAGAAGGAATGCGGGCCGGAGCAGCGCCAGCGGCTGCTCACCCCCAAGGAGGAGCAGCAGGAGGCCATCAACCAGAAGCTCTCCGCCGACGAAAGGAATGCCGCGGACCGCCTGATGAAATCCGCAGAAGACAAGGAGAAAAAGAGCGCCCAGATCGAAGCTGGCCAGCCGGAGCAATCTGCCAAACTGCAGCGAGAAGCCAAAGAGGAATACGAACAAGCCCACAAGCGTTACATCAAGGCCCAGATTTACGCCCTGCGCAACCAGCAGATGATCTTCCGCTTCCTGGCGCCGTAGGTTGGATAGCAAATAAGAGTATTTGAGGGGAGAACCGGGAGATAACCAATCTCCCGTCCCCTTCAAGCTCCCCTTCCTATCCCCTACCCCCATAAAGGAACCACCTTGCCCCTTACTATTATCGGCGAAAAGGTCGGCCCTTATGAGGTCATCACCTATCTGGTAGCCTGCCTGGAAACCGGAGAAGCCTTGCTCATCGACCCCGGGGGGGCGGCCCCGGACCTTCTGGACCGGCTTAAGAAAGAAGGCTGGCACTTAAAGTTCATTGTCAACACCCACGGCCACGCGGACCACACCGCGGGCAACAATCATTGGGCCGCGGCCATGGGGGCCCCCATCGTCATGCACCGCCTGGACTGGGAGTTCTTCCGCACCCCGGAAATGCAGGCCATGGCCCAGGCCGAGGGCTTTCCCCCCTTAAGCCGGATGGACTTGGTGGTGGAAGATGGCCAACACCTGGCCCTGGGCCGGTGGGAGGCCCGCGTCATTCACACCCCGGGCCATTCCCCCGGTTCCATCTGCCTCTATTTTCCCGGACACCTGTTCACCGGCGACACCCTCTTCGTGGGCGCCGCGGGGCGCACTGATCTGCCCGGAGCCTCCCTGGACACCCTCCTTCATTCTCTGGAACATCAGATCATGCCCCTTCCCGACGACACCCGCATCTGGCCCGGCCATGACTACGGCGACACCCCCACTTCCACCCTGGGCGAAGAAAAAGAGAACAACCCCTTTTTAACAGACTTCTTCTAATACCCTTAGTGTTCTTGGTGTCTTGGTGGTTAAATTTTTCGGCCTTCCCCTGGGTCGTGATTTTTGCGAAAATTGGCATAAGTTGTCTATCTTTATTTGAGGTCTAGAGTTTGTTGGATAAACCGAAGAACTTGCCGCCCTCCGGTGAAGACCTAATGGAGCGATCCCTCCGCGAATTAATCCATTATTACCGCCACTCCAGCGCCGGCCGCCGGGTGGGCGGCATTGTCCATCAGATGAACGGACCCCTGCAGGTGCTCTCCATGCAGATGGAGATGCTGGAGTACAAGGCCCAGGAGGAGCTCCGCCATCTTCAGGAGTGTCCGCCGCCCCTGGCTGAGAAACTGGGAAAGCTGTTGGACTACCGCCAGGGGAAAATCCGCCAGTTCCGCCAGGAGCTGGAGAAATTACAGGCCCTTACCCGCCTCCTCCTTCAGCAGGGCGCCCATGAGGATCATCAGGACCGCATCATGATGGACCTCAATCAGGTCTATCGGGAGGAACTGGATCTCTATCTGGCCCATCCCTTTTTTAAGCATCAGGTCACCAGGCGCTTCCACTTTCAGGAAGGCCTGCCCCTCATTCAGGGGCACTACCTTGATTTCAGCCAGAGTTTCCGCAACCTGGTGGACAACGCCCTGGAAGCCATGGAAGCCGCGCCCCGCCGGGAATTGACGGTGGAAACCAGCCTCCAGGATGGCTTTAGGATAGTGAGCATCGGGGATACGGGGGTGGGGATTGAGCCGGAGGTCCTGCCCCGGATTTTTGAGCCTTTTTTCACCACCAAAGACGCCCCGGAACAGCCCCGGGCCGGGCTGGGCTTATTTATGGCCCGGCGGCTGCTGGCCCCTTATGGGGGGGAAATCCAGGTGACCAGCCGCCCCGGGGAGACCTGGGCGACGGTGCGCCTGCCGGTTAAGAAAATCAAATAATATTTAACCGCCGATGAACGCCGATTAACGCAGATTGGCCGGTTCAGGCGGAACAAAGCCCGCCTGAACCGGCCAATTTCTTTATCTGTGTTTATCTGCGTTCATCGGCGGTTAAATTTTCACTCCGGTGGCGGCCGGCGGTCCAGGTCGGCCGTCTGTAAAAAGACTTCCGCGGCCCGGCCGGCCTTGAAGTAACGGCTTATCCTTCGCAGTCGGGCCAACCGTTCCAGGGACGCGGGGTGAGCCGCCAGATAATGGGTGGTTAAAAAAGGGTCCTTCTCCACCACCCCTGCGACCCGTTCCCAGAAGACCGGGGCTGCGTCCAGGTCATAGCCCGCCTGGCAGGCATACCACAGGCCGTACGCGTCCGCCTCCCGCTCGTCATCCCGGGAAAAGATGCTCACCACCGCCTCCTGGGCCACCCGGCGGGTCTGTGGGTCCACCCCGGAGTGCCGCCAGTCCAGGACTCGGGGCAGAGAAAAGGTGCTGAAGGCCAAAACCGCCTCCCCCACAAATTTTCCCAGATCCCGGTGGAGGGCCCCCCGCACCAGGTGGCCGTGGGTCTGGTGGGCCAGTTCATGGCCCACCACCAGGGCGATTTCATGGTCGTTGAGGCAAAAATTCACCAGGCGCTGAGTCAGGATGATGCGGCCATGCCCGGCGTAGGCGTTGACTTGAGGGTCGTGGGGATTGATCAGAATGCCGTATTCCGCCGGCAGGTGCTGGGGATAGAGACGCAGGGTGAACTTTTCCTCCTCCCGTTGGATCATCAGATCTACGGGACCACTTACGTACCGACCCTGGGCTTCCAGACCGATATGTTTGATATCCAGCAGCAGGGCGGGGAGCAGTTCTCCCGGCAGCATAACCAGGCTCTGGGCCGTGGTTCGCGGCTGGGCCCGGCCTTGGGACCGGTCCCCGGGGATAAAAAAGACAAAATCTTTCAACAAAGTCCGGGTGGTCCGGATATGGCGATCCCAGTCCGCGGTCCAGGCGGGCAGGGGCCAGTTGTTCACCGCCAGGATGAGGTCTCCCGCCTTGATGCCGGCGTCATGGGCCGGGGAGGGCCGCCAGACGTTGTCCACCGCCACCTTGCCCGTTTCCGTCACCGACCAGTTGAATCCCAGGAAGGGGTAGGTGCGCCCGTGAATCTGGGGGACCACTGCCAGGAGGCGGATGAAGACCCGGCTGACCCGCTCCATGGCCCAGCTCTGGTGGGGATGGCGGCGGGCTGCGGCCAGTTGGGCCACTTCCACTTCCGGCGCGGCAGGACGGGGCCGGGTTACCTCGGCGCACCCGGCCAGAAGCATCAGGGCGAGGCAACCCGCTCCCAGCATTAATAATTTTGGATTACGCAAAAATGCAGAAGCGCTCATCATAAAAAGAAAATAGTGGCACCGGCCTCTGGCCGGTGAAAAGCCTGCAAAGGAGTAATGTTTATTTTTCACCGGCCAGAGGCCGGTGCCACTAAAGACTTTTAGGTTCAAGAAATCAACAGCCTGTAACCATTAACTGGCCACTGGCCACACTGCATTCAAAACCGCCAGCGGCAGGACACCCCCACGGTGAACAGCCGGTATTGGTCCACGAATTCCTGGAAATAAAAAACGTGCACATTGGTAAAGAAATTGTGGACCCACTCCCATTCCAGGGCGGCCAGCCCCTGGAGGGCCGGGCCCCATTGGCCGTGCTGGTTGACGCCCTGCACCGTGCCCTGGAGGATAAGCGTGGGCAGGCGGAAAATCTGCCGGTCAAAGTCCACCCCCAGACCCAGGGCCGCGTAACTCCGGGGGCTGAAGTATGCCTGTTGCTGCCGGTGGTAGGCGGCCAGGTAAACGTGGGGGGTGAACTCCAGGTGCATCCGGGGTTCCCGCCAGGCTTGCCAGGCCAAGCCCTGGTAAAGGGTAAGGCGCCGGTTATGGTCGGAGAAGAAGGCGCCGCCCACATTGCCCCGCCAATCCAGGCCCGGCCGGAACTGGTGGCCGAATCCCAGGTCTGCCTGGTTAAGGGAGGTTATCTGGGCCTTCTCCAGATTCAGCACCCCCTGGTAGAGGCGGGGATAGATGGAGCTTTCCTGGTCGAAAATGTCCCGGCGGCTATATTTCAGGGCCACCTCGGTGCGGTCGGCCCGGTATTTTAGCTCCACGGAGCCCAGAACCCGGTTGCGGTCTTCTTTGTCCGTAGATTTCAGGATGGCCTGGGGAAACATGGGATTGACAATGACCACCTTGGTGTGGTCCACCCGCTTCCAGTAGCGCCGCCCGATGATTTCCCCGCTCACCTGGAGCCGGTCGCTTACGGAAAGCGGCCCAACTCCCAAGGCCACCTCACCCCGGCGCAGACGGTTTTCCATGGTGTCGGAAAGCTGCGTAAAACCGGGCCGCACCCTAACCCTGGAGTCCCGGGTGTTCTGGTTATACTCCCGATACTCCAGGGCCAGGCTGGCCGGCAGGACCTTGGTGACCCAGAACCCCCCGGACATGCGGATTAGGCCGCCGTACAGCTTGTTGCTGTCGCGAAAATGGAGGGACTCGGGCTGGATCACGGGCAGCACCTGCCACAGGAAAGCCGGCAGGTAGTTGCTGAGGCCCAATCCCCGGGCCGGCCATCCGGGTTCCCGGTCAAACCGGGAAAATTGCCAGGGCCGCGCCCCTTCTTCCGGACTCCGCAGACCCCGGGGTTGGGGAAAGCCCCGGGAGGCCACCTGGGGCCGCATCTGCTGGCGGACGTGCTCCAGTTCGTTGAGCAGCTCGATGTCCTGGGGGGCCTGCTTCAGGGCCGCGGCAAATAGGCGGTGCGCTTCGGCCCAGTTCCCCAAAGCCCGGGCCTGCCGGGCCTGAGCCACTCGGGCCGCCTGGGATTCGGGGACGCTCCGGACGATCTCCTTATACAGACCCACGGCTTTCCGATCCCCCATGGCTTCCAGGGTGCGGGCCTGTTCCATGAGCAGCGTTTCCTTAGGGACCCGGCCTTTCAGATGGTCCAGGGTCTTCAGGGCCTCGTCATGGCTGCCTTCCAGGCGGCAGGCCTGGGCCCGGAGGAGGAGCCCGGAAGCCTGCTCCGGGTGGCCTTCGGGGATCAGGGCCGACACCGCCTTGACCCCTTCGTATTGGCCCCGTATCAGGTAAACCCTGGCCATTTCCAGACACGCCCCCGGGTCCTGACCCGCCTGGGTCAGGGAGGCCAGGGCCGGGCCCCAATCTTTCATCGCCATCTGGCACTGGAGGAGAAGCCGGGCGATATTTTTGTCCTGGGGCTTGAGTTTAAGCGCCCGGCGGTAATAACCCGCGGCCTCTTGCCGCTCCCCCAGCTCCATGGCCAGCCATCCCAGGTTCAGCAACTCTGCCGGGTTATCCGGCCACTTATGGCGGCGATATTCCTTGAGCACGTGGAGCAGGTAATCCAGCTTGCCGGTTTGGCGTCCCAGCTTGCCGTCAAAATAGGCCAGGGTTGCGGCATGTTCCGGCCCTCCCACCCGGATGCCGGGAATCCCGTTCATGACGCGATTCAGGTCTTCATAGCGGGGCAGACGGGGCAGCAGGGCCGCCAGGATCAGGAGACTGGGATGGTGGTAGCGGTCCTGCCGGAGATTCTGAACCAGCAGGTCAATGGCCCGGGAGAGATGCTTGGGCTGCGGGCTGTGGAAATAGCACCTGGCTGCCAAGGCCCGGGCCTCCAGATTTAAATCGGTCAGAGGTTCCAGCTCCTTTTGGGACAGGGTCAAGGCCCGGGGAAAATCCCGGGCGGTGAGATACGCCTCCACCGCGGCCATCCGCACCCCCGGGTCCTGGGGGAGATCCAGGCGCAAGCGATTTAACAGGTCCAGGGCTTCCGGCACGCGGCCCAGGTAGGTGAGGATCCTGGCCTTTTCCAGACGCCCCGGCTGGTCTTGGGGAACATGTTTCAAGAAGAGGTCGTAGAACTTCAGGGCGGCCTCCAGGTCCCCCAGCCATAACCAGAGATGGGCCTGCACTCGTAAAAGGGGCGGCTCCTGGGCGGCAGGGCAGTTTTTCAACTCCCGGACGCCCTCCTCCCACCGCTGGGCCTCCACCAGCAGGTGAACGCGTCTGAGGCGCAGTCGCAGGTCGTCTTTGAGCTTCAAAGCCTCCTGGTACTGCCCCAGGGCAGCCTCCCGGGTTTCGGGGGCAAAGGACAGGGCCTCAGCCAATTGCTGGCGCACTTCCAGGTCCCGGGGCTGCTTTTCCAGATACTCCTGGAAATAGCGGGCCGCCTCCCCCCAATTTTTCTGGTAGAAATGCATCTGCCCCGAAAATAAAAGCAATTTGGGGTTGGCCGGGTCCTGACGGCGCAGCGGCCCTACCGCGTCCAGGGCTTCCCGGTGGCGCCGGGCGTAGGAATAGGTGAGAGCCGCTTCCCAGCGCAGTTCCCGGTCCAGCAGGAGCCGGTGGCCGGCCTCATCCCAGAAGGCTGCGGCCCGGCCAAAATTCCCCTTTTGGGCATAAAGCCGGGCCAGATTGACGATGGTTTCCTTATGACTGTCCCCCTGGCGCCAGGCCTCTTCATATTCTCTTAAAGACCGGGAAAAATCTTTGGTGAGAAGCAGTTCCAGGGCGTACCAGCGGCGCAGTTCCAACTCTGGTTTGGCTTGCATCAACGGGGCCAGCACCGCGGCGGCCTCCACGTGGCGGCCCTTTTGGGACCAGAGGCGGGCTAAAGTTAAAGCATATTCTTTTTTCCCCCGGTTCTGGGCATAGAGCCAGAGATAGTGGCCCAGGGCCTGGTCCGGGTCTTTGCCGGCCTCCGCGGCCCGGGCCGCCTCCTCCCTTAGGGAGGCGTCATCCGCGGCCTTTTCCAGGAGCCGCTGATATACCTGGCCTGCCGCCTGGTAATCGCGGCGCCAGTAGTGCAGCAAAGCCAGGCGGTGGACGGCCTCCTGGTTTTCCGGGTACTGGGCTATTTCTTCTTCCTGGAGCGCGATGGCTTCGGGATAGCGTTGCAACGCCGCCAGGAGGTCCACCAGGTAGCGGCGCACCAGGGGGTCCTGGTCCAAGAGATAGAGGCGCTGATAATAGGCCGCGGCCAGGGGGTGACACTCGGGGTCCCGGGAGGCAATTTCGCCGGCGGCCTCCAGGATTTCCCGGGCGTCCGGATGGTCTTTAAGATATCCCGCCAGTAGGGCCAGGGCCTCTTGGCGGCGGTCCAGGCGGTCCAGGGCCTGGGCCTGGAACTTCAGGGCGCCGGTGGCCTCCGGGTCTTTCTCCCAAATGCGCCGACTCAATTCCAGGGCCGCCTGGCGGTCTCCGCATTTGAGATAAATCCAGGTCAGAAATATTCCATGGGGAGAGGTGGGCTCCCGCTGGTAAACTTTCCGGGCCAACTCCATGGCCCGGAAGTTATCGCCCCGGTATGCGGCTTCCTGGGCCTGGCGGAACAGAGTGGAGGTGGCCCTTATGAAGTCCGGGTCTTGGCGCCAGGCCGCCAGAAGGACCGCGGCCACAAAGCCCGGGAGGAGAAGCCAGAGTAACGCTCGCCTCATGTTATCCATAGACCAGCCTCGGATCCATGGCCGGGGTCCAGCGGGGTTTGCTAAAGGCCGCCAGCACCAGCTCGGATAATATCCAGATGGTCAGGGCCGAAAAGATGGCGTTGAAGGCCACCAGCCGGGGCATAGCCCACCCCAGCCCCAGGGACAGGAAGGGCATCGTCAGGTGCAGCCCTATCAAGGTCAGATGGGGGACCAGGTGCCACCATTTTTCCTTGAGGGCGAAGGGTTGAAGATTATTGACCCGGTAGCCGGGCTTCCGCCCCGGGGGACAAAACAGGGCCGTCAGGATGGCGGCGCCGTAAACCGGGAACAGGCTACCCAGGATTTTGAACTGTTTCAGGGCGCCCTTCCGGTAAAACAAAAAGCGGAACATTAAGAGGGTGGAAGCCAGGTAAGCCCCTCGGAGCAGCCAGTAGCCGGTTTCGTGGCCCAGCAAAAAGGAGTTGCCGCCCCAATATACCCACAGGGGAATGAGGTAAAAAATGGGAAAGACCAGGCCACTGGCCAGGTAGCTCACCATGATGATAAGGAAGTGAACCCGCTGCCTCCAGGCCAGGCCTTTTTTCCACAGGGGGTTGTCCCAGAAGAATAAGCGCATGGCGTCCAGGCACCATTGAAAGCGCTGCCGGCAAACTCCGGCCAGGGTGGCGGGTGCCAGCCCCCGGGACAGGGCATAGGGGAAATAAATCCCTTTCCATCCCCGGCTCACCAGTTCATAGGATGTGGTGAAATCCTCCACGATATTCCAGGTGGCAAAACCACCCAGGGCTTCCAAGGCCCGGCGGCGGTAAATAACCCCCGAGCCGCAGGAAATCACGGCATTGGCCTGGTCATTACTCAGCTGGAGAACTTCGTAAAAAATCTTGTCGCCGTTGTAAAATGGGTCACTGTGGGGCAAGAAGAATGACTGTTTGCTTTGGACATAAGCTACTTCCGGAATCTGGAAAAAACTCGTCAACCGGGTGAGGATATCCGGCGAGGGCACCTGGTCCGCATCCAGGACTAAGATCAGCTCTCCCTGGCTCCGATCCAGGCCGAAATTGAGGTTGCCGCTCTTGGCATGGTCCCGGGTAAGTCCCATCAGAGGACGGGAGAGAAAGTGAAACCCAAAAGATTGGGCCAGGTGGGCCACCTGGGATGAGCCCCCGTCATCCAGCACATAAACCGCATGAGCCGGATATCGGATGGCTTTGACCCCCCGAAGGGTGGCCAGGATCACTTCCCGGGGTTCCCCACAGCAAGGAATAAAGATGTCCACCGTGAAGGTTTGGGAGGATTTTCGACCCCGGGGCCGGTGATAGCGGAGGTGCCAGGTGTCCCAGGCCAGCAGGGCCATAAGGAGCAGGGCCAGGATTTCCGCGCTCCAAAACAGTAATCCCTGCCATTCCCCCTGGGCCAGCGTCAGCCGCCCCACCCAAAAGACATAGGCGGCCCCCAGGGATACGGTGAGCAGGGAAAAGGTCAAGGCCCAGAGACGGCGGGAACGGTCTTGGCCTTCCAGATACCGGCGGCCGGGCGCGCGCCGCGTCAGTTCCGCCCCAAAGAAAGAGAGGGGATTCCTGCACATGAGCCAGGTTCCCCTCAGGTGAGACGTGTTAGTGAAACAGGAGGAAAGCTGCTGTTGCTGCTGGCAAATCCTTTGCTGTCCATATTAACATTCCCTCCATGGAATGTTAACAGCGCTTTGCACCCCCAGCGGCTGGGGTTAAGGCTGGGGCGAAACTTTGCTTGTCACTTGGCCGAAACGCGAAGAATTAAGTTATTTTAAATGGTTACCCTGCTGCTGCGCCTAATTTCAGGTAAACCAATCGATAAAGAGGCAATTTGAAACAGCTTCAAATTAGTTGAATAAAACTATATGATTTTTAAAATAAAAAAATCAAATAAAAATTTTTCTCCAACTCAATTTTTTAATTCTTTTTTTCAACAAGGAACAATTTGAGAAACAGTACAAAATTATTATGGCTGAAATTTTATCAAGCTGAGCGCCCCGAAAAAGTCGGTCGCCCACTTTTGCTGAAATGAAGAGCAAAATACTATTACCTGAGTGGCATAGGCTTCCTGCCTGAGGGAAAGCGGTCTCAAAAGAGGTCAAATCACGAAATCTTCCTGGGGAACGGCCCGCTCTCGCAGTCCCAGGGCGGTTACCTGGAAATTTTCGCCGTCCCCCAACTCCACCTGGTCTTTGCCGAAGAACCGCGCCGCGGCGATTCTTCCCAGGGAATCGGCTTTCATGATGCCGCTGCCGCTGTCGCCCCCTACCACGATGGCGCCCTCCAGACGGTCCACCAGGGGGGTCCGGTCGGCCAGGTGGTCGGCATAGTGGCCGGCCCAGGCATACTCGGGAGCGCGGCCTTGAAAAGCCGGGAAGTACGGTTCTATTTGCGGCCGAATCCGGTTCTCAAAAAAGTCTTCCTCGGCCACGGGTTGGTCTTCCAGACCCGGAGGTTGGTCCTCATTGGCAAATCCCAGGATGAAGGAGGCCGGAGCCGGCCGGAGATAAGCGCCCCCGGGGATGATGGTGAAAGGCAGGAGGTTGTAGTCGTTGAAGCCGGGGGTCTCCAGGAGGCGGCGCAAAGGACCTTCCCGGGCGGAAATGGCGAACAGCTGCCTTTTTCTCGGAACCACCGGCGCCTCCAGGCCGGCCCGGGCCAGGGTTTGGCCCAGCCAGGCTCCTGTGGCCACAATAACGGTGGGGGCCGGGATTTCATGGTCCCCCACCCTGACCCCCCGAATCCTGCCCGAGGGGTCCCGGAGGAACCCGGTGACTTCGCGGCCGTATTCGAATCTGCCGCCCCGGCTCTGAATTTCCCGTTCGTAATAGCCGCAAAGCTGGTTGGGGTTCAATATCCCGCAATTCCGGCCCCAAATCCCGGCGGAGATGTCCCCCGGCCGGAGTTCGGGAAGGCGCCTTGTCAGCTCGGGGAGTTCCAGGATGGCAAACTTCACCCCGGCTCGGGCCATGGCATTTAGGGGCTGCCGCTGCCTCTCCCTCTGGGCCGCGGTGAGCAGCCAGAGATAGCCCAGCCTCTTTAACCCAATGGGGACCCCCTGCGCCTGCACCTCTTCATAAAAGGCGATACTGCCCCGGCTTAGATGGCGGTTCACCGGCGAGGAAAACATGTCCCGGTAGGCCGCGGCGCTTTTGGCGGTATTGGCCCTCCCCGGGCCTTTCAACCTTTCCAGAATCAGCAGGTTAAGGGCGCAGTTGCCTTGCAGAATATGATAAGCGGTGGCCAGGCCCAAGATGCCAGCCCCGATAATGATGGCGTCAGGCCCCCCGGCCATCTCCTCCCTCCTTCTATCCCCAGCCCCTAGAAGGGCGGTTCGCGAACCGCCCCCAGGGAATTCCTGCTTCGAAAAGTTGTTGTTGGGGGAGGGCAGGGAGCATTTACAAAAAACTCCTTGGCCCTCCCCCCCAAATATCTTTTCATCCTTTACGGGTGAGCCAACGGCTCATGAACAACTGCTCTGAAAAGTTTTCGGTCTTCGGTCTTCGGTTTTCGGTTTGGAAAAAAGCGTAGGCTGGGAATGGCCCACCGAAAACAGCTAAGGTAAAAGTAGAAACTACGATCGCCAGGTTCAAGCTAGGGCTTCAATTCAATACCAGGTTAACTGGTGTTAAAGGAAGCAAGGGGGCCGACTTCCGCGAAAAGTCAATTAAATTAGCCAGATTTGCCCCTGTCCCCTGGCTCTGATTTTTTGTATAATCCCGCCGTGGACCTCGGCACTTTTCTCCAGCAGCTCATCAACGCCCTATCCCTGGGGAGTCTCTATGCCCTCATCGCCATCGGCTATACCATGGTGTACGGCATCCTGCGCCTCATCAACTTCGCCCACGGCGATCTGCTCATGGTGGGGGCTTATGTGGGGGTCATGGGGGTGGGGATGTTCACCTGGCCGTGGCCTCTGGCCTTCGGCCTGGCGGTGGTGTTGACCGGCCTTCTGGGAGTGCTGTTGGAGCGGGGCGCCTACCGCCCGCTGCGCCAGGCCCCCCGCATCTCGCTGCTCATCTCCGCCATCGCCGCGTCTTTCTTGCTGGAAAACCTGGCCCTGGTCATTTTCGGCGGGCGGCCCAATCCCTTTCCGGTCCCCCATTTTTTTCAAGGCGTTATTGCCTGGGGTGAACTCTTCATCCCTCGCCTCAGCCTCCTCATCCCCGGGGTAACCGCACTGTTTCTGGGCTTGCTTTTTTGGGTGGTGTACCGCACCCGGGCCGGGCGGGCCATGCGGGCCATCGCCTTTGATATGGAAACCGTCAGCCTCATGGGCGTCAATATCAACCGCATCATCGCCCTGACTTTTCTATTAGGCTCGCTGTTGGCCGGGGCCGGGGGCCTGCTGTGGGCCATGAAATACCCCCAGGTCAACCCCTTCATGGGCATCCTTCCGGGGCTCAAGGCCTTCATTGCCGCGGTCCTGGGGGGCATCGGCAATCTAACCGGCGCAGTCCTGGGAGGGCTGCTCTTGGGCCTCCTGGAGATCATGATTCCGGCCTTATTTCCCGACTGGGCCGGCTACCGGGACGCCCTGGCCTTCGGCCTACTCATCATTCTTCTCCTGGTGCGGCCTACGGGGTTATTGGGAGAGGCGCTGGGCGAGGAAAAACTTTGATCCACAGATTGCACAGATTTCATAGAAAAATATTAACAAATAATCTGTGGCCATCTGTGTAATCTGTGGATTTAAAAAGGCGCCATGAAACCTGCCCAAAAACTCTGGCTCAACCTGGCCGCCTTGGGAATGCTGGCCCTGGTTATCTGGGTGGCGGGCCGGTGGGCCAATGAGTACCAGGTGCGTTTGCTCAACAACATGGCCATCTTTATAACCCTGGCGGTGGGCTACAACCTCATCAACGGGGTGTGCGGCCAGCTTCACCTGGGGCCCAACGCGTTCATCACCTTGGGGGCTTACACTGCGGCCCTCCTCACCCTGACGGCCGAAGAAAAGAGCCTGGTCTTCATTTTCACTCCCCTTTACTGGCCTTTAAGCGAAATCACTTTGCCCTTTCCCCTGGCGCTGCTGGCCGGCGGGGTAGTGGCCGCGGTTTTCGGGTTCCTCACCGGCTTCCCGGTCTTCCGGGTGCGGGGTGATTACCTGGCCATCATCACTTTGGGGTTCGGGGAGGTGGTCCGGGTCCTGGCCAATAACCTCCAGGGCCTCACCAACGGCCCCTTGGGCCTCAAAGGATTGACGCCGTACACCAATTTGTGGTGGTCTTGGGGGGTAGCCGCGGCCGCGGTGGCCTTGGTGGTCTCCCTGGTGAACTCCAACTACGGCCGGGCCATGCAGGCCATCCGGGAAGATGAGACCGCGGCCCGGGCCATGGGCGTCGACTCCTTCCGTATTCTGATGCTGGCTTATATCCTGAGCGCCTTTCTTTTCGGGGTGGGCGGCGGCTTGCTGGCCCATCTCATCACCACCATCTCGCCATCGCTTTTCACCTTTTTCCTCACCTTCAACCTACTCATCATCATCGTGGTGGGGGGGTTGGGGTCCACCACCGGGGCCGTTATTGCCGCCATCATCTTCACGGTGGCTGGCGAATGGCTCCGGGTGGTGGAAGAGCCTATGACCCTTTGGGGCCTGAACCTTCCCGGCATCCCCGGCCTGCGCATGGTGATTTTTTCCCTACTCCTGCTCCTGGTGATTCTATTCTTCCGCCGGGGGTTGTTGGGACGCCGGGAGTTTTCCTGGGGAGCCTGGGGGCGGGCGGTGAGACATCTTTATAACCGCTGATGGAGACTATGAGATAAATTGTGATTAGGGGTAAAAGCGATGATAGGATTTAACCACAAAGACACCAAGACACCAAGCAATACAGAGAATGCATTTATTTGTGTCCTGGAGTTCCAGGACACAAATAATTATTCCTTGGTGAATCTTTGTGTCTTTGTGTCTTTGTGTTTAAATATCTTTTGTTTCGGCCTGTAATACCATTTTCTCTTTCAAGTGCAACAAACTTAATCTGTAACTTATTGATAATCCGTAATTATCTTTACCGAAAACCGAAGACCGAAAACCGTATAACTGGATCATGGCATTTTTACAAACCCAAAGCCTGGGCATACGCTTCGGGGGCCTGCTGGCCCTGGAAGATTTTAATATCGCAGTGCCGAAAGGGGGCCTCTTCGGCCTCATCGGGCCCAACGGCGCGGGCAAGACCACGGTTTTCAACCTCATCAGCGGTTTTTTAAAGCCCACTGAAGGCCGCGTCTTATTCCAGGGGCAGGAAATCACCGGCTGGCCGCCTCACCGCATCACCTTCCTGGGCATCGCCCGCACCTTTCAGAACATCCGGCTCTTCGGGGAACTAAGCGTCCTGGACAACGTCCTGACGGGCGGCCACTGCCGGGGCCGGGCCGCCTGGTGGGAGGCCGCGGCTCGCCTGCCCCGCTACCGCCGGGAGGAGAAGGAGCGTCTGGCCCAAGCCTGGATGTTGCTAGAGGATGTAGGGCTGGCGGATTTAGCCCAACAACCCGCCGGCAAACTCCCTTACGGCCACCAGCGCCGCCTGGAAATTGCCCGGGCTTTGGCCACCCGGCCCCGGTTCCTGCTCCTGGACGAACCTGCCGCGGGCCTCAATCCCCACGAGACGGTGGAATTGATGGACTTTATTAAAGGGGTTCAGGCCCGCCATCGCCTGACCCTCCTGGTCATCGAGCACAACCTACGGCTGGTCATGGGCCTCTGTGAGCGCCTCACGGTGCTAAACCACGGCCTCACCATCGCCCAGGGCGCGCCCGGGGAGGTCCGGCGGGACCCCGCGGTGATCCAGGCTTATCTGGGCAAGTAAGCTATCAGCGGTCAGCTTGAAAAAATAGGACAAGGGTCTTTATACCGTCACATCTCTTTGAAAACGCAAGCTAATAATTGTGGTGACAGATTGCCGCTAAGCTTTAAGTATGTCTGAGTTTTAGCTGAAAGCTGAAAGCTGGCGGCTGAAAGCTGATTGCCATGTTAGAAATCCTCAACCTCAAAGTCAGCTACGGGGCCATCAAGGCCCTGGACGGGGTCAGCCTTCGGGTGGACCGGGGGGAGATCGCGGCCCTGCTGGGGGCCAACGGCTCCGGCAAGACCACCGCGCTCCGGGCCGTCACCGGCCAGGCCGCAATCCAGGAGGGCCGCATCCTGTTCGCCGGCCGGGAGATCCAGGGCCTGCCGCCCCACGAGATTATCCGCCGGGGCCTTGCGGTGGTTCCCGAAGGCCGCCGCATTTTCGCCAACCTCACGGTGGCCGAAAACCTGCTCATGGGGGCGTACTGGCGCCGGGAAAAAGACGCGGCCCGGGATATGAAGGAGATATTCAAAACCTTCCCCCGCCTGGCGGAACGCCGGGGGCAAAGGGCCGGCACTTTGAGCGGCGGCGAGCAGCAGATGCTGGCGTTGGGCCGGGCCTTGATGTCCCGCCCCCGCTTGCTCCTCCTGGATGAACCTTCTCTGGGACTGGCGCCCCTGCTGGTCCGGGAAGTCTTTCACATCATCAAGAAGCTCCATGAGCGGGAAGTCACCATCCTCCTGGTGGAGCAAAACGCCGCGGCGGCTTTGGAGATCGCCCATTACGGCTACGTCTTGGAAACGGGCCGGATCGTTTTAGAGGGCAAGGGAAATGACTTGCTGGAACATCCGAGGCTGAAGGACGCCTACTTGGGAGAATAAGGGGGTTAAAAAGGGGAAAAAGTAAAGAGGTTAAAAGGTTAAAAGGTTAAGAGGGGGAAGAAAATTATTTTTCCTTTTCCCCTTTTAGCCTTTCGCCCCAAGGTTTTCCTCCTTGCCAACACTCGATGCCTGATTTATATTTCCCCAGATATTAACCTCGCGTGAGCCATAAATCGTGCTTTCCGACTTAGAGAAAAAAGTGATCCTGGCCCTGCAGCGGGACCTGGACGTGATCCCCTGTCCCTTCCTGGAACTGGCGGAACAGGTGGGAGCGCCGGAAGAAGAACTGCTGGCCGCCATCCGCGGCCTGAAGGATAAGGGCTACATCCGCCGGTTCGGGGCCACCCTGCGCCACCAAAAGTCCGGTTACGCGGCTAACGCCCTGGTGGCTTGGGCCGTGGCCGAAGAGGATATACCCCGTATCGGCAAAAAAATGGCCTCCTACCGGGAGGTGTCCCACTGCTACGCCCGGAGGCCGGCCCCGTCCTGGCCCTATAATCTGTACACCATGGTCCACGGGCGCACCCGGGAAGACTGCGTGGCCACCGCAGCCCGCATGGCCGCGGACACCGGCCTCACCCAATATGAGATGCTCTTCAGCGAAACGGAATTGAAGAAAACCACCATGCGGTATTTTCGGGAGGAAGAGTTTTAATCCACAGATTCCACAGATTATTTTAATCTGTGTCAATCTGTGAAATCTGTGGACATAAATTTAGGAGTCATCTATGACCAGCACCGCCAATTCGGAGCGGATCTTTCAGGCCGCGCGGCAGCTGATGCCCGGCGGCGTCAACAGCCCGGTGCGGGCCTGGGGGGCCGTGGGCGGCTCGCCCCGGGTCATCGCCCAAGGGAAAGGCGCCCGGGTTTATGACGTGGATGGCAATTCCTACCTGGATTACATGGCCTCCTGGGGGCCGTTGATCCTGGGCCACGCCTATCCGCAGGTGGTGGCCGCGGTGAGCCGGGCCGCGGCCCTGGGCGCCAGCTTCGGAGCGCCCACCCCGGGGGAGGTGGAGTTGGCCCAGGTGCTGCTGGGCGCCGTGCCGGGCCTGGAAATGGTCCGCCTGGTGAGTTCCGGCACCGAGGCCTGCATGAGCGCCTTGAGATTGGCCCGGGGCGCCACCGGCCGCGATCGGGTCATCAAGTTCGACGGCTGCTACCACGGCCACGCCGACTCCTTCCTGGTGGCCGCGGGAAGCGGGGTCCTCACCCACGCCATCCCCGGCAGCCCCGGCGTGCCCCAACCAATCGCCGACCTGACCCTGTCCCTGCCATACAACGATTTGGACGCGGTGCGCCGGGCCTTTAAGGACCACTCCGGGGAATTCGCCGCGGTCATGGTGGAGCCGGTGGCCGGGAACATGGGGGTGGTGCCGCCTCAGCCGGGGTTTCTGGAGGGACTGCGGCAAATTTGCACCGAGTCCGGGACTCTCCTTATCCTGGATGAAGTAATCACCGGTTTCCGGGTGGGGTGGGGGGGCGCCCAAGCTCTTTACGGCATCAAACCCGACCTCACCTGCCTGGGGAAAATCGTGGGTGGCGGCCTGCCCCTGGCCGCGTACGGCGGCCGCCGGGACCTGATGAGCCAGATGGCCCCCGAAGGCCCTATCTATCAGGCCGGCACCCTTTCCGGCAATCCCGTGGCCGTGGCCGCGGGGCTGGCCACCCTGGCAGCCCTGGAGCAGCCCGGAGTGTATGAAGACCTGGAAGAAAAAGGCGCCTGGCTGGAAAAAGAACTGACCCTGGCCGCGGCGAAGGCCAAGGTCCCGGTGACCCTCAACCGGGTGGGGTCCATGATGACCCTGTTCTTCACCGCCGGCCCGGTCACTAACCTGGAGGAGGCCAAGAAGTCCGACCTTAAGCGCTTTTCCAGGTTTTTCCAGGGCATGCTGGCGGAAGGGATTTATCTGCCGCCCTCCCAATTCGAGGCCTTTTTCATTTCCCTGGCCCACACCCCGAAAGACCTGGAATTCACCGCGGCCGCGGCCCGGCGGGTGTTGGCTCTGTAGTTGCCAGTGGTTAGGGGGCCGGCTTATCCCCCTCGAGACCACCCCCTTATTTATATAATACCGTTTTCGGTTTTCGGTTTTCAGTTTTCAGTTTTCGGTTAAATAAAATTTTATTATCAATGAGTTAGCCATTGAATTAATTGCATCTGAAACTGAACTTGGTATAACAGGTTCACGCCAGATTAAGCTGGTGCTCCCTCGGCTCCTCCTCGGGTTGGCTGGCCGCCACCCGGTCCCGGCCGGCGTGCTTGGCCCGGTAAAGGGCCTTGTCCGCCTTGACAATAACCGCGTCGCCGCTGGCGCCATCATCAGGAAAGATGGCGACCCCGATGGACAGAGTGACAGTTTCCAGGGATTGACCCTGGTACGTCACCCGCACCTTTTTAAAATCCCTCCGTAATTTTTCCGCCCGCTGCAGGCAGGTTTTCAAGTCAGCCCCCGGCAGGATCAACAGGAATTCTTCCCCGCCATAGCGGCAGGCAATGTCTTCAGTGCGGACCTGCGACTGGAGGAAATTGCCCAGCACCCGCAGCAGTTCGTCTCCCGCATGATGACCATAGGAGTCGTTAAATCTCTTAAAATGGTCCAGGTCGATCATCAACATGCCCAACGGGGAGCCCAGGCGCTTTAAACGGTTGATTTCCCGTTCCACCATTTCTTCCATGTAACGGCGGTTGAACAGGCCGGTGAGGGAGTCCCGGATGGCCTGGGTGCGCAGGGTTTCCCGCAGCCGCAAATTGCCCACCGCCAGAGAAATATGCTCGGCCACGGACACGGCCAAGCGCTTCTTATCTTCTTCGGGAAAATCCGCCTCGCCTGGGGTTTCGGCGGGGTGGCAAAAATTCAGGCGCAGGTGCAGGCATCCCAGGGCGTCTCCCTGGGCCACCAGGGGCACACACAAATAGCAGTCGATTTCCGGAGAGACATGGGGACAAGGCAAGCCGTCCTGGTGGTCCTTCACCCGGTGCACCCGGCCCCGCCTGGTGGCCCAACAATCGTCCGGCGGAAAATCAGCCTCCCGGGGAGGGGCCGCGCCCCAAAAAGCCACCATCTCCAGTAAGTTCCGGGAGTTGTTGAGAATATACAAAGCCCCGGAGTCCGCGGAAAATAACCTGGGGCTGAAACTGCAAACCGCGGCGTAAGCTTCCTCGAAAGAGTGGCACGACTGCAGGAGGTCGCTCATTTCATTGACGAGGGTGATCTTCCGGGTCTGCTCCCGAGAATCCTTGACCGCGGTTTGGAGCCGGGCGTTAAGTTCCTGCAATTCCACCTCCGTCCTTTTGCGCTCGCTGATGTCCATCAGCACTCCCTGGAGAAAGATAGGGCGGCCTTCCTGGTCTCTCACCACCCGGGTATCATCCCGGACCCAGACCGGTCGGCCGGAACGGGACAGGAGCCGGTATTCGGCGACAAAGGGCTCGCCGGTCTCATGACTCCGAGACAGCAGGGCCCGGACCTGCTCCTGGTCTTCGGGATGAAGCTGCTTGCTCCACATTTCCGGTTCACTCTGCCACTCCGCGGCCGTAAAGCCCAATAAAGTCTCTATTTGGGGACTGATATATATGGTGGTATTGACTTCATCCAGGGCCGCCATGTAAGCCACTGCGGGGATCTGCTCCACCAGGGTGCGATACTTGAATTCCGACTCCTGCAGGGCTTCCAGGGCCTGCCGTCGCTCCAACTCGCGTTGCTCAAGGGCGGCGGCCATATGGTCCAGGGCCTGGCCCAACTGGCCCAGCTCTCCCTTCTCCTTTCCCAGAGCCGTCCTGGCCTCCAAATCACCGGCTGCCAGCCGCTGGGCGGTGGTTCGAAAGATCTTTATCCGCCGGATGATAAGGATCCGGCCCAGGGGCAAGGCGATGAACAGGGTGAAGCCCACCGCTCCCGCCAGGGCCACCAGGTTGCGGATAAGAGTGCGCTCGGAAGGCCCAAATACCGCGTCAGTGGGAATCCCCAGGTATAAAAATCCTTTTTGAGGCAAGGCTTCCAGGGGCTGGAAAGCGTACAGACGGGGGACGCCGTCCATTCCCCGGGCCTCCGCCACTCCCCTTTCCTGCTCCATAATTATTTTAACCACCTGAGCCCCGGCCATGGTTTTTCCCACCCATTTCTCCGGGTCGAGATACCGGAACAGGATATTGCCCTGTGAGTCAATAATGGTAAGATTGGCCTCGGGAGTCATATTGGTGAAGGGAAACAGTTCTCTGAGCCAGGCCAGGTCCAGGGCGGCAAAGACCACGGCCTCCACTTCCCCGGCTTTGTTCAAGGCCGGATAGGCACAGAGCATGGTGGCCTTGCCGGTTATCCGGCCTATCTGAAGTTCTCCTACGGCAAAATCTTTGGTCTGCAGGACCCGTTGAAACCAGTTTCGGTCAGTACTGAATACCGGGGTTTTCATGGGCTGGGCGCTGCAAAAAATAAAGCCCTCCCAATTCATCGCGCCCAGATTGCCATACAATCCCGGGTGTTTTTCCAAAATGCTGGCGAAAAAGGCCGAACATTTTTCCGCCTCTTTGCTCTGCACCGCGGGATAGTGGGCCAGGGAAGCCAACAGCTGGTGAGTCATTTTTAAAGTGTTTTCGAAGTTCCAGGAAAATTCCTTGACCAGCCGGAGAATCTCTTCCTGGGCGGCGTTGGCGGCCTGGCGGCGTTGCTCCAGCCCGTTGTATAGAATCAGCCCTAACCCCGGGGACGCGGCCAGAAAGACCAGCAGGGCGATGCGGAATAGCAGGCTGTTTAAAAATTTGGCCAAGGCAACCATCCCTTTTCGTTAGCTTCTTATCGGCCTTTAAAAATATTTTCGTGAAGACTTTATTATCGTTAGCGACCGCATTGAAATGAAAAAAGCAGACATGCCATGAGTAGCACAGGCTTCCAGCCTGTGGGGAAGTCGCTGGAGAGAACAGACAGCGCCCCAGGCCAGAAGCTGGTGCCACTATTTTTTTAGTTAATGACTTCGAACTAGAGATATTTTTCTCTATTGCGCCCTCCCGAGCTTCCTTTTCGGACCACTGGCAATAATCGATTTTGTATTCCCGAATACCCTTTTCATACCGCCTGACTCTTTTCCAATAAATAAATAGTGTCTGTCCCCCTTTTTTCCTTTTTCCGCCCTTTTTCCGAGCTGGAGCTTGGGAACTGAGGAGAAAGGGGGAGCGGGTTAGCGGGTTGGCTCTTGGCAGGTGTCTGGGTTTTGCTATCATCCCTTTGCTGGTCATCCGTTAACTGCCAACGGCTAACCCGCCAAACCGCTGAACCGCCAAACCGCCACCCCGACCCCATTGACAATATGTCCCTAACGCATTAGGCTAACCGCATGGCCGAAGAACCCCGGGTCCTATATCTCATTGACATCAGTTCCTATTTTTACCGGGCCTTTCATGCCATCCGGGGCCTGTCCACCTCCAAGGGCTTCCCCACCAACGCGGCGTTTGGCGTGACCAACATGCTCCTCAAAGTGCTGCGGGAGCGCCAGCCCCAATATTTGGCCCTGGTCTTTGATTCCAAGGCCCCCACCGTCCGCCATAAGCGCTACCCCGAGTATAAGGCCCACCGTCCGCCCATGCCCGAGGAGCTGGTGATGCAGCTCCCCTACATTCATAAGATTATAAAAGCCTTAAACCTGCCGGCCCTGGAGCTGGAAGGGTTTGAGGCCGACGACCTCATCTGCACCCTGGCGAAGAAGGCCCTGGACCAGGGTTTCCAGGTGGAGATCATCAGCGGCGACCGGGACCTGCTCCCTTGCGTCACGGCAGGGGTGGACATGTGGGATCCCATGAAGGAGACCCGCTATGACCCGCAAGCCATCCGGGAGAAATACGGGCTGGAGCCGGAGCAGTTGGTGGACGTCAAATCCCTGGCCGGAGACCCCAGCGACAATATCCCCGGGGTGCCGGGCATCGGGGAGAAGACCGCGCTCAAGCTCATCAGCCAATACCATAGCCTGGAAAACCTCCTGGCCCATGTGGACGAGATCAAGGAGAAATCCTTAAAGGCCCGCCTGAAAGAACATGCCGACCAGGCCCGCCTGAGCCGGGAGCTGGTGCTCCTGAACGAGAGCGTCCCCTTGCCGGTGGACCCGGAGGCCCTCCACCCCGGGGCGCCGGACCGGGAGGCTTTGCGCCAACTATTCGTGGAGTTAGAGTTCAGCAAGTTTACCAAGGAACTGGGGTTTGACCTGCCGGCGGCGGAGGCTTGTTTTCTGGCCCGTGGGGTGGAAGACCTGGAGGGGGTGGCCAGGGGGATAAGAGAAACCGGGGAGATGGGGATTTTTTTCATCACCGCGGAACAGCACCCGGTGATGGCCGCGGTGGCGGGGGTGGGCCTGTCCTGGCACCCAGAGGAGGCGGCCTACGTTCCTTTGGAAGATATTACTAGGAACGGAAAAGAAGTTCCTTCACCCCCACCCCAGCCCTCCCCCCTCAAGGGGGAGGGGGTTAAAGGAAGCCTCTTCGGGGAGGGGGGAAAAGGAAGCCTCAGTGGGGCGGGGGTTGAAGGAATTCTCACCTCAGAAGGAGTTAAAGGAAGCCTCAAGGGGGAGGGGATTATACCAAGTTCGGTTTCTGGTGCAACAAATCAAATTACTAACCTATTGATAATTAATAATTTATTAACCGAAAACCGAAAACCGAAAACCGAAAACGGTATTATTAAAGGTAACCTCACCGCGGGAATCTGGGAAAAATTAGGGCCCATGTGGGCGGACCCCGGGGTCCGTAAGATTGGCCCGGACCTGAAGGCCGCGGCAGTGCTAGGCCGCCGCTTCGGCCAGGACCTGGCCGGAATCACCGGCGACATCCTGCTGGCTTCCTACCTCCTCAACCCCGCCCGGTATGAACAGACCCTGGAGAACGTGGCCCTGCACCATCTGGGGATTAACCTCCCCGGCCCCAAGGACCTTACCGGGCGGCCGACGGCCGCCGCGGACCTCCCCCGCGACCTGGCCTGCCAATACGCCGCGGCCCGGGCCCAGGCGAGTTTAAATCTCTGGCCGCGGCTTAAAGCCCAATTGGAAAAAGAGGGCCTCTGGGACCTTTATCGCCAATTGGAGCTGCCGCTGCTGGCCGTCCTGGCCCGCATGGAGGAACGGGGCATCCTGGTGGACCAGGAATTTTTAAGGCGTTTCGGGCAAGACCTGGAAGTCCAGATGGCGCGCCTGGAACAGGAGATCTACGCCCTGGCGGGGGAGACCTTTCTGATTAACTCTCCCCAGCAACTCAGCCGCATCCTCTTTGACAAATTGAAAATCACCCCCCAGAAAAAGACCAAGGGCAAAACCGCTTACTCCACCGACATGGAGGTGCTCCAGAGCCTGGCCCCGGAGGCGCCCATTGCCGCCAAGGTATTGGAGTACCGCGGCATGGGGAAACTCAAGGCGACTTACGTGGACGCGTTGCTGAAACTGGTGAATCCCGCCACCGACCGGGTGCACACCACCTTCCTGCAGTCCGTGGCCGCCACCGGACGCCTCTCCAGCCGGGACCCCAATCTGCAGAACATCCCGGTGCGGGGCGAACTGGGGGGCCAGCTCCGCCAGGCCTTCATACCTCCCCCGGGATGGGTTTTCCTGAGCGCGGATTATTCCCAGATGGAGCTGCGGCTGCTGGCCCACTTCTCCGAAGACCCGGCCCTGCTTCGGGCCTTTCAGGAAAAGGTGGACATCCACCGGCAGACCGCCGCGGTGGTCTTCAATATCCACCCCGAACTGGTGACTTCGGAGATGCGCCGCCAAGCCAAGGTGGTGAACTTCGGCATCATCTACGGCATGAGCCCCTTCGGCCTGGCCAAACAGTTGGGGGTGGGAACCCGCATCGCCCACGAGTTCATCCAGCGGTATTTTGCCCGACACACCCAGGTCAAAGCCTACCTGGACCGAACCCTGGAGGAGGCCCAGAAGCAGGGCTGGGTGACCACCCTATTGGGGCGGCGGCGCCAGATTCCCCAGATTAACAGCGCCAACCGCATCCTCCGCCAGGAGGCGGAGCGCGCCGCCATCAACACGCCGCTCCAGGGCACCGCGGCGGACATCATCAAGAAAGCCATGATCCAGGTGGAGGCGTATTTGCAAGAGGCGAACCTGAAAGGGAGGATGCTGCTTCAGCTTCATGACGAGCTTCTGTTTGAGGCGCCCCGGGAAGAACTCCCGGAAACGGCCCGGCGGGTGCGCCGGGTCATGGAAGGGGTGGTGGAGTTGCGCGTCCCCCTGGTGGTGGATTTGCGCCAGGGCCACAACTGGGGAGAGATGTATCTACTGGATAAATCAATATAATTAGGTAACTATTTGATATATTTGTATTATATATTTTTATCGAAAAAAAGATGCAAAAAGTAAAAAAAAATAGCTGGGAGGCCATAATTTTTCTTGATATTTTGCGGGCACTATTATTAAATTGTGGGCAACTTACTAACCTTCAACCATTTCTTTGAGAAGGGGGGATAGATGATGAGGAAATTGGTAAGGAAGGGCTTTGCTTTGGCGATGCTCATGGCCTTTGTGGTGGCCATGGGAGCGGGCTGCTGCGACGTCTGCAAGAAAAACGTAGACGAAGCCAAGATGTACGCCGATCAAGCGGCGGCCTCGGCTTCTAAGGCGGACAGCGCGGCGCGGAACGCCGAAATGGCGGCTGCTGATGCTAAGGCTTCGGCGGATAAGGCTGAGGCTGCGGCGGATCGGGCTGAGGCTGCGGCTGCAAAAGCTGAGGCCTGCCTGATGAAGAAGATGCGGAAGTAAAGCACCTGGGTACATCACTACTGGAGAGTGTGGTTCTCTCTCCGAAAGGGGGTAATCGATGAGGAAGGCGATGAGAAAAGGCTATGCCCTGGCTCTCCTCGCGGTCTTTGCCCTGGTGCTGGGAGGTGCTGGCTGCTGCCAAAAGTACTATGATCAGTGCAAGATGTACTCGGAGCAGGCCAAAGCTTCTTCAGATCGGGCCGCCGCGTCGGTGGTAAAGGCTGAGGCAGCCGCACAGGACGCTAAAGTCCCCGTACCGCGGGCCTCCGCTGCTGCCAACAAGGCGGAAGCGGCCGCCGCGCGGGCGGAAGACGCGGCTGAGAAAGTCTGCGCCAAGGTAAAGTTCAAGAAGGTTGTCAAAAAGGCGAGGGTGAAGAAGGCCAAACCGGTCAAAAAGATCAAGAAATAGGCCTAATTTATCCAGAATCATCGGGGGATTATGTCCCCCAACCCACCAAGAGTCAGGAGGTGTGGTGTGAGCTGTCGCTCGCCACACCTTCTGTCTTTTTTTTGGTTTTCGGTTTTCGGCGGCTTAAAAAGGCAAGTTGGTTACCCTATTGGGGGGGCCCCTGGGAAACTATCAGGGTTCATCTTATACCGTTTTCGGTTTTCGGTTTTCAGTTTACGGTTAAATGAAATGTATTATCAATAAGTTAGTCATAGATTTTGTTGCATCTGAAACTGAACTTGGTATTACGCACCGATAAATGCTGACCAGGGCGAGGTCCTGGATACATAAAAAAGAGGGTATGGAAAACCCTACCCTCTTATTTCATCAATCATTTAATCCAATTAAAGCTAACAGGCTATCGGCTCAATCTCCGCCCCAACCGGCCAGGCCTCCCGTTTTAGTCACATCCATGGGCATGCCGTTCTGTTCTTCGATCACCTGCAGGACCTTGCGCATGTCCACCTGATCCGTCAGCCCCCGGTTCTCGATCAATCCCAGGACGTGAAGGAGCATGGAGCGGATCTTGAAATAAACGTCTTCGTGCACCGACAAGAAGATGCGCCCCTGGCGGAACCCCACCTTGGCCGGCTCGTAGATATATTCCACCTTAGTGCCCACCGGCACCATGGGGAAAAGCTTCTTGACATGTTCCGGATACATGCGGGTGCAGCCGTGGCTCACCAGGCGCCCCACCCCCCAGGGCATGTGGGTGCCGTGGATGCCGTAGTCGCCCCAGGACAGGGTGAGCTTGTATTCTCCCAAGGGGTTGTCCGGCCCCGGCGGCATCACCGCCATGCCGTACTTGGCTTGAAGGGACTTGGGGATGTGCCAGGCGGGGTTGGTCTTCTTTTCCACCACCCGGAACTCCCCCGACGGCGTCTTAAAGTCCAGGACCCCCATGCCGATGGGAAAGGTGGTGACCTGGGTGGCGTTGTGGGTGAAATAATAGAGGCGCATCTCCCCGGTGTTCACCACCAACTGGCGGTGGCGGCTGCCATCGGGCACGATCCAGATGGTGGGGATGGTCATCTGCGCGCCCGGAGGCGGCAGAAAGGGGTCCCAGCCGCGGTACATGGAACCGATCTCAGTGTAGCCCAAACCGAAGCGGCGGGCCACCTCCAGCAGATCTTCGCCTTTTTGCACCGTATAGTGCTGGGGAGAGCCGACCACCGTCACCGCCTGGGGGTCCAGCCCGGTGCGGGTGGACGGCAGGCGGATGGTGAACGGTCCCGCGGCCGGGGCCGGATAAGCCCAAACTAGGAATAATAAAACAACCAGCAGCGGCAGCCACTTGCGCATAATTCACTCCGCGGCCCGGCGAAGGGCCTTAATACTGGAAGTATAGGGAGGCAAAGCAATGCCCTTTTCGGTAATTATACCGGAGATCAGGTCATGGGGGGTTACATCAAAGGCCAAATTTAGAGCCGGGGCGCCCGGCGGCGCCACCTCCATCCCCCGGATAACGGTGACCTCCTCCCCGGCCCGCTCTTCCACCGGGATGTGGCTGCCGTCGGGGATATTGAAATCAAAAGTGGACAGGGGCGCAGCCACATAAAAGGGAATTCCGTGGTAGCGGGCCAGCACCGCCACGCTGTAGGTGCCGATTTTGTTGGCCACGTCGCCGTTGGCGGCGATGCGGTCGGCGCCCACGATGGCCAGGTCCACCCGGCCCTGGGCCATCAAGGCCGCGGCCGCGCCATCGGGGATCAGGGTGTAAGGAATCCCCATCTTCCCCAGTTCCCAGGTGGTGAGGCGGGCGCCTTGGAGCAGGGGACGGGTTTCGTCCACCCACACGGAAAAGCGCTTGCCCGCCTCCCAGGCGGCCCGGAGGACGCCTAACGCGGTGCCGTAGCCGCCGGTGGCCAGGGCCCCGGTGTTGCAGTGGGTGAGGACCCGGTGGCCGTCATGGATCAAAATCTGTCCCGCCCGGGCCATGCGGCGGCAAATGGTTTCATCTTCCTTCAGCATGACCTGGGCTTCCGTCACCAGCCGGTCTTTGAGGGCCTTAACCGGCTGGCCGGCCATGACCCGGACCGCGTTCTCCACCCGCTCCAAAGCCCAGAACAGGTTCACCGCGGTGGGCCGGGCCTGGGCGATTTCCTGGCAGATGTCATGAAACCGGGATAGAAATTCTTCGGGATTATCCGTCTCCAAAGCCAAGGCGCCCAACGCCGCGCCCATGGCCGCGGCCACCCCGATGGCCGGGGCCCCCCGGATGGCCAGGGTGCGGATGGCCTCAATGACCTCCCGGTAATCGGTAATCTCCAGGTAAATCTCCTCGCCGGGCAACCGCCGCTGGTCCAGGAGCTTGACCTTGTCCGCGTCCCAACAAATGCTGCAATAGGGATCCATGATTTTTCCTTTAGGTAAAGAATCCACAGATTTCACAGATTAACACAGATAAAAAATAATCTGTGTCCATCTGCGCAATCTGTGGATAATTCACATTCTATGCCAGCAATTTCTTAAAGACTTCGTTGGCCAACTGGGGGTTGGCCTGGCCTTTGGTCTTTTTCATGAGTTGGCCCACGAAAAAGCCCAGGACCTTGGTCTTGCCGGCCTTGTAGTCGGCCACCTCTTTGGGGTTGGCGGCCAGGATTTCCTGGGCCAGTTGGATGAGGGCGTCCTCGTCGCTTATCTGGGCCAGGCCCTGTTCCCGGATGATGGTTTCCGGGTTCCGGCCGGTGGCCACCATCTGTTCAAAGACCGATTTGGCGATCTTGCCGCTGATGGCGCCTTGATCCACCAGAGCCAGGAGCCGGGCCAAGGCCTTAGGCGTCACCCGGCAGGAGGCGATCCCCGCTGCCGTTTTTTTCAGTTCCCGGAGGAGCTCCACCATGATCCAGTTGCTCACCTGCTTGGGGTGCGGGAATTCCTGGACCGTTCTCTCAAAATAATCCGCCAAGTCCTTGTCGCTAGTGAGCACTTCCGCGTCGTATTCCGGGAGGCCGTACTGCTCCTGGAAGCGCCGCCATTTGGCCTCCGGCAGTTCCGGCAGGCTCCGGCGCAGCCCTTCCAGCCAGGCCGGGTCAATTTTAATGGGCACCAGGTCCGGGTCGGGAAAGTAGCGGTAGTCGTGTGCCTCTTCCTTGCCCCGCATGGAGATGGTCTGGTTCTGGGACGCGTCCCACAGGCGGGTCTCCTGAATGATTTCCCGGCCCGCCGCGAGTAGCGCCCGTTGTCGCCGGATCTCGTATTCCAGGGCCAGCTTCACGAAGCGGAAGGAGTTCATGTTCTTGAGTTCGGTCTTGGTGCCCAAACCCGCCGTCCCCAAGGGGCGCAACGAGACGTTGGCGTCGCAGCGCAGCGACCCCTCTTCCATGTTGCCGTCGCAGATTTCCAGATAGACGAGGATGTCCCGAATAGCCTTCAGGTATTGGGAGGCCTCCTCGGGGGTGCGGATATCCGGCTCGCTGACGATTTCAATGAGGGGCACCCCGGTGCGGTTTAAATCCACCAAGCTCACCGGGCGGGCCTCATGGTGGATGAGTTTCCCCGCGTCCTCCTCCAGGTGGATGCGGGTGATGCCGATGCGCCGCACCGCGCCGTTGACCCGGATATCCAGGTGCCCGTGCTCCGCCAGGGGCAGTTCGTATTGGGAAATCTGATAGCCTTTGGGGAGGTCAGGGTAAAAATAATTTTTCCGGGCAAAGACCGACTCCGCGGCCACCCTGCAGTTGGTGGCCAGGGCCATTTTCACCGCGTATTCCAGGGCCTTTTCATTGAGCACCGGCAGGGACCCGGGCATTCCCTGGCACACCGGGCAGGTCTGGGTGTTGGGAGGCGCGCCGAAGGCGGTGGAGCAGCCGCAGAAAATTTTGGATTTGGTCAGGAGCTGGGCGTGGACTTCCAGCCCGATGACAGCTTCATATTCCACTGGCTTCTTCCCTTGAAAAGTTTCGAGTTTTGAGTTGGCGTGCTTGGCGCGCCAGTAGAAGCTGAAATTATTGAAGGTTACCCAAATGGAGCATGTCTGTCAAGGCGGGGGCGATGGGTGTGTCAATAGCACATACAGATGTCCGGTTTTCATAGCACATAAAATGTCCGGTTGAGTTTTTTGATGATTTCCTTATCCTAAGGAGGTCTCGCCGGAGGATAGGGCAACGCTGGGGAGCGACCCGAGCGCCGGCGGGATGTCCGGGGAAGAGGGGGAAGCGAAAAGCTTCCCCTTTCCCATTTTTAACCTCTTCTCTGGACCCCAAAGCGATAAACCCCGCGGACAATTAATTTGCTATCAACAGTTTTTTTAGGGAAAAATATTTTTTCCAAAATTTTTGTGAGCCTTAAAAACTCGAGACGTAAAACCCCTGGTTCCATTTATAATGCACCCGGGGCGCCGCCATCGGGGACAGGGCGGCCCCGGTCAATTCTTCCCAGGAGGTAAGCTCATGAAGGTCATTGCCATCTCCGGTTCTCCCCGCCCCCAGGGCAACACCTACCACCTGCTCCAGGAGGCCCTCCGGGTGCTCCAAGAGCAGGGCCTGGAGACGGAATATGTTTCCCTGCACGACAAGCAGGTCCTGCCCTGCCGGGCCTGCCTGCAGTGCGCCAAGGACAAGAACCGCTGCGCCCAGGAAGACGACTTCATGCCCATCTTCGAGGCCATGGCCCGGGCCGACGGCCTCCTGATGGGCTCGCCGGTTTATTTCGGCTCCGCCACCCCCAACCTCATGGCCCTGCTGGACCGGGCCGGGTACGTGGCCCGCCAGGGGGACAATCCTTTCTACCGCAAGGCGGGCAGTCCCATCGTGGTGGCTCGCCGGGCCGGGGTCAATTTCACCTACGCCCAACTGCAGTTCTGGTTCGTCATCATGGGCATGTATGTCCCCGGCTCCACCTATTGGCCCATCGCCTACGGCCTGAAACCGGGGGACGCCACCCAGGATACGGAAGGCATGAAAACTGTGGCCACCCTGGCGGAAAACCTGGCCTATTTGATGAAAAGGCTGGCCTGATCAACTGCGGTCCGACGGCGGGAGTGCCGAACGGGCCATCGGCTCCCCCAGAGCCGAAAAAACTTTTCAAGGAGGATCGCCTTATGCCTGCCAGCCTGGTTCATATGCTCATCGCCCGGGAGGTGCGGAAAAGCCTTATGGAGACGCCGGAAACCCGGAAGTTTGCCGAAGAGGTGCTGGATCGCTACCCAAAGTACATGGAGCTGGGCTCCATGGGCCCCGACCTTCCCTATTACGAAAGCATGGCCAAGGGCGCCCTGGATCTGCTGCTGAAGCGTTCCGACAAGCCCATGGGGGTGGACCAGTGGTCCTATCAGCTTCACTCCAAGGACCCCAACCTCTTTCCCCTGAAAATGCTGGAGGTTACCTGGAAAGAGACCGATATGGAAAAGGAGGACTGGGAAGAAGACGACCGCATGAAGTTCGCGTTTGTCTGCGGCTTTCTCACCCACATGGCCGCGGACCAGATCATCCACCCCATGGTGAACATCATCGCCGGGCCTTACTACAAGCGGGGACAGGCCCGGGAGAAGCACCGGGAATGCGAGATTTACCAGGACCTCCATATCTTTGGCCAGACCGGGGACAATTTCGGGGAACAAAAATTCAACCAGTGGTGCGACCTGAACCCGGGGTGGGGGGATAATACCACGGTGTGGTTCCGGTATTTTCTGCAAAAATCCTTCATCGAGGCCCACGCCGTGGCTCCCACGGAAGATAACCTGGAGGACTGGGTGGACGGCACTCTCACCATCCTCCGGGGGCTGAACAGCATCGGCCCCTACCCCAAGGCCTTGGGGGACCTGGGGCCGGAGACCCCCCGGTACCAGGAATACATTCTCCTTAAACCGCCCTCGGACACCTCCCCGGAGAGGCGGGAGGATTATGAGCACCTGAAGGACTTGACCTATGACGATTTTTATAAAGATGCGGTGGAGCTGGCGGGGGTATATGTCCGGGCCGCGGGGAAAATTTACGACTCCGATGAATTGGACGACGACCTCCGGAAAAAGTTTCAAAAAGTGGTGCGCAACGCCGACCTGAGCGCTCCCCTGGAGAAGAACATCCTGAGAAAGGCCAAGGCAGCCCTGAAAGACTGGTGAGAATTGGGAATAAGGGCGGGGCGGAAACCATCACCTGTCAAGCCCCGCGCCTACGGACGGGAAGCGGGAGACGCCGCCCAGGAACGCCCAAGACATGAAAACCGCGGCCCCCCGCGCCTCATTTAAGTCTGAGGGCTAGTTGCCGCAGCAACTGTTTCCAACCACACCGCTGTCGATGCGGGTGTAACCCTGGGCTTTGGCGCCGCCGCAGGCTTCGTATATGATGGCAGCACCCTTCACGTCCACCACGACGTAATTATTCTTTTTGGTCACCGTCCAACGGGTAACGGCCGGGTCCACGGAGGTGTATTTGCTGAAGGGCGCCCCCGCGTCGCCGGCAATAACCTGGACCACCGCATTCTTCATGTCCTTGTCAACACTGCCATCCAATATCATCTTGTCATAGAGATGCTCATGGCCGCAAAAAAACATGGCCACCTTATAGAGGTCCATATTTTTCCAGAGAGCCTCCAAGGACTTCTTATCCCGTTTCAAGGTGGAACTGACGGGAAAAACCGGCATATGGCTGAAAACGAATTTATGGACGGCATCGGTATTTTTGAGCAAACCGTCCAGCCAGTTGAGCTGGGTGTCGGTGATGCCCCCTTCCAGGATTTTGTCCACGGTTTTCTTTTTATCTTTAACTTGCCACATATAGTAGGAGTCCAGGACCACGAATAAGGACTTCTCCTGGCCCTCGCCATACTCAAAGTAATAAGCCAGTTTGGCGTAATTGGGGTGGCCCGGAGGGTAGGTGTCAGGCATATCCTTGAATACCTGTTGATAAAGGACCTGGTTGGAGTGCCGGTAGTCCGGCGGTTTGGCTTCGTCATAAATCTCGTGGTTGCCCTTTACCACGTAGAGTTGAATTTCATCGGGCCGGGTGGGGTTGGTGGTCAGGGGAGACATCACTTCCACCCATCTCCGCAAGAAGGTGTCGTCCCCCTCGGCATTACCGATGCGGGAAGCCATGTCCCCCCCGAAAACCACGAAGTCCGGCTGGGGGTTTAGCGCCACGATCTTGTCCCGGATAGCCTTCAACTCCGTTTCGTTGATCATGCCATTGGGACCCTCTTTGTAATCGCCCCGGCTGTCCGCCAGAAAAACGAAGCGGAAGTCGGCCAGCCCGGAGCCGGCCAGGAGGGTGGCCCAGAACAGGGCGGCGACGATTAACGAAGCTAGAATCTTGATGGGTTTCCTTTGGTTCATGCCAAATTGTCCTCTCGAATTCATCATTTCCGAACCTGAAGGCGTTCGGTGATGGATGGAAAATATTCCTTCTGGGTGTGGGGCAAAAACAGGGCCGCGATGTACTGGTCCATGAAGCCCGGGGTTTCGGACAGCTCGAAGTTGGTCATCATGTCCGCCACCCGGCGCTCCTCTTCCAGCATTTCCCGGGAAAAGGCCAGCAGGGTGGCCCCTTGGAGCGAGCCGTTGCCTACGAACTGGAACTTATCCCGGGGCAGGTCCGGCAGCAGGCCGATGGCGATGGCGTTGTCCACGTTGATGAAGCTGCCGAAGGCCCCGGCCAGGATGACCTGTTCCAGGTCCTGGAGCCTGAGGCCCACGCCCTCTAGCAGAGTCATGTACCCGGCGAACATGGCCCCCTTGGCCCGCATGATGTTATCAATGTCCACTTCGCTTAAGGTGATGTCCTGGCCGATCTCGGTATCCTCAGCGTGGGCCAGGACGTATTCCTTGCCGCTTTCGCTCATCCGGATCCGGGGCGCACAGGTAATGAGGTCGTCCCGGAATTTGCCGTTGGGGAGAATTATCCCCGCTTCCATCAGGTTGGCCAGGAGGTTGATGAGCCCGGAGCCGCAGATGCCCTTGGGCTTCACCATGTCGATGGTCAGGATCATGGGCTCGCAGGTGTCGGGGTTGATGCTCACTTCCTCGATGGCCCCGCTGGTGGCCCGCATGCCGAAGCGGATGCCGCCGCCTTCGAAGGCCGGGCCGGCGGAGCAGGCGGCGCAGGCCAGCCACTGCTGGTTGCCGATGACGATCTCGCCGTTGGTGCCGATGTCGATGAACAGGGTGAGCCGGGACTCTTTATAGAGGCCCGAAGCCAGGACCCCGGCCACGATGTCGCCGCCCACGTAACTGCTGACGGAACTGACGCAGTAAATGAATACATGCTCCGGCACTTCCAGGCCCAGGTCCCTGGCCCGCACCGGCGGGGTGTGGCAGACCGTGGGGGTGTAAGGGGTGAGACGGATGTATTTGGGATCGATGCCGTAAAAGAGGTGGGTCATGGTGGTGTTGGCGGCCAAAGTGATGTGGGAGACTTCGTCCACCGGCAACTTGTGCCGTTTGAGCAGCCGGTGCATCACCTGGTTGATGGTGGCCGCCACCGAGCGCTGGAGTTTTTCCAGCCCCCCGGGTTTCTGGGTGTAGAGGATGCGGGTGATGACGTCGTCCCCGTAGCTGAGCTGGGCATTGTAGTCCGCGGCCTGGCCCAGGATTTCCCCTGACGCCAGGTCCAGGAGCTGGACCCACACCGTGGTGGTGCCGATGTCCACCGCCAGGGCGAAGTGGCGGCCGGCGGTGTTCCCGGGTTCGAGGTTGACGATGCGGGGCTTGCGGGAGAGGCGCTGGGCGAAGTCCAGGGTGGCGGTGACCTGGAAGTTGTCTTCCCGCATCACCCGGCCCAGTTTCCGCAGCAGGAAGAAGTCAGTGGCCAGGTTGTCCAGGGCGTAGCGCCGGCCCAGGCCGTTTTCCAGGCGGGTCAGGTCGCAGATGTTGTCCGCCAGGGAGGCGGGGGTAAGCTCGACAAATTTTTTCTGAAAGGCCGGGTTGTAAAGACCCTGGTCCTTCAGCGCCGCGATATTGATGGGGCTGGGGCGCAGGGCCATGCCGGCCTTGCGGCGCACCAGGGTTTTGCGGTCCAGGAGGGATTCGGGGGGGATGCGGATGACGACGTCGGAGACCACCTGGGACTGACAGGCCTGGCGGTAACCCAGGTTCCACTCCTCGTCGGTGAGCAGCGCCCCCTGGGAGCTTACCAGGTCTCCCTGTTCCAGTAGGACCCGGCATTTGCCGCACACCCCTTCACCGCCGCAGGAGGCGTTGATGTGCACCCCGGCTTCCAGGGCGGCCCGGAGCAGGTTCTCCCCTTCGGGCACTTCCACGGTGATGTCGTATGGTTTAAAAGTGACGCGTCGTACCACTATTAGGCCCTGATAAAGGAATTATGATGGCCGTAAAGGCTAAATTCTTAAGATTCTACCACAAAAAGGGGGAAGGGGAAAAGGCTAAATGGGGAAGAGGTAATACCGTTTTCGGTTTTCCGTTTTCGGTTAAAAGAAATTGTATTATCAATAAGTTAGCCATAGAATTTGTTGCATCTGAAACTGAACTTGGTATAAAAAGGTTAAAAGGGCGAAAAGGCGAATAGGGGAAAATAGGAGGAATCGATCAATTTCGCGTCCCCGAACCCAAATTGGGGTGGGAATTTTTATCTCACCCCCCTTTTAACCTCTACCGATTGTTTCTTTAACTCCGGACGGGACCTTTGAGAACCGGGCGCCTCTTACTGAAAAGAATAAAGACAAAATCTTTAATGGCACAGGCTTCCAGCCTGTGGTTGCCTTGCTGAATCAACAACTCTGTCCACAGGCCAGAGGCCTGTGCCACTAAATTTTTTCAGGTTGGTAATTTCGTTCGAAATATGATCTTTTTTGCACCCTCTCCGACTTACCTTTTCGGAGCTAAGGGAATAATCTATAATCTCTTAACTACTTATCCTTCTCCTTTTCGCCCTTCCGCTATAACTTCTTCCCCCTTTTAACCTTTTCACCCTTTCCCGCCGGTGTTATTTTATAAATAAATAAGAGGACCCTCAATGGCCAATCGGTTGGTAACTCTGCTGGAGGACCTATACGAAAAATTGTGGCAGGCTTTCGGGCCTCAAGGGTGGTGGCCGGGGGACACGCCTTTCGAGGTGGCGGTGGGGGCCATCCTCACCCAAAATACCAACTGGACCAACGTGGCCCGGGTCCTGGACGGTTTGAAGGAAGAGGGGCTCATGGACTCCGGGCGTCTCCGGGAGATGCCGGTGGCGGAGCTGGCCCGGCTTCTTAAGCCCGCGGGTTACTACAACATCAAGGCCCAGCGCCTGCGCCATTTTTTGGATTTTTTGGCGGATACGGCCGGGGGTTCCATGGAGGCCCTGGCCCGGCAGGAACTGGAGCACTTGCGCCCGGCGCTGCTCCGGGTCAAGGGTATCGGCCCGGAGACCGCGGACAGCATCCTGCTTTACGCTCTTAATAAACCCACTTTCGTGGTGGATGCCTATACTCACCGCATCTTGAGCCGCCATTACCTGGCCCCGGAAAACTGCACCTACGAAGAACTGCGCCGGCTGTTCATGGACTCCCTTCCTCCGGAAGTGCCCCTCTACCAAGAGTATCACGCCCTGCTGGTGCGCCTGGGCAAGGAGTTCTGCCGGCCCCGGCCTCTTTGCCTCACCTGCCCTGTAAAAGATTGGCCCGAGGGCTGGGAATACCCGTCCTGAGGCCAGGCTGCTCTCCAAGCTTCGGAGAAAAGTCGGAGCCATTGGGTCAAGCGTCTCTCCTGTTAAGACCCCGCAACTGTTGAACATTAAGAAAATTAGAGACGATTTTAGCTCCGCCTGGTTTGTTTATGGAATGGTTATTGCTATGAATGGGTAAACATGGCATACATTGACAAAGACGATTTTTTCCCCATCTGGTGGCCTGAACCCCTCCCCGACGACTTTTTTTCCGGCGTCTCCGTTGAGGTCCTGGGCCAATTGCGGGAGGCGGTAGCCGAAACCCTGGAGGAAGAATCCTTCGGCTTCATCTTCCAGGGCTGGTTCGGACCCTTCCTGTTAGGCCCTTCCACCCGCTTGCTGAGAGGCCGCTGCTAAACTGTTGTTTTCGGTTTTCGGTAAAAAGATTTCCACCTTCTAGTTTGTCTGCTCATGTGATCCGTCGCTCCCATTTCCAGCCAGATTTTTCCCCCTCCCGCCCGGAATAATGATAATATGAAGGGCCGGTATCAAGCCGGTTATACTTCAAACCACTTTTGTTCAAAGATATGGACATTATCGCCCTGGAGCAGCACAGCGCCGCACAACTGGTGGATAAACTTCGCCGGGTGCCCCTGCTGGAGCAGCCGGATGTTTTCGTTTATGAACATGCCCTGATCACCCTGGAGCGGATTCATACCGACTATCTTAATCCGGCCCAAAACTATATCTGGCTCCAGGAGCTACGCAAGACCCAGGAACTGCACTGGAGTCTGGCAGCCTTGGGAGTGGACCTCTTCCGCCTGGACGGCTACGTCACTTATACGGTGCGCCAGGCCGACGGCTCCGAGGCGACCTATGACCTCTATCCCCCCATCGTGGAGGAGTCCGTGGAAGCCGACGGCACTCTAACCGCGGTGATCAATGACGGCATGCATCGGGTCTATCTGGCCCGCCTGGAGTGGATCATTCCCCAGGTGGTCTATATCCGCGGGGTCCCCAAGGCTTTCCCCTATTACGCCTTTCCCCGCCCGGAGGGCTGGGAGGGGCTGGACCTCCTGGCGGAAAACCCCAATCCTCAGACTTACTTGAAAAAATGCCACCGGCAGCGGGAGAATAAAAAACTCTTTCGTGACTTCCAGGCGGTCTTCCACAACGTGGGCCGTCCCCGCAGCCGGCTTTTGAAGAGTTAGCCGTGAGCAGTAAGCAGTGAGCAGTGGAGTTTATCCTCCGCCAATAACTAACTGCTAACTGCTCACTGCTCACTGCTAACTGTGAACGGAGTGAACTTATGAGCCTCTTCCTCCTTGGAATCCTCGTCGCCCTGGCCCTCATCGTTTTTGGCGGGCAGATCGGGCAGTTGCAGCTTCGCCCGCAAATCCGTTATGCCCTGGCCGCCCTGGTGTTGGCCGGCACCCTGATTTTTTCCATGGTCCGGGTGGTTCCCCCGGGCCACGTGGGTGTCCTGGTGCTGTTGGGGAAGGTTTACGGCAGCATCGGCGAAGGCGTGCACCTTATCAATCCCGTGGCCAACATGGAACTCTTGAGCGTGCGCACCCGGGAAATCTTCGAACACGCCGAAACCCCCTCCCGGGAAGGGCTGATTATGGTAATCGAAGTCACCTGCCTCTACCGTCTGGACGCCCAGGCCGCGGCCCAGGTGTACCGCCAAATCGGGCCCAATTACGAGGCGGTGGTGGTAAAGCCTCAATTCCGTTCAGCCATCCGGGCGGTCACCGCCAGGCATGAAGCCAAGGACCTTTACACCTCCAGCCGGGAAATGATTTCCCAGGAGATGTCCAAAGACCTGGCCGAAGAGCTGCGCCAACGCGGCATGGTGCTGGAAAATATCCTGTTGCGCAATATCCAACTGCCCAAGGCTGTGGTGGAGGCTATCAACGCCAAACTGGCCGCGGACCAGGAAGCCCAGCGCATGCGCTTCGTCCTGGAAAAGGAAAAGCAGGAGGCGGACCGCAAGCGCATCGAAGCCCAGGGCATCCAGGACTTCCAGAAGATCGTGTCCCAGGGCCTCAGCGAGCAGCTCCTGCGCTGGAAGGGCATTGAGGCCACCCGGTCTTTGGCCGAATCCAACAACAGCAAGATGGTCATCATCGGCGGCCGGGACGGCCTGCCCTTGATTCTCAATACCGGGCCGGAGGCTCCGGGCCGGAAAAGTGATTGACAATTTTCAGATAAGGGAAATATTTTGAATTTATGAAAGGTGAAATCCGCGGGTCCTTTTGGCTGTGGGTCTCCTTCGTGACCTGGGTGGTGTTGGCGGGGACCGCGCCGGCGGGGGCGGAAGTCCGGGAGGCCAACGCCGGCCGGGGCGGGGAAACCCTGGACCTCAACTCCCTGGCGGCCCCGGGACGGATCACCATGGTGGAGTTTTACAGTCCCTACTGCCCGCCGTGCCTCAGCCTGGCGCCGCTGCTGGAGCAACTGGCCGCCAGACGCTCCGACCTTTCTATCCGGAAGGTCAACATTAACCGTCCCGAGATCAAGGGCATCGACTGGAAGTCCCCCTTGGTGCGCCAATACAGCATCCGTTCGGTGCCGTATTTCGTGATCTTTGACCCCAAGGGAAAAGTCGCGGCCCATGGCAAAGCCGCAACCCGGCAACTGGAGGACTGGCTTACGGAAGCCAGACTTTTAAACATGGGGGAAAAGGGGAAAAAGTAACCAATAATCAGTAAGTAATCAGTAATCAGTAATCAGTAATCAGTGATCAGTGATCAGTCGATTTCCAATTGGTTACTGGTCACTGATTACTGGTCACTGATTAAAGGAGTAATGGGCATGGGCAAAATTAGTTGGCACCTTTTACTCTTGGTCGCGGCGATAATGGGTTTGGTTTTAAGTTGCGGTCTGCCTTCCGGCGCCGCGGCGCCTCCCCTTACCGCGGCCGCGGCCCAGCAGACCATAGACAATTGGAATCCCCAGTATTGTAAGGTCGCGGAATTTTATGGCTTTTACAAGTCCGAGGCCGGCCCGGAGCAGGTGGCCTACGTCTTGATGGCCAACCCCAGCGACCGGGCCCAGAAACCCGCGGTCTATGCCGCCCGTTTTCAACTCCTTACCTCAAAGGACGGCCAGCAACGCTGGTTTTTGACCAGCCTGGTGACCCACGGCTCGGGCCTGACCCGCCGCCAGGGCTGGGATAATCTCATCATTCCGGTTAAGGAGGGAGGGGCCTCCTCTTCCCGGTAATCCTCTCTTGGACGCCGGACCCCATCCACCGCATCCGGAGTCGTCCGCCGCGGCTTCCCTGGCGGCTTTGCAGGAATCTTACTTTTCCCTTCTGGCCCGGGGATTTTCCACCCTGTGCCTCCATGACGAATTCACTTTCTTCCCCCGGGTCCAAAAAGCCTGGGATTACTGGTTTCAGCCGCCCTGCCTGGAAGGGTCTTTTGTGGCCGGGGTCGCGGCCCGGCTGGGGGATTTGCTCTCCCCCCTGGAAGGCCTTCCTCCCCTGCCAGAGGGTTCTCAGGAAGAAGCTGACGCGGTCCTGCTGCGCCAGTCACTGCGAAGCGTCATCCGGGAACTAGGCCCCGGCGGTCCCTGGGAGACGGACCTCTTTTTCTACCTGAAGACCGCGTCCCTGGCCTTAGCCCCCTTGCTCGCCCGCCCCGACCGCCTGGATTGGCAAAACCGGGAAAAGCTGGGGGAGCTGTTAGCCGGAGTGGCCAGGCTGTTTAAATGGGGGGCCGGGCAGGTGGGCCATCTCAGCCAGCCTGCCCGCGTCCTCGGGAAAGGCGTGTTTGGCGACGCCCGCCGTTTTTTCCACCAGGCGCTGCCGGGGTTTCTGGAGGAGCACTTTCCTAAACGCGCCTGGCGGGTCCCCTTGCAGGAGATCCACCGCAGCCTGGAGCATTTCTGCGAAAAGTCGCTCCTTCTTCCCGTGACGCCTTTTGCCCGGGGTGAGGCGGGATTGACCGGGATTCTCGCAGCCAGTTGGGGCTGGCCCCATGACCTGGATACCGCCGCGGCCCTGCTGGAAGAAGAAATTCGGGAAAGCCGGGCGGCCTTGGATCATTATGCTTCCCAGGTCGCCCCCGGTTCCGCCTGGCCGGAGGCCCTGGCGCGGCTTAAGCCCGCCGGCCCGGTGGACATCCTAAGACTGTACCGGGAGGAAGTGGTCCGCGTATGGCGGTTCTGGCAAGGCTCCGGGATGTTGCCCCCCCTTAAAGGCCGGGTCATGGTAGCCGAGACTCCCGTTTACCTCCGGAGCCTCAGGTCTTCGGCCTCCTATGCCGCGCCCGGGGGGCCGCCGGAAGAAGCGCCGGGTTATTTTTACGTTACCCCCGAAATCGAGGACGCGAGCCACCACTTCCGCCACCATCGTTTTTTGAGCGCCCATGAAACGGTGCCCGGGCACCATCTTCTGGACACCCTGCGCCTGTCCCTGGCCGCGCCGATCCCTCGTCAATACGAGTCTCCCCTGTTTTATGAAGGCTGGGCCTGCTATGGGGAAACCTTGTGCTTAAGTGAGGGGTATCTAAACTCCCCCGGAGATTACCTGGTGGGCTGGCAGCGCCGCCTTTGGCGCGCTTTAAGGGGCTGGGCGGACCTGGAGCTGCAGCGGGGCCGCTGGAGCCTGGAGGAAACCCGGGCTGCCCTAAGCCTGGCTGCCTATCCCGAACCCACCGTCCGCCTCCAGGCTCTGCACCTGGCCCTCAACCCCGGCTATCAGCTTTGCTACACCCTGGGCCTCAAAGAAATGCTGCGCCTCCGGGAAGGCTTCGCCCCGGCCCTGGGCCTGGCGCGCTTTCATGACCTGGTGCTCTTGGGCGGCCAACTGCCTTTTTCATTAATAGAAAAACGATTGCAGGCCGCCACGGGATAAGTTAGATAGTGAGCAGTGAGCAGTTGGCTGTTAGCAGTTAGTAGCTAAAACTCAAAACTCGAAACTCAAAACCCCATGACCGACCAAGACCTCGAAAAACAAATCCCCGGTTTTCACTGCGAATGGAACCTGGGCAGCCCCGGCGGCTGGTACTACCAGGAAATGGCCCAGGAGCTGGGAGCGCTGGCCTGGAGCCGCTTAAAGCCGCATCTTAAGCTTCCCTATGACCTGGATTATCAAGCTCCCCTCTTTCACCCGGCAGGCCAATTTGCGGGGATGCTCCTGCGGGCCCACCTGCAGCGCCACGGCCCCAGCCCGCCCTTTATGGTGCTCCTGGCGGAGATCGAGACCCTGGATTCAGTCGTCGAAAACCGCCGCATGGTGGATTTTCTCAATTCCCTGCAAGGGGTGGAGGCAGCTCTGGCCGCGCCGGAGCACCTGGAGCTGAGCCGGGGCCGGGTGACGCTCCAGGGCCGGCCCGTAAGCCTGTTTTATGTGGACTTCAACAACGACACTCTGCTCAAGATGGGCCGGAACATTGACATTTCTCCGGTTATTGAAGCCATTCGCCAGGGCCTGGTGGTCAACCCCCGGGGCATGGAGCCGGTGGGGGTCAAGGGAGTATTTGAAGCTATAACCGGGCGATTTCAACATCTCTTAAGCGAGAGTACGGCGCGCCGCACCCCCTGGACCCGGGTTTTTTATCCCCGGTGCACCACGGGGCCTAAAGGAGAGGAGATCGCCGATCTCATTGAGTGGACCCGGCGGAACTTTTCCTGCCTCATCCTCAAGCCCTCCCAGGGGTATTCCGGAATAGGGATTTTTCCGGGCCCCCAAATCCCGGACCCCGACGCCGCCATCCAGGAAGCCCTGGCTAAAGGCGGATATATCGTGCAGTCCATGGTGCCTGTGGAAACCTGGCAGGAATGCTATCCCCTGCCGGAACCCGGCGGCGGCGGAGTATGCATTGAGGTGCGCCAGACCGATTTCCGCTGCTTCATCACCGACGCCGGGGTAATCGGTTTTTTAGGGCGTTTCGGGGGCATTCCCACCAACGTCGGCTCCGGCGGCGGCACCCAATCCCTGGCGTTGATCAAAGACGACGTGGGCCTCCAGGGGGCCGACGACTTTTTCAACCGGGCCTTGGAAGACCTGCCTTACCACATCTATGAAGAGGTTCGTGAAGAAGTGGAGCAGCGCTCTTTGGACCTGGGTTTCACCTATCTGCTGGGTCCCATCCCCACCAGTCTCAAACCCCGGATGCTTAAAGAGGCTCACCTCCGGGGTCTGGCCCACTATGCCCGGAACCTGTGGCAGGATGCCCTGGCCCTGGAGAAGCTGTGGCGGGAAGGAAAGCTGGATGACGTGGCCCCCATCACCCCGGAGGAGGGGGAACTGGCCCTGGCCGCGCCCTGGGAAGGCCGCCCGGCCTTGATGGTGTCCGATGGGTTGTATAACTTTCGGGGAGCAGGGTTTTAAAGTCAGGTTTCAGGTTTCAGGTTTTAGGTTTTAGGTTTTACTGACCACTGACCACTGGCCACTGATCACTGACCACTGGCAACAAGACATGTCCGACCCCACCCCCCCTAAGGTTCCCCCCGACTGGTGGCAGAGCCTCTTTGACGAGGTGTACCTCCAGACCGACGCCCGCACCGTTCAGGACGGGGACCTGACCCGGCGGGAAGTGGACGGCCTCATCCAGGCCCTGAAACTCGAGCCTCACGAGACCATCCTGGATTTGTGCGGCGGCCACGGCCGCCACGCCCTGGAGTTGGCCCGCCGGGGATACCGCCGGGTGACGGTCCTGGACTTTTCTTTTCCTCTCCTTACCTTGGGAAAGGCCCAGGCCCGGGAAAGCCGCCTGCCCGTGGCCTTCATCCGGGGCGACGCGGCTTGCGCCCCTTTGGCCGGGGACAGCTTCCAGGTGGTCATGATCCTGGCCAACTCCTTCGGATACGGGGCTGCGCCGGAGGACGATGTGGCAATTCTGCGGGAATGTCATCGTGTCCTCCACCCCGGGGGCCGTCTCTTTCTGGAGGTGGCCGACCCTGATTATATCCGGCGTCAACTTTCAGCCCAGTCCTGGCATGAGGCGGGCGACCTGGTGGTCTGCCGCCAACGCTGGCTTATGGAAGAGTATTTGTTCTGCCGGGAGCTGGTCCTGTCCCGGAGCGGGGGACTGGTGCGGGATCGGGGGTACAAGGTGAGGCTTTACGCTGCGGCCAGGCTGGGGGACAGCCTGAAAAAAGCCGGCTTCACCCAGATTGAGGTGGCCGGCCAGCCGGACCTTTACGCCCGGGAGGGCGACTACGGCGCCCTCAACCGCCGCCTGGGGGCCACGGCCTGGAAGTGAAGAAAAGGATTAACCACCAAGACACCGAGACACAAAGGTTCACCAAGGGAATCTCTGTGTCTTGGTGTCTCGTGGTTAAATTTTTTCTGCCCCATGACGGAACGTTAAACTTTTGGAGTGTACTGGGCGATATCCGCGATCCCCAGCTCCTTTTCCAGGCCGGCCACTAGTTCCAGGATTTTCTCATATCCGCCTTTACCGAAACGGGCTTCTTCCTGAGCCTGCCATTTCTTGCCCAGTGCGATAAATTCCTGGGGCGACGTCACGAGGCGCAAGACGGGAAACAGCCCCGCATCTTCCCGAGCCGTATGGGGGCGGTACATCCGGGCAAAGAGGTGGAGATACGCTCCCACCTGGACCCTCCCGGCCAGCCTTCCCAGTCCCTCGGGGGTGCCCTGGCCTTTGACCAGGCCCAGCACCTGCCGGCCGGCTTGGTGCTGCTCCCTAAGGACCTTCACCAGGCTTGCAAATGCCTCGACTTTTTCCAGATGAGGGAAGAGGAGCTCCTCTTCCAGCTTTTCGTGATGATCCTGGACAAAGCTCCGGCCCAACTCCAGGGAGGCGGTGAGGACCCCGGGCGGCACGTCCCGGTCGTACTTCAACCGCCCTGCCATTTCTTCAAACGCCAGGAGCAGGCGCTGAAGCACCCCGTGATCCCGCATTACCTTCTCCGGCGGCAGCACCGGGACTTTATCTTCCTTTGGGCCGCAGCCCAGAATGCCGGCGGATCCCGCCAGGGCCGCGGCCCCCAGCAGGGCGCTTCCGCGGACCAGAAAATCTCGGCGGGAGTTTCTGACATGGGTAAGGTTTTCCATTATTCGGTTTCCCTCCCCCCTCTAAAACCAGTTTCCGGTTTTCGGCTAAAACCTAAACCTTGAACTTTGAACCTTGAACTTAAATTTTAGCCCCAGACCCCTACTCCCTATCTATTCCCTACTCCTATTCCCTAAATAAAAAAGCCCTCAAAAGGGGCTTTGAGGGCTCTTTACCAGAATTGAACCGTGTTACCGTCCCGCAGGGATTCCTTCAGGCAGCAAAAATTGCCGGTTTACTGGATTTCCGGGGAAACCGGCAAAGGTGTGAGGACCGGGGCCAACTTCTCATACTTCATGCCGAAAGCCCGGGCCTCAAATGCCTTGGGATTAAAAGCCTTGGTCAGCTCCACCTCTTCCGGGGTCAGGATACGAACGATGCCGAACTGATCCACGATGGCAAACCGTTCACCCTTGGCCAGGCAAGAGGCCACCGTTTCCTCCCCCTTGAGTTCCTTTTTGGAGACGCACAGCAGCTTGGCGCCCCCCTTGGCTTGCCCCAGGGCGATGGAAGAGACGAAAAAGACTGCGGCCAGCGCCACGATCAACCCTACCACCAGTTTAGAACGCATACTCCTTCCTCCTCTTAATGGTAGATACCCGGCTTCCCCCCCGTCGAGTGAACGAGTAAAAGCCGCCCAAACTCCTTTCTGCCGCTATAATATAGTTCGGCGCCAAGGAAAGTCAACTTAATTATTTTAGGCCCCTAAAAAATTCCTTTATTTAAAGAAATAAGGAGCCTGTAATTGGGGACGGTTTACCTGAGGAACGCCCGTAGTAAATCAGCTTATGATTGTTTAAGTGGTTTTGGGTACACATATCTTTTGGTCCATTGAAAAGGCGCGGCCTTGGGGTTATATGACTCGGTAAGATTATCAATGGCTTCACGGACTTGGTGCGGATGGGTGAAGTTTCCTCCCTGCAAAGCGCCTCGTTCCAAGATGCTGAACCAGATCTCGCATTGGTTCAGCCAGGAGGCATAGGTGGGGGTATAGTGAAAATGGACCTTGGGGCAGGGTGGACATAACCCGATGAAAAATGTCCATCTTGTCCACCTTGGGAGGGGGCGAAAAAAAGCTGGTTTTTGTCCATCTTGTTCATCTTGGGAGAGCTACATAAAACTTAATCGGTTCAACCGACAAAAAATTAGTTTTTTCACCCTCGGCCCCACCTGATCATCGGCACCTTTTGCGTCTTCGTGCCGGAAGAGCTGGTGCTGGCCGCGGATGCCGTCTGTGTGGGCCTTTGCGCCGATCTGGAGGCTATTAAAATATCTATCAGGCTGTTAAAAAACCTTTTTTTTCGTCATCCTGAGCGAAGCGAAGGATCTCAACTACATGAAAAGACGAGATTCTTCGCTTCGCTCCGAATGACAATGTTGATATTTTGCTAGTTTTTCAACAGCCTGATAGACCCTTCGCTTCGCTCAGGGTGACAATTCGGGATTATTGCAGTAATTGCAATAGTTTCAAGTTGGCCCATTGGGACAGGCGAGGCTTGGCGGGCACGGAGGCCCGCCCCACCAATGTAAGGGTTTCATGACGGAAAGCTGCCGGCGCAGGCTGCAGTGGAGCGGAAAACTGAAAACTTTCTATTTTCCCCGAAAAGCCGCGATGGTTCGCTTCAGGCCCTCGGTCAGGCTCATCCAGGGCTGCCAGCCCAAGAGTTCCCGGGCGCGGCTGCACTCCAAGGCGCTGCGGCGCTGTTCCCCCGGCTTGGCCGGGCCGTGCGCCGGCCCCAGAAGCGAACCGGTGAATTCCTGGAGCTTGAGATAGATGGTGAGGATGTCTGTTTCCACGCCGGTGCCGATGTTGAAGATTCCGGCCCGGGGGTAGTTCAGGGCCGCCATATTGGCCGCCACTACGTCCCCCACAAAAACGAAATCCCGGGTCTGGAGGCCGTTGCCGTTGATGATGGGCTGCCGGCCGGCCAAAAACCTTTCAGTGAAAATGGCCACCACTCCCGCTTCCCCCAGGGCGTTTTGACGGGGACCGTAAACGTTGGCGTAGCGGAGGGAAATGGGAATGACGCCGTGCTCCCGATGATAGACGCGCAGGTAATGCTCCACTGCCAGTTTGGCCACGCCGTAGGGGCATTCGGGTTGGGCCGGGTCCGTCTCCCGAGCCGGGACCGGGGCCTCGTCACCGTACATGGCCCCGCCGGTGGACGCGAAAATAATCCTTTCCACCCCGGCCTGAACCGCAGCCTGGAAAAGATTTAACGATCCTAGGATGTTTTCCTGGGCATCAAAAAGGGGGTCTTCCACCGACATCCGGACGCTCATCTGGGCCGCGTGGTGGATTATGACCTGGGGCCGCCACTGCCGGATAAGGTCATGGGTATCCCGAGACTTGATGTCATAAGGATAAAATTGGGCCGGGGCCGGGACAAATTCCCGCCGCCCGGTGCTGAGGTTATCCACCACCGCCACCTCCCAGCCGGCGGCCACCAGGGCGTCAGCCACATGGGAGCCGATGAACCCTGCGCCGCCGGTGACCAGAGCTCGTTTCATCCCATCTCCTTTTTTATTGAAATTTTATCGTTTTTGACCATTTTTGCTATGGTAATTCCCCATTTTTTTAAGGGATGATTTCGGCTCATTTATCCCTGGGGGAGCCATACTGCCAATTAATGATGAAAAGATATTTTTGGGGGGAGGGCCAGGGAGCAACGCTCCCTGCCCTCCCCCAACAACAACTTTTCGAAGCAAAAGTTGACGATTTTTGCAGGGCTCGTAAATTTCTTCTCCAATATCCGGTGTCCCCGGCTGAAGTCTGCGGCTACATTAATGCCGGGAAATTTTGCCGAAGCTATTCTAATTTCCAATTTTCCAGAAAAATTAGGTGAACTCTCCCTTGAACCCTGTTAATATAGGGTCATTGGGAGGATTGACGCAACGTCCTTTAGTTCTTAATTTTTAACGAAGCCGCACCACCGGAACAAAGGAGGGGGATATGCCTGGTTGGGCGCGTCTCGGGGGATTGTTCTTAGGACTGCTGTTGGCGCTGGCGCCGGCGGTGGCCAACGCCGCGGAGGGTCCGGTATTAACCCTGCCGCAACTCATCAACATGGCCTTGAAATTCAGTCCGGAAGTCAAGGCCAGCAAAAGCGAAGTGAACCTGGCCAAGGAACAGCGCAACGAAGCCCACGGTTACCGCTATCCGCAGTTTGACGCTACCGTGATGACCGGGGTGGTGCCTAACGCCCGTCTGCCCATTGTCGCAGGAGTAGGCAATCCCCTGGTTTATCCCGACCCCAAAAATAAGCTGCACGGCGTCAACATTTTTGGCCGCATGGAATTCAGCGTGGTCCAGCCTCTTTACACCTTCGGCAAGATCGCACTCCGGGAAGAAGCCGCCAACAAAAACATCAAGGTGAAAGAACTCGGGGTGGACGCCAAGAAAGGGGAAGTGATCTTACAGGTCTCCGAGGCATATTACGGCCTCATCCTGTCGGAGCAGGGCAAGGACGCCGTGCGGGAGGCCCGGTCTTACCTCAACGACACCCGGGAGCGCATTGACCGTTTGCTCCGGATCAATTCGCCCAATGTCCGGGAGACGGACCGCTATCGCCTGGCGGTTTATGAAGGCGGAATTGAAAAATTCGGGGCACAGGCGGAAGAAGGAGTCAAGGTGGCCTATGCGGCCTTGAAGGCCCTAACCGGCTCCGAACAAAATTTCAAAGTGCCCACAGATCTCCCTGGCCCCACAGCGCCCCAGCCCCTGGACCACCACATCCGCAATGCCTTGGATCTGCGGCCCGAGTTCAAACAGCTTAAAGAGGGCCTGGCCGCCCGGCAACTGTTGGTGGACGCCGCCCGGGCCGACCGCTATCCTTCCTTCTTCCTGGCGGTGGTGGGTCAGTTGGCCGGCGCCCCGGGCCGCAAGCACATACAGGACCCATACATCATCGACTATTTCAATGATAGATACGCCTTCCCCTTTGTGGGCGCCAAATGGCACTTCGACTTCGGCATTCTGAAAGCCAAGGTCAACCAGGCTAAAGCTGAGCTGGAACAGCTCCAGTACACCGAGAAGACCGCGCTCATGGGCATCCCGGTGGAAGTGGCCCAGGTTCACGGCAAAGTCCAGGAAAATTACAAGGCCTCGATAGGATTGGAGAAATCTTACGTCAACGCCCGCCGCTGGCTGATCACCGCGTTCAGCAACTTCGACATGGGCATCGGGAAGTTGGAGGACATCTTCAATGCCTTTGAAAGGTACGGGTTCTCCCGGGGCGACTTCTTGATGGCCCTGTATGAATACAACGTAAACGCCGCCAAGCTGAACAAGGTCACCGGCGCGTTCCGCCGCTCCCTGCCGGCAGAAGCTGTCGCGCTCCCGGCCAAGAAGTAGGGAATAGGGGTTAGTTAGGGACAATGCTGTTCACTTAAGCACCAAGAGATGAAGCGATTTCATTTCTCTTGTCATTCTGAGGGAGCCGAAGGCTACCGAAGAATCTCTAAATACGAGATGCTTCGCTTCGCTCAGCATGACAAGAAGACAATAAAATGTAGAGTGGGCACTGCCCACCAATTCCTTAGAATCGCTTAAGTGAACCGTATTGCCCCTAACCCCTTAAAAAAACTGGACACATGCCATGTTCTATGCTATCAGTTACGATATCCGGGATGACCGCCGCCGCCTGAAGGTGGCCAAGACCCTGCAGGACTTCGGCCAAAGAGTGCAACTGTCGGTTTTTGAGGCTCGCCTGGAGTCGTCGGAATTGGCCCGTCTCAAAAAACGCCTCAGCCCCATCCTGGATCAGGACCAGGACAGCGTGCGCCTCTATCCCCTATGCGCCGCCTGCCTGACCGGAGTGGAGATCCTGGGACAGGGGCTGGTAACCCAAGAGCCTGATTTTATTATAATTTAACGAACATCGGCCCCGACTTGAAAAATGCCGGAGGTTACCATCCAGGGTTATGTTATTGAATAACATAGGCTTTCGCCAAAAGAGGGCTGAGGCGCCGGGGTTGATTCTGCACCTTGGTGCCATTCGCCGGGACCTTACCCTTTCAGGGGTCCCCAACCCGCATCATCACTGCCCCGGAAATTGCCGGGGTTGAAGTTCTACTCAGAGCCTTCGGGCGATTGCGACGAATCGAGGCTGGCAAACTTGGGAACCATCCACAGGTTCCGTTGAAGTTCTACTCAGAGCCTTCGGGCGATTGCGACTTCAACCGCCGCCTGCCGCTTGGCCTCGGCCGTTTCCTTGTGTTGAAGTTCTACTCAGAGCCTTCGGGCGATTGCGACCTTGTTAATAGTTCCGCCACGGCGTATTCGGCGTATGGCGGTTGAAGTTCTACTCAGAGCCTTCGGGCGATTGCGACTTTGGTTGTTGCTGAAAAATCAGCGCAACCAGCCAGCAAAATGGGTTGAAGTTCTACTCAGAGCCTTCGGGCGATTGCGACTTCTGTCAGAATCTCCGGCAGAGGGTCAACCGCGATTTTTGTTGAAGTTCTACTCAGAGCCTTCGGGCGATTGCGACTTATAGGAGAAGACAAGTTCATCAGCAACGACTCAATCCGTTGAAGTTCTACTCAGAGCCTTCGGGCGATTGCGACGCTGAATAATATCCAAGATGAACATCGTCGACTGCAAGTGGGTTGAAGTTCTACTCAGAGCCTTCGGGCGATTGCGACTCCCTGACGTAATGGAGGGCATGGCCGTTCTGCTCCACTGTTGAAGTTCTACTCAGAGCCTTCGGGCGATTGCGACGTTATAAGCCGCTTCCGCGCAGGTGGCCGCCTTGTTGTTGAAGTTCTACTCAGAGCCTTCGGGCGATTGCGACTTATCTTGAGCCACAACATGCAATTCGTACTCCTGGCGTTGAAGTTCTACTCAGAGCCTTCGGGCGATTGCGACTTAAGTGGCTGCCAGAGCGCCTTGCCGATCATCTGATTGGTTGAAGTTCTACTCAGAGCCTTCGGGCGATTGCGACTTCTATACTGCTCATGCCAAGAGGGATTTCGTTATGCATAGTTGAAGTTCTACTCAGAGCCTTCGGGCGATTGCGACCACGTGGCGGGCGGGGCCGGGGAATAGCAGGTCACTCTGTTGAAGTTCTACTCAGAGCCTTCGGGCGATTGCGACTTCCGCATCCGGCAGGGCGTCCGGCCGAAGTAGTCCGTAGTTGAAGTTCTACTCAGAGCCTTCGGGCGATTGCGACACACTTCGGTGACCTTGGCGTCGTATTTCGTAATTGGGTCGGTTGAAGTTCTACTCAGAGCCTTCGGGCGATTGCGACATTGAATAGTTAGTCCTCTTCATCTCCTATGGAATCCAGTTGAAGTTCTACTCAGAGCCTTCGGGCGATTGCGACATTTTCCAGTTGAGAAACCCATAGACAATCACAGTTAGCGTTGAAGTTCTACTCAGAGCCTTCGGGCGATTGCGACCGAGACATGGTGGTTACTCCTATGCAAGAGCCACAGCCAGAGAGCCAGAGTTGAAGTTCTACTCAGAGCCTTCGGGCGATTGCGACCTCCAATTTTCTTGGTCTTGTTCAGGCGGTGGTTCATAATGTTGAAGTTCTACTCAGAGCCTTCGGGCGATTGCGACCTTGCCATCTCTTGTTACGCGAACATTAATCCGATTTAGGTTGAAGTTCTACTCAGAGCCTTCGGGCGATTGCGACTGACTTTGCTCAAAAGCTCCTGGCCCACTCCGATACGGCCATCCAGAGTTGAAGTTCTACTCAGAGCCTTCGGGCGATTGCGACCTTTTCCTTCACCTTCAGGACCAGCTATTTCGAGAATTTTGGTTGAAGTTCTACTCAGAGCCTTCGGGCGATTGCGACGTATGGCTGGTGGTGCCGGCCCCAGGGGCGATGCTCATAATGTTGAAGTTCTACTCAGAGCCTTCGGGCGATTGCGACGGCCATCAGGGCGCGATTGATCGAATCATTGTGTTTGCGTTGAAGTTCTACTCAGAGCCTTCGGGCGATTGCGACCAGGCGTGTTAACCTCATCATCCCGCGTCTGCCATAACTTCGTTGAAGTTCTACTCAGAGCCTTCGGGCGATTGCGACGACGACTAAGAGATATCTTTGCGTCCGTTTCCATGAAGGTTGAAGTTCTACTCAGAGCCTTCGGGCGATTGCGACTCAATGGAGTTAAAAACGGTTTTGGTGCAGCCCCAAATGGAAGTTGAAGTTCTACTCAGAGCCTTCGGGCGATTGCGACTGACAGGTAGCAATGAACAGCCCGTTGGTGGTTTGTCTTAGTTGAAGTTCTACTCAGAGCCTTCGGGCGATTGCGACCCAAGGTTGTTCAAGTCGCTCCGGATGGAAAGTTGGCTCAGTTGAAGTTCTACTCAGAGCCTTCGGGCGATTGCGACGGAGCGGGGCGGGGAACGCACATATCGAATAGTACTGGCGTTGAAGTTCTACTCAGAGCCTTCGGGCGATTGCGACTCCTGTTCGGGGTAGTGTTCCTCAGCATAATCCTCAGCCGTTGAAGTTCTACTCAGAGCCTTCGGGCGATTGCGACCCACCAGAGGCAGGGGAGAGGGTATAGACAACCAGATACTTAGGTTGAAGTTCTACTCAGAGCCTTCGGGCGATTGCGACACTCAAGGATGGGTTTGCAGGCATCATTACCGTTGCGTTGAAGTTCTACTCAGAGCCTTCGGGCGATTGCGACTATTTCCCCAGGATAGGAAAATTTAGGACCATTATACGTTCCGTTGAAGTTCTACTCAGAGCCTTCGGGCGATTGCGACGCCTCCAGGCCGCCATTGATGGTCAGGGTTTTAGTGGTGGGTTGAAGTTCTACTCAGAGCCTTCGGGCGATTGCGACGGCCTACACCATTTGCGCTGAAATTGTCGCCATTCTCTGTTGAAGTTCTACTCAGAGCCTTCGGGCGATTGCGACGAATTTCTGACATGGCTTTTTCTCCTTTTCTTTTCCAGAAGTTGAAGTTCTACTCAGAGCCTTCGGGCGATTGCGACTTTGCCGGAGTTGCTGATGTTTCCGTTCCCCCAGCTTAATGTTGAAGTTCTACTCAGAGCCTTCGGGCGATTGCGACTCATCGCTGGGTTTTATTTTGACTTTTAAAGTGACGGAAGTTGAAGTTCTACTCAGAGCCTTCGGGCGATTGCGACCGAAAATGGTCCGGCCCCAGCCGCACGTATACGTAACGTTGAAGTTCTACTCAGAGCCTTCGGGCGATTGGTTGATAGACAGGGGACGGGGGACGGGAGACAGGTAAAACCTATAAGCGCCATTGTCAAGATTGAGGCTCCGGTCATCGGTCTCCGGTCCCCGGTCCTTCGGGAGACGGGAAAAATATTCCCGGTCATCGGTCTCCGGTCCCCGGTCCTTCCCTTATAGCCTTCGGGCGATTCTGAATTAAGTGGGCAACTTTGGCCGGTTGACGCCAGAGGCAATGGGCCATACAATTAATTATGCGGTTCGAGTGGGATGAGGCGAAGCGGCTGGCCAACCTGGAAAAACATGGCATAGACTTCGCCGACGCTCCGGAACTGTTCCAGGGACAGATGGTAATCGCCCTGGACCGGCGGATTGGTTACGGAGAAGAGAGGTATACCGGGTTCGGCGTTCTTAAGCAGCGGGTGATGGCCGTGGTTTTCAGCAGGCGAGAGCCCGACCTCATCCGCCTGATCTCCCTGAGGAAAGCCAACCGGAGGGAGCGGAGGAGATATGAACAAGCAGTCGCAGACCGATTGGGACAGGATTGACGCCCTCAAAGACGAGGAGATCGATTACTCCGAGATCCCCGATTTGGGGGAGGATGAAGCTTTTTGGTCCCGGGCCGAGGTAGTGGTGCCGGTGACCATTTGGGTCGATCCCGAGGTGCTGGCCTGGTTTAAGGCCCAGGGGGAAGGGTACGAGGAGCGCATCAGCAAAGCGCTGCAAACCTACAAAGAGACCCACGAAAAATAACCCCAGTTAATAAGAGCCTTCGGGCGATTGCGACGGACTTCGGCCATCATTGCTCATCCTCCCGCCCTCCTTTTTGTTGAAGTTCCAATAAGAGCCTTCGGGCGATTGCTTTTCAGACGGGAGACGGGGGACTGGAGACGAGGAAAAACATTCCCGGTCATCGGTCTCCGGTCCCCGGTTTTTTTGGCACAGGAACGACGCCGGGCCGGGAATCCCCTTCTACGGCCCCTTTCTTTTCTCCTACCCTTTTCCCCAGAATGCCTCTAAAAAAGCGCTAGCCGTTTTTTCAGCCACGTTGGGGA
>Ga0194126_10000524_pt1 | contig 64096 bp, 57 predicted proteins | sample TA2KigC150mmetaG_FD_148641 | JGI IMG/M metagenome (GOLD analysis project Ga0194126, IMG submission 148641) | Freshwater microbial communities from Lake Tanganyika, Tanzania - TA2015035 Kigoma Deep Cast 150m | ecosystem: Environmental > Aquatic > Freshwater > Lake | place: Tanzania: Lake...
AGGAGTACCGTTCCGGAAGGTACACGACCTGCTGGAGATCCTCAACGCCTGTCGAGGCGAGGACGACGCCTTTGGGCACTTGGAAACGGCTTGCCGCATGCTTAACCCCTATTCCGTGGAGGTACGGTATCCAAGGTACCCCTTCGATTGCACACGCGAGGACGCCAGTGATGCGCTGGTCAGGGCAGAGCACATCCGCGATTTTGTCCGGGAGCGATTGGAGAATCACTGAAACACTGAGTGGCATGAGGACACTGACGCAGTGTGTTCAGTATCCATCAGTGCACTCAGGAATTCTATCCCCGGCAGGGAGAGCAGCCATGGGCTTTCTGGACCGATTCAGACCAAAGAAGGAACAAGAGAGACGAGAACCATCGAGCCAGCCACCACCTGAACTCTCGCAGGTTCTGAGGTCGCTACCACCTCAGTTGGCGCTGCGCCTGATGTCCGTCCGCTCCGAACAGGAGCTGATGGAACTGCTGGCCGAGCACCCAGAATTGATACCTGTATTGGAACAGATGATGCGGCAGGCTGGCGGACCCGCTCCGTCCCCAACTACTTCCGCTCAGCCCAGCAGTGGGCTTCAGACCGAGTTGGCTCAGTCCCCCCCGGAGGCGCAACAAATCATCAGCCAACTGGCGCAACCAGTGACCGACCCGCGCCAAGAGGTACAACGTCTGCGACTATTCGAGCGGGCGCTGGCTCTGGTGGACCGAAAGCGGTGGCCGCAATTGTGGGCCGCGTTGCAAAATGACTTTGGAAACTCGCTAAATAAGACACCTGCTGGCGACCGGGCCGAGAACCTGGAACGGGCTATCACCGCCTACCGCGCCGCCCTGGAGGTTAGAACGCGGGCCGACTTCCCCGTTGACTGGGCCATGACCCAGAACAACCTGGGCACCGCCTATTCTGAGCGCATCCGGGGCGACCGGGCGGAGAACCTGGAAGGGGCCATCGCCGCCTACCGCGCCGCTATTGACGGCGCTCAGGCAATGGGTATCAGGGAATACGAACGCCGTGCCGCTCGCAACCTCGGCGGCCTCCACTATGATATGGGGCAGTGGTCACCAGCCTACACCGCTTTCGACACCGCCATCGCCGCGCTGGAAGCCATGCGCACTCAGTACTTCAGCGAGGAGGCCAAGACTCGCCTGGCTGAAGAGAACGTCCCTCTCTACGCCCGCATGACCGACACCTGCCTGCATCTGGGTCGCCCGCAGGAGGCCCTGGAACGGGCCGAAGCGGGCAAGAGCCGCCTCTTCCTCGACCAACTGGGCTACGACGTCTTCCCCACCCCATCCCTGCCCCGCACTCAGCAGCCGCTTCTCCAAAGAGAAGCTGGCCTGAGCAGTGAGCTACGCGCCCTGGAGAACGCCATCCGCAACGCCCCCGACGAGGCCCGGCGGCGCGATTTTGTGGCCCAACAGGGGCAGAAGCGGGCCGCTCTGGATGAGGTGTGGGTCCAACTGGAACCCCACGCGCTCGACTATGTGGTCCTGCGCCGTGGCGATCCGGTCAAATATAATTCTCTTCAGACTCTTGTAGACGGTTTCGACACTGCGACCGCTCTGGTCGAGTTCTACACCCTGCCCGACAAGATCATCGTCTTCACCCTGCGGTCGGGGGAGAAAGAGCCAGTCGTGGCTCAGGTACCCATGCCTCGAGACCGACTGTGGCTGCATGTGGGTAACTACTGGCGGGAGGTGGTGGAGTTCCGCCAGCGTGGCGACATCGGCCAGCGCTGGCAGGAGCTGGCCGGGCCACTGTTGGCAGATGTGCTACCCCACTTGCAAGGAGCGGAACTGGTCTACCTGGTGCCGCACGGCTTTTTGCACTATCTGCCTCTGCACGCCCTGCGGGTGGACGGCGGCTATCTCATTGACCGCTTCCCCATCGTTTACGCGCCCAGTGCTGCGGTCTTGGCACGGGTGGTACAACGAACGGCGGGGATGGAACGGACAGACAATGGGCGAGGGGCATTGGTGTTGGGGTACACGTCCCGTGAACGGGAGCGAGTGGTATTCGAAGGGGAAGCGGTACAGGTGGCGGGGTTTTTTGATACGAGACCACATCTGGGAAGCGAAGCAACGGGCGCACTGCTGCGAGAGAAGGCTGCAGAGTACGATACCCTGCATCTGTCATGTCACGGCTTCTTCCACCCCACTGATCCGCTCGCGTCGGGCCTGCAATTGGCCGATGGGGTGCTCACTGCCCGCGACATCATGGGCCTGAAGCTCAACGCCAACCTGGTGACCCTCAGCGCCTGCCAGACGGCCCTCAGCGACCAACAGCCGGGCGACGAACTGGTGGGCCTGACCCGTGCCCTGCTGTACGCCGGGGCCTCGTCGGTGCTGGTCACGCTCTGGTCGGTTAGCGCTGTGGCGGCGCTGGAGTTGATGAGAGATTTCTACAGGCGGTTGCGTGGGAAAGACGGCCGCAAAGTCGCTGCCGTGGCCCTGCGGGAGGCCATGCTGGAACTGCGGAAGCAGAGGGAGCACCCCTACTACTGGGCGCCGTTCATATTGGTGGGGGATTGGAGGTAAAGGAGGACTCAAATGCCACACACGATCATCACCCCAACGGGAATAGAACATCCCCTATACGAAGGACAACTGGAGTTCACACCGGGGGCCATCGAGCAACTGTCCCTGGAAAAAGGCGGGGAGTCCGTGCGCAATGAGCTCAAGTCGGCAAGGCCGGTGGTAACCCTAGGCCAGCCTCAATGGTGGAACCTGGCCCGCCTGGCTCGGGAGAAGGGCGAGACTTTACCCGCCGAACTGTCACTGCTCCTGCGCGACGCGGACTTCTACCTGTTGCTGCTCGCCTGCTCCTTCCGCCCGGAGCGGAACAGCCAGGTGGAGTGGGCGCGCTTTGCTGCCTACCTGCGACCTAAAGCGGGCCGGGAGAATCCCATCGCCTTCGACCTGTACCCGCGCGAAGTCTACGATGAGACCAAAACCGACGTCAAGGTGAGCGTCGCCCCCAGTCTGAAATTCGCCGAGGTCGCCCTCTCGCCCGGGGAGGTCGTGACGACCATCGAATTCCGGAAGCTGGAGCCAGTAATCATTGGCTACGGGGCACTGGAATCGGCCCCCAACTGGGACTTCCAGAAGCACAAAGATCAGCCCTTGCGAGGTAGCAAGTTCGGCTATCTCATCGTCAAGAAGCCGCGTCGGGCCGAAGCCGTGCGCCTGACCCTGAACATCACCGCCGATGTGGTCACCCGGCACGGTCTGCTGAGTGCAAGAATCACCGAGAAAGACCGGGCACATCTCACCCAGGTGGTATGCATGGACTGAGCAGGACGACGGACCTACGAACATGAGCCAATCCACCTTTCAACAACAACTCTGGGCCACCTTCACCACTCACCGCCCCGAGCCCGACGATCCCGCCCTGCGCTACGGTGGTGCAGGCCGCAGCGAGGACAAGCTGCGCCACTTCACCGCCACGCCCTTCTACCAGGCGCTGCGGCCGGAGACGCAGAACATCCTGCGCCACATCCGCCGCGTCGAGTGGCTGCGGCCTCCTCAAGTGGACGCCCTGGAGCTGTACATCTACCTCAAGGAGGTGCGGGGCAATCCCACCACGCAGCAGCTCTACCGCGATGTGCTCCTAGGCGACATCGAGGGCAAGTCGGCCCTGGAGTTGACCGCCGACGAACTGGAGCGACTGAAAGCGGCCAAAACCCAGATCCAGGCCATTGAGGAGACTTTGATGGGCGTGGACTACCTCAACGCCATTTACTCCCTGGCGATGGGCACCGGCAAGACCGTCCTGGTGGCGGCCATGATCTTCTACGACTTCGTCCTCTCCTGGAAACACCCCGACGACCCCCGCTTCGCCAAAAACGCCCTGGTCTTCTGCCCCGACCTGACCATCATCGAATCCCTGCGCGAGATCCAGGAGCTCGACCGCTCGCGGGTCATGCCCGGCGAGTACGTCAACTTCCTGGACGCCAATCTCAAGTTCCACTACCTGGCCGACCCCGGCGCCGAACTGACCGTCCTGCCTGGCTCGGCCTACAATGTCATCGTCTCCAACGTGCAGAAGATCATCCTGCGCCGCTACAGCCGCCCCAGCGCGGCCCGCACCCTCTTCGGCGACACCCGCCGCGCCGAGGCCGAGCTGGTCTCCAACGCCCGCCTGCAACGTTTGCAGGAACTGGACAACCTGGCGGTCTTCGTGGACGAGGCCCATCACTCCTTTGGCCGCTCTCTGGAGGGCACCCTCAAGCGGGTGCGGGAGACCATCAACCACCTGCACACCCGCACCCCGCTGGCCGGCTGCGTCAACCTGACCGGCACCCCCTACGTGAACAACCGCATGCTGCCCGAGGTGGTCTACCACTACCCCCTGGCCGATTCCATCGGGGACGGCCACCTCAAAGAGGTGCGCTTCTACGACTATAGCCGGGTCAAGACCGAGGAGTTCGTCCGTGACGTGGTGCGCCGCTTCTGGGAGACCTACGGCGAGGAGCGGCGCGAGGGACTGTTGCCCAAGATGGCCGTCTACTGCGCCACCATTCGCGAGCTGGAGAGCGAGTTCCGCCCCCTGCTGGAGAAGGCCCTGATTGGGCTGGACATCCCTACCGACAAGATCCTGGTCAACCACAGCCGGGTGGACGACGATGCCATTCGCCGTTTCCGCGAGCTGGACACGCCATATTCACCCCACCAGTTTGTCCTGCTGGTGGGCAAGGGCACCGAGGGCTGGAACTGTCGCAGCCTCTTCGCCACCGCCCTCTACCGCCGCCCTCACAGCCGCGTCTTCCTGCTGCAATCCTCCATGCGCTGCCTGCGCTCCATCGGCGACATGCCTCAGACGGCTGGCATCTTCCTGTCCACCGAGAACCGCCACGTACTGGAGAAGGAGATCGAAGCCAACCTGGGCACCAGCATGGAGACCCTGCAAAGGCAGAGGAACAAGCGGCGCATCCAGATCAACGTCTTGAAGGCCAAGAGGTTGCAACTGAAGAAGCCCGTCACCCACATCGTGCAGCGCCGACGAGCTGAGATCGGCCGCCTGGCCTTCGGGCTGGACAGCGTTGACCTGAGCCAGTACCAGCCAGTGGTCACGGTGACTGAGGGTCTGGAGATGCTCACCCGGGAGACCCGAGAGGTGTACCGCGTGCAGCGCCGCTACACCCGCTACTCGCTGGTCGAGGAGGTGGCGCGCTTCACCGCCCTGTCCTGCCTGGAGGTCGAGCACATCCTGCGCCAGTCCGACGCCGGACTGGAAGGCGTGCTGGGCTACGTCAACCGTGAAAATGCGCTACTCCACAACGTGATCATCCCCCGCATCCAGGACGCCCTGTTCGAATACCAAGAGGAGAGCGGCTCGACCGAAGAGGAAGTGGCACTGACGCGCAACTTCCCCATCGAGCGGCACGTCAGCGAGGATCAAGAAGGACTGATTATGAAGCCGGACGGTGGCCGAGATCGTAGCTACCATCTGGACCACTATATCTTCGATTCCGGGGAAGAACGAAAGCTCTTCGAGATGTTGCTGACCCACGAACGGATAGAGGAGGTCTATTTTACTGGCGGCATCACCGACCCGGCCCACAACGAGTTCTACATCGAATACTTCGACGAACTGGCTGGTCGCTGGCGCAAGTACTTCCCCGACTTCTTCCTCAAGCTGGCCGACGATGGCTGGATAGTGGTCGAGGTCAAACGTGAAGACCAGACCGAGCATCCCAACGTCAAAGCCAAAGACGCCGCCGCTCAAGAAGTCTTTGAGGCCCTGAACGGCATCTTTTACCACGTCAAGCCCGACGACGAGATCCGTCGGGGTGAGATCCACGACATCTTTCAGCGAGTTGTGTAGGCCCCTGGCTCGGAAGGGACAAGAGCCACAGAGAAGCTAAACGGCAAGGAAGAGAAAACGCAGGGCATCAGGAAGGCACAGGAGGTCTCCTAAATGACGGGGATCGTCATCAAGTTTGACCCGCAAAAAGGCTATGGTTTCATCCGTTCACAGGAAGCTCGTGAGGACATGTTCGTTCACATCTCTGACGTGCAAGGAAGGATCCCTTTGCGCATTGGCCAGCACGTGGAGTTTCAGGTCGTGCAGACTGGAAGAGGGTCAAGGGCCGTTCGAGTGGTGCCCGGAGCCATGCAACGGTCACCCATCGTTGTTTACGGCGCTATTGGCATCTCAACAGCATTGGTCGTAATGCTTGCTCTCTCCCTGCTCACCAGGATTCACATATTGCTGGCTTGGTTCCTGTCGATCAGCATGGTGACATTCGTGCTCTATAGACTTGACAAGTACAGAGCAGAGACGAGCGGCTTCCGTGTGCCAGAAATGGTCTTGCACGGCCTGAGTCTGTTAGGAGGATCACCTGGAGCCCTGGCAGGCCAAAGAATGCCCTCCCATCACAAGACAGCCAAAGCAAGCTTTCAGGTCGTTTTCTGGCTGATCTTCATGGGGCAAATTGCTTTGACTATTTTCCTGCTCACCCGTTAGACTCACACATAAGATTCGGTCTCAATGAGGCAGATAGGGTGAGTTGTAAAAGCGGTAGTTGACTTTTTCCCTCAGTTGTACTATCCTTTAGGCCGCATTCCACTCAGAGGAGATAACCATGTACCTTCACGCAGACAGTTCCAGGTGTTCGGGATGCCGGGCTTGTCTTTTGGCCTGTTCCCTGTTCAATGCGGGCTTGCCCACCTGGGGCAAGCCCTCCCAACGCCAGGACGGTTCCTACGGCGAGAACAACCCCAGGAAGGCTGCTCTGGCCATCGAAGCCCACTTTCCTGAGCCCGGCGTCTTCGAGGTGAGGACCTGCACCCAGTGTGGCGACTGTGCCGAGGTCTGCCCGGCCGACTGCATCCTCCAGGATAAGAGCGGCGCTTACTACATCGTCCAGGAGGAGTGCCTGGGTCTCGATTGCCTCCAGTGCGCCGAGGTCTGCCCCGAAGATGTCATCTTCACCCATCCCGACTACAAGGCCCCCTGGAAATGCAACCTCTGCGGCCAGTGCGTGCCGGTTTGTGGGATGGATGTGCTATCTATCGTGGATTCGTGAAGTCCAGGCCCACGAATCTCAAGGAGGTTCAAACATGACTGTGAAAGTTCCGAATTGGGTTTTGGAAGAGACTACGGAAGAGGAAATCCTGATCAACTGGTCAACCACCCTAGCTCTCCGCAAGATGCACGAATACGGCAGACAGGTAGAAATCTATGAGCGCAAGTACGGCCTGCCCTTCGAGGCTTTTGAGCAACGAGTTCTGTCCAGCGAGCAGGAGCACTTCGAAGAATGGGATGACTACGTGGTCTGGAAGGGGCTGCACTTGGCTGCCGAGAAGTGGCGACAGCGGTATCAGGAGCTGCGCTCGTGGAAGACGTGATTGCTCAGTTGGCGCATAGCTCGATTGTCAGCCGATCCGCCGATGGGACAATTCGCCACACTGGCCAGACGTCGTTCAAGGCAAGGGAGCAAGGAACGGGGGGGCAGCGAAGCGGGGGGGCGCGCCCTTGCGACCCTGCGACCCTGCTCCATTGATTTATCCTCCGCCCACCAGCGGTATCAACTTCACGATGTCGCCGTCCTGCATAACGTAGTCTTTCGACTGTGATTCGCTACATTACCGATGAAGTTAGCGCCATTAGGGAGGACGACCAATGAACGGCTACGCCAGCATGATTCTGCGTATTAACCTGACGAACAAAACCATCACCAAAGAACCCTACCCCGACAGAGCAGCCCGAGACTTCCTGGGTGGGCGTGGGCTTGGCATTTACACGCTGTGGACTGAGGTGCCCCGAGGGGCCAACCCCCTGGGGCCGGAGAATAAGCTCATCGCCTCCACCGGGCCGCTGTCGGGCCTGCTGGTGCCCGGCGCAGGCAAGATGGATTGGACCTGCAAGTCGCCCCTCACCGGCGGCTACGCCTCGGCCAGCCTGGGCGGGATGCTCAGCGCTGAACTCAAATACGCTGGCTACGACAGCGTCATCTTCGAAGGGGCCTCGGACGAGCCGGTCTACCTGTTCGTTGACGACGACCAGGTAGAGCTGCTCGACGCCTCCGACCTGTGGGGCAAGGGCTGCATTACCACGGAAAAGATGCTCAAGGACCGCCTGGGCGAGGAGTTCCAGATCGCCGCCATCGGGCCGGGCGGGGAGAATGGGGTCAAATACGCCTGCATCCACCACGACTGGGGGCGCCAGGCCGGGCGGGGCGGGGTGGGCACGGTCATGGGGGCCAAGAAGCTCAAGGCCGTTGCCGTGCGCGGCACGAAGGGCATCCCCGTGGCCGACGTGAAGGCCTTCCACCAGCAATCTCGCAAGATGTTCAAGGCCTGCAAAGATTCGGAGCTATGGGAAGCTTTTCAGCGCTACGGCACCACCATCATCACCTCATGGTGCGACGAGGTGGGCGCTCTGCCCACCCGCAACTTCGAGACCGGCACCTTCGAGGCGGGACCCAACCTCTACGGCGAGGTCATGCGCCAGAAGATTGTCGTTACCGACAAGGGCTGCTCCGCCTGCCCCAGCCCCTGCGGCAAGTACTCCCATTCCAAGAAGCACAACATCTGGCTGGAGGGGCCGGAGTACGAGACCATCGGCATGTTAGGCTCCAACTGCGGCCTGTCGGACATCGAGGACGTGGCACGGGCCAATTTCCTGTGCGACGAGCTGGGCATTGATACCATCTCCGCCGGCGGGTGCATCGCCTTCGCCACGGAGTGTTTTCTGAAAGGCATCCTCACCACCGAAGACACCGATGGGCTGGAGCTGGGCTGGGACAAGCCTGAGGCCATCTATGCCCTGATCGAGAAGATCGCCCGGCGGGAGGGCGTTGGGGCAGTGCTGGCCGAGGGGGTGAAGCACGCCGCCAGGGTGTGGGGGCAGGGCAGCGAAGAATTCGCCATCCACGTCAAAGGCATGGAGATGAGTGCCTACGACGTCCACCAGGCGACGGGGATGTTACTGGCTTATCAAACCTGTGACGTAGGCGCCCATCACAATCGGGCCTGGGCCATCACGTATGATTTGGAGGTGGGCCGTGAGGCGGTGACGCCGGAGAAAGTAGCGCGGGTCATCTTCCTGCAGCACGCCCGCCCCTTCTTCGACCTCGCCGGGGGGTGCAGGTTTCAGTGGATTGAGTTGGCTATTGACGTCACCGAATACGCGCCGATGCTCCAGACTATCACCGGGATAGATCGCTCCTGGGATGACCTGCTGAAGCTCAGCGAGCGGGTATGGAATCTCACCCGCATGTATTGGGTGCGGGAGGTGCCCGGCTTTGGCCGCCAGTGGGACTATCCGCCGCCGCGCTTCTACAAACACCCGGCCACCAGCGGCCCAACCCAGGGCCAGTTCACCCCCTGGGAGGACGTGCAGAAGCTGCTGGACATGTACTACGAGCAGCGGGGCTGGGACGCCAACGGCATCCCCACCGAGGAGAAGCTGGAGGAGCTGGGGCTGAGCAACCTCGTTAAGGGATTTTGAAGATTATTCGCATCCTGTGCTATAATCCCCCCGAAACCATTCTCAGGAGTACCCTGTGTCCCCCATATCTATCACTGTAGTCGGCCTGCTGAAGAACTATACCCAGAACCAGGAGTCGCTGGCCCTGGACGCAGCCGGCAAGAACATCAGCCAGGTACTGGCCGAACTGGGCATTCCCTCAGTCCTGGTGGCCGTCCCGCTGATCAATGGCCGCCAGGAGTCGAAAGACTACGTTCTGCAGGACGGCGACATCGTGAAGTTGATACCGCTGGTGGGCGGAGGATAAATTGAATCAAGGAGTTGCCATTATGAATATCCAAAAGATGAGGCAAGCTCACAAAGTGCTGGCTGAGCTCGACTACGAGTTGGGCGAAGTGGAGAGGGGCTATACGAACCGAACCCTCTACGTCAACCTCTCCGACAACACCATCGCCAGCAAGCCGGTGAGCCAGCAGATGAAGGACATTTTCGTCGGGGGTCGGGGCTTTGGCCTCTGGCTGCTGTGGAATGGGGTCACGGGCGACACCAAATGGAACGATCCGCAGAACGAGATCGTCATTTCGTCCGGCCCCATCGGCGGGACCACCCAATACCCCGGCTCTGGCAAGTCCCTGGTGGTCACCATTTCCCCGACCACGCACTCAGTGATGGACAGCAACGTGGGCGGGCACTTCGGCCCGCTGCTCAAATTCGCCGGATGGGATGCCCTGGAGATCCAGGGCCAGGCCGAGAAAGACGTGATCGTGTTCATTGACGGGAACGAGGGGAAAGTGACTATCGAGGAGGCGCCTGAAGAAGCCATAGACAGCCACCTCCTCGGCGAACAGATGGCGGAGATGTTCGCCGAAACCGAACGGGAGAAACGCGATATCTCGACCGTCTCAGCAGGAAGCGGCGCCGATCACGCCCTCATCGGCTGCCTCAACTTCAGTTGGTACGACGTGCGCCGCCGGCGGGGCCCGCGCTTCAAACAGGCCGGACGAGGCGGCATCGGCACGGTTTTCAGGGACAAAAAGATCAAGGCCCTGGTGGTCAAGTACAGCGACGGGAAAGCGGCAGCCAACAACCCTGCGGACAAGGAGCGCATTACCAGAGTGGGCAGCAGAATCAACCAGGAAATCCGCAATTACGACGACCAACAGAACCGCATGCGCAGACGAGGCACCCCCTACCTGGTCCAGATTATGGACGACTACGACCTGCTGCCGGTCCACAACTTCAAGTATGGCTCCCATCCTGATACGCCCAACATCAACGGGGACGTGTGGGAGGCACGCTTCACCCAGGGCCTGCCCGACGGCTGCTGGCTGGGCTGCACCATGAGCTGTTCCCACGCCGTGGATGGATACACGCTCAAGACGGGGCCATACAAGGGACAGGTGGTGATGGTGGATGGCCCGGAGTACGAGACCGTCGCCGGCTGCGGCTCCAACTGCGGCATCTTCGATCCCGACGCCATCCTGGAGATCAACTTCTACTGCGATACCTATGGCCTGGACACCATCTCCTTCGGCACACTGACCGGCTTCGTGATGGAATGTTACGAAGCGGGCATCCTCAACAAAGAGATCACTGGCGGGCTGGAGCTGAACTTCGGCAACGCCGACGCCGCCATCGAACTGCTGCACCTTATGGGGCGGGGCGAGGGCTTCGGGGCCATCGCCGGCCAGGGCATCCGCCGCATGAAGCACATCTTCGCCGAGGAGTACGGTGGCGACCCCCAGTTCCTGCAGGACATCGGCATGGAGGCCAAGGGGCTGGAGTATTCGGAGTACGTGACCAAGGAATCGCTGGCCCAGCAGGGCGGCTACGGGCTGGCCAGCAAAGGTCCGCAGCACGACGAAGCCTGGCTGATCTTCATGGATATGGTCAACAACCAGATACCCACCTTCGAGGACAAGGCCGAGGCGCTGCACTATTTTCCCATGTGGCGCACCTGGTTTGGGCTGTGCGGGCTGTGCAAGCTGCCCTGGAACGACATCGTGCCGCCGGACAACGCCGAGACCGACGAGCCGGCCAAGATACCGGAGCACGTGCAGAACTACGTGGAGCTGTTCTCCGGCGTGACCGGGCGGGAAGTGACCAAGAAAGACCTCATCACCATGTCCGAGCGGGTGTACAACTTCCAGCGCGTGTTCAACTTGAGGATGGGCTTTGGCACTCGCCAGCACGATGCCATCCCCTATCGCTCTGTGGGGCCGGTTACGGTCGAGGAGTACGAGTCCCGCGCCGAGCGCTACGACCAGCAGCTCAGGGAACTGGTGGGATTCGATCCCGAAGGCAAGACCACCGCGGAGAAGATGGCCGCCCTGCGGGCCTACCGCGAGGAGCAGTACGAGCTGCTGAAAGATGCCGTCTACAAGCGCCGTGGCTGGACGCCCAACGGCATCCCCACCCTGGAGACCCTTAAGCGGTTGGGTATTGACTTCCCCGATGTGGTGGAGCTGGTGGAGCGAGATGATACGGGTTAACGACAAGTTCGACGTCGAGTGGCAAGAGGGGATGACTGTAGACTCCCTCTTGGAGATTCTCAAGTTCACCTTCCCCATGATCGTGGTCTCGGTGAACGGCAAGGTTGTCCCCCAGAGCGAGCATGGAACGACCACGATTGAGGACAACGATGAGGTAAGGGTCATTCATCTCGTCGCTGGTGGGTGACATGAGTGAGGAGGCGACGAGGAACTTAGAAAGTTGACATCGTTAGTCAACTGAAAAAATATCAAGGAGGATATAAGATCAACATGGAAAGCAAGACGTTATTACCTGGCCGCAAGGCCAAAGCGTGGGTCGAGAGGGATGCGGCCGCCGTCTCTCCCTCCTACACCCGTTCTTACCCCTTTGTGATGGACCACGGCCGGGGCTCGGAGGCCTGGGACGTGGACGGCCACCGTTTCATTGATTTCAACGCCGGCATTGCGGTCACCGCCACGGGCCACGCCCATCCCGCTGTAGTCAGGGCCATCCAGGAGCAGGCCGAGAAGTTCATCCACATGTCCGGCACGGACTTCTACTATCCGGTCCAGATCGAGTTGGCAGAGAAGCTCAATGCCCTGGTGCCAATCAAAGAGGAGACCCAGGTCTTCTTCACTAACTCAGGTACCGAATCAGTAGAGGCAGCTTTCAAGCTGGCCCGCTATCGCATGGGGTGTCCCCGCATGTTGGCCTTCATCGGCGCCTTCCACGGTCGCAGCATGGGTTCGTTATCCCTGACCGGATCGAAGTACGTGCAACGCAAGGGCTTCGCGCCGCTGGTGCCGGGGGTGACGCATGTGCCTTACGCCTATTGCTACCGCTGCCCCTTTCACCTCGAGTATCCATCCTGCGATATCTACTGTGTAGATTACATCGAGGAAACTATCTTCCGCTACCTGATCCCCGCTGACGAAGTAGCGGCCATCTTTGTCGAACCCATCCAGGGCGAAGGAGGCTACGTGGTGCCGCCCCCAGAGTGGCATGGTCGGCTCAAGGCGTTGATGGACAAGTACGACATCCTGTACGTTGTTGACGAGATCCAGACAGGTTTCGGGCGCACGGGCAAGATGTTCGCCATCGAGCACTGGGGGGTGGAGCCCGACATCGTGTGCATGGCCAAGGGGATTGCCTCTGGCATGCCCATCGGGGCGATGGTGGCCAGGAAATCGCTGATGACCTGGGAGGCTGGAGCCCACGCCAGCACCTTCGGCGGCAACCCCGTCTGCTGTGCAGCGGCCCTGGAGACCATCAGGCTGGTAGAGGAGAACCTCATGGAGAACGCAGCCCGCATGGGCCAGCGGATAATGGATCATCTGGAGGGAATAAAGGACGACCATCCGAGCATCGGCGACGTGAGGGGCAAGGGGTTGATGATCGGCGTCGAGCTGGTGAAGGACAAGGAAACCAGGGAGCCAGCGCCGGAGATACGCAACGAGGTCGTCCAGCGCGCCTTTGAGAAGGGTCTGCTCATCCTGGGCTGTGGCCCCACTACTGTGCGCTTCATGCCAGCTCTCAACATATCCCAGGACGTTGCGGACGAGGGCCTGGCCATCTTCGAGGAGGCCCTGACTGAGGTGGAGAAGGAGGCTGGACTATAGACTACCAACTGCATCAGCGCGAATACCTTCTCCAAATCAGCCGCGCCATGACCTCGCGGCTGGACCTGCCTTCGGTGCTGCGCCTGATCCTGGGGAACGCCGTGGAGATGCTGCAAGGGCAGGCAGGCCTCATCGCCTTGCGCCAGGAGGATGGCGGCCTCCAGGTGCAAGCCAGCTATGGCTTGCCGTTGGACATCTTGCACCTCTTCGCACCCTTGCTGACCGACATCCCTACCCACGAGGCAAGGGAGCAAGGAACAAGGGAGCAAGGAACAAGGGAATCCGCGCCCTTGCGACCCTGCGACTCTGCGACCCTGCTCCATGGCCTCGGTTTGCGCCAGGTGGTGGCCCTGCCCCTGACCATGGAGGACAACCTCATCGGCGTGATCTACATCTTCCGCTCCCAAGGTGGGGTCCCCTTCTCCGCCAACGACCACCAGGTGCTGGCCAGCTTCGCCGACCAGGCCGCCATCGCCGTCCACAACGCCCGCCTCTATCAGCAACTGATGCACGAGAAGCGCCGCCTGGACGCCATCATCCAGAACAGCGCGGACGGGGTGATGATCCTGGACCCCCAACGCCACATCCAGGTCTTCAACCGCGCCCTGGAGGAGATGACGGGCTGGGCCGCTGGCGAAGCCCTGGGGCAACCCTGCTCTCGCGTGCTGGCCCTACAAGACCGCCAGGGAGAAGATATCTGCGACGCCACGTGTCCCCTCTTCCAAACTGAGCCAGGGGAACACCTCTACGCAGAAGGCGACGTCCAACGTCCGGATGGCTCAGTCGTCACCGTAGGCATCACCTACTCACCCCTCTATGATAAGGAAAGCCACCTGGTCAGCATCATCGCCAACGTGCGAGACATCACCCGCTTCCGCGAGACCGAGGAAATGAAATCCACCTTCGTCTCGGTCATCTCCCACGAGCTGAAGAGCCCCGTCTCCATCATCAAGGGCTACGCCGACACCTTGCGCCGCGAGGACGCTCAGTGGGATGAGGATACGCTGAGACAAGGGCTCGCTGTCATCGCCGAGGAGAGCGACCGCCTGAACAAGCTCATAGACAATCTCCTCGACGCCTCGCGCCTTCAAGCCAGCGCCTTCAAGCTGGAGCTCAGCTATCTGCAAGTGGACAAGCTGGCAGAAAAGGTGATGGATGAATTCCGAACCCAATCGAGCGAGCATATGTTCACCCTGGACTTCCCCCCTGATCCTTCGACAGGCTCAGGACACCGCTTTCCCGCTGTGCGGGGCGACATCGAGCGGTTACGGCAGGTGCTGACTAACCTGCTCTCCAACGCCATCAAATACTCACCTCGTGGGGGATTGATTCGGACGGGCGGCTGGGCCGATGACGATTGGGTCTACGTCTACGTGGCCGACGAGGGCATCGGCATCCCCAGGTCGGAGCAGGAGCGCATTTTCGAGCGCTTCTATCGGGCGGAGAGCCCCCTCACCCGCCGCACCGAAGGAGCGGGCCTGGGCCTCTACCTTTGCAAGGAAGTGGTCGAAGCCCACGGCGGAAAAATCTGGGTGCAGAGCGAGCCAGGCAAGGGAGCCAGGTTCATTTTCAAGCTGCCGCGAGGCTAACGCATGAACGAACACCAACGCATTGACCTCCACGTTCACTCCTTTCTCAGTGATGGGGTGCTCCTGCCCAGCGAGATTCTGCGACGGGCAGCAGTTGTGGGGCACGGAGCCATCGCCATCACCGACCACGCCGATGCGTCCAATCTGGACGCGATCGTTTCCAGCCTGGTGCGCTTCGCCCAGGAGCAACGAGGAGACTTCCCCCTGACCTTCGTGCCAGGCGTGGAGCTGACCCACATCGCCCCGGCCAGCATCGCCCCTCTGGCCCGGCGGGCTCGCGGGCTGGGAGCGGGGCTGGTCGTAGTGCACGGCGAGACCATCGTGGAACCCGTGATGGCAGGCACCAACCGCGCGGCGGTGGAGTGCGCCGAGGTGGACATCCTGGCCCACCCCGGCCTCATCACTTTAGAGGAGGCCCGAATCGCCGCCGGCAACGGCGTCTACCTGGAAATCACCTCTCGCCACGGCCACTGCCTGACCAACGGCCACGTGGTTCAAATCGCCCGCCAGTCAGGAGCCAGGCTGGTCCTCAACACCGATGCCCACTCGCCCGGCGATATGATAGACCAGGAGATGGCCCGTCTGGTAGCCGCCGGCGCCGGGTTAACCGCAGAAGAGGTCCATGTGGTCACCGTAGTCAACCCCCAGGCTTTGGTCCAGCGAGCCCTCAGCCGCTATGTGCCGATGGTCTGATACGTGCCAGGCACTTTCGTGTATTGGCAAGTGCCTGGCACATTGAGGCTCGCACCTACGATCCACCCAAATAGACACCAGAAAGGAAATCCAAAACAGTGTACCAACCACAGATAGCCGCTGTAACCTGCCCCCTCTGTGGGCGCCGATACGGCGCCCAGGTGCAGAGCATCATTGACGTAGGTCAGGATCCAGAGGCCAAAACGAAACTTCTGCGGGGTAAGCTAAACGTCGCCGCCTGCCCTCAGTGCGGCAACACCGGCATGCTGAACGTTCCCTTCGTCTACCACGACCCTGACAAAGAGCTGCTCCTCTGCTTCCTGCCACCTGAACTGAGCCTGAGAGGCGACGACCAGCACAAGCTGGTCGGCAACCTGACCAACCGCGTCTTGAGCTCCTTGGCCCCGGAAGAGCGCAAGGGCTATCTCTTGCAGCCCAAGATCTTTCTCGGTCTGCAAGGGTTGCTGGACGAGATCGTGCAGGCCGACGGGATCACCAAGGAGCAACTGGATGCCCAACGGGCCAAGCTGAATCTCATCCAGCGTTTCTTGGATGCCACCAGCGAGGACGTCCTGCGAGTCCTGGTTCGGGAGCACGACGACCAACTGGATTACGAATTCTTCTATCTCCTGACCGGCTCCATAGAGATGGCCAGGGCCGCCCCCCCCGCCCCCCCTGACAGGGGGGGATGGGGGGGGGATAGGGTCAAACGCCTTTTGGCACTGCGGGAGAAGCTGCTGGAGTTCAGCAGCCTGGGCAAAGCCAGCCGAGTCGAGCGCGAGGTCGCCGAGGCCTTGGAAGAGGGCATGACGCGGGAAGAGTTCCTGGAGAAGGTGATCGAATGTGAGAGCGACGCCGAACTGGAGGCGCTGATAGCTGTCGGACGCCGCATGCTGGATTATCAGTTCTTCCGCAGCCTGACCAGCAGGATCGAGGCCCACGAAGGGGAAGGAAACGCCGCGGAGGCCCAGCGGCTCAAGGGCCTGCGGTCCCGCATCCTGGAGATCAGGGACAGGCTGGCTGCCGAGGCCCGAGCCATGGTGCAAGAAAAAGCGGTTTTGTTGGGGGAGATTTTCGAGAGCGAGGACCCGGAAGAAGCGCTGCGAGAGCACGTGGAGGAAATTGACGATGCCTTCTTTGCTGTCCTGTCGGCTAACATCGAGCAAACCGAAGCCAAGGGAGACAAGGAAGCAGCCAGGAAGCTCAAACGCCTGGAGAACTTGGCCCTCGAGTTACTGCAGGAGAGAGCGCCCCGGCCAATCAGGTTCATCAACCAACTGATGGGGGCTCAATATCCCAGAGAGACGAAGAGGCTGCTGGAGGAGAACGTCGAGCAAGTAAATGATGAGTTGTTGAAGGTGCTGGATCTGGTCATCGCGAATCTAAATCGTGGGGGGGATAAAAAAGCAGCCCGACACCTGAGGGAGATCAGGGATCAAGCAAGGGCCATGCTGAAGTAGCAGTCGTCATGAGGGAATCCTGTCCAGGCGGAAGCCGTGGCCACGCACCGTGACGATGTACTGGTGATCGGGATCAACCTCACTCACCCTCTCGCGCAGGCGGCGGACCAAAGCATCAATGGCCTGGTCAGAGACCCCTCCCTCCGACGCTTCGGGCCAAACCGCCGCCACGATCTCGTCCCGGCTGCACACCTGCCCTGCCCTATCGTATAAGAGTTCCAACAGCCGATACTGAGCCAAAGAGAGGGGGAGACCAAGCTCTCGCCCTCCAACGAGCACCACGAGCCTCTCTTTATCCAGGTAAAGACCAGGGCGCTTCCCCCATTCGAAAACCAGCGGGGCCGTAGCTTCAGCGCCGACGAAGCTCAGCCTGACGCACAGAGCGATCTGTATCTCGTCACCATCCTGCAAGACGTAGGGCTCTGTCACCTCACGACCGTTGACGTAGGTTCCGTTCCTGCTCCCCAGGTCCTCCAGGACGTACTGGCCGTCCAGGCGTCGAATCTGGGCGTGACGGCGGGAAACCTGACGCTCTATGAGCACGACGTCGCAATCCTCGCTGCGCCCGATAGTAACCCTATCTTTCTCGACGGGCCAACTCCGACCAGCCTCTTGACCCTCTTGCATGATCAGCGTGGGCATCTCTATCTCGAACATCGTGTAGCGCCTCCTGATACTTGAAAGAAGGAGTGCGGACGCAAGTCCGCCCCAAGCAGGCTTGCGCCTGCACTCCCCTTCATAAGGCAAAGCGGTTTGACAAGAAAATGATTATGGATTAAGCTATATGAAGATTCTATTACGAGGGCAGAAGTTTTGATCCAACCGTTAGCACTCGGTACCGTCCTGTGGTCAAGATATAAAATCGTGGAGATGGTGGGCCAGGGTGGCATGGGCGCCGTCTACCGAGCCGAGGACCTGCGCCTGGAGGGCAGGCAGTGCGCCGTGAAAGAGGTGCAGCACGAGGCCGAGGCCGACTTCGCAGCCCAGGCTCGGGAGCAATTCCACCGCGAGGCGAGCGTGTTGGCCAGACTCGATCACCCCAATCTGCCCAAGGTGTCCGACTATTTCTCGGAGGGAAATCGAGACTATCTGGTCATGGACTTCGTGGCCGGGCGCAACCTGAAGGAAGTCATGGACGACGCACGTCGCCAGGGCCGATTCCTCGATGAGAAACAGGTGCGAGCCTGGGCCGAGCAGCTCTGCGATGCCCTGGAATACCTCCACAGCCAGACCCCCCCAATCCTCCATCGCGACGTCAAGCCTACCAACATCAGGCTCACCCCCGGTGGTACTCTCAAACTGGTGGACTTCGGCCTGGTCAAGCTCCTGGTCCCCGACGACTCCAGAACGATCACCATCCTCCAGGGCCGCGGGACGATCCAATATACTCCGCTGGAGCAGTATGGAGGAGACACGGGGCACACCGACATCCGATCCGACATCTACTCCCTGGGGGCCACTCTCTACCATCTCCTCACCAACCAGCCTCCAGCCGACGTCAAGCAGCGCTTCCTGCAGCCCGAGTCGCTGCCCTCCCCTCGCAGCCTCAACCCTCGGCTGTCCCCTCGTATCGAGAGGGCCATCTTGCGGGCCCTGGAGATGCACCCCGACAAGCGCCCGGCCAGCGTAGCCGAATTCAGAGCCGAGCTACACTCCTTCTCCATCCCTGAGCCCCTGACCGCTCTGCTCCCAGCCGGGGGAGAGTGGGGAGATGCAGCTCGAGAGAACAGGACTCTAATAGCCCTTGCCCTGGCCCTGCTCATCCTCGCCTTTCTGATTACCCTTAACAGCGGACTATAGGATTTAACGGCCTCGCTCCCCTGCTCCTCTGCCCCCCTGCTCCCCTGTCCCCCTGCTCCCTTGCAGCCTATCCCACACCTGCTGGCCCAGCACATAGCCCAGGGGCAGCAAACTGAAGAGCAGGCACATTAAGAGGGCTCCCCAGTCTGATGATAACTTTCGAAACAGCCCCGCCCCCGGCAGGTTCAGTCCGTAGAGGCTATAGCCTGTCAGCCCCCCCACCACACTCAGCAAGAAGAATCTCAACTGCCGTGATAGCGAATGGCCATCGTTGCGCTGCACCAGGTAGTTTGCTCCTCCAATGGCCACGCTGCCCAGCAGGGCCAGCAGAAAGTCACCCATGTCCACTCGACGCCTGGGCGGCTCGACACTCCCCTTTTCTGAAGGAACCTCGGTCGGCATAGCCGTCGGAGTTGGCTCAGGGGTGGAGGTGGGCGTAGGCGCAGGGGTGGAGGTGGGGGTGGGGGTGGGCGTTGGTTCAGGGGTGGGGTTAGGCGTTGGTGTGGAGGTCGGTACAGGTGTATCGGTAGGAGTGGGCACCTCAGTAGCAATAGTAGCTGGCTCATCACCCTTGATGATCACTGTCAATGTGTGGGACGTTTGGGCCGGGTCGCTGGTCACCGTGATGCGCAACTCCCCAGTCCTCTCCACGGTAATAGTCGTCTCCGCTACCCCGTCTACCGTGGTCACGTAATGGCGAGGCGATTCCACTGATTCCGCTGGATAGAGGAGGCGGAATACCACCGGAGTGCCATCGGGCACCGGATAGCCGTTCCTGTCCCGGATGACGCTGGTTCGTACCCGCAAGGTGTCTCCCACGTCGAGGTCAATAGGTGTAGGTGTTCCTTCTTGCTTGACGAGCGTGGCCGGGGCTATAACTTCGATGACTTGATTGGGGTCAGGCTCCGTTCGGGAGATCAGGTTGTACTTTATCCCTTCCACGCTGACCGAGGAAGCCCCCGAGGGCATGAACTCCTGGAAGAGGACCCGCACCGAGGCTTCGATAAAAGGCTCGACCTTGCTGTAAATGCCGTAGTAGGCCGTCAACTTGCTGATCTCGGTGCTGTCCAGGTAATAGGGCGCATTGTAAGCCAGGACGACCACCTTCTTGCCAGGCAAGACGTCGGGGCGCAGCTTCAACAGAGACTTAACCGCGTCGGACTGAGGGTAATCCTCGAGGTTGAGGTCCAGCATGGCAAAGATGAGCCAGTCGGCCTCACGCATCAGGCCCTCAATGTCCACCTCGGGAACCGCTCCCTCGGCCAGGAATTGTTTCAATTGACTGAAAGTCAAACTGTTGATGCGTGCCGGGTCCACCTGCCCAATGGCCTCAGGCCCGTAGCGCTGGAGGATAGTCTCTCGCAGAGCATCAGGTTCGATTAAAGAGAACGGCTCACAAGTCGGACAATCGCTTGCCTGCCGGTCGGCGGTAAAGATGAGAATGTCCTCACCAATACGGGGCGAACTGGGCAGCCTATCGGCCAACTCCTCCGGCCCAGGGTAGATGAGAGTAATAGCTTCCTGAGCGACCTGGAAGACTACTTCCCTTCCCCGTCCCACCACCTCCGCCAGGTTATCCACACCAACTTGAACCGCTTCCAGGGTGAAACCTGTCCTGAGCGTAGACGAAGGATCGGGGTACAGCCGGTGCTTGAGGCTCAGAACGCGCCGCAGGGCCCCATCAACCCGGGCCTGGAAATTGGGATCGCTGCGGTATTTGTCGCGGAAGAATTGAATGGTGCCCTTGATATTTTCTAACTGCTCCGGCCAACTATCAGTTAAAGCAAACTCGGAGAGCATCAACAAATCGTTGCCGGCCAGGAATGCCTCTTGAGCGATGCGCTTATGGGGGAAGGTCTGCAATTGGGGATCGTAGTACTTGCGCACCGCCGGGACCCCCAAAGCGTTGCTGACCATCAGCCCTCCCCCACTACGCCAGGGCTCAAATTCGGGCAGAGCCATGAGGGCCTGGAGGGCCTGGGGATCGAAACTGATGGGCCGGGTGAGCTGGCGGATGTTGCCCTGAAAGCCTCTATAGCGAATATGAGAGGTCATCAGGGCATCGGCCACAGCGTGTGGATCATCCTCTTTCAGTTGGGTGACGGCAAAAAAGGGAGCCAGCTCGATCTTACGCAGCTCTTGGAGAGACTTCTGCACCGTGGCCACTTCCTCGTCGGCGCGACGATCACTGGCCCCATGGCCGGGGAAGTGCTTGGCCACCACTGCTACCCTGCCTTCGCTCCCTCGGTGGACTCCGCGGATGTAGGCCTGGCCGAACCTGCCCACCCAATAGGGGTCGCCACCGAAGATACGAGTGCCCAGATCCCCCTTGAGGCCCGGCCGCGGGTTGTCCAGCACGTCCAGCGAAGGACCCAGGAGCATGTTGAGGCCCATAGCCTTTAATTCCTGCCCCACGATCTCGCCGATTTTCTCGGCGTTCTTCACGTTCCAGGTAGCGCCAAGGGCCATGTTGTTGGGCAACTCTGTCACACCAGCGGTGATCTGGGTATAGGGGAAGCCATCCCCATCCTGGGTGATGGCAATGAACAGGGGGACAGAGGTGGTGGTACCAGTCAACGGTTGACTAAAGGCGAGGGCCTGGAGGCCGTTGGTCAAATCGGCTACCTGGCGTGGAGTATCCTCGGCATTGGTGAAATTGCCATTGCCGGTCAGGAGCACCACCCCGCCCACCCGGTATTCACTGATGAGCTGGGCGATATCCGACTCAGGGCTGAGATCGCGGCCAACAAAAGTGACCAGAAACAACTGGCCTACCTTTTCCTCCACCGACATGCCATCTATCAGCCCCTGGATGAAGTCGCTCTCGTCTTGCGCTTCCACAGGGATTGATAGGAACAGGGGGAGCAAGATAGTTCCCAATATCAATAACGACAGGCTGCAAAACAAACTCCGTCTCATTACCATCCTCCACGCTGATAAATGCCCTGGGCGGCCACTATAAGTATACCTCTTTATGGCCAAACCGTCAAGAGAGTACTACTGGCAAATCTTTCCCCTGTGTGGTATAATTACGAACATATCACCTATCGAAAGGAAAACGCACCTATGCCTGTTACCAAAATCGTCGTCATCGGCGCGGGCAGCGCCAGCTTCGGCCTGAACACGCTGGCCACGATCATGCGCAGCCAGGCCCTGTGCGGCAGCACCCTGAGCCTGGTGGACATAGATCGCCGGGGCCTGGAGACTATGTCCACTCTGGGAGCACGGATGAACCGCGAATGGGACGCCCGGATAACCATCGAGTCCTCCACTGAGCGCACCGACCTGCTGCCGGAGGCCGATTTTGTCATCCTGTCCATCGAGCCCGGCCCCCGCGAACAGTTGTGGCGGCAAGACTGGGAGATCCCCCTGCGGCATGGCCTGCGGCAGCCTTACGCTGAGAACGGCGGCCCCGGCGGGTTCGCCCACACGGCACGCAACATCCCCATCCTGCTGGGGGTGGCCCAGGATATGGAGCGCCTCTGCCCCGCTGCCTGGCTGATCAACTTCACCAACCCGGTGCCCCGCCTGTGCCTGGCCGCCACGCGCTACACCCGGACTAAGACCGTGGGGCTGTGCCACCAAATCAACGCCGCTCACCTCATCGCCTTTGCCGTGCTGGCCAAACGGTGGGGCATCCAGGTGCCTCCCGACCTGGATACTCACCCTGACCCGGCGCACCTCCAGGATAGAGCGCCGTGGGTCGCCCTGGCCTACGAGAAAGTGGACGTCAAGGCGGTGGGGCTCAATCACTTTATCTGGATGGTAGACGTTCGCGACAGGGCTACCGGCGAAGACCTCTATCCGCTGTTCCGCCAGCATTATCGCACCTACCACCCCGACTTTGAGCCCCTGACCCGCAAGATGTTCGAGGTTTTTGGGCTCTGCCCCGGCCCTGGTGACTGTCACCTGTGCGAATACCTGCCCTGGGGCCATGACCCCCACACTAAACCGTGGGAAACCTACAACCTGCGGTTGTACGATTGGGCGGCCGCCGAGAAGGATCGCCAGGATCGTGCGCGATTGGCCGCGGCCATGGCGGCTGGGGAGCAGCCCATTGACGGGTTGCGCCAGGTGCATAGCGAGGGGGCTGTGGAGTTGATCGAAGCCATCGCCGGCAACACCAACGCCTACATCCCCACCGTCAACATCCCCAACCAGGGCTACATCCCCAACCTGCCCGACAGGACTATCGTCGAAGTGCCGGCCGTGGCAGACGGCGCGGGCATCCACGGCCTGGGGCTGGACCCGCTACCAGAAGCCATCGCCGAGCTATGTCGCCGCGAAGCGGCCCTGGCCGGGCTGGTGGTGGATGCCGCGGTGACCGGCAGCCGCGAGCTGGCCCTGCAAGCCCTGCTGCTCGATCCCATGATCAGCGACTTTGGCCAGGCGGAGGGCATCCTGAACGATTACCTGGAAGCGTATGCCGAATGGCTGCCGCAGTTTCAGGGGAGCAAAGGAGCAGGGGAGCAAGGGAGCAGGGGGTATTAGTACGAGTAAATCTGATGTCCTGGAGTTGCACTCCAGGACCGGGCTGTTTCCAGCATGGCCACGATGTTCTCTGGGGGAACATCGGCCTGGATGTTGTGGACCTGGTTGAAGACGTAGCCACCCCCAGGGGCGAAGATATCCAGCAGCCTCCTCACCTCGGCTGCCACCTCCGCCGGGGTGCCGTAGGGGAGGGTGTGCTGCGTGTCGCATCCCCCACCCCAGAAGGTGAGGTCCGCCCCAAACTCCCGCTTCAAGCGGACGGGATCCATCCCCGCCGCCGAGATCTGCACCGGATTGAGGACCTGAACCCCGGCCTCGATCAGGTCGGGGATCAGGGGGTAGATGCCGCCGCAGGAGTGGAGGAAGACGTAGACCTGCGGGTAGTGCTGGCGGACGTAGCCGTAGATGCGGGCATGGCAGGGCTTGATCCAGCGGCGGTACGTCTGAGGAGAAATCTGAAGCCCGTGTTGGGTGCCCAGGTCATCGCCCATGACGATGATCTGGATGTAGGGGCCAACGGCATCCAGGTAACGGGCCAGGTTGGCCAGGTGAACCTCGGTCAGCTTTTCTAAGAAAGCCTCCAGGAAGGGGCCTCCTCGGGCCAGGTCAACCATAAACTGTTCCCAGCCGCGCAAGTCCTGCCCTGCCTCCAGGACGCTCCCCCCAAAGTGCCCCACGATGGCGTACTCGGTGTTCTGGTAGAGGTAGCGAGCTTGGTCGCGGAGGAGGGTCAGTTCGTCGTCGCTATAGCCAGGTGCGGGGAAGTGTTCCACGTCAGCCGGAGTGGCGGCCTCGGCCAGGGGATGGTAGATGCGGTAGAAGTACAGGCCACTGGGGGGACGGTGGCGCACCCGCCGTCCACCTTCGAGCTGGTAAACCGACCCATCGGGCGCTGTTTCGGTGGTGAAACCGGCCACGATGCGGGCCGGGCAGCCGTCGGGGAGGGTATAGGGTTGCCAGCCGCGGAGTTGATCCAGGTCCAGCGGCACCACGTCTACGCCGAAGAGGTTCCGGACAGGAGACTCCACCACCGCCAGTTGCTGGCCGGTATCGTAGACGTAGATGTCGCCCTGGGTGATGCCCAGATATTCCTTGAGCCGCCGGTAGGCCAGCGCGGTGATCCCGGTAGAGCGCATGGCGCCCAGGTCAAGGGGCACACGGTCGGGCACTTCATGACGAAGAGCTGCCATCACCCGCTCCCGTGAGCTCATCCATCCCTCCCTGGCGTGGCGATGGTCACGTAAATGGGATTCGTCAGCGCTCGCCTCACCGTCGCCGCCGCATCGCGTTCTACCCTCCCCCCGCTCGGCTCGACCAGTTCGAGTCGGTAGAAGGTATCGTCCTGCGGCCTGGCCTGCCAGCGATGGGTGAAATCGTCGCCCTCGACAGCCACACTCTTCACCCCCTCGCCGGATACGATCCTCAGCACCAGTCCCCTGCCACCGACTACCTGGGCGCGTAGCATCACGGGGCGCCCGTTGGCAATGACCACCTCATCCCCCATCGTGCCCTCGTACACCCCATCGGCAGCCAGGTACAGCTCCGGCCCCTGTGGCTCGGCGGAGACGAAGACGTGCCCGGCCCGGATGCCAGCCAGGATGCCCGCCGTCGAAAGCTCTTCGGCGTAGACCCAGGTCGTTGGCGTGCCCAGGTCATAGAAGCTTAGCTGTCCAGTGAAGGGCGCTACATGTTTGTCACTTCCCCCCACGGCCACCACTCGCCGCCCCTGCCGGAGCAGGCTGTCCCAGAAATCCACCGATTGCCAGTTGTTCGCTGCCCACAGGCCCTGCCACACTTCCACACAATCGAAGGGTAGATCAGGGCTATACTCCCAGGCTGGGCCGTTGTCCTTGGGATGATTGACGGAGAACAGCCCGCCACTGGCGTGCACGGCGTCAATGATGCGGGCCATGGTGGCGTCGTCACGGCAGCGGAACTCCTGCCAGCCGCGCGCACCCCAGGCGTTGGCGTGGCCGTAGTAAGTGGTGATCTCCTGGCCGGGGATGAGCAGCAAATCGTCGCCGCCGGCCGCTGCCAGGTGAGCCCAATGGCTGACGGTATTGTGGTCGGTCACCGCTACAAAGTCGAGCCGCTGCGCTCGGGCTGCCGCCGCCAGGTCAGCGACAGAGCCGGTGCCATCCGAGTGATAAGTGTGGCTCTGAAGATCCCCCCGATACCACCTGGGTCCACAACACACCGCCCCTCCTCTCCCTTGCTCCCCTGCTCCCTTGCTCCCTTGCTCCTCTGCTCCCCTGCCCCCCTGCTCCTCTGACAGGGTAATCCCGACGTGATAGTGGCAGCCCTGCGGCAGAATGTGGTAGAGGCCCAGGATGATGTGCCAGGTGCCCGGGTAGATCGGGCCGGGCAGGTAGCCAGGGGTGGCGTCCGCCAGCCCGATGGTGAACTGGGATCGGTCGCTTCCGCTCCAACCACGGAAGCCGTGGCCTTGCAACACCGCAGCGCCGCGCGGATCGAACACCCCGATGTCCACCACGTTGCCGCTACCTCCCGGCAGCGCGGCGCTGACCCGATGGGTGTAGGTGTAGCGAACGGTCAGCCGACCAACGCCGGGCGGCACCTCAAAGGGGAGGAGAAGGTAATCGTTTGTTGCTTTGTCTGCTGGGGTAACGAAGCCTGTCAGCGTACGGGATAGTTCCACCATCGAAGAGCCTCTTACAAGAGAGGTGAGACGTAGTAGCGACTTCAGTCGCTGCCAGGTACGGCTAAAGCCGTCACTACCGGTCACTATTCTGAAAATAGCCCGAACAAGTTCGGGAGTCCGGAGTCCTTAACTTGTTGAGGGGAATTTTCATGCTTCATGGTGCCCCGCAGGGGCATGGTGACTACTCAAAACGCACCGTCTGAACCTGGCGCGGCCGCAAGGGGAGCCTGACGGCGTTGTCCGTGTCCGGACTCAATTGCTGGCCAGGGCACTCGTTCAGGTCGGCCAGGAAGGCCCTGCTGAAAGGCAGGCTTCGCCCTGAGGCTCTGCCCGAATGGTTAAGCCGCAGCCGAGCCTCAACCGGCGCCGGGGCAACGTTCCAGACGCGAATGATCAGCCCATCCCCCTCCCTTCGGCTACGCTCAGGGCAAGCCTCGGCCAGCTTGATGGCGCTGACGACCACGACGGCCGGGCTCACCTCTACGAAGCTCAGGGCGGCCGGCAGCGGCCCGTCGTGGGGGTCGGCCACCACGGCCCGCAGGGGAGCATTGAAGGCGCAGGCCTGGGAGAAGGTGGAGAGCCAGCCAGGCGTCTCGCGGTCGCCGCCGTGGGGCACCAGGGCGTAGTGGAAGGTGTGCACACCTGGACATTGCGCGCCCGGCAAGGGGAGGCCCGGGCCGGCGTGGCCGGGCCGCACCGGCATGTCGGCGCGGGAGAGCCAGCCGACGCAGCGCAGCAGGGTGAGCAGCAGCGTCGTGCCGTCGGGCTCGCGCCGCGCTTCCACCTCCGGCAGGCCACGATTGATGAGCGTCAGCCCGGCCTGGCCGTCGCTCACATCGCTGAAAGTGCGCTGCGGATGCGTAGGTGCTGGCTGCTCCGACCAACCAGTCGTATCCGTGGGCAAGTCCAGCGGACGCTCGACCACGTCGAAGGGCGTCTCGGTGCGGAAACCGCCGGTCTTGATGGGCGTGGGGAAGCAGACGCGCAGGCGGTGATCGCTGGCCGTGTTGTTGACCGTGGTCTCGAAGTCCACGCGGCGAACGCCGGCAGCCAGGCTGACGCGGGTGGTGATAGGAAGAGTGACTCGCCTCGACAACCGGGCGCGGCGGGAGGCGGTCAGCCGCGCCGGCAGGCGATAGCGCAGGGCGATCTCCAGCGTCTGGCGGGCCGGGCCCCTTTCCAACAGCCTCACTACCGGCGGACGGGATGGCTCGTCCACCACCTCGTCCTGTTCCACCGGGCAGTGATTGTATACATCTCCCCGATCTCCCTCGTCCACGAAGCGGTTGAGCCGGCGATAAACCAAGCCGCTGGTCTTGTCGCGCAGGGTGATGCTCCCGTCCAGCGGGTTCGCTTCGACATGGTAGAACTCGTTCTCGATGCTCAACGCCTCGACCCCCTCTCGCGCCGGGCGGCCAGGTGCGGCTTGCAGGAAGTAGGTACGGTAGCCGTGGCCTGGCACGTCACGGGCTACGAAGGCCAGGGCCACCTGGGGAGCCAGCCTCACATCCAGCCGTGGAAGCTTCCCGGCGGCGCGCAGTCGCCGCCGCACCTCGGCGAGAGCGGCATCCACCTGGGCCAGGCTGGGCTGACCGTGCGCGCTCAGGGTGCCCTTCACCACCGGGCCTGCTTTGCCCTCGTGATACGTCAGTCTCACGATCCCCTGCCCCCCCACGCGCCCCGGGTGCTCCTGCATCAGCCGCATCAACATATCCTCGTAATTGATGCCCAGGAGGGAGAAATCGAGCTTCTCCTCACCCAACTGCTGCCACAGTAAAGGCTGGCCCTCTTCGTCTACCAGCTCGTAGCCCGGCCAAGTGGGCGGTATCTGCACCTGCACCTGGACCAGGTCAGTGCGTGGCCCAGCGGTGGGGTTGAAGACGACGATAGGCACGTACGGGGCGGGCTGGACCAGGTCGCCAGCGGGGAGAGCTTCCTGCGAATCATCGAGCTTAAGGTTCCTGGTCGCGATGTGCCCCACCAGGCTAGCCAGGCTGCGCCGCGTGACCTCTTCGCCGATCTGCTCCACCTGGTCGAAGCGCGAGCGCATTTCCTGGTGGACTTGATCCACACTGCAGCCACAGATGGAGTCGTGGGGATGGTTCTGGAGTAACAGGCTCCAGGCATGGCGCACCAAGGCATGATTCGCTGCCTCGCCGACTCGCTGATTCGCTGCCTCGAACGGTTCCGCCCAACCCTCCAACAACGTTTCGCAGGCCCGGTTGCGCTGCTTGATCCATACACGGGCCGACAGCACGCCGGGGATGATGTTGGACCGCTGCGAGCAGCGAAACTCACCCTGAACCGTTTGTAGGCTGGGGTTCGCGGCGCGCACGGCGGCGACGTACTGGGGCAGGGTGCCGTGGACGAGCGTCACGTCTGGCAGACGCTCTTTCGCTGCGGCCATGAGGGCCGGCAGGTCAGGGGAGGGCTCCACGTGGTCCATGCCGTTCATCAGGAGGACAGCTTCGGTGGTGGCGTGAGGGACCAGGCTATCCACCGCCTGGCGCACGATTTGGGCGAAGCCGTGCGGGTGGTGGGGCGTCCAGGCCAGGTTGCCATAGCCGTCGCGAATGTACAGGTTCAGGACAGTCGTTCCGTCGGGCGACTGCCACAGGAACTCGGTTGGCAGGTCGGGCACGCCACGCCAGATAGCCGCGTCACGGATGCCGAAGCCGGCCAGAATCTGGGGCAACTGGCTGATGTGTCCGAAGGAGTCCGGGATATAGCCGACCGACATCGGACCTGTCCTGAGCGGAGACGAAGGATCGCCGAAGCGACGACACACTTGCTGACCCAGCATCAGATTGCGGATCAGGGCCTCCGGGCTCACCAGGAACTCGTCGGGCAGCACGTACCAGGGGCCGATGAGCAGTCGTCCCTGCTGAACCTGCTCCCGCATGTCGGGCTCGCGTTCGGGCCGAATTTGCAGGTAGTCTTCGACCACGATGGATTGCCCATCCAGCATGAAGTGGCGGTAGCGGGGATCGCTGGCCAGGATATCCAGCAGCTTGTCCACCATGACAACCAGACGAATCCTGAACTCCTGGAAGGGCTGGTACCACTCGCGGTCCCAGTGGGTGTGGGAAACGACAAAAGCTTGATAAGGCATAAGACGTCCTTTCTCCCCGCCCCCCCCCCCAACCCTGGGGGGAAAGCAGGGAAGGGAGTTCAAATTCCCCCTCTCCCAGGTTTGTTGGGAGAGGGGGTTAGGGGGAGAGGGCTATTGCACCAACTCACCTACCAGCCGCACTCGTTCGATATCGCCGTCCGGGGGCAGCTCATCGGAAATCCCCAGCACCAGGCGGGGATAGAACAGTTCCAGCACCTGTTCAACACATTCCATCAGCGTTTCCGTGGAGAAAGAGGGGAGAAAATACAAGGCGGGGATCCCATCCAGCAGCACCCGCTCGCCCAGCGCCTGTTTGATCTCTTCCAGCGTGACGTCTCCCTGGGGAACAGGCGTGGCCGCTTCGATCCCATCCCAGGGGCCATCCCTCAAATGAGGCAGGAGCGGCTTCATCGTCCCGTCCACGTGGATGTGGACGAACTTGCCGGCGGCGTGCACCTGTTCAACTCGCTGGCGGTAATAGGGAACCAGATACTCCCTCCAGATGGGGGGCGGGTCCATTGCGGCGTCAATGTTCTCACCGAGATTGAGAATCTGGACGGGAGATTGGCATAGGACTTCGTACATAGCGTTGTCGGCCTCTGACGCCACTTCGACGTAGTGTTGAATCACGGCCGGGTGGTCATGCATCACGTAGATAGTGTTCTCAAACCCCGTATGCTCGATAAACAGCCCTTGTATCGGTGAGCGGCGAAAGTAGAACTGAGGGCAGCCCCGCTCGCCCACCCGCCGTAGATCCTGCTCGTACGCTTTCTGATCCCAGTACCATTCCTCATCTTGAAGCATGAATTCCAGTACCCTGAAATCCTCTGGCTTCTTCAGCTTGTACTCGGTGTTGTAGGCGGACAGGCCCCATTCGTCGTAGTGCAAAACGTCGGTTAAGGTCCCCACCGGGGTCTCCCACCTGCGCCGCAGGCGGTTCTCGTTCTCCCACCGCTCGGTGACGCGCACGTTTTTGTATCGCCAGCGCAAGGGGTTGGTGAAGTACCGAACTGAAGCGTGGCCATAATCGTAGACATCGAGGAGACTGGCCCCCTTCAGGTGCTCTGGCAGAGTTCCCCGCTTTTTGTTCACCTCGTACCAGTACTCCAATCGGGGTTGCCAGAGCACCCCGCCTGGGTCGTCTCCTCGAAAAATAGCCAGGTTCATGTCACGAAAGCTCAGCTTGGTGCCTCTGTTGTTCATGCTTTTCCACCATGATCAGGGAATCAGGGATCAGGGAATCAGGGATGTGGGCCGCATCCCGGCCCCCTGATTTCCCGATTTCCCAATCCACGAATCCCGAACCTACGAATACAGCTTGAACGTTCTCACCTCGAATGGCTTGATGTCAAAGCGTAAACAGCCGGAGACGACGTCGGCCTGGCCAATCTCGTTTTCGTACGGATCGCACTCCGCGGCGCGAGAAATGGGATGGAAAAACGTGACGGTCACGGTGCCGCGACGATTCTGGTCTTCGTAGAGCCTGAGAATCAGCCCATCTCCTTTTTCTGCCATTTTCAGCGCCGACAACATGACGTGATCACTGACGATGGACAGGAAAGAGCGGGCAGAGGGCTCGGTGAGGACACCTTCGCCCATCGTGGAGTTCCTCTGCTCCCTTGCTCTTCTGCTCCCTTGCTCCTTTGCTCCCTTGATGGGAAGAGCCACCAGCGGATCGTTGAGTTCCCACGCCCGGCGTGGTGTCTCGGCCTGTCGCCAGTCACCCCGATGGGGGTAGAGGCTGTAGGTAAACGAGTGGTGTCCTAAATCCGCCGTCGGATCCGGATACTGTGGCCCCCGGAGCAGGGTGAGCCGCATACGACGGCCAAAGATGTCGTACCCATACTTGCAATCGTTCAGCAGACTGACCCCATAGTCGCCCTCCGAAAGATCAGCCCACAGGTGGCCGCAAACCTCGAACTTGGCCGCGTCCCACGAGGTGTTGGCGTGCGTCGGCCTTTCGATGTAGCCATAGGACATATCATAGGCCGCTCTCATGGCGTTCACGTTGACCAGAAAGCCGGTTTTCAGTAGCCGATCCCGCTCCCCCCACTCGATCTCCGTCTCGAAATCTATCCGCGGCAGGCTGCGGTAAAGGATGATGTTCTGCACCATCCTCGAGTTCATGAAAGCACGTTCCTGCCGCAAGACCAGCCTCACCGCGCCACCTTCAACGATTTCAGAACGGACGATGGGTGGAATCTCAAACTCACGGTCTTTGTACATGGGCACGATGTCCCACGCGGCATAACGTCCCGGCACATCTTCGAACAACTGGAGCTTGTTGCCTTCCTCTATAACCTGGCGGTCGTTCTTTTTGTCGTAGATTTCAGCAATCGTTCCCTGTTCATCAAAGCGGACCTGAAAGAAGTCGTTCTCGATTGACTGCTCAGCTCGTGTCATTGCGAGGCGTCCTGAGCGAAGCGAAGGATCACGCGCCGAAGCCTTGTCCTGAGCACCGAAGGAAATCTCCTCCTTGCGTCTTGGGGATTGCTTCGCTTCGCTCGCAATGACGGCCTGATCGGGTTGGCCGGCCACGAGATGATAGATCATATACCCCATCGGCGGGACATCACGCGCTTCGATCAGCACCCTCACCCGTCCGTCGTCCTGACTGAGCACCTGGAACGGAACGCTGTTCCCGTTGGCATCCACGATCTTGAAAGGTAGCTGCTCAGCCCGTGTCATTGCGAGGAGCGTTTTTTGCGACGAAGCAATCTCCTCCTTGCGGCTTGGGGATTGCTTCGCTCCGCTCGCAATGACAGCCTGAGTAGTCACCTTGAAAGAAGAACCGGGCGCGGCCTTGAACTCCGCCTCAACTATATCTGTCCTTTCCCACGGCTGCATGTTGAACACGGCCACCGCCGCGGAGTCTGAGCTAATTTGACTCCCGATATAGCTCAGCGCTGAGGTCAGCGCCTGGTTGCCTTTTGCGAAAACAGTCTCATAATCTTGGAGAGCATCGTGAAAAGCCTGGGTGACGTGTGAGCCGGGCAGAATATCGTGGAACTGGTTCTTGAGGATCAGCTTCCAGCCCTCGCGCAAATCCTCCCCTGGATAACTGCCGCCCAGCAGACTGGCAATCGCCGACATCGCCTCCGCGTTTCTGTACAGGATTTCCGCTTGGCGATTATTCTTTTTCAGACGCGCCTGGGTGGTGTATGTTCCGCGGTGGGTTTCCAAATAGAGCTCATCTTTCCAGACAGGCAAGTCCTCTGCCTTAGCTTCTATCCGCTCGAAAGCTTCCTGGCCATGCGTGAAAAACGATTGGGGCATACCGGGCACGTTTCTATATCGCCGTCCGCTCAGAACGTCCTCGCGGTTGGGCCCGCCGCGGCCGTCGGCGTAACCGTAGTTGTAGATGGCCTCGCTGCAGGCTACTTTCTGCTTGTACTCGTTCCAGTTGGTCAGCATCACGTCCGCGTCTATTGCCGCCCCAAAGTGCGTGGCGGGCAGATGGGCCAGGATGCGTGAACCGTCCGGCCCTTCCCACCAGAAGGTGTTGTGGGGAAACTCGTTGGTATCGTTCCAGATCACCGGTTTGTTGGTGATCAGGAACCGAAAACCGGCCCGTTTGAGAATCTGGGGGATGAACCAGGCGATGCCAAATACATCTGGAAGCCAGCAAACAGACGACGTGGTGCCAAACTCTCGTAGCGCGAACTCCCGCCCGAATTGGAGTTGGCGCACAAACGATTCGCCCGAAACCAGGTTACAGTCGGGCTCGACGTACATCCCGCCGATGACTTCCCAGCGCCCCTCTCTTACGCGCTCTTTGATCCGATCATAGATTTCCGGATACAGGCTTTTCAGGTCTTCATAGAGCTTCATCTGGCTTTGGCAGAACAGATAATCCGGGAATTCACGCATCATGTTCAGCGTGGTAGCGTGCGTGCGGCCGATTTTTCTCAGAAACTCATTGTAATCCCACTGGTACACGAAATCCAGGTGGCTATGGCCTACCATGTTGAGACGGCCGTGGTGTTGGAATCGGCCAGAATGGTAAATGTGGTCACGCACGTAGGACCGAGCTTTCATCACACTCGCCTTGAACTTCTCGCCATCATCCTCAATAGCCCGTGTCATTGCGAGGAACGTTTTTTGCGAAGCAATCTCCTCCTTGCAGCTTGGGGATTGCTTCGCTTCGCTCGCAATGACGGCCTGAAGGGCCGAAGGGTCAATCAAGGAAATGGCTTTCTTGAGCTCGTCAAAAAGAAATGCGCGCACCTCGGTCCCCGCCTGGGGGGTCATCACCAGGTCATACGCACACTGGAGGTCGAAATAGGCGTCCTCGACGTCGCGGTCAAGCACCGCCAACTCCGCCACGCTGAACTGATGGACGATCGTGGGAATCTCCATCTCGTTCACAGACTGCTCGATCTCTATCTGCAGCGTTTCGCCGCCCTTCATCTGTTCGGACAGAAAAACCACCTCGTGTTTTGAGTCCAGCCCGGCCAGTAGTTTTCCATTCAGTGTTAGCAGCCCCTCGCCACCGGGCCGAAGATGCAATACGCCGTACTTCCCATCAAAACTCTGTGGGACCTTTGCTTCACAGCGGAAAAACGCGGTGCGGTTCTCGCCTCCCCACTCGTCCCCGATCTGGTAAGGTCTCCATTGCTGATCGAGCCATTCGTAATTTCCCGGTCGGTGATAGTTCGCTTCTCGTATCTCCCAGCCTTCGAGTTTCAGCGTCTCCGAGAACCGTGCCGCCTTTATCTTCTCAATCTGTACGCCCATCCACTGTTGCGGCGTATAAGCACTGCGCATCTTATCTTTGATTCTGACCTGGTCCATGTTGATTCTGTCTCCTGATAGGATTGGGGGGGCAGACTCGCGTGAGCAGATAGGGAATCAGGGATTAGGGACAAGGGATTAGGGACAAGGGATTAGGGACTAGGCACTTGTCCCTTGCCCCTAGTCCCTTGTCCCTTGTCCCTTGCACCTCTGCTCTCACCCCTGGGAATGAAGGCGGGGATTGCTCACCTCATCGAAGCCCAGATGGATCATGTACAGGGAGAGAAAGAGGAACATGAGGGCAAGGATCGGGGTTAACCACCACCACCAGAGGTTCTGCAAGATGGCCGAATAGCTGAGGGCCCAGTAGATCATCATGCCCAGGGTCATCTCTCGCTGGGGACCCAACCCCAGGAGGGACAGCCCCGACTCGGCCAGGATGGCCGCGATGAAGGCATTGACGAAATTAGCCCCCAGCCATTGCAACATGTGGGGCATCAACTCGCGGAAGATGATTTCCAGGCTGGACATTCCTGAGAGGCGAGCAATCTGGACGAAGGCCCGCTCCTTCAGACTCAGCACCTGGGCCCGCACCTGGCGGGCAGGCGAGGGCCAGGCAAAGACCCCGATGACCAGCGCCATGGTCTGCACCCCCACCCCCCTCACCAGGGAGGCGATCAAAATCAAGAATACCAGGGAGGGTACCGACAGGAAGACGTCAATCAGGATCCTCAGCACGGCGTCAACCACCCCGCCGAAGTAGCCACTGATGAAACCGATGAGGGCCCCTATCAGGGTACCAAGGAAGGCCGCGATCAGGCCGACTTGCAGGGAATTGGGCACGGCTTCGCTCATCTGGATGGCGACGCTTCGCCCTAGAGAGTCAGTGCCAAGCGGGGCCCCGCGTCCCGGGGGAAGGCGGGCGGGGAAGCTACCGGTACGACGCTGTGCGGGGTCCACAAACAGGCTCCCCGTCACAGCCACGGCCAGCAACGCCAAAAAGATGATCATTCCGATGAAGAATTTCCTGTTGCGCAGGAGCTCCCCCGCGTATCCCCGCTGTGCTTCCACTCGAACCTCAGCCATGGCCTATCTCCTCCCTGCCTGCTCGTAGCGTATCCGCGGATCAATCAGGGGGTAAACCATGTCAATGACGAAATTAGCCAGGGCTACCGAGAAGACGATGAGGAGGACACCGCCCTGGATCACCGGGAAATCAATACTCGTAATGGAATTGTAGATTAGCCAACCGAGGCCGGGGTAGGCAAAGATCACCTCGGTGATCAGCGCCCCCCCGACGATGCGGCCCAGAGAGATGGCCAATCCGGTCGACTGGGGCAGCAAGGCGTTTCGGAAGGCGTAAGCCCAGAGGATGCGCCGGTTGGAGAGTCCCTTAGCCTCAGCCTGTAAGATGTAGTCCTCGCCCTTCAAAGATGTGATCAGGCTGCGCATGGAGAGGAACCACCAACCCAGGGAAACAACGATCATGCTTAAGGCTGGTAGCGCAGCATGGCGGAGCACGTTCAGGGCAAAGTCGAGGGACAGTCCCGGCCTAAGCCCTACTGAGTACGCTCCGGAGAGAGGGAAGATCCGCCAGTAGAAGGCGAAGAGGAAGACAAAGATGATGGCCAGAATGTAATAGGGAATGGTGTACAACACCAGGGCTACCGAAACGAGGGCCTGAACGAACCGTGACTTTCCTCCCCTCCATCCCGCCACGGCGCCGATCAGCGAACCCAGCACCCAACTGATCAGCGTCGTCAGCGTCAGCAGGCCGATAGTCCAGGGGATGGCGGACCTCAGCATGTCAGACACGTGGGAGGGGAAGCTGCCGATGGAGTAGCCCAGATTTCCCCGTGCCAGCTCCCGCAGAAAACTAACGTACTGTTCCCACAGACCCTTGTCCAGGCCGAAGAGGCGGTTGTACTCCTCAATGAGCTCCGGGGCATTCAGGCGTCCTCCGGCGGCTGCCATGGTGCTGAAGACAGCGGTGAGGGGATGGCCGGGAACCAGGCGGGGCACGAAGAAAACGACGGTGACGGAGACGAAGATAGTGACCACGAAGATAACGAACCGTTCCGAGAGGTATCTCAAGTAAGCAATCATTCATCCCATTCCTTTTCGCTCAAAACATGCCTATGCACCTTCATACTGCACGGAGCAGTCTAGCGGTTGGTGTGAGCCGCGCCCACCCGCCCCCGCGAGCAAAACACACCTGACTGATCGCTGCCCCCGCCGGTAGCACAACTTTGTTGAAGCGCAAGGGTGAGCGTCGGCTCCAGCGCATGTTAGCCGTCGCCTCTCAACGGGTCGGACGATTGATGCGAATCAGTGGTCTTGCGACCTGGGCTTGCGTCTCGAGCGCCGTATGAATCCGCTGGGCCAAACCAACAAAATCCGGATCAACCGTGCACACGATGATCCCACAATGCTCACGCTGTTCACGATGCAAGCGAATGAAATGCCGGCGGTTGTTGGTCAAAAGTATCCGCCCTTCCGCATGGGCAAAGGCCAACAGCGCGTCATCAGATAGCGATTGATTGGCCTGACCCGTTTCTTGAATGGTCAGCACATCATGCCCCAGCCGGCGTAGCTCCTCCACAGCAGGCAACGGAAAGTTCTCGTTGGAATACAGCCGGGCCATTTACGCCTCCTCGTTCGCACGGATCTGTTGCTCGATCTCGTCACGATGCGTACGATAGTAGGCCCAAGCGTTGGCCAAATCCTCCGCGCGCAAGGTAGGGTACGCACGGAGCAAATCTGCTTCATTCAGCCCTAGCCGCCTGGATTGCACCAATACCCATACGGGAATACGCGTACGCACGATACATGGCTCGCCGCCACAGATGTTCGGATCGCTCTCCACACCTGGGAATGCGTCGCCCAGATCGCGCACGACCCATTGGAGTAGTTGGGCTTTTTCAGCACGTGTCATCGTCGTAAGCAATCTCTCGGCTTCTCGAATGGCTTGCATATCCATCACCTGCTTTCTATGGCTGACTGCACATCTTGTGCTGTGGGGAGGCGGCCTAACGACTCGGCGTCAGCGGTTGGCAAGCCGAGCGCAGCGAGGCGAAGCCAGTCCGCTGCACGCCGTGGTGATGTTCACGACCTGTCTATCCTATCCGGCGGCACATGATGCTAATTACCTCCCAACAGTTCAACAACGCCGGAGATTAGAGTAATAACTATTCCCAGATAGAACACTATTGTGCCGCCCCAGAAGACCTGTTTGTCAAGTTCAGCGTTCATGACTTGTTGGGCTTGAGAGTATCGCCAGCGCGGATCAATTTCCTGTTTTCCTGCGGAGTATGCAATCAACTCGAAATCGTTCTGTACTTGTTGGCCGAATTCAATAAATGCCACACTTCTGCCAATTCCGGTGATTGAGTTTCGCTTTGATAAACCGGGCCAGCGGGAGATAAGCACGCCGAAACCCGGATGCTTAGAAAGGAGAAGATACCTGGCGTTCTGTGCTAGAAGCTCAAGGGCTTGTAGGGCACTGGCTTGCTCGGACGCAACAAGCTTCAATAGCCAGTTTAATTTGCTGAGACGGTCAAAAAGCCAGCCAAGTATTGACAGTGCCACACCAAGAATGAGTAAACCAAAAGTAATCAACTTCATTCCTCAGCCTGCTGAATGAGCAGGATGCTTAAGCGCCCGTTATATGGAACTATCTCCACATAATCACCCCTATAGGGTCTTATGCGGAAACAACCGTGTGAGCAGGTCATGTGCTACTCACCTGGTTCACAGTCGGCGCACAGTGCTCCGGCTACGGCGGCATGGCCGCAAACTATTGTGGTGGGGAGCGGCCCCCGTTGAGGACCGCTCCCCACCTGGAGTAGCAGCACAGAGCACGTTGTGCGACTGTCTACTTCGCAGACTTGATTCCGCCGACCCACTTCCCTGTCGTGGGAGAGGGATACCCGTTGAGCACCAGGTTGAAGGTCGCCCACCAACTGACCGGCATGTTCCACGGGTTGTCGGCCGAAGGCCACCCTTCCCAGTAGGTAGTGTTGAAAGGCACCAGGGCAGGCGCTTGAACGCCTGGGATGACGGGCAGTTCATCGAGCCAGATGGCCATGGCCCGCCGGAACTGGTCCTTGATCTTCTCCACCTCGGTCGGGGGTGTCGCCGCCATCTCGTCCACAACGGCGTCGAAGGCCTCGTTCTTGAAGCGGAAGGAGTTCCGCTCATACCAGGGCGCCATTTCCCCCAGAGGCACGTAGTACTTGCTGTGGAACAGCTCCAGGTTGTCGAAGATGTAACCAGGGCAGAAGGGCTGGAACGCGAGGTCGTACTCGCCCAACAGGCGCGCGTTGTCATGAACGGAACCGCTCAAGGGTTGAACCTCGACCTCGATTCCCCCGGCCTCGAGCTGATCGGCCACGACGGTGGTGACCTTCATGGCTTCGGGGTCGCCAGCGTTCACCAGGAAGTTAAGGTGCAGCTTCTCCCCAGCGGCTGAAGCCCAGTAGCCGTCCGCCCCTTTCTTGTAGCCCGCGGCAGTCAGGAGCCCCTCCGCCTTGGCTGCATCGTAGGTCGCCGTCGGATACTGCTTCCTCAGGTCCTGGATGGCGTCGAAGTAGGGCTGCAGGCCATCGTAGGCGGGCCAGATGCCCCAAGCAGGCACAGTCGACCCCTCGTAGGCTAGCTTAACGACGGAGTCCCAGTTGATCAGGTAGGAGATGGCCCATCGCATCTCTTTCTTGTCCCATGGGGGGTTGGCATTTTGAACCATTAGCGCCCTCGGGCACGGATCCAGCCAGGTGTAGGGAGCGTCCTTGTGCCAGGCCCTGACTTTGGGATTCCTTGCGGTCACCGCCAGGAAGTCTCCCAGCGAGAGGATCCCAATCTGGGGGGTGTCAATATCGTTGGCTGCCAGAGCGAGGGCGACGCTGGTCGGCGAACCGACATACTGGAAGGCCACGATCTTCGGTGCTGGCTTCACCCCGAACACTTTCGTCGCCCACCAGTTGTCGTTGCGCTCCCAGGTGATGGCCAATTCCGAAGCAGTGGCCAGTTTGTAGGGCCCTGTCCCGATGGGGTCAGAGTTCTTGAAGGTCAGGGGGTCCACTCCCTCCCAGACGTGCTGGGGCAGAATCGAGATCCCTCCCCAGATGCCTACCGCGGGGAAGGCCTCCCGGTTCTGGTGGTAGCGGGGGTTGGCCGCTGTCAGGTTAAACCGTACGGTGAGGTCGCCCAGTTTCTCCACCGACTTCACCCACTTGCTCACCTCCGCGGCCCAGGTCATGGCCGGGTTGGCCAGCAAGAGATTGTAGGTGAAGATGACATCGTCCGGGGTGAAAGGCTTCCCATCGCTCCACTCAACCCCCTTCCGCAGCTTGACGGTGATGGCTGTAAAATCGTCGTTGTACTCGTAGCTCTCCGCCAGCCAGGGGATGTACTCCCCGGTCTGCAGGTTCTGGTAGAAGAAGTATTCGTAGACCAATTGGTGGATGCCCGACCTGGATCGGTCGGCCCCCGCGTAGACGTTCAGGTTGGTATGATCGGGGTACCGCCTGCTTATGGCGATGTTGAGTGTCTGCGCCCGGGCCAGAACCTCCGCAGGCAGAGGAACAGGCGTGGGGGTGATCACCTTCTCCACTACCTTCTCCACTACCTTCTCCACCTCCACCGGCTTCTCAACCAATACCTCCTTCTCGACGACGACGGTCTCGACGACTTTCTTCTCGACGGGCACCTCCCTCACGATTACCTCAGGGGTGGCCGGCGGAGCGCAGGCCGTGAATACGATGGCAATCACCGCCACCAATGCGACAGCCATTGTCCACTTCTTGTCGGTAAACATTTTCTTCCTCCTTGAATAGTTGTTTTTTGGGCTAGTACAGCTTATATGGTCCATCTACCTCTTCTTATCCCGCTTCCTCACCTCCTTTCCATCCACGCCTGATCATGACGCAGTTCTCCAGACAAACACCTTGTCCATTTCCTCACGTCGAATCGAAGGGTGATCCTGATACAGATAGCAAGCTGTTGCCCGATGCTGGCTCGTTTGAAACAAGGGTGGCGCTTTTTCCAGGCACAAAGAAAAGGCGTGCGGGCAACGGTCAGCAAATCTACAGCCCAGGCCATCGCCAGTCTGCTTGCGACTTGCGACCTGCGACATGCGACCTGATTCGTCACTCCAGCGGCGGTCTGGGTCCGGCAGGGGAATCGAACCAATCAGCAATCTCGTATATGGATGCCGTGGCTGTCCAACCACCAGTTCGACATCCCCCGCCTCCGTGACGGAGCCGCTATAGAGGACAATGATGTTGTGGCTGATCTGATAGGCCGTCGTCAGGTCATGGGTGATGTAAATGATGGAGATGCCAAACTCCTCGTTGAGTTGGCGCAGGTTATCCAGAACAGTAGCCCGCAGGGAGGCATCAATCATCGAAACGGGCTCATCGGCGATGATCAACCTGGGCCTCAACAGAAGCGCTCGGGCCACCATCACCCGCTGGCGCTGTCCCCCACTCAACTGGTGAGGGTAGCGCCCCAGGGTCTCCTCAGGGCGCAGTCCTACGGCCTGCAACACCTCCTCGATCAGCGCCCGGCTCTCCTGCTTCGAGTTCGCAAGGCGGAACTTGGCTATGGGGATCGTCAGGACGTGATCCACCTTGTAGAAGGAATTATACACCTCAAATGGATCCTGGAAGATAGCCTGCACATCCCGCCGGAAGGCGTGCCACTCTGTACGCGACAGCCGGCGGAGGTTCTTCCCCTGGTAAAGCACCTCTCCCCGCGTCAGTGACTCCAGGCCGAGAAGGAGACGAGCCATCGTGGTCTTCCCACTCCCGCTCTCCCCGACCACGCCGGTAATCGTCGGCTGTCCGCTGCCAATGGAGAGCGAAAAATCTTCCAGAGCAAGGGTGCGGTGCCTTTTGATCAGCCCCCCGCCGAAGATCTTGGTGATATGCCGGGCCTCAAGCAGAGCAGTCATGACGTCGCCTCTTGGTGCTCCTCGAGCAAGTGACAGGCCGCCGAGTGGTTAAACCCTACGGGCCTCAGCACCGGGTCCTCCCCTGCGCAGCGGTCCATGGCGTAGGGACATCTGGGGTGGAAAACACATCCTGGCGGAAGATCGAGCAGCGAAGGTGGGAAGCCAGGTATCCCCTGGAAAACGCCCTTCTTCCCCAGGGACGGAAGGCTGGCGATGAGCAACTGGCTGTAGGGGTGTCGGGGATGGGAGAAAATGTCCCTCACGGGGCCATTCTCCACCAGCCTTCCCGCATACATGATCCCCACGCGATCGGCAAACTGGGCCATGAGCCCCATGTCGTGACCGATCAGGATCACGGATGCCTCCAGATCCTCCTGCACCCGGCGCAAGGTCTCCATCACCTGGCGTTGCACCACCACGTCCAGGGCGCTGGTAGGCTCGTCGGCAATAATCACCCTTGGGCGCAGGCTGATGGCGATGGCGATACAGACCCGTTGTTTCATGCCACCGCTCAGCTCGTGGGGGAACATGTCGGCGACCTGCCGTCGGAGGCCCACCCACTGGAGAAGCTCACCGACACGGTCAGCCGCCTCCTGCCTGGACATCCGCACCCCGTGGCTCTGCAGGCCGTCAGCGATCTGGTGCTTGATGCGCATCACCGGGTTGAGAGAGTTCATCGCCCCCTGACTGATCAGCGCGATCCTTGCCAGGCGCAACTGCCGCATCTGCTCTTCGGAGAGGGTCATCACATTGACCCCGTCCAGCAAAACCTCTCCTGATTCGATACGGCCAGGCGGCTTGATGAGTCGCATAAGTGAGAGGGCTATGGTTGATTTGCCCGACCCGGACTCACCGACCAGACTGAACCTCTCCCCTGCCTTGAGATCGAAGTTGACGCCGTCAACCGCCTTCACCGGGCCTCGCAGGGTATGATAATGCACTCGGAGGTTGCTAACTTCAAGAAGTGGTTTCATGGGGTCATCATGGGACACATCATGGCCGAGTCGCTGACAGCGCCTGGCAAAGACTGGCACGACTTCAGCCACGGCCATCTTCCTTCCGGGCTAATATGATCAGTAGATGAGAAATTCCTGCTCCCGGGTGGCGTCCCCGCCACCCGGACGGGGCGACTTTTCTCAAGTGCTGATTATACACGACAGAGACTAAATGTCAAATTGCCTGTTGCTTGCTAATGAGAGGGTTTACAAACTAGGCCATCTGGTGTACAATTGGCCTGGTAGTTCTTGGTCAGATAGTCAGTTGGTCCAGTCCTCGGTCTGATGGTCATTGGTTCACTATTAAATACCAGGAGGAAACAAAAATGAAACGCGCTAAAGTAGCCAGCCTGGCAGTGATAATAAGTGTGTTAGTTTGGATATTGGCAGGGTGTAGCTCAATGCCCGCTCCCCAGGGCGGCAAATTGATCTACGGCCTTACTTTGGCCCCCTCAGGCATTGACCCCCACGTCAATGCCTCCTCGGAGTTGGGCATCCCCCTGACCAGCGTCTACGATACCCTGGTCTGGCAAGACCTGGATGGCGAATTCGTGCCCGGCCTGGCCGAGTCCTGGGAAGTCTCCGACGACGGCTTGACTTACACCTTCCACCTGCGCCGGAATGTGAGATTCCACGACGGCACTCCCTTCAACGCCCAGGCGGTGAAGTTCAATCTAGACCGTGTCGTTGACCCCCAGACCAAATCGCAAAAAGCCGTCTTCATGCTGGGACCCTACGACCACGCCGAAGTTGTGGACGATTATACCATCAAGGTCTATCTCCAGGAACCCTCCGCTCCGCTGCTGGATTCCCTCAGCCAGGTCTATCTGGGAATGGCCTCCCCTGCGGCAGTAGAGAAGTGGGGCCTGGACTACCAGATGCACCAGGTGGGGACGGGGCCTTTCATGTTCAAGGAATACATCCCCAAGGATCACCTGACCCTGGTGCGCAATCCCGACTACAACTGGGCGCCCACTATCTTCGGCCACCAGGGGCCAGCCTATCTGGAGGAGATCGAGTTCCGCTTCTTCGTAGAGCCAGCCACCCGCTCCCTGGCTCTGGAGTCAGGCGAGGCTCACGTCATGGGCGAGATACCGCCCCAGGATGCCCAGCGTCTGTCCCAGGACCCCGACTTCCAGTTGATCCCGGTAGCCCTGCCCGGCACCCCCCTGATGCTATTCGTGAACACGGCGCGTCCTCCCACCGACGACCTCAAGGTCCGTCAAGCCCTGATCTACGCCACTGATCGGGAAGCCATCGTGGCCGCCATCTTTAAGAACCTCTCCCCAGTAGCCTACGGGCCATTGACCGCGGTAACGCTAGGCTACGACGAAAACGTAGTCGGGCTCTACGACCACGACCCTGAGCTGGCGAAAGACCTTCTGCAGCAGGCCGGCTGGGTGGATGCGAACGGCGATGGCGTTCTGGAGAAGGACGGCCAGCCGCTGAGGGTAGAAGCCTACCTCATGAGCTGGGGATTCATGCCTGAGGTGGCTCAACTGCTGCAGGCTCAGTTCAAAGCCGTAGGAGTCGAGATGCAGAGCCAGGTGGTCGCCTACCCTGCCGCCCTGGAGGCCGCCCGCGAAGGGAAGCACAACCTCATCCCCTTCAGCCTCTCCAGCAGCGATCCAGACATCCTGCGCACTTTCTTCCACTCCGAGGGTGGTTTCAACTGGGCCAAAGTTCGGGACCCCAGGCTGGATGAACTGCTGGAGGAAGGAGCCCGCACCCTCGATCTTGAGAAACGCAAGGCCCTATACGCTGAGGCCCAACGGATTATCATGGCCGAAGCACTGATCATCCCCATTCGCGACTACGTGAACCTCAACGCTGCCCAGGGCCAGGTGAAGGGGCTGCGCTATGACCTGCGTGGCTGGTTCCCGTGGCTATACGATGTTTACCTAGCAGGAGGGAGGAGTGACTAGGGACTGGTGACAAGGAATCAGCCTTGTCCCTTGTCCCTGATCCCTTGTCCCTGATCCCCTGCTCCTTTGAACAATGCTCCAATACATCGGAAGGCGCTTGATCACCTCCATACCCGTCCTATGGAGTGTAACTACACTGGTATTTCTCATGGTGCACCTCTTGCCAGGCGACCCCGCCGAGTTGATGCTGGCCGAATCCGGGGGCTCCTCCCGATCCATCGCCCAACTGCGCCATCAACTGGGCCTCGATGCCCCCCTCTACGTTCAATATGGTCGCTTCCTGGCCAATGCCCTGCGAGGGGATTTGGGACGCTCCATTTTCACCAACCGCCCCGTCACCCGGACCATACTGGAGCAGTTGCCCCACACCGTACAACTGGCAGTAGCGGCGATGATGGTGGCTGTCACCATCGGCACTGCCCTGGGCATCGCCGCGGCCCTGAACCGAAACACCTGGGTGGACAACCTATGCGTAACTATCGCGGTGGCCGGGGCCTCCATGCCCATCTTCTGGTCGGGACTCCTGCTCATCTTGCTGTTCAGTTCGCGGCTGCGCTGGCTGCCCGCCACGGGACAGGGCGCTCTCAAACACCTGGTCATGCCGGCCATCGTGCTGGGGTTAGCTTCTTCAGGATCAATCGCCCGCCTGGTGCGGTCCTCCATGTTGGAAGTATTGGGCCAGGAATACATCACCGCCGCCCGGTCCAAGGGCCTGAGTGAGTACATGGTCGTGTGCCGCCACGCTCTCAAGAACGCTCTGATCCCGGTCGTCACCGTCATGGGCCTGCAGTTTGGCTACTTGCTGGGCGGCACGGTGGTCACCGAGACGGTCTTCTCCCGCCAGGGGCTCGGCTGGCTGGTGGTGGATGCCATCCTGTGGAAAGACTTCCCCATCGTTCAGGGTACGGTTCTATGGCTGGCTGCCATCTACACCCTGGTCAACTTGCTAGTAGATATCTCGTACGCTATCATTGATCCCCGCATCCACTACGATTAGTTTGGGAGTTGGAGGTTGGAAGAATGAGCAAACGCCGCTTTCCTATCCCAACTCGAAAAACAGTGCCTCGGCGGGAGATCCCTCCCCTGGTCACGCGGCGAAAATTGCGGCGCAACAAGGGGGCTCTACTGTCCTCGATTTTCCTGGCCATTCTGGCAACCGCAGCTATCTCAGCGCCGATTCTCGCCCCTTACCATCCCCTGGCCGTGGCCGTGGATGCGCAGTTGCTGCCGCCGAGCAGTGAGCACTGGGCGGGGACAGACCTCTTTGGTCGGGACATCTTCAGCCGTCTCCTCTTCGGGGCGCGGGTCTCGCTGCTCGTGGGGGTGGTAGCGGTAGTCATTGCCTCCGTCCCCGGCCTCGTGCTGGGTTTGATCGCTGGCTACAATGGCCGTTGGATAGATGGCCTCATCATGCGCGTGATGGACATGATGCTGGCCTTCCCTGGCATCCTTCTGGCCTTGAGCATCGTGGCCTTGCTGGGGCCTGGCCTGCCCAACGCCATGATCGCCGTGGGCATCGCCGGCATTCCCAATTACACGCGGCTGGTGCGCGGCTCTGTCCTGGTTACCAAGAGAAAATCGTTTGTGCGGGCAGCCCGCGCCGTTGGCTGTCCCAGTTGGCGCATTGTTTTACGCCACATCCTGCCCGATATATTCGCCCCGGTGCTCGTCCTGGCTACGCTGGACCTGGCCTGGGCGATCCTGAGTGCTTCCTCGTTGAGTTTCCTGGGTCTGGGTGCGCAGCCGCCAGCGCCAGAATGGGGGGCCATGCTCAGCGAGGGGCGGGGTTACCTGCGTCAGGCTCCCTGGATCACCGCCGCACCGGGCCTGGCCATCATGCTCACCGTCCTCTCGGTCAACCTGCTGGGGGACGGCCTGCGAGATGCGCTGGACCCTCAACTGAGGACCCGAGCATGATTACTACCGTGTTGGAGGTTGGAGATGATTATCGCTGTCATTGATGGCATGGGCGGGGGAATCGGCGCTCAGATCGTGACCCAACTCAGACAGGAATTGCCCCTGGAAGTAGAGATCCTGGCTCTGGGCACCAATGCCATCGCTACTGAGAAGATGATGAAAGCCCGGGCAAATCGCGGGGCCAGCGGCGAGAACGCCATCAAGGTCTCGATCCACCAGGCCGACTTCATCCTGGCCCCCATCGGCGTGGTCATCCCCAACTCGCTGATGGGAGAGATCACCCCCGCTATCGCCACAGCCATAGCCGACGCGCCGGGGGTTAAGCTGCTCCTGCCCATTAACCAGCCCCACTTCGAGATCGTAGGCATCGAGTGGAAAGCCCTCACCAAGCAGATCAGCCAAGCCATCGAAATGATCCGGGAGCGGGCAGGCATCGCCTCTCCGGAGGAATTCTCTCACACTGACCCTTGACAAATAGCCATTTTAGCAGTACACTATCTGCTGTATAGCGAAACAGGAAAGGCAAGAGACCAATGACTACCCAGACAGCTATTAGGACTCTAGTCCTCCAAGTCCCAGGCCCACTCGCTGAACAAATGCCTAAGAATTCCGAAGAACAGCGGGAGGTAATTCTGCTGGGCTTACAGCAACTACGGGTGAAGCGGGCACTGGAGCAGTATCGACGAGGTGAGTGCACACTGGCCTATGCGGCCCAAAAAGCAGGCGTTACCTTGAGAGAGATGATCCCGCTGGCCTACGCTCATGGCCTGAAACCTAATGTAGATCCAAGTCTGCTAGAAGGTGAGCTGACCACTGAACAGGCTGCGCACCTATGATTGTAGTGAGCGATGCCGGGCCGCTGATGGCATTGGCCAAGCTCAATGCCCTAGACCTGCTAGCAAACCTCTATGGCAAGGTCTACACTTCCCAGAGCGTCTATGACGAGACAGTGACCGAGGGGTTAGCCATAGGCGCCGATGATGTTGCCGAGCTTCAGTTGGCCTACCAACGGGCCCTGTTAGAAGTCGCCTCGGTAGATACCCAACAGGCTCCAGCCCTGAACTTGCCTAAGCTGCTCCATCCTGGCGAACTGGATAGTATCTTGCTGGCATTGCAGCTTCAAGCCGATCTGCTGCTCATTGACGACTGGGATGCCCGGCAGATTGCCGAAGCTAACTTCCACAGATTGAATGCCAAGGCCGACGTGAAAGGCACACTAGGCATCATCGTCACCGCCTGTCAAAACCGTATCCTCGGTCTTCAGCGGGCCATCGAGCTGTTGGAGGCAATAAAGTTCCGCCGCGATATCTGGATCAGTGCCGAGTTGCGTGACCAGGTGATGGGCACAGTACGGACGATGTTTTGATGCGCGTTTAGGCATTTGACAATTCCCTGACTGTGTGCTATCATATCGTTGGCATGAAGCCGATGTTGCGATCATGAAGATCACCAACGCCTGACCTGGAGGTCGGGCTGGTGATCTTTGCATTTTCAGGAGGGATTGCGATGTGCGAAGCGACCGTGTATCTAACCGAAGACGGCCGGGAGAAGAAGGTCATGCAAGACGTGGTGCTGGTCCAGCCGGAAGGCGATGCCTGGCTGCTGGTCACGCTGCTGGGCGAGCAGAAGCTGATACGGGGGGCCATCAAGAAGCTGGATTTCCTGAAGCACACCATCCACCTGAGCCCACCAGAGGAGACGGCTGTCGAAGGCTGACCCCGACTGCTGTTTTATCACCTCCAAAATCAGTCGAACCAGGTATGAAAAGGGCCATGAAGGCCGTATGGCCGGCGTGAAGCCGGGCGGTCTTCATGGCCCTTTTTGGTTTCACCAATGCAGGAACCATCTGATGAACTGAGCTTGTACGACCTGACGCGCCAACGGCTGCGAGAGGTCCTGGCCGGTCAATTGCCGGGCGAGGCGGACCTGGAAGGCACCCTCACCGCCTATGCCTACTGGGTGTGTATGACCGTCAGTAAACGGGGTGCGGACTGGGAGGCAGCGCTGCGCGACTACACCGACATCGCCCTTCGCCGTGCTGCCGACGAGAGCAAGGCCGAGCGACGCGAGGTAGCCCTGTTGCGCCGCGAACTGGCACGGGCACACGGGCCGGTGCTGGACGTGGGCGCGGGTTGGGGCCGGCTGGCCCCGCTCTACGATGAGTTGGGCCTACGAGCGGTTTATGTCGAGCCAGCGAAACTGGGGGTGCAACTAATGCGGCGCAATGGCCTCAGCCGAATTGTGCGCTCAATAGGAGAGGCACTGCCGTTCGCCGATGGCACGTTTCCCACCAAGGTGATCGGCTGGGTATTGCATCACAGCTCGGCCGACCTCGACGCAGGTGGTATCGCTTGCCAGGCGGCGCGGGTGACCGCTCCAGGCGGGATGCTACTTTCCATCGAGCCGCTGAGGGCGGAGTTCGACCAGGAGAAGTGGATGAGCCTGTTGACCCAGGCTGGCTTTAAGGTGGATGGAGTGGAGAGGTTTTTCGAGATGCCGAATTCACGCGGTGAGGTTGAACACCAGGCGCTGGCTATCGGTACGCGGGGTGCAAGATGTGGAAGCGAGTCTCTCTAACCCACCTGATTGACGAACACCTGGCTCGGCATCCAGCGATGGAGCCCTGTGACGTGTACAAGCTCCTCTACCAGGGTGTGTTGGGGCCGGAGCACCTCGTCGCTTCACCGGAGGATTTCGCTGCCCGGCTGCGGACGGAGTACGAGAACGAACCTTCCTGCGCCGCCGAACCGCTCTGGGAGCCGGTCCGCCCGGACAGGGCACTGGTGCGCTTGAACCTGCGGCCCTTCAAAGCCCGGGGAGGAGACATGGAGCAACTCATCGCCACTTGCTTGTGGACAGCGAGGCAGGTTTGGGGAACGCCAGAAGAGTTGCGGGCAGCGTGGGCCACCTTCGTAGAGTTGTGTCGGGCGGGACAGTGGAAAGTCTTCCCACTGCCGGAGGTACTGGCCTTCTCCGCCTGGCTCGAGGAACATGGATATCCGGCAGTTCATCATTCTGCCGGCTATAAAAAGGCAAGCAAACCAACCTGTCGGTTGGTGTGCAATAAGTTTCTCTCAAGTCTGGAAATACAGGAGGTCAAAGATGTGTAAAGAATGTGGTTGTGGACTTCGTACTGCTCTCGTCTGCCCCGAGTGCGGCGGAGAGATGGTTCGCATCAACGATCAACCAACCTGCCTGTCCTGCGGGGCAACCCCTGTGCCGGATGCAGACCCGCCGGAGCATGGAGAGCATCATCACCACCACGCAGGGCACACGCACGAGGAAGCAAAGGGCGTGCCCGACGACCCTTCGGGCAGAGCCTCAGGGCGAAGCCTGGCCAAGCTACGCATCCTGCTCCCCCACTGGATCGAACACAACGAGGAGCACGCCGAAAGTTTCCAAGAGTGGGCAGAAAGGGCGCGGGAACTGGGACAAGAGGAGACAGCACGGCGGATAGAGGAGGCAGTGGAGCGGATGGCAGCCTGCAGCCAGGCTCTGGCCGCTGCTCTGAGGGAATTGGAGAAATAGAGGCACCTCGGCGAGTCGGTGGCCTCTTACATCCGGTGACCGTCGGAGGAGCGATTTTGCCGACTCTGCACGATAGAGGGGAGGTGATCGCACTGGACAGATAAGTCAGCCTTTTAACACAGTATCAGATAACACTTCGAAAGGAGAGGAACATGCACATTCCAGACGGTTTTCTGAACGCAGCCACGGCGGCGACCACCTACGTCGTCTCCGCTGGCGGGGTGGGGTACAGCATCAAGGAGGCCAACCGAAAACTGGGCGACCGACACGTGCCCCTGATGGGCGTGATGGGAGCCTTCGTCTTCGCCGCCCAGATGCTCAACTTCCCGGTGATCGGAGGCACCTCCGGGCACCTCATCGGTGGGGCACTGGCGGCCATCCTCCTGGGCCCCTGGGCAGGGACGCTGATCATGGCTTGCGTGCTCATCGTCCAATGCCTGGTCTTTCAGGATGGCGGCATCACCGCCCTGGGGGCCAACGTGTTTAACATGGGGCTGGTAGCCTGCTTCGTGGGGTACTATCTCTACCAGGCCGTCGTCTCGCTCATGGGCGAGGGCCGGAGGAGCACGCTGGTGGGGGGCTTCGTCGGGGCCTGGGCCTCGGTCTTCGTGGCCAGCATCGCCTGCGCCCTGGAGTTGGCCGTGTCCGGCCGATCACCCCTGGGGGTGGTCTTGCCGGCTATGGCCGGGGTGCACGCCCTCATCGGCATCGGTGAGGGGCTGATCACCACGGCGGTGCTGGCCTTCGTGAGGGCCACCCGCGCCGACCTGCTGAAGCTACAGAAAGTGTAAGGAGGGGAGAAATGAAATTAAAATGGTGGCACGTCGGACTGCTCATCGCCCTGGGGCTGGCCATCCTCTCGCCCCTGGCCTCCCCCTGGCCCGACGGACTGGAGAGGGTGGCCGAGGACAAAGGGTTCATCGAGGCCGCCCTGGAACCGGCCTTCGAGATCATCCCCGATTACGTCTTCCCCGGCGTGGGGAACGAGGCGCTGGCCACAATCGTGGCCGGACTGGTCGGCACTCTCATCTTGTTCGGCCTGAGCTACGGAGTGGGGGAGATGCTCAAGAAACGGGAAACAGGCTAAGCCCACTGATGAAACGGAGGAGCCCAGGGCTTTTGCGCTTTGGGCTCCTCGCTTTCACCTTCACTAATAAGGGAGGAGGTGTGGAAGATTATCCTACCAAACTGGATGTCCTGAGGCAGATGCTGGCCGAAATGGAAAGTGTGCTGGTTGCCTATTCAGGTGGGGTGGACAGCACTTTTTTGCTGAAAGTGGCGCTGGATGTCCTGGGAGAGGGAGTGCTGGCCATCACCGCAAGTTCGGCGATCCGTCCGGCCCGCGATCTAGCCGCCGCTGAGGAAATGGCACATTGGCTGGGAGCCAGACATCTCCTTATCCAAAGCCACGAGTTGGCCAATCCCGATTTCGCTCGCAACTCGCCAGAGCGATGTTACCTCTGCAAGCGCGAGCTTCTATCCACTCTAAAGGAACTGGCTGAGGAACACAGTCTGAAACAGGTGGTCGAGGGTTCCAACTACGACGACCTGGGTAAACACCGCCCCGGCATGAGAGCTGTGCGAGAACTGGGCGTGAGGAGCCCCCTGGCGGAGGCCCGTCTCACCAAGAAGGAAATTCGTGCCCTCTCCCGGCAGATGGAATTGCCCACCTGGAACGAGCCGGCTAAGACTTGCCTGGCCACCCGTTTTCCTTATGGACAGCAACTTACCCCCAAAAGGCTAAAGCGAGTAGAGGAAGCTGAGGAATTCCTAAGTTCTCTTGGCCTGAGGCAATTGCGCGTCAGGGATCATGGCGTCCTGGCCAGGGTTGAGGTGGCTCAGGTGGAGATGCCCCTCTTGTTGGGGGAAATGGCCTCTCAGGTGGTTGACGAGTTGAAGGCATTAGGCTATACTTACGTAGCCTTAGATTTGGAAGGCTATCGCACTGGCAGCATGGATGAACTATCGGCATGGGGGGAGAAATGAGAGAGATTCTGGAGAAGCTCCGGGACGGCGAGGTGTCCATCGAAGAGGCAGAAAGGCTTTTGCGGCTTAACGCCGTGGAGGAGATTGAGGACGCGGCCCTGGATATCCAAAGAGAATCCCGCATTGGCGTCCCAGAGATCATACTGGGGGAGAAGAAAACCCCGGCCCAACTGGTGGAAATCGTCTCCACCTTCCTGGCTGGCGAGGGCCGAGCCATTGTCACCAGGGCCTCAGAGGGGCAGATATACGCTGTCGAGGAGGCCCTATCCGACAAATGTGACCTTCGGGTGGACAAGAAGGCTAGCATCATCGTGGCCCGGCGGCAGGGGATAGGACGGCCCAGCATAGGCCGTAAAGTCGGCTTAATGACTGGCGGCACGGCCGATGTCGTGGTGGCAGAGGAGGCCAGGACAGTGGCCGAGGAGATGGGATGCAAGGTCATAACCGCTTATGACGTAGGAATTGCAGGCTTCCACAGGCACATCGAACCCCTCAAGAGGATGCTCCAGGAGGGCGTAGACACCATCGTGGTAGTGGCCGGTATGGAAGGGGCTCTCCCTTCAGTGATCGCCAGCTTGGTTGATGTGCCTGTCATCGGAGTGCCCACCTCGGTGGGCTACGGTTTCGGCGCAGGTGGTGTGGGAGCACTGACCACCATGCTCCAATCGTGCTCTCCGGGGCTGTGTGTGGTGAATATTGACAACGGCGTCGGAGCCGGTGCCCTGGCCGCCCTCATCGCCCGCCAGGTGGCCAAGGCCTGTCCTGAGCAAAGTCGAAGGGCTCCCGGGAAGGAGGATGGAGGATGAAGCTTGCCTATCTCGATTGCCCCTCGGGCATCAGTGGCAACATGGTGCTAGGGGCCATGCTCGACGCCGGACTGGAACTCGATACGCTCAAAGAGGCTCTGGCCGGATTAAAAATTTCCGGCTACGAGATAGAGGCCAGGAAAGTGAGGAGAAAAGAACTGGCCGGCACCCTCGTGGACGTCAGAACCTCGGAAGGGCAGGTGAAGAGACACCTTGACGATATCTTGGAGATCATCGGGGAAAGCGCCCTGCCGGAGGATGCGAAGGAAAGAGCCGGAGCAATTTTCACCCGCCTGGCCGAGGCGGAGGCGAGAGTACATGGAGTGAGCGTTGAGGAAATCCATTTCCATGAGGTGGGCGGCCTGGACGCCATCGTGGACGTCGTCGGCTCGGTCATCGGCCTGAAGCTCCTGGGCATTGAGGAGGTCTATTCCTCTCCTCTACACCTGGGGAGAGGCTTCGTGGAATGTGCTCATGGCTTCCTTCCGGTACCGGCGCCCGCCACGCTGGAGCTGGTGAAAGGGGTACCGGTCTATGGCTGGGACGTCGAGGCAGAGCTCGTTACCCCTACCGGAGCCGCCATCATCTCCGCCCTGGCCAAATTCGATCCGCCACCGCCCATGCGGGTGGAGCGAATCGGTTACGGTGCCGGGCACCGTGACCTCCCTATCCCCAACCTGTTACGGCTCGTCGTGGCCACTCCTTATCACACTGCAAGGGAGTTCGAGGAGGACACTGTTATTCTGTTGGAGACTAATATTGACGATATGAACCCGGAATTTTACGAGTACGTGATGGACAAGCTATTCCGACAGGGGGCTTTAGACGTTTTCCTCACCCCCATCCAGATGAAGCGGAACAGGCCAGCGATTACACTGAGCATCATCGTGGGCCAAAAGGATGTGGACGAGGTGTTGGAAGTCATCTTCGAAGAGACGACAACCTTAGGGTTGAGAATGCAGGAGATACAGAGGAAGAAGTTGACCAGGGAGATCATCGTGATAGACACCCGTTATGGCCCCATCGCCGTTAAGGTGGCTAAGCTCGGCAATGTGGTCAAGAACATCTCTCCCGAATACGAGGAGTGCCGGCGGATCGCCGAGACGTACCGCATCCCTCTCAAAGAGGTGTACGAAGAGGCCAAGAAAGCAGCCATCACATGGAGGCATGATGAGACACGCCTTTATTGACCAATACAGCGACCTGGACAGCTTGGTTCACCAACTCGATCCACGTACCAAAACCCTGGTCGTGCTGGCCTTCGTCCTGACGGTGATGGCCACCCCACCCATGGCCTGGCTGTCCCTTGCCCTGTGCGCCATCCTCATCATCGGCCTGATCCTTCTGGCGCGATTGCCGCCCCTTTACGCCCTGAAAAGGTCTGCAGTGGTCGTGCCCTTTGTCCTGATGATCGCCATCTTCCTCCCCTTCTTCGAGGGCGGTGAGGTAGCAGGCAGCTACAACGTCTGGCTGTGGCGGGTCTCCGTCACCTACGACGGGCTGATCGTTCTGTGGAACGTGATCATCAAGTCCTGGCTCTCGGTCCTGAGCCTGATCCTCCTTTCGGCCACGACCCCTTTCCCTCGCCTGTTGAAAGGACTACAGCGGCTGGGCGTGCCCAGGGTGATGGTGATGCTCCTGTCGTTCATGTATCGCTACCTCTTCGTCCTGGCGGACGAGGCCATGCGCCTGGGGCGGGCCAGGGAGAGCCGCAACCTCGGAGGGGGGCGGATATGGCAGATCAGGACCCTGGGCAACATGGTCGGCACCCTGTTCTTGCGGAGCTACGAGCGGGCCGAGCACGTTTACCAGGCCATGGTGGCCCGAGGTTTCGATGGAGAGATGCGGACGCTGAGCGAATTGCGCTTTGAAAGGGCTGACCTGTGGTTCGGCATCGTCTGTTCTCTGTGTCTGGCTGTCATCTGGCTGACCGCGTTGCGATAGATTCCTCCGAGTTCCTATGCCTGCCTCGGAGGAACTTGGGGGAACTCATAAGAACTCTGGCAGCTTGTAGTTACACAGAGGGTTAAGAAGTGAACGTCATAGAAATCGAGAATCTATCCTTCAGTTACCCCGATGGGCAGGAAGCGCTGAAAGACGTCAGCCTGACGGTGAGTGAAAGGGAGACGGTGGGCTTCATTGGCCCTAACGGGGCAGGGAAGTCCACGCTGCTCTTGCACCTGAACGGCATCCTCCGAAGCGAGAATGGCGCGGTGCGGGTCTTCGGCCTGCCCGTGGAAGAGAAGCACCTCAGAGAGATCAGGCGCAGGGTGGGCCTGGTCTTTCAGAACCCCGACGACCAACTCTTCTCCCCCACCGTCTTCGACGACGTGGCCTTCGGTCCCATGAGCATGGGATGCCCCGAGGAAGAGGTCAGGCAGCGGGTGAGGCGGGCGTTGGAGCAAGTGGGGATGAGCGGGCACGAGCGGCGCTCGCCGCATCACCTCAGCGTGGGGGAGAAGAAGCGCATCGCCATCGCCACCGTCCTTTCCATGAGCTCGGAGGTGCTGGTCATTGACGAGCCCACCAGCAGCCTTGACCCGCGGGGCAGGTGGGAACTGATCGAGCTGCTGCAGGCTCTCCCACTGACCAAAGTGATCGCCACACACGACCTGGAGATGGTGCGGGTCCTCTGCCAGAGATCCATCCTCTTAGACGAGGGATGGGTGGTGGCCGATGACCTCACCTCTCGCCTCCTATCCGACCTCCCCCTGCTCGTTTCCCATGGCCTCGTCCCGCCTCCTCGATAAGCAGCGCGCCCTGAGCGAGGCCAGCTAGTACTTTGTCAAGGCTCATTTGATGGGTGAATTTGCCGTACAGTGGCTGTTTTTACCCATCAAATCACGCTTGACAGAGTACTAGGTTCTCAGGTAAGAGGAACTACCAGTCATCGGCCACACCGCCAGCCCATCAACGAGTTCCACCGCTCGGTTGGTGGTGTCGTGGCCCACGATACCATCCCCGACAAGAAGGCGATGAGGGAGTTGCTGCGGGAAGCGGGGCTGGGAAAAGTGAAGGTGTGGGAAGAGCCTGACCGCTACCTGGCCTTGGGGCGACGATAGAGAAGAAGCAAGACCACAAGCTCCCGGATTTCCCTGTAAGAATCGCCGAGGGCATCAAACCAGTGGGTGTTTGCGTCGTCCAACCGAAACCAGTTGTACTGGTGGCGCACGAAGCGACGGGTGTGACGTTTGATGAGCTGGACAGCTTCCTCCATGCTGACCAGGCCCCGCAGGTACAGGCCGATCTGCTGGTAGCCCAGCCCTGACATAGAAGGCAGGTCGTAGCCGTACCCCCGCTCCACCAGCCTCCTAACCTCCTCCACCAGCCCCTCTTCGATCATTCTGTCCACCCGCTGGTCAATGCGCCGGTATAACTCCTGACGTTCCATGGTCAGGCCGATGTGCAAGATGCGGTAGGGCGGCGGCTTTTTGCGCTGCAGCTCGGAGATGGGCTGGCCGGTCTCCAGGTAGACCTCCAGGGCGCGAATCACCCGCCGCACGTTGTGGGGATCAATCCGCTGGGCCGCGGCCGGGTCCACCTCCCACAGGCGGGCGTGGAGGGCCTCCTCGCCTTCGGCCTCCGCCTGGCGATAGAGCTTTGCCCGCAATTTCTCGTTGGGCGGAATCCTGGGGATGCCCCATCCCTCCACCACCGCCCTCACGTACTGCCCCGTGCCCCCGACCAGGAAAGGGACCCTGCCTCGGGCTAAGATGTCGCCGATGGCCTGGTAGGCTAGCTCCTGATATTGGGCCAGGGTGAAAGTCTCGTCGGGAGCAAGCACGTCTATCAGGTGATGGGGCACACGGCGGCGTTCCTCCAGGGTGGGCTTGGCCGTGCCGATGTCCATGCCCCGATACACCTGGCGGGAGTCGGCGGAGACGATCTCGCCGTCGAACTCCTGAGCCAGGCGCAACGCCAGGCGCGTCTTCCCCACCGCCGTCGGCCCGACGAGGACGATTAGAATTTCCGATTGGCGATTTTCGATTTTCGAGTTTCCATGCAACTCACCCATTCCAAACATGGCGAATTCCCTCAAGTTCCCCTGAGTTCCCCGATCATCGCAACCTCTTCCCAGTCTGAGCGTCAAAAAAGTGCAGCCGCTCCTCGTCGAAACGCAACCACACGGAATCGCCAGGCCTCAGCGTCACCTCGGCCCCTGTCCTGACCACGCAGATGTTCCCCCCTGGCCCCCCAAAGTTGGGGGGAACAGGGGGCAGCCGGGCATGGATGATCTGGGCGCGTTCGGTCACCCAGGGTTGGATTTCCTCCACCCTGGCCCGCAGCGGGCCCTCCGCGCCGATGGCAATGTGCTCCGGGCGGATGCCCAGGATCACCTCCTGACCTGGCCGCAGCCTGCTCTTCAGCCGCGGCAGGAAGGGCAGGCTGAAGTCGGCGAAGCGCAACCCACCGTCCTCCACTCGCCCCTGGAAGAAGTTCATGGCCGGCGTGCCCACGAAGCCGGCCACGAAGACGTTGACAGGCCAATTGTAGATCTCCGCGTGGGTGCCCACCTGCTCGATGCGCCCCTCGTTCATCACCGCCAGACGCTCCGCCAGGGCGATGGCCTCGGTCTGGTCGTGGGTGGTGTAGATACTGGTGATGCGGAACCGCCGCAGGAGCTTCTTGATCTCCACCCTGGTCTGAACCCTGAGCTTGGCGTCCAGATTGGAGAGGGGTTCGTCGAAGAGGAAGACGCGGGGCTCGCGGATGATGCAGCGACCGACCGCCACGCGCTGCTTCTCCCCCACAGAGAGGGTGCGCGGTAACCGGCCCAGCAGCTTATCGAAGCCCAGGCCCATGATCTGGGAGGTGACCCTCACCCGCTCAGGAATCTCCTCTCCCCGCTGCTGCACGACGAAGGGGAAGGCCAGGTTCTCCAGGGAAGTCAGGTGGGGATAGAGGGCATAGCTCTGAAAGACCATGCCGATGTTCCGCTCCCGCGGCGGCATCCTGGTCACGTCCTGGCCATCGAAGTAGACCGCGCCCTCGTCGGGGGCGATCAGCCCCGCGATGACCCTGAGCAGAGTGGTCTTGCCGCAGGCCGTAGGCCCGATCAGGCCCATGGTCTCACCGTGGCGAATGAGCAGGTTGACCCTATCCAGGGCCTTGATCCCGGCTTTATCGCCCAGGAACTCCCTGATACTGACCAGACCTCGGCCCTCTATCGGGAAGATCTTGGTCACATTCTCCAAGCGCACCTGAGTCATAGCAACCCCCAATCTGTCACCGCGTTCTGTATCAGATCTACCCGCAGCAGCTTACCGCCAGACGTCATCTCCACCGCCACCACGTCAATGCGCCAATCGCCTTCCCAACCGTGCTGCTGGAGATAGGTCTGGGCCACCTCTGCCAGCTTAGCCTGCTTGACTGGCGTCACCGACTCCTCAGGCGAGCCGTACTTTCGGCCTCGGCGGGTACGCACCTCGACGAAGACCAGGCAACCGCCCTCTTCGGCCACGATGTCTATCTCGCCGGCCAGGCAGCGCCAGTTGCGCTCGCGCACCACGTAGCCCCGTTCTTCCAGATAGGCCGTCGCCAAATCCTCGCCCCGCCGGCCCAGCCTCTTCCTGGCTCCTCTCATCCAACGCCCTCCTTCATCTCACGTTTCACGTTTGACGTTTCACGTCTTCACGTTTCACGTCTTCACGTTTCACGTCTTCACGTTTCACGTTGTCGCCCTCTCCACCATCTGCCGCGAGATCCGATTGTGGCAGGCTACGATCTCCCCCAGGTCAAAACCCCCCAGGCGACCGCCATCAACCACTATCCGACCGTTGATGACCGACAGGTCCACCTTGGCTGGCGCACAGAAGATCAGCGCCGCCAAAGGATCGTGCAGGGCGCCGGCGTACTCCAGCCTGTTCAGGTCAATGGCGATGAAATCGGCCGCCTTGCCCGCCTCCAGCGAGCCGATGTCGTCACGGCCCAGCACAGCCGCCCCGCCCAGGGTGGCCATCTCCAGGGCCTGCTGCGCGCTGAGCGCGCCAGCGCCCTTCTGAACCCGCTGCAGGAGCATGGCCATACGCACCTCGGCCAGCAGGTGGGAGCTGTCGTTGGACGCGCTGCCATCCACCGCCAGACCCACCTTGACCCCTGCGTCCAGCATCTCGCGGATGGGGGCGATCCCTGAGCCCAGGCGCATGTTGGAGCTGGGGCAGTGGGCCACGCCGGTACCTGTATCGGCCAGAAGCTCTATCTCTTGTTGGTTGAGGTGGATAGCATGGGCGTAGGAGACGTCGGGGCCTACCCAGCCCAACTGTTGCATGTACTCCACCGGCCGGCAGCCTATCTTGCCGAGACAGAAGCTCACCTCGTCCAGGGTCTCGGCCACGTGGGTATGGAGGTGCAGGGCGTGGCGGCGAGCCAGAACTGCTGACTCTTTCATCAACTCCGCCGTCACCGAGAAGGGGGAACAGGGAGCCAGGACGATGCGGCACATCGAATAGGGCTGCGGATCGTGGTACTCCTCGATAACCCGCTGGCAGTCGGCCAGGATAGCCTCTTCGCTTTGGACGACGCGGTCGGGCGGCAAGCCCCCCTGGGACCGGCCCAGGGACATGCTGCCCCGACAAGGATGGAAGCGGATGCCCAACTGGCGAGCGGCGCGGATCTCGTCGTCCAGCGAAACGTCGTTGGGAAACAGGTACAGGTGATCGGTGGTGGTGGTGCAGCCGGAGAGAATCAACTCCGCCAGGCCCACCAACGCGCTGACGTAGATGGCTTTCGCGGTGAGCTGCGCCCATAAGGGATAGAGGGTGCGCAGCCAGTCGAAAAGCTCCACGTCCTGGACAGCAGGCAGGGCGCGGGTCAGGGTCTGGTAGAGGTGATGGTGGGTGTTCACCAGCCCCGGCAGGACGATCATCCCTGAGGCGACGATGACCCGGTCGGCCGCCTGCGGCAACTCCTCCGTTGGCCCCACTGCCTCGATGACGTTATCCCGCACGAAGAGGCCGCCACCCTCGATGCGTCGCCTCCCCTCGTCCATCGTGACCAGCAAGGTCGCGTTTTTGACTAACAAAGTAGGCATTGGTGATCCCTCCTCATTTTGTCATGATCCAGGAACGCAGGAAACAGACTCGGCGTGAAACGTAAAACGTGATGCGTGAACACGCCTATTTTCACGTTTCACGCTTTACGCCTCACGCTTGACTTGCCTCTTTCCCCTTCTTGGCCTAAAATAAGTATAGCACAAGCCTAAATACCGCGCAAAGGAGGATTCCCGTGACAACTTGCAAGCGAGAAAAATTGGTGGCCACCTTCTCCATCGTCGCCTATGACCCGGAAAACGGCGACCTGGGAATAGCCGTGCAGTCCAAGTTCCTGGCCGTGGGAGCGGTGGTGCCCTGGGCCAGAGCCGGGGTGGGGGCTGTGGCCACCCAGTCCTGGGCCAACACCACCTACGGGCCTGAAGGTCTGAAGCTGATGGCCGAGGGGCTGTCGGCGCAGGAGGCGCTGGCGAAGCTGATCGAGGCCGACGAGGAACGCGACCGGCGGCAGGCCGGCATGGTAGATGTCCGTGGCGATGCCGCCGCCTACACCGGCCAGGGATGCTTTGCGTGGGCCGGCCACATCGTGGGGGAGGGTTTTGCCTGCCAGGGCAACATCCTGGTGGGCGAGGAGACCGTGCAAGCCATGGCCCAGACGTTCGAGGAAAGCGAGGGCGAACTGGCCGACCGGTTGGTGGCCGCGCTGGAGGCCGGACAGGAAGCCGGTGGAGACAGCCGGGGGCAGCAGTCAGCGGCCCTGTTGGTGGTGCGAGACAAGGGCGGCTACGGTGGCTTCGACGACCGCTACCTGGACCTGCGGGTTGACGACCACCCCACACCCATCCAGGAGTTGAAACGACTTCTGGGGCTCCACAACCTGTACTTCTACAAGAGCAAACCGGAAGACCTGCTGCCTCTGGAGGGGGAAGTGGCCCGCGAGGTCCAGGAGATCCTCTCCAAATTGGGCTACTACCGCGGCGAAATCCACGGCCTCTACGACGAAGCCACCAGGCAGGCCCTGTTCGATTTCTCTGGCATCGAGAACCTGGAGGAGCGCTGGCAAGAAGGAGCCTACATAGATCAGGTGGTGTTGGAATTCATGCGCCGGAAGTTGCCCTCAAAAGAGATACACAGCGAAGTCCTCGGCTAACTCGACAGGGCCATCGAACTCGGCCTCGGCTGCGTGCCGTAAACCCTCCAGCTCACCATCAGGTGCCGTGAAGTGGATGAGCACCAGCTTGCCAGCTCCGCACCGGCTGGCCATCGCTCCCGCCTGAGCGGGGGTCGAATGTCCCGCGTAGTCGCCAGTGCACTCATGGATGAGGATGTCCGCTCCCTGGGCCAGCCTGGCCAATGCCTCGCAAGGTTCGGTGTCGCCGGAGTAGACGATGGTCCTGCCGGTCTCCCTGGACATCACCTTCACAGCGATGGCGGGAATTGAATGTTCCACTGGCGCGATGCTGACCTCAAACTCAGGCGAGGCAATGACCCTGTATCCCTCCCTCATCTCCGCCTGGTGGAAGGCAACGGGCATCGTGCAGGGCCAGTCCTGCCATTCCAGCGATTCCATGATCGAAGCGAGGGCGGCCACACTCCCCGGCGGGCCGAAGATGTGAAATGGCTCCTGGCGGCCATAGAGCCACAGACCGAGCAACAGGGCAGGCACACCGTAGATGTGATCGGGGTGGTGGTGAGTAACGATGAGGGCCTCGAGGGTATTGAGATCAACGCCGACCGCCTGCAGCTTGTGCAACGGGCTGCCGGCGCAATCAATCAGGATCGAGCTCTCCCGGCCCTCGATAACCATGTAGGTGTTATCGCGAGAAGCATCGGGCAGCGCGGCCCCGGAACCGAGAAGGATCAATCTGGCCATAAACCATCCGTAGTTGCTTTCACAACGAGCAGCGCCATGTCGTCGTGCTGGACAGTTCCCGCCTGGAAGCGCTCCACACGGTCGAAGATGAGGTCGCACAAACTCTGTGGGTCCAGCCCGCCGGCAGCGCAGACCGTCTCGCGCAGGCGCTCCACCCCGAAGAACTCACCCGTCGGTGAATTTGCGTCGGTGATGCCGTCGGTGTAGAGCACCAGCAGGTCCCCGGGGCGCAGGTCCAGATCAACCTCCTCCAGTCTCACCTCCTCGAAATAGCCAAGCAGGGTCCCATCGGCAGCCAGGAAACGACATTCGCCGGTGGTGGGGCTGAAGAGCAGTGGGCGGTCGTGGCCGGCCCGGGAGTAGCGGAGGGTGTGCTGTGCTGGATCGAGTACGCCGTAGAAGGCGGTGACGAACATGTCTGCCTGGCCCATCTCCAGCAACAGCCTGTGGATTTTCAACAGCACTTTCCGAGGTGAGGAGCTGTGCTTGGCCTCGGCGTGGATCAGACTGCGCGTGAGAGCCATGTACAGAGCTGCAGCTAAGCCTTTGTCCGACACGTCCGCCATGACCAGACCCACGCGCCCCCTGCTCAGCGGAATCACGTCGTAGAAGTCGCCCCCCACCTGCCGAGCAGGCCGGTTGCGCGCTGCGCAGTTGAACCCTGGGAGGTCCGGGAACTCCTGAGGAAGGATGCTCTGCTGCAGCTCCCGGGCCAACTCCAGCTCGCGCTCCAGCCTCTCTTTCTCCACCAGAGCAGCCTGGGCTTCCTGAAGTTCACGATAGGCCTGGGCAAGCTCCTGGTTCTTGCGCTGCAGGTCGGCGATCATCCGCAGATCAGCCTCGCGGAGGCGAGCACTGAGTACCTGGGTGACGCGATATAGTAGCAGAGGCTGCTGAATCAACACGGAACGTAATTCGGGTTCGGAGAACTCCAACAGGCGAGTGGGCTCCAGCGTGCGAATGGTGGCGAAGCGAGGGCTGGCCTCAAGGAGTCCCATCTCGCCGAAGAAATCCCCCGGGCCGCGCCTGGCGAGCACTGTCTCTTCGGCATCGCGTTCCTTCACCACCTCCACCAGCCCTTCGACGATCAGATACAGCTCGCGGCCGGCAGAGCCCTCCTGGAGGATGACCTGGCCCGGCTGGAAGCTCCTCTCTACCGCCGCCTTGGCCAACCCCTCCAGCACGTCCGCTCCGGCCGCTTCCAGAAAGGGCAGGTTGCGCAATATCTCGATGCGTACGGTGGTCATGGCTCGCCCCTTCTTCCAGGGAAGCTCCTATTTCAACTGCGGCAATTCCACGGGATCTTCCCTGGGCTGGCAGACCCCACACCACAGGGCATCAGCTACCACCAGGGCCTTGTGCATCCCCCGGTCGTCGCGGTAAAGCTCTTCAATGTGGGGCAAGGTCTTGGTGTGCTCCTTGCATACCCCCCGCCCACAGAACCTGCACGACCCATAAGCTGGCCGATCGCAGTGCCAACAGTTCATCGTCCCTCCCTTTGCACAGCTTACGATTCTTCCCGTGTTCTGGAGTGGTATCTGTTCACCTTGTGCTCGCAGCGGACCCCAGTCCGCTGCTCCGAAGGCCACGAAGTCGTTGAAAACTGTGAAAACACGCACTTGGCCAAGGGCTACACGACCGCCGAAGCCGCTGGACTAGGGTCCAGCGGGTTCATCCCCTGTCATTTTTACAAGATATGATGCAGATAGGCGCCAGATGTGGTAAAATATAGCATACGAATTGCTATCACGTCGAAAGGAGCCTATCATGAGCTATCAGCAGTTGTACAATAGATTAACAATCGAGCTAGGTGCACGGCTACCCAATGCCACGAAACCCCAGGTTTGTAATCAGGCTTTGGTGACGCTGGCCTTGGTCTATAGTCCGAATTGCCATCTGGCGACCCTGGCGACGCTACTGCCTGTGCCAGGTGATCGTGAGAACCTGGTGCAGCGGATTCGTCGCTGGCTGGACAATCAGGCCGTGACCCAGCATCGCTGCTACATGCCATTGGTGCGCCATCTGTTCGCCCACTGGTCTGGTACCGAACTCGGCCTGGTGATGGATCGCACGGACATCGAAGACCGCTGGAGCCTGTTGATGCTGGCCGCGGCCTTCCGCTATCGGGCCTTGCCACTGGCTTGGCGCTTGCTTCCCTATGGGGCGACGAATACCGAGACGCAGATCGCTTTGCTCGAACAGGTGCAGCCCTGCTTGCCTGATCCCAAGCGGGTACGAACTACCCTGTTCGGTGACTGCGAGTTTCGGGCGGTCGACGTGCAGCGATATTGCCAAGCCCACCATTGGCACTGGCAGTTGGGGCTGAAATCAGACATCCTGTTCCGCCAGGACGGAAGCGACTGGCAACCTTTGCACACCATTGCCGTGCCACAAGGTGAGCGACGTTTCGTTCAGAACGTGACCTTGACCAAACAACATGCCTTCGGGCCCGTCAACCTGATCGCCGACTGGACCAGGGACGAAGATACGCCCCGCTATGTGGCTCTTGACCAACCCGCCGATCGTCACGCCTGGCGTCGGGGACGCAAGCGTTTCTGGATTGAACCCTCCTTCCGCGATTGGAAGAGCTACGGCTTCGACCTGGAGGACAGCAAGTTGGTTCATCCAGAGCGGCTGGAGACCATGTTGCTGGCCATGGCCACCACCACACTGTGGATGATCCACGTCGGCCAGTGGGTAACGGAGACCGGCCGCCGTCCCCTGTTGGAAGCGCCTCACAAACGCGACTACAGCATCTTTCGGCTGGGTCGGGACTATGCCTTCCGCAGTCAGGTGATGGACTGGCCACTACCGATTGGGTTCACCGTGAGCTACTAAGGCCGGTCTGTCACCACCGGTGCCCTGGGTGAGCCGTAGATGCGGGATGACGTCTGCCCCTTCTGCGCAAGAAGGGGAGCACAGACGCCACTCGACTACGACCTGCCCAGGGCTCCGAATTCAACTCCGTTGCCGAGATGCCTTTGGGTTCACACCTCGACCTGGGTGTCTCCTGACTGGTAGCTGTCGGTCTGTGTAGCCGCTGCGCAAGTGG
>Ga0194126_10000527_pt1 | contig 63963 bp, 62 predicted proteins | sample TA2KigC150mmetaG_FD_148641 | JGI IMG/M metagenome (GOLD analysis project Ga0194126, IMG submission 148641) | Freshwater microbial communities from Lake Tanganyika, Tanzania - TA2015035 Kigoma Deep Cast 150m | ecosystem: Environmental > Aquatic > Freshwater > Lake | place: Tanzania: Lake...
ATAACCCCGAGGACCCAAACTAAATATCTCAGAGAGGTAAGCAATTTTGCACACTATTTCAAGAAGTCGCCGGAGGAGCTTGGAGAGGAGGAAGTAAAGAAGTACCTTGTCCATTTGCTGGAGGACAGGAAATTATCCACTGGGACATACAAAAACTATGTGGCCGGGATCAAGTTTCTCTATAGAACAACCCTGAACCGCGGGGAGGTTGTCGAAAAGATCAAATATCCGAAGGCCAAGATAAAGCTTCCGGTGGTCCTGGATCTGTCTGAGGTGAGGACGATGCTTTCCGTCATGGAGAATCTCAAGCGCCGGGCTGTCTTGACGATCACCTATTCCGCAGGTCTCAGGGTCAGCGAGACGGCGCACCTTAAGGTAACCGATATCGACAGCAAGCGGATGATGGTGCGAGTGCGGCAGGGCAAAGGGGGCAAGGACCGCTACCCCATCCTGTCTAAGGCCACTCTTGAATGTCTAAGGGAATACTGGAGAGCGTATCGCCCGAAAGATTGGTTATTCGAAGGGCAGATCGAAGAGCCCACCGGATGCCTCTTCATCATCATCGCGCCATGCACGCCATCGAGGTATGCAGGACTGCTGCTCTTGGCGGACATAGGTATACTAAGACGGCTGTAAGTAAGGATACATTCTTACTAATGACCGTATTAGTAACATTGCTCCGCATCACAATATTCCTCCAAGAAACACATATTTCTCCTCGCATTGAACGCCTTGGCAATTTAGATAACCGTGTCATTCAAAGCGAAAGAAATACCTATGATCTGTCCTGCTTCGTTTGCTTGAATGGGGATTCAATAGATATCAAGAACTGATGATTTTGCGTATAACTGTGAGAACTTGCCGGGGAATGAATATTTCAGAAGAGCATTTTTTTATTGAAGGATTCATCGAAGCATAATCTGATATATCTGAGAAATCGAATCTTGCCTATCAGCCAAACAGAGGTTTTTATCCCCTGAAGTTTTACTTTACTCAAAGCTTGCAAACCTCGCCGGGTCTATTGTCCTTGCTACTTTTGACGGCAGGAAGCCCGCAAATATTGTGGTCAGAAACAGGATCAGCGTTACAACAGAAAGATATAAGAAAGGCACCTGGAAATGTATTTCCCAACCAAAGGAAATCTTATTAACAACGTATATTAAGATAAAACTCATAAGCGACCCGAGGAGACTCCCGAGAAAAATCCCCGTAATGCCTATAATCCCTGCTGAGAGAATAAGCGTCTCCTGTATCTGTTTCCAGCTTCCTCCCAGATAGCGTATGATGCTTATCTCTCTTTTCCGCTCAAACACAAGGGCTAAAAGGGTATTGATCACACCTATCAATGAAACAATAATCGATATAAACTCTATGGCATAGGTGATGGCAAAAGTTTTGTTGAAGATATCCAACACCTTGTCCCTCAATTCCTGATTATTCATGATCTCAAGAGAATAATCAGGCAAAAGGGTCGATCTTAATTTACTGATAAATGTATCCGGGGCAACCCCTTCCTTCAGATAGACACTGATCTGCGTTGCATCATCCAGCCCCCAGTACTTTTTCAGCCATTTCCTGTCTATATAAATAAATCCGGCAGTCGTTGAATAGCTTGAAAAGATATCATTAATCCTGAATGCCACATTGCCTGCCGGGGATTTCAGGTGGATCGTATCTCCCTTTTTCAGTCCATATTTAATGCTTAAATAATCAGAAATGCCTGCTATCTGCCCGTTTCCCTCCATCTCCTGCAGGACTTCTTCGTATCCTCTGTCGGAACACATCCTGCTCAGGTATTTTCTCTTTGTCCCGACATCGGCAAAGCCTGCTGTTACCTTCCTGCCGTTCAGGTCAAGCTGCATGGCCCTGAATTTATCGACTCCTGCTACCTCAGGAAAACTCTTCACTGTATCAATCACGTCCGCGGACATCGGATAAAAACAAAAATTTGCCTTGCAGGAAGCGGGCTTTATATATACATCTGCTGTTATATTCTTGTGTATCCATCCCTTCAGAGAATCCCTGAAAGAAAATATTAGCGTCAGGAATGCAATGATTAAAGCGCTGCTTATGGCAACACTCATTAAGGCCACAGAAAACCGGTAGATATTTCCTTTTATATCTCCGATGGTGATTTTCCCTGTTGCCCTGAATATTTTTTCAGAGGGTCTTCTGATAACCCATAAAATTGCGGTTAGATATGAAGGTGAAATGAATGTAAATCCGGTAATGATAAAGAGAATTCCTGCGTAAGCGAGGACCGGAAATTCAAATGGGGTATAGACATGGTCCATAAAGGATACGGTCGCTCCTGAAATGATGCAGATTATGCCTGCAAAAGAAAACCATTTATGATATCTCCTGTATCTGCCCTCAAATGAACCCTCCCTTGAACTCTCGTTCGGTCTGATTTTTGACGCCTCAAGAGCGGGTATGGCAGAAGCAAGGAGAGAGACAGACAGACCTAACAGCAAGGCCATAAAAGCATCATGCATTGTGATCGCATATTCGGATATGGATATTGTGCTGTACATCGTTGATATGGTCTTTTCAACGGCAATGACAGAAAAATATGCTGCAAGCTGGCCGAAGATGATACCGATCACCGAACCGATAAGACCTAAAAAAATGCCCTGAACGATGAATAGCAGGACAACTGTTTTTTTATCAGCACCGAGGCCCCTCATGATGCCTATCTCGGTCCTCCTCTTAACGACCGAGATAAACACTGTGTTGTAAAGCAGAAAAATCCCGACGAGAATAGCTATAAGGCTTATAAACTGAAGGTTATACCGGAATGATGCAACGAGCGACTTCTGGTTCCTGAAAATTTCTTCCTTCTTTTCGATCGACAGGTTTAAAGGAAGTTTTTTTTGTAATTCAGTGGTTGTCTTTTCATCTGATGCAAGATCAATCCTTGAAAGATATCCGCTCCTGTTGAAATATTCCTGAAAGTTGCCGATGTCCATGAAAACAGCGTTAGTGAGCAGTGATTCAGCATTAAGGATCTCAATGACCTTCAGTGGATACTCTTTATCATACACAAGGGCCCTGAACGTGTCCCCTTTTTTCAGGGAATATCTCTCGGAGAACTTTTTCGTTATCAGGACACCGTTGATCTCTTTCAAAAAATGTTCCATCCCGGTATGCTGAGAAAGAGACACCCTGAAATATCGGATTGCTTTCAGGGTCTGTACCCCCTGTATATCAATGGTATCCCTGAACGCCGGGATATAACCGAATGTCTTTAGAACCGGAAAACTGTTTTCTTCTGCGGAAGAGACATCTTTGTAAATTTTCTCATCGAAATCCGTGCCTGAAGTATCGAGGACTTCATAATTTGCATAAGGGTTAATCCCCTTGATATCAGACTCAAAGGAAGCTACAGCACGGTCAGAAGCTACCTTAACACCGGTAAAGAGGCCTATCCCAAGTGCTATGCCAAGAACCGACAGGAAAGTCAAGAATTTTTCCTGTCTTATATTCCGCACGATCAGGATCCTGACGAGTTTCAGAAAGTTCATTCAAAGACTACCCCGTCTTTTATCCTTACGATTCTATCCGCATATTCTGCAATATACGATTCATGGGTAACGAGAATAACTGTCTTATTCATCTCTTCAGTCAATTCCTGAACAAGATACATGATCTTCCTGCCGGTTTCGCTGTCAAGGCTCCCTGTCGGTTCATCCGCAAGAATAATCTCAGGTTCGTGTATCAGAGCCCGTGCGATCGCAACGCGCTGCTGCTCGCCACCCGATAGCTGGTAAGGGTATTTATCCTCTTTGCCGTCAAGATTAATCCGCTTTATCTGCTGAAAAACTTTTTCTCTGTCTTCTGACCCGTTGAGCAGCAGAGGCATGGATATATTCTCAAACACTGTAATATTCGGCAGAAGGTTAAAAAACTGGAATATAAAGCCTATCTTCTTCCTTCTGTAAAGGGTCAGTTTTTCATCTGTAAATACCGATATGTTTTCTCCATTTACGATGACCGCCCCTTTCTCCGGCCTGTCCATGCCACCTATGAGGTTCAGAAGCGTAGACTTCCCTGACCCTGAACTGCCCATGACCGAGATAAACTCCCCTTTTTGTATAATGAGATTTATCCCATTCAGGACCTTATGTCCTCCATAGTATTTCTCTACATTTTCAAGTTTTATCATCTCAATACCCGGTCATCTCAACATATGCCCTTCCATTTGCAGTCCCTTCAACCCTGCAGGTCCCTTCCCAATAATAGTTCCCGGTTGAATAATATGCCAGAACTTCCTGCTCTCTGATGAGAGGTATAATTTTTGCTGTTACCTTTTCAGATGGAATTCTTATCTCCCATTCTGATGGGTATTTCGCATTGGTTTTGGGGGATTTATAATGATCCATAACTGCAACTGAAAAATCGTCCTTTGAAAGATGTCTGTATGTACCGTCCGGATAAATAAAAGTGCCTGATGAATAGCGGTCGATTGAGCCATCCTTATTCCTGAGCATATACAGCATGATCTCCCTCTGATCATCAAGCTGTATCGAGAACCAGTCCCAGCCGGCCTGCTTTTTGCCCAATCCCCTTGAGGATATTTCTCTGTCAAACCAGCTCATTCCTTTCACCGTGAAGATGTTATTACCGATAGTAAGTTTCCCCTCTGTCTTTAAATGTGTATAAGAGAAATAGATAGAAGCTATGAGAGGAGACTCTTCTGATTTCCGTGAATATCCGTTTTCGCCATTCAGCACAACTGCCTTCTCAGGCACTAATTGCAGATCGATTGCCTTCTCTTTATCCGAGGCCTTCAGATGTATTTTCTCAACAGTTCCATCCGCAATATTATTACCGGTCCATATCCTGAGACGGCTATCCTCTGCGCCGGCAAAGCCATATGCTCCGCTATCCGTTTTATCAGAGAAATAAAATCTGTTTCCCTCAACATCTGAGACCGCAAAATGTGAGATGTAGATATTGTTTACTCCAAATTTGGATTTAAACTCCCTTTTCTGGAGATTGACAACAAAAAAAGTGAGTTCATAACCAAACTCCCTTCCAGCCTGATCAAACAGATGTCCGGTAAAATACCACCACTGAACCCGGTATCCCTTTTTGTAATAAAAATCCCGTGGGAATGCTATTTTGTAACCGCTTGTGACGTCAAGATACCCCTCGCTGCCGGCAAAAGACGGGCCTGCCAGCAGGCAAATAATAATAACCAGCATTTGCAAGCGAAGCATATATATAGTTTACAAGGTTTAAAGGTTTCTATGGTCTGCCTGTATCGTTTCTGTCTAAATTTTGTCGAGGTCCGGCGAAACTCACGCCAAGGCAGCACGGCTTTATTCTCAAAGCTACATGGAAAAAAACGCAACCCACAGTCTGACTGCAGTGAAATAAGCGCATAAAAAAACGTTTTTAAAACTCTTCATGATCAGAATCCATTGCTATTTCAAGATGTTTTTTGGATAATGAATAATCATGAAAAAAGTCATCCCGGAATTATTTTTGCAAAAGGCAAACGAATGTAAAGACAAAATAGCCTTTAATTATTTTAAAGATGAATGGAAAACCATCACCTACGAAAAACTACTTGCCAATGTAAAGTCCATTGCATCATATCTCATAACAACCGGAATAAAGAAAGGGGACAGGATTGCTATTGTCTCTGAGAACCGGCCGGAATGGAGCACAGCATATTTTGCACTTTCATTGGCCGGAGGGATTGGTGTTCCTATGGATGTCCAGCTCGGTCCGGATGAAATAAGAAACCTCCTTGCTGACTCAGAAACAAAGGTCATCTTTTACAGTTCAAAAACAGAAGAAAACGTTGCAAAGGCAATAATGCAGAACGCTTCTTTGCAGGTTGATCGAATAAATTTTGACTCTTCTGCTTTCAATAAATGCTTGCTGACACCTGATACCGGCGGATTTCCCGATATTTTTGAAGAAGACCTTGCCTCGATCATTTATACCTCGGGCACAACAGGAAAGCCCAAAGGAGTTATGCTGACCCACAAGAACTTCTGCTCTGATGCAGAGGCGCTCATAGCGGCAGGTATACTATCTCACGATGACAGCGTCATAGGTGTCCTCCCCCTGCATCACACCTATCCGTTCCTGGGGAACTGTATCCTTCCGTTATTTCTCGGTATCCCTGTATCATTTCCCCCGAGTCTGAAAGGCCCTGACCTTATGGCAACCATGAGAGATTTCGGAGTAACCCTGCTTGTCAGCGTGCCGCAATTACTTGAACTGATCCGTAACGGTATTTTTAACAAGATCAGGCAGCTGCCGGGACCTTTGCCGAAAATAATGTTCAGGATTCTGAATATCTCAGGAAATCTGAGGCGCAAATATGATATTAACCTCGGCAAGGTTATCTTCAAATCAGTCCATAAATCCCTCGGTGAGAAGTTCAGGTTCTCTGCCTGTGGAGGCGCAAAGCTGGACCCGCAGGTGATGAAAGACCTTGAAGCCCTTGGTTTGACAATACTCGAAGGGTACGGGCTTACCGAGACCTCGCCGGTTGTTGCTTTTAATCCAATAGAAAAAAGAAAACCGGGATCTGTTGGAAGGGTATTGCCTTCAGCGGAAATAAAAATAACAGATCCTGCGACCAGCAAAGAATTGCAGATAATGCATGAGGGCGAGATTCTCATCAAAGGGCCTATGGTTATGAGTGGATATTATAAGAATCCGGAGGCTACGGAGCAGGTGTTGGAAAATGGATGGTTCCATAGCGGCGATCTTGGCTATATTGATCATGACGGCTATCTCTTCATAACCGGCAGGATAAAAGAAGTAATTGTCCTGAGCTCGGGCAAGAACATCTATCCTGATGAGGTAGAAAAGCAGTATCTGAAAATACAACTGATAAAAGAGATATGCGTAATGGGCATTGAGGAGAAAGGGATGATCGATTCTATTCAGGCGGTTGTCGTGCCTGATTTTGAATACGCAAAAAAGAATCAGATCGCTAATCTCCAGGAAGCCTTAAAATGGGAAGTGAACAGTATATCTGCTCTCCTTCCGTCATACATGAGGCTGAAAGGATACACTCTGTATCCCGAACCTCTGCCAAGAACCCCGCTCGGAAAGCTCAGAAGGTTTTTGGTAAAAGACCTGATCAAAGTTAAAAGTGAAAAGTTAAAAGTTAAAAGTGAAGACAAGGGCATTGTTCAGGATGAAATTGGCAGGAAGGTTATCGAATGCATTAAGCCATTATTGAAAGAAGCGATCCCTGTTCAGGCAGCAGACAATCTTGAGCTTGATCTCGGGCTTGATTCACTGGCGAAAATTGAACTTGTTGTTTCACTCGAAAAGGTTTTTTCTATGAAACTTCCTGAAACCTTAACTGCAGAAGCACAGACGGTTGAGGAATTAATTGCAAGGATTAAAGAATATGGCACAGGTGGAATCAGCGCCATTGAAAAGAAACCTGCATGGAAAGACATTTTAACAACTGAGCTTTCTTTAGATGACAGGGGAAAAGTTGGGTTTCATCACAACGTCCTTGAGCGGTTGATTATATTTACGGGTTTGTACATAGTAAAGATCATCTCGAAGATATTTTTCAGCCTGAAAACCGAGGGACTCGAGAATATTCCTGAAAAAGGCCCGTATATCATCACACCCAACCACGCCAGCTTTCTCGACGCCTTTGTTGTTGTTGCCGGAATGCCGGCAAAATCATTCGATAGTTTATATACACTGGGCATTCAAAAATACTTTACCGGCAGATTAGGAGAGTCATTTGCAAAGCTTGCCAATGTTATACCAATTGACCAGGAAATGTATCTCAATAAAGCGCTCCAGATGTCATCCCATGTATTGAGAAACGGAAAGTCGCTTCTGGTTTTTCCTGAAGGCGGCAGGTCTTTTGACGGGGGTATCATTGAGTTCAAGAAGGGAGTGGGCATACTTTCAACCGAGCTGAATATACCTTTAATTCCTGTTTATATCAAAGGTTCATTTGAGGCCCTCCCGAGAGCTGCAAAATGGCCGAAATACAGTGAGATTAAGGTAAGTTTTGGAAAACCCCTGTATCCATCTGATGTGGATATGTCTCAGAAACCGGACGGATTAGACGAATATCAATTCTTTGTGAATGAACTACGAAAAAGAGTCGAAGGCTTAAAAGAATTGTAGTAGAGCGTTTCGGTCAGACAGGTCCTGAACTACGTAATCCGCACCTGCTTCAATAAGATCATTATATGAATATGGACCCGTTGCCACAGCGATACACATTGCTCCATAGATATGTGCACACTCGACATCACGGGGGGTGTCTCCAACTATTATGCAGTTGTCAGGTTCTATCTTTTGCTGAAATAATTCCTCAAAACGTTTTAAAGCAATCGGCAAAAGATTGTTTCTGTCTTCATCATCACTGCCGAAAGCGCCTGCAGGGAAATATTCATTCAGTCTGAATGGTTCGAGCTTGATCCTCGCACCCTGTTCAATATTTCCGGTGAGAAGCCCCAATCCCAAATTTTGCAAAGGCTTCAGTTCTTTTAACGCTTCATAGATTCCCGGCTTAACATGTTTCCTGTCATTATTTATTTCTCTCCTGAGGTAATTCAGATAAGCTTTAATAACAGCATCAATAGTTCCACTGGCTGAGAGGCCATGTTTTATTATGCCTTCCTTAATAATCTGTGTATCTGTTTTACCGGCCATGCTTATACCATGAAAGCCGTTTTCAATAGAAAACAAATCTTTTAACGCAAGGTCGAGCGAACGCACTCCTGCCCCGCCTGAATCAATCAATGTCCCGTCAATATCAAAAAGCACCAATCGCATGAATTATTTTAACCTGAACATTCCATGAATATACAGCCTCTAAATGCGCCTCTCTCAATCGCCTTTTTCGAGTTCCTTCAGAAAAGTGTCGTTGCACATGAGATCAAGAATTATTTTGGAAACACTCTTCATGATATCTGAAACCATTTCTCCTCTTTCTGTTTTAGCGAGGTCATTATATATAACCATGGAATTAAGAAAAACAGCGGTTTCCCATGAACGCTTGATAAAGTCCCGCCTTTGGTCGGTCACTTTTTGCTGCCGGAGGAAATTGCGCAGGACGTCGGCATCCATATTGATAAAAACATCAACTCCAGCTCCATTGCCGCTCGGAACAACTTTGGCAATATCTGTTCCGTCCCAGGTTGTACCATCTTCTTTTTTGATGTCGTCCCATGTCCTGGAACCTGTGCGCTTATTCTTATAGACCAAAATCGGTTCCGGCAATTTATAATCTTTTCTTTTTGGCGGTTTCGGCACATGTGGCGGTAATGTTTCAGGCTCAGCCTCCGGCAGATATTCGATCTCAAATTCAACAGACAGGGGGTCATTGTAGGGTCTTGTCAGCAAAGCAATGATTTTTCTGACAGCGCCTACCCGTGCTGTTTTTGAGGGGATAATTTTTACCGTAATCTTTCCATTCCACAAATGATAAGATTTCATGACATCCGGATAGACTATAAGAGTTCCCCTGTCAGTTTCCCTGCTGAAATAGTCATTTGATGCATCTGTCTCGAATACTACCCTTGAATAAGCATTAATCGGCATCTGCTTTCTCTCAGGGCCGATTATTTTAAAATACGTTGGAATTCTCTTGCCTTCAAACTCTTTTCTGTCTGTTATACCGGCTTCATTTGTGTCTTTAATGTTGCCCCCAACCCCCAGATAATGCAGAATTGTCCGGTTCTTTTTAATTAATTTGGAGACAACACCTTCCAGGAACTTCACATCTTTTGGGTTTTTTGTGATCTGCTGTTCCCGCCGGTACTGATTCAATTGTTTCAGCCCCTCGTGCCTGCTGAGTTCTTCTGCCAATATAAATTCAATTTCTTTGGATATCTCCGTATCCCGCATGCGGTCTCTTGAGGGCATAAAAATCTTTTCCCTTATATTCGTATCGACATCAGTGCAGTCGATATGCACCAGCATATAATCAGACAGGTAATGGAGATTTGCCTTTGTCCTGAGAAAAGAACGGCCGATGGCAGCATGTGTCTGGCCGTTAATGGTGAAAAATATGGATTCACCTGCCGAGGCAAATTCATCCTTGACCGTCCCTTCTTTGAAAACAGTCACTTCTATAGTCCGTTTGCCGAATTTCCCGAGTTCAGCGATAATCGGGATAATCGGCGGGCAATTATCCTCAATGCTTTGGCTATCGTTCTTCAGGATTCTTATCCTGTTGCCCACAAGAATTTTTGAAGGGCTGTGGCCTTTGAATTTCCGGGTTTCGTGTAATGTTATGGGAAGAACCGGATAATGCAAAACCCTGTTCAGTTCCCGCCATAAGTCCAGTGTGATCTGGGAGGGATTTGGCAGGTAATAATTGTAGAGTTTAATATATGTTCCTGATTCAAGGGATTCATTCTCGGGAAGGATTGATAAGGATTCTCCTGCAAAAGATATGATTTGGCCGTCATCACCAACAAAATATTCGTACCAGGAATTCTTGTATTCAGTGCTTGTTGCAAGGTGCAGTCTTACCAGCGTAAAGCCCCATTTGTCCTGCTGCCCCTTTTTCAGCAATTCCGGGGTCTTCCTTGAAAGAATGAGTTGATAATTGTATTCGCCGCAATTCGGCAATACACCGCTTCCACCCATATTGTATTTCCCCTGCACAAAAAGGATTTTATTCTTATTGCCTCTGTGCAGAGAGAGAAAGGTATCTTCAAAATCATCAGGATGCTGTCCTTCACCTTTATCGGCAATGATTACACTCGGCCTTTTCTTCTCTCCTTCTGCAATGATTTGAATATTCCCGGCAAGGTTTCTTCTTTCTTTGTTCGCAAGGTCTGAAAAATCTCCGCTCTGCAAACCGAAGAATACCTCTATTGCTTCCTTCATTGCTTTTGGGGCCTGTTTGCTTTCCGGCGCAATGCCCCTCAGTTTACATTCCTTGAGAAGTAAGGCGTCAATCGAATTGATAGGTTTTTCGGCGAGGGCAGCTACGGAATTCTTTGCCTGATTGTTGATCGTATTGAAATTGCTCTCATACCCGCCGTAGGGTTTCCAGTTCTTTTCGTTTGCCAGAAGTGGATCTGAATCAATAATCTTCCTGACCTCGCTTTCAGACCAGGCGCTGACAAGCTGCATTAAAAGATTTTTAGAAAATGGTTCATCCATTAACGTTGTTTTCACCTTAATATGCAACCTCTTTCCAGCAAAAAGTTTTCGAGTTGGAGAATGAGGGCTTCTTCAATATCTTTTAGGGTCATATGCCCAGTTTTGTAATTATACCTTGCTTGATTCTCCGTTGTATCTCGACGTTGATTTTCTTTTTCCCATTTTTAATGATATTCAATTTTTCTAATGAGAATATTGCCTTTTTTAAAATTTGCTGAGTCCTCGGATGATGTAAAATTTTTATACACCAAGACAGGCAAAGTGTCATCTTTTTTTATGAAGTTGTGCATGTTATTATTCTGCTAACGGGCCGGGAATTGAACGACATACATATTTCAATTGTCTTTTTCTTGACTCAGTAAATGCCTCTTTTATTAATAGTAATCATCACCATTATATCAGGTATTAGTGTTTAGTTCAGGAAGGAAGGTTAGTCATGTTCAAATCAAGATACTTCGCGAGGTTCTATTAATAACTTGACTCCGTCTATGATATCTGCAATCTTCAATTTGGATAATGACCCGATTTTCTCGACAAGGTCTGTTTTGTCTACTGTCGCAATCTGAGATATATTAACAACGCTATCTTTGGTCAGATTGCCTTCCTCCTTCCCGATCAACACATTCCCCGGTGCCTTTACACGCTTTAGATTTGACGTTAAAGCACATACGACCACAGAAGCTATCTTGCTCTCATTGAACACGTTGTTTTGGATAACAACGCAGGGATGTCTATAACCCGGCGCCGACCCTTTAGGTTCACCAAAATCAATCCAGAAGATGTCTCCTTGCTTTATATTCAACTAAGCTTCCTTCGAAATCCTTTTTGCAAAATGTCTCTTGCTTTTCTGCCTGAATGATCTTTCTTCCAAAGACTCTTCATCGGAATATGCCGTATTAAGCGCAGATAGGAGTTTCTGAGACTTCAAATTATCCAAGTAATGCTTTATGGCAGTAACAAAGACTTCACTTCTTGACCAATTATGGTCCTTTGCTAACCTGTCAACTTCCTCGAAAATATCATCTGGAACAGATATCGCTGTTTTCATACTTTAAGTATACTCAAATAGCATACCTGCGTCAATACCTTAAACATTTTACTAACCCGGATTATTCATAAAATTGGTAACAACAACTGAGGATAGAGTATTTGAGCGGATTTTTTTGCAGATAGTCAAATACAGTATGTGAAAATATAGAGGCAAAAGCCTCGCAGGGAGGAACGACTGAGAATGAGCGAGAATACTCTATTCTTAGTTCAATCAGAAAAGTTGAGATAATCTCAGTTAATAATCTTTGTATTTTGCAACGGTCGGGTTAACTTTAAACTTCAGCAAAGGGCGGTTTGATGTTGTATTCCTTATCAAGGCTGTAGGCCATAATTACCGCTTTATCTATATCTTCATAGGGAAAGTCTGGCGTGCTGAGAACAAGGTGCGGGGCTTTGTCATCAAATTTCAGGCCGAATTCATTGCTTTTTTCATAAAGGATTGTTCCCGGCAGCACATGAAGAATACTGAAGACGATTGTGGTCGGTTTCAAATCTATTAACGTCCTGGCGGAGTTCACAAATTTAAAGAAATTATCACCGGGCAGGCCGATAATGAGATCAGTCGTTACTTCTATTCCGTTGTCCTCCAGCAGTCTCAGTCCTTTTGCAAACTTATCGGCTTTGTAGAAACGGTTCACCTTTTTCAGAGTGTCCTCATTTACTGTCTGAGGCCCTGTCTCTATGCTCCTGACATTTGCTTTCCTGAAAAGCGCTACGGTTACTTCATCAACGAACTCGACAATGATCTCAACAGTGCGCAACTCGGTCCCGAAACGGCTGGCGCTGGAGATCATATCCACTATTTTTGCCAGCCGGTCCTTTCTGAAATTGAATACTGTATCAACAAAGTGGAAACTCCTGATCTCCGGATGACTCAGGATAAAATCTATCTCCTTTCTTACTCTCTCTTCAGGGAAGAAACGCAGTTTTGGCAGATTCTTGCCTTCAAAACAATAATGGCATCTGAAAATGCATCCGCGGTAAGTCTCTATATAGGTCACTTTGTCTCTCGGTGTAATGATTCCTTCAAGATAGGGTGAAGGAATTTTGCTCAGGTCCTCAATAGGAGCCCTGTCAGGATTACTGAGGATGTTCCCGTTTATCCTGCAGCTAACACCCTCTGTTTCCTCGATGCTGCCATTGCCCAGGTAAACCTTCAGCAACTCTGTGAACGTAATTTCTCCTTCTCCTTTAATAACAGCATCTATATAAGGATGCTCTCTCAAATACTTGGGGCCGATTGGTCCTACCTCCGGTCCTCCAAGGATTATCTTTATATGAGGATGAATCGTTCTGATTATTCTTGCGGTGTCCAGAACTTTCTCTATGTTCCAGCAGTAACAGGAGAATCCGAGGATGTCCGGTTTTGTCTGGGAAAGGTAATAGATCACCTGCTGAACATTAAGCATCTCAGTATCAAAGTCAACAATTTCTATATCCGCTTTTTCACGAATGAGATTATCTTTCAATGCATAGGCTTTCAGGTATCCCAAGGCAAGGGAGAAATGGTTCGCCCAGTTAAAGGAAATCAGGATAACCTTCTTTTTATTCATAATAATGTCCTGATATCCTGAAAATATTTGCTTTCCATCACAGGTGAAAATTCCTTATCTCCAAAGCGGTCTGCATATCCGGTTTCTACCCCGGGACAGAGGTCTTTATAAATGCACTGGATACAACAATTATGGTGTTGAAAAGTTCTTGCATAAATTGTATTCAAACCTGCCAGGATTTCGCCTATATGCTGCTCCAGTCCCTGCATGATACAGAAAGGGATACCTTCGGTCTGAACCCAGATGCGATTGAAGATGCTTATGTTGATAGCGTTGTTAATATGTGGGAGAGCCTGTTGAAATGACAGTCTGCTGTCGTGAAAAGATAGTATTATCCGGTTGATACTAAAATTCAGCGCGGTAGATACACAATTTTCAAGGTCTGGATGGTTTTCCTTGCAAACAGGTATGCGGACACAGACAAATCTGTCTTCTGAAAGTCCTGCAAGGTTTTCCAGACCTCTGACAGTCTCGCGGAAACTGCCCGATGACTGTGTCAGATGATCATGCAGAGAGGGATTTGATCCCCATAAGGTGATTTCGAAAAGATTGCACCCTGCCTTCATGATCTGGCCCAGGAATTGAATATCTGAAAACGCCCTCCCATTAGTTAATATCTTGAGCCTTTTGTAGCCATCCCGTCTAGCTTCCCGGATTATCTCAGGGAGATCACTTCTTAAGGTCGGATCTCCGCCATAGAGCGCAACATTTTCTTCAGGGTTCTCTTTTAAAGATGAAAGGATAGAACTTAAATCAGTCTTTGAGGAATCTTTTTCTCTGATCGAACAGTGGAGGCATTTATTGTTGCAGGGGCTATTACCGAGAAATATTTCTTTATATTTCAGCAAGATTAACCTTTAGAAAATTTTGGAAAGAACAAGATATCAAATACTAATAATACATATATAAAGAAATGCTGGTACATGTTGAATTATACCATAACCGGAAAAGGCGCTAAATTGAATAAGATCAAAAGAATCCTTTATAGTAAAAAGATGTTCAAAGACCGTGATTATGACATAGTTGTTATTGGAGCGGGGCATGCAGGTTGTGAGGCTGCGCTCGCATCCGCACGCATGGGCTTCTCCGCCTGTCTTTTCACGATAAACCTTGACACGATTGGGCAGATGTCCTGCAATCCTGCTATAGGCGGGCTTGCGAAAGGGCATCTTGTAAGGGAGATAGACGCACTTGGCGGCGAGATGGCAAAGGTGACTGATAAGGCAGGCATACAGTTCAGGATGCTGAATATGAGCAAGGGGCCTGCTGTTTGGTCTCTTCGGGCGCAGGCAGACAGGGTTTTATACCGGATAGCAATGAGAAATGTTATCGAATCTCAAAAGAACCTTGATGTAAAGCAGGCTTTGATTGACAAGATAGTCGTTGAGGACAAAAAAGTAAAAGGAATTCTCACCTCCCTCGGTATTTTTTATGGAGCACGGGCTGTTATTGTTACAACGGGGACATTCCTTAAGGGATTGATACATATCGGGCTTGAGCATTTTTCAGCCGGTCGGGCCGGGGAATTTCCATCCATAGGGCTTTCAGACAGCTTGAGAGAATTGGGATTCAAGATGGGCCGGCTCAAAACAGGAACTCCTCCGAGGATTGACGCAAAAACGATCGACTTTTCAAAGACAGAGGCACAGTATGGAGATGATCCACCCATACCGTTTTCACATAGCACAGAGAAGATCACGAACCCACAACTCCCCTGCTATATTACCTACACAAACCAGGAAACCCATAAAATAATACTTGATAACCTTGACCGTTCGCCTATGTACAGCGGCAAGATCAAAGGTATTGGGGCGCGATATTGCCCATCAATCGAGGATAAGGTTGTCCGGTTCGCAGAGCGTGAACGACACCAGGTCTTCCTTGAGCCGGAAGGGCTTGAGACAAAGGAGTACTATGCGAATGGAATACCGACAAGCCTTCCATATGATGTTCAGGTAATGTTCGTAAGGACTATCCCTGGCCTTGAGGAGACGGAAATCATGAGACCTGCATATGCGATAGAGTATGACTTTGTATTTCCTACCCAGCTAAAGCACAGTCTGGAGACGAAGCTAATCGATGGGCTTTTTCTGGCCGGACAGATCAACGGGACATCAGGGTATGAAGAGGCTGCTGCGCAGGGGATTATGGCAGGGATAAATGCATCCCTGAAACTCCGGGTACAGGAACCCCTTGTCTTTGGAAGGCATGAGGCATATACAGGGGTTCTTATTGATGACCTTGTTACCAAAGGAACCAGTGAGCCCTACCGGATGTTCACATCAAGGGCTGAGTACCGGCTCCTTTTACGGCACGACAATGCTGATCTGCGTCTGATGGATAAAGGATATGAAATCGGACTTCTTGATTATCCTGTTTACCAGAGATTTCTCAAAAAGAGAGGATCGATTCAGGAAGAGCTTGAACGACTGAAAAAGACGCGGATGAAATATGATGACCCTAATAAATCAGAGACATTGGAGCAGCTTTTGAAAAGGCCCGAGATAACATATAAATTTATAGATGAACATTCGCCTTCTGATAAATCCCTCTCTGATGAAATAAAAAGACAGGTTCAGATACAGGTCAAATATGAGGGCTACATTAACCAGCAGATGCAGATGGCAGAAAGGCTTAAGAAGATAGAGGGGAAGAAGATACCCCAGAATTTCGATTATACCTCAGTGAACGGCCTTTCACGGGAGGTTTTAAGCAAGCTGCAGGAAGTGAAACCTGCAAACCTTGGACAGGCGAGCAGAATCCCCGGCATAACCCCGGCTGCTATTTCGCTCCTGATGGTGGCTATAGAGAGATTGAAAAGAGAAGGTGATAAAAGAGCTTCTTAAAGAGGGTCTTTCTGAATTAGGACTGATTCCAGCCGAAGAACAGATAAATGCTTTTATAATTTACCTGTCCGAACTCAAGAGGTGGAATAAGGCATACAATCTTACAGGCATAAAAAAAGACGAAGACATTGTCATCAAACACTTCCTCGATTCGTTGCTTTATCTGAAAGCCATGCCCACCGGTGAGTTAAGGGTAGCCGATGTTGGAAGTGGCGCAGGGTTTCCAGGAATACCGATAAAAATAATCCTGCCAGACATAGAAATGTATCTCATAGAACCAACTGGGAAAAAATCTATCTTTCTCAGATATATCATAAGACAGCTTGATTTTAAAAAAACAGAGGTATTAGAAAAGAGGATTGAGGAGGTTAATGTACATCAGGAATTAGCATTACCTGTGGACATCGCAGTTACACGGGCATTATTCGATATAAAAGATTTCATCAAAAAGGCGTCTCATATTGTTAAAAAAGGCGGAACTATTATTCTGAATAAAGGTCCAAAAGTGAAAGAAGAGTTAAATATACTCAGGGATGTGAAGCATGAGATTTTGACTATTAAACTGCCTTTGTCTGATATAAACCGGCATATAGTGATAGTGCGTATATAAAAGAAAAGATTTTTAACCCTGTCTCAACAATTTTGCATGGCCTTCGGCTATTACAGTATTATCCGTCTTTTTGACAATCGCTGATGTCTCGATAATTTTTTTATTCATTTTCAAAATCATTGCCTCGACAAGTGCTTTTTCTCCGGCCATAAGCGGGGCCTTGAATCTCACTGTAATCTCTGCTGTAACAGCAGGCATGCCCTGCATTAGAGCAGCCTTAATCATTGCTTCGTCAAGGAGTGTGGAGATCAATCCACCATGGATTATATCTTTATATCCCTGATGGACCTTCTGCAGAGTAAATTCTGTCCGTACCTTCCCATCCTGAAGAGAAAACCTGAGATGAAGACCGGAGGGGTTCTGCTCTCCGCAGACAAAACAGTAATGGTCGTCTTTCAGGGTATTTTTCATTCAGGGAAATGAAGAATTTACAATGAAAATTATTTGTTCATCATTTCAAGAAAGTCTTTGTTGCCCTTTGTGCCCATGAGTTTTCCAAGGAGGAATTCCATGCTCTCAACAGTACTCAGAGGGTTAAGAACCTTCCTGAGTATCCACATCTTGTTGAGCACATCCTTTTCTACAAGAAGCTCCTCTTTTCTTGTGCCTGAACCGTTGATGTCAATGGTCGGGAATATCCTCTTGTCAACAAGTTTTCTATCGAGGTGAAGCTCCATGTTTCCGGTTCCCTTAAATTCTTCAAAAATAACATCGTCCATCCTGCTGCCTGTATCCACAAGCGCAGTGGCTAATATGGTCAGACTGCCTCCGGTTTCTATATTTCTGGCGGTACCGAAAAATCGTTTTGGCCTTTGGAGTGCATTTGAGTCAAGACCACCGGAGAGGACTTTTCCACTGGCAGGGATAACAGCATTATATGCCCTGGCAAGCCTTGTTATACTGTCAAGGAGGATTACAACATTCCTCTTGCATTCGACAAGACGTTTTGCCCGCTCAATGACCATTTCCGACACCTGGCAGTGCCTCTGAGGCGGCTCATCAAATGTTGAGCTTATTATCTCTGCTGTAGGCACCTGCCGCTTCCAGTCTGTAACTTCCTCCGGCCTTTCATCAATCAGTAGTATCATGAGATGAATATCGCGATGATTTTTCTTGATGGCCTTGGCAATCGACTGAAGAAGCATAGTCTTTCCAGTCCTGGGAGCAGCAACAATCATTCCTCTCTGCCCCATTCCAATTGGCGTTATCAGGTCCATTACCCTGGTGGAATAATCACTCGCATCATATTCGAGCTTTATCTTTTCGGTTGGGTAGTAGGGAATAAGGTTATCAAATAAGGGCCTGTTTATATTTTCTTCCGGAGATTCGTGGTTGATTGCCTCAACTTTCAGGAGGGCGAAATAGCGCTCGCTCTCTTTTGGCGGCCGTATCTGCCCTGATACGAGGTCACCGGTTCTCAGGTTAAACCGCCGTATCTGTGAGGGTGAAACATAGATATCATCAGGGCCTGGAAGATAACTGTAGTCAGGCGATCGTAAAAAACCGAACCCGTCAGGCAGAATTTCGAGGACTCCTGCTGAAAACACATATCCTGTTTTTTCTGTCTGTGCCTGGAGGATAGCAAATATGAGGTCCTGTTTCCTCATACTGCTTGCACCCTCAACGTTGAGTTCTCTTGCTACCTCTGTTAATTCATCAATCGTTTTTTCCTTAAGTTCGGAAATAGAGATATTATCCGTCATCACATTCTTTTTGGGATTTTCCATTATTAAACTCCTATTGGATTTTACTTATATGGCTATATGGTGGTTTTCTTAATAACCCGGTAGGACTTTGCCTATCCAGGGAGGTTCATTCGATTTTTACACGAAGAAATATGTCTTGTTCCTAACATACTAAAAGACAAATGAATTTGTCAATACCGGTTTTTTAAGTGCCGGTTTTTATTAAATGTTGATTTGAATTTAACCATACTCGCATGATAAGATACTAAAATTCTTTTCCCGGATCCTATAGAGATAAAATGGCTAAAATAATACCTTTCAGGGGAATTCTTTATAATGTTTCCAAGGTTTCTATGGAAGATGTCATGGCTCCTCCATATGATATTATTACGCCCGAATATCGGGAAGCCCTCTATATGCAAAGCTCCTATAATATCGTAAAGATAGACTTCGGCAAAGAAGAAACCGGAGATAATGAAACCGAAAATAAATATACGAGAGCCAGAGGATACCTCGATGCATGGATAAAAGAAGGCATGTTCATCCGTAGCGAGAAACCTTCATTGTATGTATACGAGATGTCCTATACGATACATGATCTAAAAAAACGCCTTTTAGGATTCCTCTGTCTTGTTAAACTCGAAGAGCTCGGCAAAGGCAGCATCTATCCACATGAATGCACTCACTCCAAACCGAAACAGGACAGGCTGAACCTTTTGAGGTCCTGTCGGGCAAACACGAGTCCCATCTTCTCACTTTATAAAAGTCAGGAGGGAGGGATATCGAATGTTCTCTCAAAGATATTCGGGACTAAACCGTATATAGAGTCAGCATACATATCCGGAGATACACATCGTCTCTGGCAGATCGATGATACAAATGATATAGAGATAATAAAAAAGGAACTTGAAGACAAAGCGATTTTTATTGCAGACGGACATCACAGATATGAAACTGCCTTTGAATTCTACAAGGAAATGTCAGCTAAGGATGCCTCAACAACTGACGGGCCTTTTGATCATGTCCTCATGTTCCTTGCCAACATGCTCGATGAGGGGATAACAATACTTCCAACACACAGGCTATTAAAGGAAATCCCTAAAGACCTGAACAGAATGCTTTCCGAATATTTTGATATAACCCCTGTACATAATGATTTTGATATAAGGAAAGCCTTATCCGGCAAAAGCCGCGTCTTTGGTTTTTTCCGGAAGGGAAGCGATATATGGCATATCCTTGCCTATAAAGGCGGCAACTTATCAGAAATCCATCCTGACTTAAGAGATATAAACGTAATTATCCTGCATGAACTGGTGCTGAAAAAAATATTGCATACATCTGAAATTGGGTATGAGATGGATGTCAACAGGGCATTGGATAAAGTTAAAAGCGGGGAGTTCAGCGCAGCCTTTTTCCTCAATCCAACAAAGGTAGAGGATGTTGAAAAATCAGCCCTTTCCTCGGTAAGGATGCCGCCAAAGTCAACGTATTTTTATCCAAAACTCTTAACCGGACTTGTTATAAATAAGTGGTAAAGTTGAAGGCCCCCCCTTGCGACAAGACTATAGGGTACAACAAATTTAAGATTCTCAAATTTTTAGATTATAATTGAAATAAAAAAGGGAGGTATTTATGCCATTACGTGTTGCAATAAACGGATTTGGAAGGATAGGAAGAAACTTTCTGCGGACAAGCTGGGGTTATAACGAGTTGGAGATTGTTGCCATCAATGATCTTACAGATGCAAAAACCCTCGCCCATTTACTGAAGTATGATTCTGTTCACGGCATCTTTAATGCCGATGTAAAAACAGGCAATGAAAACATTGCCGTTGTTGGAAAAGAAATAAAGGTATTTGCAGTCACTGAGCCTGAAAAACTCCCGTGGAAAGACCTTCGCATAGATATTGTAATCGAGTCCACCGGAAGGTTTGTAGACAAACCGTCTGCTGCAAAACACCTGGATGCTGGAGCAAAGTGGGTCATTATTTCAGCGCCTGCAAAAGAACCTGATGCAACAATATGCATGGGTGTGAATGAAGAGATATTAGACCCTGCAAAGCACCAGATTATTTCCAATGCATCATGCACAACAAACTGCCTTGCGCCTGTTGCAAAAGTCCTGCATACTGAATTCGGCATGATAAGAGGTTTGATGACAACAATACACTCCTATACCAATGACCAGAGGATACTCGATCTTCCCCACAAGGACCTGAGAAGGGCAAGGGCAGCCGCCCTGAATATGATTCCTACAACAACCGGGGCAGCAAAAGCTGTTGGAATAGTTCTGCCTGAACTGAAGGGCAAGCTAAATGGAATGGCTATAAGAGTTCCTACCCCGAATGTTTCAATTGTAGATCTTGTTGCAGAGCTGGGAAGGGATGTTACAGCAGAAGAAGTTAATGCTGCTCTTAAAAAAGCGTCTGAAGGTCCTATGAAGGGCATTCTCCAGTACTCGGAAGAACCTTTGGTGTCTACTGATCTTAATGGAAATCCACACTCATCAGTCGTAGATGCAACCTTAACAATGGTTATGGAAGGAAAAATGGCAAAGGTCTACGCCTGGTACGATAATGAATGGGGGTACAGTTCACGACTCAGGGACCTTGCGCTCTATATAAACAAGAGGATGTAACTATGAAGAAGGATATAATTGAGCCTTTTCAGAATAAGGATATTTTTAACAAACTAACCATTGAAGACCTTGATACTAAGGGCAAAAAGGTATTTATCCGGGCTGATTTCAATGTTCCGCTGGATGATAATCTTATGATCACCGATGACAGGAGGATACGCTCAACCCTTCCTACAATAAATTATGCAATTGATGAGGGAGCCAAAGTTATTCTCTCCTCACACCTCGGAAGACCAAAAGGCAAGGTCGACCCGAGGCTCAGCCTTGCTCCTGTTGCAAAAAGGCTTAAGAGGCTTCTGAATAAAGAAGTCATCTTTGCCCCTGACTGTATTGGCAGTCAGGTTGAAGGTCTTGTCTCAAAGATGAGAGATGGTGATGTCATGATCCTTGAAAATCTCAGGTACCATCCCGGAGAGGAAAATAACGATGAGGAATTCGCACGCTCTTTAGCGAAACTGGCTGATTTCTATGTGAATGATGCGTTTGGGGCAGCACACAGGGCGCATGCATCAATTGTCGGGATAACAAAATTTCTTCCTTCTGCAGCCGGGTTTCTTCTGAAGAAAGAGATCGAATACCTGAAGGGAGCTATTGATAATCCTGTAAAACCTTTTATTGCCATCCTCGGCGGCGCAAAAGTTTCCGGCAAGATCGGAGTTCTTGAGCATCTTGTAGGCCATGTTGACAAAGTACTGGTTGGGGGCGGTATGGCTTTTACATTTATAAAGGCTATGGGGTACGAGATCGGCGACTCCCTTGTTGAGGACGGGATGCTGGAGACAGCAGAGAGGATACGCAAGAAATTAATAGAAAATGGAATAAAGTTTTATTTGCCGGTAGATTGTGTGATTGCACAAAGCATTGACCCGGGTGCAGTAATCAAGATTGTTCCGACGCTCGAGATTCCTCAAGGATGGAAGGCGCTCGACATTGGCCCTGCCTCTGTCAAACTCTTCACAATTGCATTGCAGGATGCAAAAACCATTCTCTGGAATGGACCAATGGGTATGTTCGAAATTGATTTGTTTTCAAGGGGCACATTCGACATCGCCCGTGCAGTCTCGGACGCATATGCCCTCACCATTGTTGGTGGCGGGGATACCGACCTTGCAGTAAACAGGGCCGGCGTATCTAACACAATATCTTTCATATCAACAGGTGGAGGGGCATCTCTTCAGCTGCTCGAGGGAAAAGAACTGCCTGGTATCGCAGCCTTAACAAACAGAGCAGACTGATACTATTAATGAGATATCAAGTTTTTATTGTCTCGTAATACTCGGTATCAGCTGTAGAGACTGAAGAAACCTTATGCGGTAATTTTTTGTTCTCATGAGACAGGATTCCTCTCTTCATCTCCACAACAGAAGGATTTTTACACTCAAATTGCTTTATGAGATATGAGGCTGCCACTTCCGGTTTTATGATATCGCCGCAGGTAAAGATATCAACGGCAGCATAACCATACTCAGGCCATGTATGAATCGTGAGATGGGATTCTGCTATTACAACAACGCCACTGATACCAAAGGGATTAAATTCATGGAAGGAAATATCTACTATGGTTGCCTTGGCCTCTTTAGCCGCCGAGACCAGTGCATTTCTGACCTTTTCGAGGCTCTTTAGAATTTCCGGGCTGCAATCCCGCAATTCTATTAATAGATGAGTTCCTAATGCATTCAATTCTCGACCCCCCTTCTAAACTACAATATTTTACTTATTAGAAATAAAAAGATAACGAAAATATAAATGAGTTGTCAAGAAAAAATTATTTCCTGCCCAAATTTTTTTAGACATTTCTTTAAAAGTTTCCTTAGAAACCCCGGAAATAATTGAGATTGCTTCGTCGTTTCACTCCTCGCAATGACGCCTTATTTACACAAGCATATATAGCTATCACCTATCAGCTTTTTCACTTATCGCCAGCTTCTGCACAAGGTCTTTTACCTGAGAGGTAAGCTTAGTGAGTTTTAAAGAGAAATATAGATTAATCAATAGCAAAAACACAAAGCCAAAGATAAAGAGAGTTGTTGTAGGCGTCCTTGCTCCGATAAGGCGCGTAAGCCACTCAAGGAGGTCATACCAGAGAATAAGGACAATAATCCCGAAACCTGTCAGTAGCCAGAGGAATGAATATTCTTCCGCAAGTTTTCTTCTTCTTACCAGTTCTATAATGACTAAAAACAGACCTGCGCCTATTATCAGGGCAAATATTTTTTGTTGAACAGTCATTGTCTTTACTCCTTTCTAAGAAGTGTAACAAAAATAGAAAGCATCATTTTAAAGATATAATACAGCGGGTTAAGAATCCCGCCATGCATAGACCTCTTTTTGGCATTATGCATTATAACAGGAACTTCTTTAAACCTGAACCCCTGTCTGTGTAACATTATAATTACGTCTGCATCAGGATAATCCACAGGATAGGCAGCGCTTGCATAAAACTCCATCACCTTTTTGTTCAATGCCTGAAAACCAGAGGTGGAATCTGTTATCCTTCTTCCGGTTAAGACTAATGTTATGATGCCGAAAAAGTACATTCCCATCCTTCTCACAAATGGCGCCTTGTAGTTTCCTTTATCAAGGAATCTTGAACCTATTACAACGTCAACCTTATCAGCAATCACTGGTTCAATAAGTGTTTTGATTGACATTGGATCATGCTGACCGTCAGCATCCATCTGAACAGCAAATCTATATCCCCTTTTCAATGAATACTTGAAGCCTGTCTGAAGCGCTGCACCATAACCAAGGTTAAAGGGGAGTTCCACTACTGTCGCACCTGCCTCGCTTGCCTCATTAACAGTATTGTCTGTTGAGCCATCGCTGACAACAATAATATCCGCATCCGAAACCTTTTTTATGCCGGCAATCGTAGCGGCAACTCTTCCAGTTTCGTTATAAGCCGGGATTATTATGGCAAAATTATGTAACTCATAGCTCATAGCTCATAGCCCTTCATAAAGCTTAATGTATTCTTTTGCTATCCTGTCAATCGAAAAACTTTCTACAATTCTTCTCCTTGCCTCAGCTCCTAATCTCTGCCTTAACTCAGCATCCTTTAACAATCTAATCATGGCAGATGATAAGTCTAATACATTACCTGGCTCAAAAAGGACGCCTGATTTGCCGTCTTCCACAACATCAACTACTCCTCCAATCTTAGATGCAATAACAGGAAGCCCGCATGACATTGCCTCAAGAAGTGAATTAGGAAGACCTTCCTGAAGAGATGGGAGAACATAAAGATCAACTCTCCGAAGATAATCAGGAACATTGTTAACATGACCTGCAAATGTCACTCTATCAGATATACCTAAATCTTTTGCCTTCATTTTAAGGGAGGCTTTCATCGGACCATTTCCAAGAATGATGAGGTGACCATGGGGAAAGGTTTCACTAACATCCTTCCATGCCTCTAACAGAATATCCGCTCCCTTACGTTTGTCGAGCGCTCCAGTAAAGATTACTGTTTTATCAGTCGTTTCTTTTTTGCGATCCGGATAAAAAATGGAAATGTCAACAAAGTTTGGAATACGATATATACGGCTCCGCTCATAGCCATCAGTAAGAAGCCCTTCTTTAATCTCCTCACTGATAGCAACAAAGGCATCTACACTTCTTAAAATATGAATAAAAAATTTTCCTAAAAACCCGTATCTTCCGTAAAAAGAGCCAGCTTCGATACCCAATTTTGCTGAAGAAACCTTTGAAATAACTTTCTTTTTAAAAAATTTCAAGAAGGGAATCGTTATCAAAAGAGGGATACTGGCTCCGTGAAAATGAACTAAGTCATATTCTTTTCTTTTTTTAATCAGGGTGCTCAATAGATTTAGTGAAAAAGTTACGGAGGTCATTAAATTAGAAAGCGTTTTTTTTTCTATTCTGTAAACAGAGGGTCTAAATGCCCACAACTTAATGCTTTTAACCTCAGGACTAAAAGATGGTACCCCTTTTAATTTTCTTGTAATAACGAAAAAATTAATTCCTCTCTTATTCAGCTCTTCTGTTAAACTAACAGCCTGCCTTCCAATACCTCCTAATTCCGGATGATACACCGGACATACGATACAAACCCTCATCTCCGGAGTCCCTACTGTTTTCTTGCTACTATTAAACAATGCAGACTGATTAACCAAAGATAAAATGGCAGATTCTTCTTTGAGATAATTTTTAACCCCATAGAGTCTAAAAGTCTCTTTATCTCTTTTGGAGTCCACTGTTTCATATGACCAGCATCATAAAAGGCTTCCTTAAATTTAAGGGTTAGGAGACGAGCTAATTTAAATACACTATCATGTGGAAAAAGTAAGATCAACTTACCACCTTTTTTAAGAACTCTTTTTATCTCCTTTATGGCCAATCCCGCGTAATCAAGATGTTCGATCACCTCTATAAAAAGAACACAATCAACAGAGTAATCATCCAGCGGCAATTCATATACATTTCCAGCATATACCTCTAAGCCATGCTTTTTGCATATACTTACATTTTCAGGAGAAGGGTCTACTCCAAATACTTTTACATCGGGTAACCTTTGGATTATCTTTTCCATCAAAATCCCTTCACCACATCCAATATCAACAATTATTTCTTCATCTCTTATAGATTTTAAGATTTCATTATCCCTGTAATCCCAATACCATCGACCTATGCCACCCTTCTGGTATTGTTCTCTCTGATATATCATGCCCTCTTTAGGGAGGTTTACATCAACAGGCATAATATGTTCCCCACCTAACCATTTCCATCTATAAACATCACTTGCCATAGTTCGAGCATGAGAAGATTCCAGATGTGATTCTGCCAGTTCCATCTGTTAGAGGTATGTTCATCAAGAATTTTTTTTACTGCCTCCTTTTTGAAGTAGCCCCTCTGCACTGCCCTATCGCTGAGTAATGTATCATATGCCATTTCTTTCAGTTCATTCCTGAACCAGTGGTCTATAGGCACCCCGAATCCCATTTTCTCTCTAAATAACACCTCATCAGGCAGTATCCCTTTCAGTGCTTCCTTGAGAATATACTTCGTTGTTTTTCCTCTGAGTTTCAATTCTGAAGGGATTCTTGCAATAAATTCCATGAACTGGTGATCGAGGAACGGAGAGCGTGCTTCCAGTGAATTTGCCATAGACGCAACATCCACCTTCACAAGCAGGTCATCAGGCAGATACATCATCACATCTGCATAAAGCGTCCTGTCAAGAAAATCATCAGCTTCAGCCTCTCTGTATTTATCGAAAATAAGGTCGAATGAATCCGAAGAAGAAACACGCAACGAAAAATCATCCGTATATAACTCATTCTTCATCTCTGTTGTAAAGTGGCACAGCCAGTGAGCGTTCCTCATCTCAGGCGATTTTGTATATTCCTGCAAAAATCGTTTAAGCCTCCAGAAAAAATTATCCGGATTTTTGCCGTGAGGGAAGGCTTGAATAAGGGCTCCAAGGGAGTTAGCAGCGAAAACTGGCAGAAATCTGTGAAGACGTCCTGAGAGTTTATTTGCAGCATACCGTCCATATCCTGCAAAGTTCTCGTCACCTCCGTCGCCATTAAGTATAACCGTTACCTGCTCCCTTGCAAGTTTAGAGACATAATATGTCGGGATAGCAGAGGAGTCAGCAAAAGGTTCGTTATAATGCCATACAAGTTTATCAATCACTTCAAGAGCTTTTGGTTCAACAATAAATTCAGTGTGATCAGTCTTAAACCTTTCAGCAACCATTCTTGCATATCTCAGCTCATTATATGCTTCCTCTTTGAACCCTATGGAGAATGTCTTAACCGGCTCACTCATCAGGCCGGACATCAGAGCAACTGTTGCGCTCGAATCCACCCCTCCACTTAAAAATGCGCCAAGCGGCACGTCGCTGATGAGCCTGATCCTTACCGCCTCCCTGAGCCGCGCGATGATCTCATTTTTCAAATCCTCTTCACTGAGACTGAGTTTGGGCAGATAGGAAAGTTTCCAGTACCGGTTTAGCTCTATTTTACCGTTTGCTAAAGTGAGAGAATGTGCAGGCGGCAGCTTCTTTATGCCTTCAAATGCAGTCCACGGAGACGGCACGTCCTGATATGTGAGATAATGATGTATAGCTATATAGTCCGGCTTTCTCAGAAAATTGCAGTCCTGCAGAATTGATTTTATTTCTGAGGCAAAAACAAAAGTATTCTGATAGTGAAAGTAATATAAAGGTTTTTTACCCACCCTATCTCTTGCAAGAAACAAAGACCTTTTATTTTCGTCCCAGATTGCAAATGCAAACATTCCTCTCAAGTATTTGAGGCATTCAATGCCATGCTCTTCGTATAGATGAATAATCGTTTCGGTGTCGCTTCTTGAGCGAAAAATATGTCCTTTTTTTATTAAGTCATCCCTGAGTTCTATGAAGTTATATATTTCACCGTTATATACAATCCATAAAGTCCCATTCTCATTCGTCATTGGTTGGTGAGCAAGAGGAGAGAGGTCAATAATGGAAAGTCTTCTATGGCCAAGTCCGACATTTTTTTTAAGATATATGCCTTCATCATCTGGCCCGCGATGGGAAAGGCAAGACGTCATTTTTTTGAGAAGGGTTTCATCAACAGGCTTATTGTTGAAGTTTATCTTTCCGCAGATTCCGCACATACTTTATGAATAATCCTTTCATACTCTTTTATAACCTTATCCGCCCTGAAATATTCAGCCCTTATCCTGCCAGCTTCGCCGATTCTCGCTCTTAACTCTTCATCCAGCAAAAGTTTTTTTATCGCTTCTGAAAGAACCTTTTCATTGGCAGGAGGCACCAATATTCCGTTGACGCCGTCTGTTACTATTTCTTCAGGTCCGGTCGGACAGCGAGTGGCAATTGAAGGGACTCCCAGAGCCAATGCCTCCAAAAGGACATTTGGCAAACCCTCATAGAGCGATGAGAGGGTAAAGATGGTGGATCTGCTCAAATATTTATAAGGGTTCTTCTGGAAACCGAGAAAGGCCACCCTATCTGCGACATTTAAGTCTACGGCCAATCGTCTCAGGTTGTCATCTTCCGGACCTTTCCCAAGTATTATCAGGCGGCAATTTATGCCTTCGGATGTCAGGGTATGGATAGCCTTGATGAGGTACGAAAAACCCTTCTGCAGTGTCAGCCGCCCTATGCCGATAATAATGGGGATTTCCTCTTCAAACCATATATGATCGACTTCCTCTTCCCCAAGTCTCGTTACCCTTTGTATCTCCAATGGATTATAAATAACCTCAATCTTTTCAGGGTGTATATGAAACAATTCTCTTAATTGCTGCCCCATAGCTTCAGCATTAACAATAATAGTTTCTGCCTTCGGATAGAAAAAACGTATAGTATTTCTGCGCAAAAATTCTTCCATGAGGCCTTCATAGGAAGCTGACAGACCATATCTTTCGCTTACCAAAACCCCACACTTAATCCCACTAAATAACCTCGCCAATAAGACAACAAGATTTGTATACCACATAAAACTCAAAATGGCGTCCGGTTGATCCTTTCTCAATATCTTCGCAAACCTGATCACAAAATCAGGGGCAGAAAACCCATATAACATATATTTACTCTTTTTCATTCTCAGCGCATCTACAGTAATATCCGGCGGGAGATCAGAAAGAAGTTCGCCTTCTCTTTCAAATAATATTAAGCTTATTTCAAACTTATTCCTGTCCAGATTTTTCAGAATCTGAAGCATTACTCTCTCGGCCCCGCCCCCCCCCATAGAGGGAATTACAACAAAGACTTTTCTCAACTCTTTCTTCCCTTCATGCAGATCTGGCCAAGACTCCCTTCCTTATCCTCCTGAAAGAGCTCAATACCAGAAAAACCTTCGTCCCTGAACCACTTGAAGACCTCCGGCCATGTGTGTTTCCACTGATATTTAGGGGTGTACCAGTCAAAAGTATCCAGCCATCGCCATCGTCTTTTCGGCCAATTTGCTGTAGGCAGTAGAAATTGCGCTGCCTTTCCGAAAAAAGGGATCTTGTGAATATAATAAAGTGGCATCGCGACAGAGGATAAATAATACATACATTTTATCGGGAGTTTTGTGGTTATCTTTCTCCAGATATCACTGAAGTAATGATAATGCCCGTGGGCGTATATAAATACTGCAAATTCCCCGCTTTTTTTCAGATAAGGTACCACTGCCTTAAATGCCTTCTCTGTATCAGGTGTATGGTGAAGCACCCCTATTGAATATGCATGATCAAAATACTCCTTCTTAAAAGGCAAATGAAATATGTCGGCATGGATTATGTGAACATTTTTTCTCTTACCGATATTTTTAAATGCTACATCAACTGCGTAACTCAGGTCTACACCGATTACTTCTCCATCCCATCTCGATGCTACATCTGCGAACCTTCCGGCACCTACACCGGCGTCGAGGATTAACCTTCCTCTGATATCCTCTGGTTTCCACCCTGTTTTCCATCCGAAGGTATTTTCCGATGCATCCGTATTGTTCAAAATGTCCATCTGCACATCGTGAAACTTATTCCATTCAAAACTGAAGGTGTCAACATACTTGTCCGTTTCCACAAACCGAGGAATAAAATTCCTTATGGGGAATATACTGCTGCACCCGCGGCAGGACAGTATACCCTCTTTTATATCTGAACCCTCGGAAAATTGTTCCTTTAACTCAAGGGCTGACCCGCAGCCGGGACATACAAGCATCTCTATCAGGCTTGGTTTCATTTTTCTTCTATGTTTGCCTACAAAATGAATTCAAAGTAAGTGGCTTAGCCACAGAAATTCCTGATACATGATTCGCATTCACTTAAAGGCTTTGGCAATTGAGAACCATGTAGTAATGACTTTCTAATGGCTTGATATTCAGGTCCATACCAGGTATCTGCAAACTTATTTACCGAAGTCGCATAACCTAGTTTCGTCCTTTGGCTCCTGCAGCAGGCATAGATTTCTCCATCCAACCCTATTTCAACATATTGAATGGGAGCAGCACACAGATAATCTGGATGACTATTTAATTTCCCATTCGGCACCGGCCAACTACACCAAATGTTTTCATACCGATTCGACAAACAATTCATTTCTTTTTTCCTGGATTTATGAATCAATTCACCATCCATAATCAAATCCGGGGTATCGGAATTTTTTTCTATCCAACTGATTAATACTTTCCTCTGCGAAGTAAACTCATCATCATCGGGCCTCATTTCGATAGGATTTACTATATTGTCTATAGGGTCATACCGATGAAAGTGAACTTCATATATCCCAATTTCATGAGCCCATTTCATTATGTCTAACATTTCTGATAAAGTGCGCTTTGTTACAGTAGGATAAAGGCCAACTTCTATTTTTTGGGGATTTGCTTTTTTCATCAATTCGCGCATCGCCCTATCAACTTTTTCCCAGTTTGCACCTACTCGGAGCTGATTGAAAACCTCGCCGGTGGCATCTATTGAAAAATTAAGTCTGCCGCACTGGGAACATAGCATGTCTATAATCTTAGGTGTTAATAAAGTAGCGTTGGACTGCAATCTTATCCTGCAGCCATAATCTTTTATCGTTGATAATACTTCCCCGATATGGGGATAAAGCAATGGTTCGCCATAGCTGTTTAGTTCTACTGTCGTTATCAACGGGAAAAGGGTTTTAGCTACCTTTCTGAATACATCTATGTCCATTGACCTGCGGGGGATTTTATGATAATCAAGGTAATGTTGACTACCACAAATCGTACATCTCAGATTACATCTGTTTGTGAGTCCAATGTTTATTAAAAAGGGAGGGGATATTTTCTCCTCTCCCTTTTTAATAAAATAGTCTGCTTCAGGATGCAATTTCCAAACTTTTATTAACCCTCTCTTTGAATACAGCGCATATGCCTTTCTGGCAAGACTGCTTTTACTTAAAACGAATCTCGAGAAATTGTATAACAAAGGATTTCTTTTAATGATGTTTATAAGCATTTTCATGGTAATTATATCTCTATGAATTTTTCAACTGCCAAACACTCCGAAGTTTTTAGTTTATCCTTCAATTTATAATGTCATAAAAATTGCTTTAAAACTATTCAGCCGCTGGCTTGGTACAAAGTATGTGAACCATATCAGTTAATAAATCCTTTTTCGAATACTGCGGAAAATGTCTGATAATGTCGTCTGTAAGACGGCTGCGCCCCGTCTCCTCTTTCGATTCATCAAATAGACATTGCTCAATATGAAACATACTCCGGACAATTTCTATCAGTTCGTGAATCCGAATAAAGTTCAGATAGTCCATATCGGATCCGTCGTTCGGAATAAAACTGAGAAGATGATTCCAATCAGCCACAAATCTCATCTTTTCGTCCCCAGGGTCATATTCACTGACAAACTTTGGTGCCTGATGGTGACCAGCCCAGCTGTAGTAATTGTGGTGGGCTATAAAAAGTTTTCCTCCCGGCACAAGCAAATCGGATATCTTCTTAAATGCTTCCTTCGGGCGCTTAAAATGTTCACTCACTGATAACAGAAAAATTCCGTCAAAGGAAGATTCCGGCAATATTGTGGTAAGGATATCTTCGTTGTACAAGTAAATGTTTTCAAATGAACCAATGAATTCGCGCAACGACATCTCTGCTCTTTTATAAGCATCCTGCCAATTTTGAGCTGAAAACTGGTTATAATTATATATCCTGTGGTCTTCAAAATCCCTAAATGGGTCAATGCCGGTATAGGAGATTGCCCCGCGCCCCAAAAAGAACGGGGCGTACCAACAGTGTCCGCACCCCACTTCCAGTATTCGCTTACCCCTTAAACCGATATGGTCATCGACGTCATCTGCTGTGAATTGTCCGCATTCCAATACTAACCGAAGAGTCTCTTTAACAAGCGCCGCCTGTTCCGCAGTTACATCCTTCTTAATGAATCTCAACGCTTCTGAAATATATGACTCCATTTGATGCAATCTATAGTTTTTTAAATATGATTCGCTTATTCTTCTTGCAAGACCGCTTTTGCTCACGACGAATCGCGAGAGATTGTACAACAGAGGATTCCTTTTGATTATACTTATAAGCATCCCTTCATTCTTTCTCCTGCATTATTCTAACGTTGTACATCTGAAACTTAGAAATAATTACTGGTGGAGTATGATATATCCCCTATTTTCCCAGGTAGTAATACCACCCGCAATCCTTAAATCCTCCACATTTTTGTATCTCAAAAATGCGGCACCTCTAAGCCGGGAGAGAAAATCAGTCAGATATGCCTCTTCGATGAATGATTAAGGGATAAATTTAACGACATTAAATCCCGCATCTTCAAGCATCATCTGATAGGCGGTTTGGCGAATGCGGTTACCATCGGCGTAATAAAATCTATTAAATAACCCTGCAGCAAACCCGCTCCTCTTCATTTTTTACCTCTCGTTAATAAATTATTAAATAGTCCTATATACTTCTCTGCAACAGTTCCTATAGTAAAATCTATGTCAATCTTTTCCTTTGCATTTTTGCCAAGCCTATTGCTAAATGCATCATCACTAAGTATTTTAAGAATGTTTTCCTTCAGACCTGTTATGTCGTTTATATCCAGCAGTATTCCATTGATACCGTTATCTATAATCTCAGGATTTGAACTAACATTTGTAGTAATGACAGGAAGCCCAGTTGCCATGGCCTCCAGAATAACATTAGACATTCCTTCAGACAGGGAAGGATGCACCAGAAGATCCGATGCCCTAAGATATTCATTTACATTGTTAACAGTTCCCAGCAGGGATATATTTACATCAGCCATGTTCTTGATTTTCCCATTGTCAGGTCCGTCCCCTATTATGACGAGATGCGTGTCCGCATAAATCTTCTGAACTTCCTTGAATACCTCTATTAACAAGTGCGCTCTTTTTTGCGAATCAAGTCTTCCCACAAAGGCAATAATTCTTTTATCAGGAAGAGACAGGTTCATCTTCAATTCTTTCTTCTCGTCAATGCCGCATGCCGGATAGAACAGCGAGGTATCAACCCCGTTTGGAATCCCTATAATTTTACCGCTGTTAAATCCCGCCTCCCTGAGTTCAGACTCTATCTCTTTGCTAAGGCTGACATAAGCATCAGCCCATTTTGCAAATCTTTTTGTAAGTGAGACAAGAGGAAGTTTCCTGAACATAGCAATATCTCCGCAACAGCCGCCGCCAGCGAGTTTTATGGCAAAAGGTTTATTCAGGAGTTTTCCCGCCAGCGCTGCAATACCGCCGCCGCTAAACAGCTGGACCCCATATATTATCTGATATCTCTTCCGAAGCAGAAAGAGCAGAAGCAGAAAAAGTGAATATAAAATCGGACGAACTAATATCCCCCATTCCTTCACAGGAATTCTGTATATATCAATGCCATCCTCATTTTTTTTATACCATGGGAACGAATGGGAACCTTCAATCTTCCGCACAAAAATATTAGAGACGATTGTCACATTTATACCTTTCTCCGCGAGCTTTTTCCCGAGGCTCCGCGCCTGCCTTTCCATCCCCCCTGGTGAGTCGACATTACATACGAGAATACAAATAGCCAAATTGTGCATCACTTATTTTTTCCTGCCTCTCATACACATTGGGAAATCAAAAACCTTGATTTTTGTGAATCCGCAATCTTTATTAATATTTTTAAATACCCCACAGTCTCTGCTGTGGGGTATCCAAATAATTCCCTCCCCCTTGAGGGGGGAGGGTTAGGGAGAGGGTGTTTGATGAAGATGTTTTCGGGCACCCTCCCCTTAATCCCCTCCCCTCAAGGGAGGGGAGACTTTGGGATACCCCGCCGTCTCTGCGGCGGGGAGGTTCATTGAGATATTTTATGCCAAACTAATTCAATGCGATTGGCAATACTCCAATACATAACGAACTTAAATAAAACTAAACTTCTTGGATAGGCAAACAAAAATTTCACAATATGACCGGCAATCTTAATATAGCTCTCACCTTGATCCCTGCACCCCCACGAACTAATAATGAGCTTTTTAATGGCTTCTCTAATAACAGGTTCATAGTTTCTGTGCATATGATCGTCATGGTACATTGGCTTCAAAAACTGCAAGTCACTCATAACACGATATAAAAAAGGCGCTGATGACCAACTTCCTCCAGCGTGGGCACGATATGCGCCAAAGTTTTCATTAATACAGAATAATACGCCGTGCAACGTGATAAGAAGATCGATGGCACTATGTCTGCTATTTCGTGCAAACCAGTCCGGTGGATTAATGAGTATCTCTCTTCTGAAGAACAAGGTATTGCTTGGTGAAATGCCAAAGGGGACAATATCTTCAGTCCTGATTTCAGCTTTTGCTCTCATTTTGTGGAAAGAGAAATAATCATCAGATACGACTTGCCCTTTATCATCAACAACGATTGAATTTGAAAAACAACCTGCAATTTCAGGTCTGCTTTCGAGTAAATCGACCTGCTTTTGCAGTTTATATGGCGATATCCAGTAGTCATCGCCTTCAAAGTATGCGATATATTTCGCTGATGGCGCAGCCATTAAATCCATCCAATTTTGTGCGGCCCCAACGTTTTTTTCCTGCAAAATAAGTTTAATTAACTCTGGATATTTATCTTTATACTCTAATACTATTTCTCTTGTGCCATCTGTTGAAAAATCGTCAGCAATTATAAGTTCCCAAGTAAAATTTACCTTCTGCATCAAAACACCATCTATGGCTTCTCTGATGTATTTGGCATGATTATAGGTAATCAAACAGACTGAAAGTAGCGGCTCACTCATTCTTTTTTTCCCTTTTCACACATTATGAATATACTCGAACATAAATAGGGACATTTATCGCGCCTGAGATTGCCAGATTTGAATCCTCTGTTTCTTATAGGGGTAAGTGGCCACTCCGCAATACCGGTAACCCAATGGAAACGTTGCCAATTGCTGCGGCAGCGGAGGAATAACCCCACCGTCTGTCATTTGAAGAGCCAACACAGCTGAATGTAATCTCTCTGATCGCACCCGCTCAAGGACAAACTGCGCTTTGCCCTGTTGTTAAGCCATTGGAGTTAACACTGGGCCAGCTTGTAGTTTTAACGCCACTCCAGTAATGTTATACAAACCAATGAAAGGCGCTCCCGGCGCTATGTCACACTCATTGACCGCCGCTCTCATTTCCGTAAGAAATCTGTAAGTTCCGGCATCAATCTTTGATGACATTTACAGGTTTCCACAAACTATACTTCACACGGCGACTAACTACTGTCCCAACTTCTTCATACCCATTTGGAAAATTAAGCCCTCTGCTGGTAAGCAAAGATTCCACATATACTGGTTCGACATTTAAAAGAACAAAAGCATTTTTCAGTCTTTTAATATCGGCATATTGCAGTGCTAACCTGCTGTAGTCCACTGCCCCTTGACGACCTACCAGGAATGTTGGATGCCCCGGAGATCTTCCACCCATGGCATACACCAAGCCGGGAATAAAACTTATTGCAATAATATCACCGCCTGGCTGAAAGCCATTGGCTTTGGCGATTGAAGAAAGCTCTTGCACGAGTTGATGCGTTTGCATGTCCAGCTTCAGGGTTCTTGTCGGGAACCCCACTGCGGTTGCCTCCACCTGCTGGAATAAATCTGTCTTGATAAATAGTTGTGGGTCATAAATGTACCCCTGAATAATTTGACTTGCGGTAAACGCCCCGATGGACAAAATACCAAACAACCGAATCCAAGGATTATCGCGTTCACTAACCGTGAAAAAAATAAGCACCAGTAGAATCGCGCCAAACCAGGTAGCGGCAAAACATAACGGAACATTGTAGAGGGGATTTGACGTGCCAACGGATCCGGCAATGGGCAAAGCAACTAATAATCCAAGGACAAGCATCATGTTTATGTATATGTTTTTTGGGGGGAGGTATATGCCGCTATGCCTTGATTTATACAATAAGTTGAAAATCCAGATCATCAGAAGCAGCAAAATCCAAGCAAAATGAAAAGCCATGTAAAAAGGAATCGATCCATCAGCGGGGTTTCGTTCGTCAATTAATACTCCTGCTTTCACCGATAAAAGCACCGCGCTCAGCATCACAATAAATACTATAAGCGAATTGGCTGTATCGCTTAATTTTCGACTGTTTCCTCTCAGAATATAAAATGGATAGACGGTACAAATTATTAAATAACACGGCCAATATATTTTAATGGCTGAATAAACAAAAAAAGATAGATCCTTAACATAAGCGATATATTTGGTTTGTGGAGTGTGCGCCCCGAAAGTCTGATATAGTCCCCATCCTTCTTTAAACATTTTCCACCAAGTTTGAGGAGACTGTATAAAAAGAAAGTGCCCCGAAACCCAGGCAGAGATGCCAGCTAAAACAGCAGCCATTAATATGATTTTTTGACGACGATCAATGCCACTCCATAAAACAATAACTAATAAAAAAAGAGCAAGGAAGGAGACGCCCGCCGGGAATTTAGTAAAGTAGGATAAACCTATACCCAGCCCTCCGAAAGCAAAAGCGAAAATGATTGATTTTATATTTTTCTGCCAGTTTCCGATTTGTGCAAATCCCCACAATATGGCCCCGGCAGAAATGCTTATGGCTACTCCAATCAGTGTGTTGTAGTTGGGAGTCATATAAAACCACTGATAAAGCAATAATGCGCCCAACTCTATAAAAAATAGCGAATACAATTGAAAATACTTTACAGTTTTCGCTTTGTGATAAAACTCAAAAAGGAACTTATTAAATCCTAGCCAAAATACAAATGTAGAGAGACAAACCAGAATCACTACCAAAAGCCTGAATCCCACGGGATCGAAATTTGCCATTCGGAATAAATAGCCGGTATAAATATATATAGAAGAAACATTCTGTTGGATTTCATCAGGATAACGGGCCGCCAAGAGATATACCCCCTCGTCACTCAGGCCTAAACATCTGTCTGCCCCCCAAAAAATAGTCGCAATTGAACAGAAAAGCATCAAGCCCAAAATAGCAAGCAAAATAAAGTCGGCATGATATTTATAAGGATTGTTCGGTTGTTGATTATTCATGATAATAAGTTTGCCTCCCTAAAATGCCATCACATTTTTCGACGCTTGTTGGATACCCTATGAAAGCTTTAAACAGATTGGTGAGCCTTTGGGCGCAAAGACCAAAATTTTTCTGTAGAAAAATTGAAGACAACGATGAAAAAAAATCAGCATCAGCACATAGTAAGGATCAAATGGGAATTTATTGGCTGAGCCAATTAGAAATCCCTATCAACGCTTTTTAGCTACAACTACCAACGTTCCCCCAAAAGGGAGCGATATGCCCAATCTAATAAGTGTTTCATCAATTCTCATGAAAAGATCGAAGATCCAATTCTGCACAGTGGAAAATTTAACTCTCTTCTCAAACGCTGCTTTGTCGGATTGTGATTGATCGCTCCCCTTATCAAACATCCTGGAAATCAACATCAAGGGAAATAGGACAAACAAGAAAGAGGTGCAATAATTGATTTCGAACCCGTTTTCTTGAAGTTTAGCCAACAACTCCCATCTCGAGTATCTGCGTTTGTGTTTAACAATTTCGTCCAACTTGCTCCATAGGAACATATGTTGGGGAACTGTAATTATCAAACAGCCCCCCTTGTTGAGCATCTTATTTACATTTGATATCGCGCCAACATCGTTCTCAATGTGTTCAATGACGTCAAAAGCGACAATTAGGTCAAACTCCTCCCCGACAACTCCCTGTGTTATATCAAATTGGATGAAATCGACGTTGGGGAGTTTTTTTTTGGCGTGCAGCAGCCCTTTTAGATAAATTTCCGACCCTGTGATTTCCAGTTTTTCGTTCTCAATAATTTGCTGGATGAAATCCCCTGTTCCACATCCTATTTCCAATAATTTGGTTTTGCCCGTTGACACCAGATAGTCATAGACAATGCTTTTGAATAGTCTATTTCGCGAACGAACCCAAAAACTGCTCTCCCTGCACTTTTCGGTCAGATCAAATCCTTCATCAGGATAATCCGCATAGGAACTTGCCACTTCCGGGCTATAGCACCTGATTCCTTCGACTACCGTGTAGGGTAGGTTATCGCTCACAGGAACTTATCTCTCACTACATAGTTCGGTCTTTTTCGCACTTCCTCATTGATGCGCCAAACATATTCCCCAATTACCCCGAGCATCACCATAATCAGCCCGCCTACCATGAGGACCACAATCATTATGGGCGCCCAACCCGTAAATGGAGTCTCGCCACGGAGCCAACTAATAACAATGGTTACGCTATACAGCACCCCGAGTGCAGAGGTAATTAATCCGACAAGAGAGATGAATCTAATAGGCAAATAGGATGCATCCAAAATCGCATCCAGAAAATTCTTCAACTTCTTTCCAAAGTTATATTGGGACTTCCCGATTGTTCTTTTCAGGCGAACATATGGAATGAAAGTTGTCCGGTATCCAGTCCATAGCAGATCCCCCTGAAAAAATCTATGCCGCACGTCAATCGCATTGAATTCGTCCATAACCTTTCTATCCATCAAGACAAAATCAAAACCGCCCGGCGGTATTTGTGGCAACGATATACGCAATATGCCATAGGCCAAACGCGAAAATATTTTTGCAAGCAAGTTGTCTGAGCGATCCGTTCGATAGCAAATCACGATTTCAGAACCACCGCGCCATTTATCCACCATCTGAGGGATTAGTTCAACCGGATCCTGCAGATCGGCCGAGATATTGATAATCGCATCGCCAGTGGCCTCCCTAAATCCAGCTAACATCGCCGCCATCTGACCAAAATTTCTGGTAAACGTGATCGCCTTAACTCGTGGGTTTTGTTCCTTCAGGTTCAATATCTCCCTTAAAGACCAATCTTTTGACCCGTCATCCACAAAAATTATTTCGTAGTCATATTCCGTCAGTTCATTTGCGAATACCGATTGAATTTTATCGTGTGTTTTAGATATTGCTCCTTCGTTTTGATACACCGCGACAACAAATGAAATTTTCATTTTTTCCCACCTCGTTCACACAACAAAAAAATACTGGAACATAAATCTGGATATTGCTGCCCCAATTGATAACAACCTTCTAAATATTCAGGTGAAATTATATCAGTGGCCAACAATCTCTCCCATTGAAAGTTTGCCAGTGCTTTAAAAAATATGCCGGAACGATGTACTACTTTCAGGCCAGCAGACGTCGCATCTCTCTCTAATGTATCTAATGAGTAAGTTGTTCTATGGCCATGTTCTGTTTCTGCAGGAGTGACTGCAGTATTATGCGAGATCAATCCCATCTTGACGGCGATCTGTCGGGAGGGTGCATGGGCATTGGGACATACTATGAAGAGCCTGGCGTTCTCCGCCAGCCACTCCTCGTTGATGCGCCTCAGCACCAGTACAGGATCATCCAAGTGCTCCAACACATGGGTCAGCACGATGTTGTCGTATCGTTTTGGCAGGGTCGCTTTCTCAAAAAGTGAATTGACGAACTTCACCTTGTCTCCCAGTTTCTGCTTCGCTTCCGCTATAGCAACATCCGAAGCTTCGACACAGGTAATATCATCGAAATAGGGCAGGAACCTAACGGTGAAATCACCTTTAAAACTCCCAAGCTCAAGCAGACTTCCATTTCTAAAAAAGGGCTCGAACGATTTGATCATATAGTGGTGCATCACGTCGAAGTCGAAACTATAGGCGTACTTATGGTGCTTCGTATCTTTTATTTCAACGTTATAGTCGCGTTTGCCTTTCATGTTCCTCCCCGCTTTTCAAATTTAGATTCATACTAATGAATGACGCATTCTCCTTGCCCGCAACGAAGCCACTTTTTTTATACAGTACAATGGCGGGCATATTGTCCTCCGCCACTTCCAGACTTATCTGCCACATTCCCGACGCCCTTGCATTTTCGATGCACTGCCTCATCAAGCACGTGGCAACACCTTTGCCCATCCATTCGCGTAAGACGCTAACACTGGTGATGTAGGCAATGCGGTTTTCTTGATTGTTGCAATAGGCTGCCACTAAACCGATCAGAGTGTCGCCCGACCATGCCTCGAACCTCGTCGCCTTACTCGCTATCTTCTGCGCATAGTCATTTATTTCAACCCGACCGCTCAAGAGCGGTACGAAATCGGCATCGCATGTCCGCAGGTGCTCGATAATCGCGGCTTCGGATGCCTTGTTCAAACTATATTTGACTGGTTCGCTCATGTTTCCAGCACAGCCAGCCCGAAACCGTATCTTCCGAACTCGTTGCCGTTATAAAGCAAATAAATTTTGTTATCGCACTCAAACACATGCGGATAGCACAACATATCTGAATCCCAGTCGCCCGGTGTGACGTCAAGGTACGGATTCTTGTCGTCCCGCGACCAGTTCACCAAATCGTTTGACCAGGCATGCCCGATGCGATAGCCGCGATCGCGATTCTTGCGGAAATCGAATGACTGGCGATAGCAGAAGAACATGTGATATCGACCATCTATCTCGATCACGCTCGGCAACGCCTGGCTTTCATTCGCGCCTAAACAATCAGTAATAATCTGCTGCGCCTCTTCTTTAACCCAGTTAATGCCATCGCTGGAAATCGCATGGCCGACCTTGTAAGTGCGATCCGGCAGTGTGTCTGCCGAGAACTTCTTCCAGCCGGTACCGAAGATGTACCACATATGAAATATGCCGCCTATGACTTTCACAAAACCATCGCCAACAAGATAGGGCTCGTGTAGGGATGCCGCCATCACCGGGCCATTGCCAATGCGCTGGAAGGTAAGGCCGTCATCGCGGCTGATGGCCAGACCGATGGCCGTATCGACCGAGACGGACACCCGCCGATTCCACCCGCACGTGTAGCCATACACAACATCTCTGTGACGTAGTATGTTCATCGGGAATATTCCATGCTCATCGAAACAGCCAAGCTCGCCGAGCGGGATGACCGTCTTGTCGGACACACGGATGACATCGCTCATATTCTTCCGCATATCAACGAAGGCAATATGGCTCAGATATTTCCCATTGCTTTTCTCCACCGCGCGTGTGGAAAAATAGATGCGCACGAAATCGTCGAAAACCAGGGCCTGCGGCGACTGGGCGAACTGCGTGCAGCCGTTCGGCAGCTTGTGTTGCGTCGGGTCGAATATCTTACCGAGTTTCTTCCACTTCAACGCGCCCACCCTTACTTCAACTTTCCATCCAGTACGGCAAGACCGAAGCCATACCGGCCAACCTGGTTGCCGAGGTAGGCCAGAAAGGTTTTCCCATCCAGTTCAAATACGTGCGGATAGCTGATCATTTCAGAATCCCAACCTTCTTTCGACACGTCGATGCCGGCTTTTGCGTCATCTCGCACCCAGTCGACCAGGTTGGTGCTGGAGGCATAACCGATGCGATAGCCGTTCTCTTTGCCGCGATAGTGGCTGCTGTAACGGTAGCAGAAGAACATATGATATTTGCCGTTGGCATAGAACACGTCCGGGCTGGCTTGCGCCTCATCATCTTCGATGCGGCTTGGAATTAAATCCTTGTTCATCTTCGTCCAATGGATGCCATCCGAGGACGATGCCATACGGATCTTGTAGACCGGCTCCGCCTTGCCATCCACCATCTTCCATTTGCGCCCCGCGATGTACCACAGATACCATGTGTCATTGAAACGCCGAATCTTCGGGCCGCTTAACACAAAGGGCTCGTCCGGTGAATACGACAATACCGGACCTTTACCGAGTTTGGTGAAAGTCTCGCCCCCATCGCGGCTGATCGCTATGCCGATCGCCACGTTAAATGGCACGGATTCGCAACGCGTCCAGCCCCCGTAATACGCACGGACCTCTTCACCGTGGCAAATGACAGAGACCGGGTATGTTCCGAACTCATCAAACTCTCCCATCCCCCCCAAGCTGATGATAGGTTGTTCGCTGATATGCTGGATTTTAAAAAGATCCGTGCGTTCCAGATTGACATACGCGGAATAGCTCACGTACTGGCCATTCTCGTCCGCCGGAGGACGGCATGAAAAATAAATACGCACAAAATCGTCAATCACCAAGGTTGCAGGCGCCTGCGCGAATTCCTTCAGCCAACTGCGCCCCGTCACTTCTTGCGGTGTAAATACTCTACCTAATTTCTTCCACTTAAACACGGATTAGATCAACTCATAGTTAGTCGTAATGCAGGTTTGAATCGTATCGAGTGGGTTAAACATCATCACGTCAATGATCGACAGCCAGGGCACGAACTCATTGCCAAACTGCGGATATTCAAACGGTTTCGATTTGATGAATTTCAAGTCGATCCTCTTCTCCCGGAAAGTATCTTTTGAATACAGCTCCATGCCGCCAATGGCATTCACATAGGTAGTTGCACTGACCGCTTCACACAAGGCGAGCACCTTGTCCTGATTCTTCAAGGAGTGGTCGATCGGAACGTTCGATGAAGCCACTAATTCAGTGCCTATCCTTAAGTATTCACAGGTTCTGACAATCGAGTTATGTATAAAACGAAACAGGTTCGACTCTTCATACCGCACAATTTGTTCGACCAGCGAGAACGTCTGCGCAAAATACGGCGCACGACGGTAAGCTTCTCTAATCTGATTGAGCAGATTGTCTTTCTTAAAGTCAGCGGATATTTCTCTATCTTTAATGTCTAAAAAGTCAGAGTCTTTTTTTAGCGGAATAGAAAATATAACATCTTTACCATTTTGAAGAAAACGATTCCTATTGATCCAGCCTTTTTTTGTGTACTGAATATTATCGTAAACAATAAATTGATCCACAGCTTGAATAAGATGAAAATATCCGATATAAGGTAAAAAATATGGTTGCATTATGCCGATTTTCATGATCCTATATTCTTAATAATTGATGTTATTCTCGCAATTGATTCATTTTCCAAGTCAGGGTAAATAGGCAAACAAAGCACCTGATCAGCCTTCTTCCTCGCAAACGGCAGGTTGGCCTTCACTGCCGACGGCAAGCCTCTATACATCGGGAATTCACTTATCAATGGGTAAAAATAGCGTCGAGCATAAATCCCATTTTGACGAAGTCTATCGTTAAGTTCGTCTCGCAATAACAGGTATTCTTTTTCAATTAATATGGGGAAATATGAATAATTGTGAGTTGTGTCAGCAGGCAATGGTGGACATGTAATACCGGAGACCGACGATAGTTGCTCGCGATACTGCGCGTCTATCTTATGTCGTCTACCGATTGCTTTGTCGACATGCTTGAGTTGTAATAGCCCAAAAGCTGCCTGAACTTCATTCATTTTTGCATTTATGCCAGTCGCGACAACAGTCACTTCACCGGCATAGCCAAAATTCTTCAGGTCATCTATCCGTTTTTTGGTCTTTGCATCAGGACAGATGATGGCGCCACCTTCAAAAGTATTAAACACTTTGGTGGCATGGAAGCTTAATATCGATAGATCTCCGTTCCTCAAAAGGCTCTGGCCCTTATAGCCTACACCAAACGCATGTGCCGCATCGTAAATGACCTTCAGTCCGTATGTGTCAGCTATCTTCTCAATCCGTTCCACATCACATGGATGTCCATATACATGCACAGGCAGAATAGCGGAAGTGTGCGGTGTGATTGCCGCCTCAATCTTGTCAGGATCAAGATTGAACGTTTCCGGATGAATATCCACAAAAACAGGCTTGATCCCGTTCCACAGGAGAGAGTGGGCTGAGGCAACAAATGAAAAAGGTGTGGTAATAACCTCGCCGGCAATTCGCAGCGATTTAAGTGCCGTAACAAGAGCAAGTGTGCCGTTGGCAAACAAGGCAAGGTGCTCAACTCCCAGATAATCGGCCAGCTTTGACTCCAGCTCCTGATGAAAAGGGCCGCCGTTAGTTAGCCATTTGCTCTCCCAAATTTGTTCAAGATAGGGAATAAATTCTTCCAGAGGCGGCAGATATGGCTGTGTAACATATATTTTTTTCATTTTAGCTCCCGACAATGTTTCAGCTTAACATGACAGCAAGTTTCGTCGTTTAAGACTTCTCTGCATTGTTATTATCAGTTTCAACCTGCCAATCTAACTTGGGCCTTACAACACCAGCCCATTTGCCGTACCAATTCCCTTCTCTTTCAATATCATTTACATCAAAGATCAACGCATCATTATGGTCATATAAAGGCACCGATGCATCCTGAACCATCATGATCTTTACTCTGTAAGTTTCAGCATTAAGGAAATTGGCTGGAATCCGGCAGATACCTTTAATCTTTTCTCTTTTAGCGGTAAAAACAGGTGAACCTGAGTTCAGAACGCAAATGCCATCCATAGTGTAAAGATGCATGCTGTAATTTAAGCTTGCCTCCGGCAAAAAGTTCCGGAAAACAAATTCAACGTTAAGAGGTGTCTCAACGGTAATTATAGAATCCATACCTTTATTATCAGGGGCGAGCCGCGCTTTAAGTAAGCGAACTTTTTCATTGCCGGGAGCATTATTGTTATCATCCCAATTTTGCTCAATAACAACCTTAGCGGTTTCATGTAAATAATTCGCCACCACAGCTTCTGACTCGCCATCATTAATGATATGACCCTTGTCTATCCAAATAGCTCTGTTGCAAAGACTCTTCAATGCAGTCATATTATGACTCACAAAAAGTACTGTTCTTCCTTCTTTCCCTACATCCCCCATTTTTCCCAAGCACTTCTTCTGAAACTGGGCATCCCCCACGGCAAGCACCTCATCAACTATCAAAATCTCCGGATCAAGATGCGCTGCAACCGCAAAGGCAAGGCGGACATACATTCCCGAAGAGTATCTTTTAACTGGAGTATCAAGAAATTTTTCAATCTCTGCAAAAGCGACTATCTCATCAAACTTTCTTTTAATTTCTTCTTTCCGCATTCCCAGAATCGCTCCGTTAAGAAAGATATTTTCCCTGCCTGTGAGTTCAGGATGAAATCCTGTGCCAACTTCAAGCAGGCTTCCCACTCTGCCCCGAATCCTTACTTCTCCTTCTGTAGGCTCTGTGACACGTGAAAGAATCTTCAACAGCGTTGTTTTCCCGGCGCCATTGTGTCCGATTATACCGAGGACTTCTCCTTGTTTTACCTCAAACGATACATCCTTCAATGCCCATATAGTGTTGTTCTCTCTTAAACCATTACTCTTGAACCATTTTGCAGGGGATGTAATTACATTCATAAGAGTTTCCCTAAAGGTCCTATAAGGCAATTTTGTGCCTATGTGGTATTGCTTACTGAGGTTTTCGACTGAAATAATGCTCATTGTTTTAAACCGTTAAGGGTGAATAGTGAAAGGTGAAGGGTAATAAATCACTTTTCACTGTCTTTAAATCACATCCGCAAAAGAACGTTCGACTCTCCTGAAATAGAGCAGCCCTGTAAAAAATATCAAAAAACCAGCTCCGGAAGATATAAACAGCAGATCCCAGTTGATCGGTTGATGTCCAAGCGTTGCAGCACGGAAAGCCTCGATTATTCCTGCCATTGGATTCAGCGACAAAAGCCAACGGTATTTTTCAGGGAAAAGCGTTACAGGATAAATCACAGGTGTAACAAACATCCATATCTGCACGAGAAACGGTATTACATACTGAAAATCTCTATATTCAACATTGAGCGCTGAAAGCCATAAACCGCAGCCGACAGCAACTATGAAAGTCAGGGATACCAGAACAGGAATCATGACTATACCAAGAGTATTAGGGGTAAAATGATAGAAAAACATCATGCCTATCAAAATAATGGAAGCAATAAAGAAATCTAAAAGACTTGATAGGGAAGCGCTTGCAGGTATGATAAGCCGGGGGAAATAGACTTTTGTAATAAGGTTAGAACTCGCTACAAGGCTGTTTCCAGAGTTGCTCAATGCAGAGGAAAAATAATTCCAGGGTAAAAGCCCTGCATATACAAAAATAGGATAAGGGATTCCATCTGAAGGCACCTTTGCAAGTTTTCCAAAGAGTATAGAGAAAACTATCATGGTAATGAATGGCTGCAGAATTGCCCATGCAGCGCCTAACACAGTTTGTTTGTATTTAACTTTTATATCCCTCCATGCGAGAAAATATAAGAGTTCCCTGAATGACCACAACTCCTTAAAGTTTATAGGCATCCATCCTTTCTTATATTTGATTATGAGTTCATGCTTCATTGTAATATTTAAAATTTTTCATTTCTGAACAGGCTACCGCCATTCAGGGTTATATTCCCTTCTGTCAGAAAAAATACATACTGATTGTTCATCGGCTACACACAACTGATGCCGTATTTAAGCAATGACAAGAAACGCTTTATCTACAACAGCCCTTGCCTGATACTCAATTGCGCTCATCAATAAAACAACACGCTCCCGACCGTTTAACTCTTTCTCAAATATTCCTTTCAGCCCTGATAGAGGCCCGTCGTTTATGGCCACACTGTCGCCGTATTTGAGCTGCGGTGGTTTTATGGCAACAATCCCGCCTTCCTCTTTATCCCTTATTGCGTCAATAACATCATCTGAAACAGGCCACGGCATATCACCGCCGACAATCCTCCTGACGCCGCGCGTATACTTGATCATATGCGCAGTAGTTTCAGGTTCAAATTTCACAAATACATAACAGGGGAAAAGCGGGCTGATTTTATTTCTATAAGCGCCTTGCATATATTTTTTCTGTTTTAATTTCGGGTTGAAAACTTCAATGCCTGCATTCTCAAGAGAGCCTGCCACAGCGTCTTCTCTCTTTGGCTTTGTATACACCGTATACCACTGCATTTTATTTTCTCCCGGTTTCATTATTCAGGGCATTTGGGCTTTCATATGTCAGCGTGAATATGCTCTTTACTTTTTCCGGACGGATACCTTCATCTATAAGCTTCTTGTAAACCCGATCTCTTTTAAGAAAAGAACTTACAATTATGAAATCAGCATCGATATCCTTTATGTTTTCAAGCGGCATTACTTTGTATTTAAAGAAATCTTTGCCTGCGGGCTCTATGTCAACAATTCCTGCAAACCTTATATCAAACTCCTGCAAGGAAAGATATGCTATCTCAGCAGACTCATCTGCGCCTGCAAAAACAACGCTCTTCGCGCCATCTTTATACAGGCTGCTGAATAACTCCTTAAAATCCATTCTCGCCTCTCTGTAAAGGTTTGTGAAGTTCTGGAGATGGTGATATGTCAGCCGTGTTTTTTCTGCAAAGCCTTTTGGTGTGAGATAATAGGCATATCTTTTGGCTGGTATGGCCTTTATAGTAATATAGCCTTTTGAGACAAGATTTTTTATATATGAATTGACAAGACCGAGGGCTATGTTTAGTTTCCTGCTAAGGTCACGCTGTGACATGGGCTCCCCTTTTGAGATTTCATCAAGGAGCAGCAGAGACTTATAAGTATCAGGAGTTTCGCTACCCCCGCCGTTCAAATTATGAACGTTCATAATTTGAACATACCACATGCAAACTACTCTGTCAAGGGAAATTTTTCAGGTAGCTGTAACGCTTCAGTGAAGCGTGGATATATCCCCACTTTGGAAAAGGGGGGCAAGAGGGGATTTTTATATTATCTTGAAATCATTTAATAAAATCTCCCCTAACCCCTCTTTGCCAAAGAGGGGAATTAATTTTTTACACCTTTGACTGAAGGGATTCAGGTAGCTGAATTATCCTTAAGACCGAAAACCCATAGCCAGATAAATTTGGAATACTCATCCAAAACCATTGCCCTGTCTCTTCTCCTCTTCCACCATTCGTCAAAACTAAACCAGCTTTTTTCAGCAGGCGCACTTATTACGATTATCTTATCACCCATAATCTTACTGAATATCCTGGTTGCTCTCCTGCTGTGATAGGGAGATGTGACAAGGATGCATGATTTGTAACCATGTTTATCTAAAATCTCTTTTGTAAATCTTGCGTCTTCTTCTGTGGTTTTTGATTTATCCTCGAGTAAAATGGCGCCTTTTGGCGCTCCGAGGGATATTGCATGTTCTTTCATAAGAGACGCCCATGTGTATTTCCAGACAAGCGGACCGCCAGCTAATATTATCCTGTCCTTTCTTGCCCATCCTTCCTTGAAGAGTTTAACGCCATATTCAACCCGCTCTGTTTCTTCACCTGCCAGTACGACTATCACATCAGCCGGTTTTATTTCATCCCTATAATATAAGTATCTGCCCGCCTTTTCTAAAATAAAACCATGCCCGACATATAGAAGGCCTATGACAAGAACAAGAGTAACTAATATCTTAAGAAATCTAAACATTATACCTCCTGATTGTCATTATTTATTTAAAGATTAAAACGCAGGAGGGAATTATCTTTGCGCGGATTTTTTTGCCGATAGTCAATAAGTCTACTTATAGTCTGTGTATAAACTGCATGATTCACTGAAAATGTTGTCATTCCCGCAAGTGAAGCGCGTCGGGAATCCTTCCTTAAAGCCATCGAAAAGATTCCGGACAAGCCGGAATGACAATACCTCACTAATAATAGGGCTTTATATAACACCACTTGATTATGAGACACTACGCTATTCGTCATGCTTATAATAGGCACTATCCATTTCCTTTACTTATATACCATCTAAGCATTTTAATCCCTGCCATTGCCTTTCTAACAAATTCTTTCATGTCTCTAATCTCTTTAATCCTTTCCCATATATACCATGGACTCAGATAAAATCTTCCGTGAGCCTCTCTTAAAATCCTGTTCAATCTGTCCTCATCCCAGTTTTCATTTATTATAGCGGGTCTCTTTATATCTTTATCCATCGGGTTTTGAGCATCCACCTCTCTATACCAGCCCATCTCAATTGCAGCATCGTAAAGTTTTGTGCCCGGCACAGGCGAAAGAACGCTGAACTGAGCATATGCAGGTTTTATTTCCTTTGCAAAGTCTATTGTCCTGAGTTCATCTTCATACGTTTCAACCGGAATCCCCAAAACAAAATATGCCATAGGCCTTATGCCGGCCCTTTTTGTCAACTCAAATGCATTTCTTATCTGTTCAACTGTTGTGCCCTTATTCAGATAATCAAGCCCTTTCTGGTTCCCGCTCTCAACCCCATAGGCTATCATCGAACATCCTGCTTTCTTCATCAAGGTGAGAGTCTCTTTGTCTGCCAGGTTTACCCTGCCCTCGCACTTCCATTCAATCTTAAGTTCCCTGTCAATTATTCCCCGGCATATCTCCAGGACTCTCTTTTTATCAAACGTGAACAAATCGTCATAAAATATTATTGAGTCAATTCCGTGCTCTCTTCTTACAAGTTCTATTTCGTCAAGAACATTTGCCGCGCTCCTCGCCCTCCACTTTGAGCCGAAAACAGCTTTATCGCAGAACACACAATGGTATGGACATCCTCTTGATGTAAACATCGTTGTAACTTTTCCTGAAGATAATATATATCTGTATCTATCATTCGGCAGCAGATGCCTTGCAGGGAAAGGTATGCTGTCAAGATTGTCTATTAATGAAGAGGGCAGATTGCTGAAATCCCTTGTAATAAGTCCCGGAACACTGGTTATATCTTTGTTGCGATCCAAAGCTTCTGCCAGAAGCGGGAAACTGATTTCACCCTCTCCCTGTATTACATAGTCCACATCAGGACATTGCTCAAATACCCTGCTGCCTGCAACAGATACGTGAGGGCCGCCCATGATTATATGCCGGGCATATTTTCTTGCTATATTTGCAGCCCTGTATGCATTATCTATTACAGGCGTCATGCCTGTAATAGCGACAGCGTCGGAAGGATATGACTTTATTCTTTCTTCAAGAGAATTAAAATCAAGCATCTCAGCAAAGGCATCAACAACACAAACCTTGTGTCCCTTACTTTCCAGTACAGCGGCAAGATACGCTATGCCCAGGGGAGGAACAACAATATCTTCCCTAACGAGTAGCCTTGGCGGAGGCTGTATAAGAAGCACTTTCATGGATCTACCATCATTCCTTTAACGCAATCTCCGCAGCGCTTATCCTGAATTTTTTTAGCCATAAAGCAAATTCTTTGGCGCCGGCATGTTTAATCCTTGTCATTTTCAGTCTTTTCCTTATCATCCCATGCAATCCCAGCGCTGCATCAAAATACGCTTTTATAAAAATACCGGCAAGCATTAAAAATGAGCGCTCCTCGGTAAACCTTCCTGCTGCTCCCTTTCCGGTCAGTGCGCCATAGAGCTGCAGTATCCATCTTAATACTGTATAAAAAGGACTAAGCAGTATATATCTCAACGGAAAATATTTTATTAGGACCCACAATCTGTTTCTTTCTACGAGATATGCCTTCAATGGTGAATATTTTCCGCTTGCAGCAGATGAATGGTGGTAGACAACGGACTTCGGAACATAAATGCACTTCCAGCCTGCAATTCTTGCTTTGATCCCTAAATCAGTATCGTCTCCATATGCAAAAAAATCAGGGTCAAAAAAACCGACAATGTCCAGCATTGCTTTGCGATATATGGCAGCGCAGCCACTCGGAAAAAAAACTTCCTCTTCCTTGTCATATTGTCCTTTATCCTTTTCTCCCTTGCCGCGCCCCCTGTTCAGACCATCGGGATATATGAGATGGCCGGCTGTATCTATAATCTCACGGTCATCATAAAAAAGTATCTTGCTTGCCCACATGCCGAATGTCCCATCGCATCTATTAACCGCAGACATAAATTCCTCTATCCATCTCCTGTCTGCAACAGCATCATTGTTAAGAAGTGCAATAAACTCTCCTTTCGTATAATCCAATGCCAGATTATTCCCTCCGGCAAAACCAAGGTTGGCATTACTTTCAATAAGCTTGATCTTCGATGAATATTTTTCTTTTAATATTTCCAGCGAACTGTCAATGGATGCGTTGTCAACAACGATAATCTCCAAAGGCTCATAGGTCTGATCAAGAACAGAATCAAGGCATTCTTCTATATAATCTTTACCATTATAATTAAGAATTATTACTGAGATTAATGAACCCATTACACGGTACTCCCGAAATCTCCATCTAAAGAACAGGGCGTTTCTAAATAGGCTTAAGGATTAAAAGGTCCTGTTATTATTGCAGTCTATCCGAAATGTATCTCCAGCCACTCTTGTGCCTGTATTTCCAAATGCACTCGCTCTGAAACAGGGAACTTGAGCAGCGCCGCCAAGATTTATGTCATGTTCTAAGCAATAGCTGAAGCTCAATCCACTGCCTGGATTAAACCCCCGGAGTAGAGCACGTATAGCAGCAATATTGTCATTATTGGCTGCACATGTTCCGGCCGCAGCAGTATAATCGCTGTTTTCAGCAAAAAATTGCTCTTCAAGCAGTCTTAAATTCTGGAGGTTAGAGTATGCCTCTGTTCTTGCAGCTCCCTTCTGCTGGCCAAGATAAGCAGGGACTCCAATCATCGCGAGAATACCAATAATGGCAACAACTATTATAAGTTCTATTAAGGTAACTCCTTTTTTATTCATAAGATCCTCCTGTACGAAATGATTCATAAAAATATATTACACTATTTTACAGCCATGTTTTTTGATTTTTTGTAGGCGTCAATTGCCTTAGCCGTGTCCCCCTTTTCCCGGTGGGCAACAGCCAGGTTGTAATAAACGTCTTTATCTTCCTTTATCCTGAGCGCCCGCTCAAAGACGTCTATTGCCCGGTCAAGCTGGCCTGTCCTTAAATATAACACTCCAAGGTTATTATATGGCGCCGTGGCGTCAGGGTAAAGCCTTATTGCCTCTTTAAAAGCCTCAGCCGCCTTTTCGTTTTCTCCAAGCTTGCCGTATGTCCGCCCGAGTTTATTCAGTGTATCCAGCCTGACTTTTCTGGAAAAATCGCTTTTAAGCGCAGCCTCAAGGTACACAATGGCCTTATCATAATCTTTGCGGTCAAAGGAGATATCTCCAAGATGTAAAAAAATTTCCGGATAGGCTTGTCCAAAGGACATTGCTTTTTCAAATAGCTCAATCGCCTTATCATGCTCTCCCCTCTTTTTATATACAATCCCGAGGCTTGCATAAGCTCTCGCGTTATTCGGCGCCTTTGCTATTACATCCATCCAGAGAGATTCCTCTGACGCCCACGCAGTATTTCGCTGATATGTAAACACCGAAAGGATTAAAACAAGGGCTGCTATCACGGTTATTTTCACTTTCTGCACCGAAATTGTCTTGTCAAAGAACGCCGTCAGTGCGAGGAAAAATCCTATCGAAGGCAGATAGACCCTGTGTTCCAAAATGACATCCCTTATCGGAATAATGCTCGACTCAACAGTGAGCGTCAGGAAAAACCAGACTATACCAAACGACATAAGTCTGTATTTTTTAAATAACAACAGGGCGGATGCGAACAGCAATGCCAGGAAAGCAAATGACATGATCACATCTACAGAAAAAAATGTTCTGGAAACAGAATAGTCATAGTCAAGATGCTGTCTTACCGGCAATACGAGCAGCCTCAAATAAGTGGTTATCACTCTGAACTGCGTATAGAGGTACTCTGCCCTGGTAAGTGTTACCCCGGTATCTTTTGTAATATTATCGAAGTTCTCGGCTATCTCATCAACAGATTTTGAAGCAGTCACATCGAGCATACTCAGGGGAATGATCAGAAGCGTTAGAAACAGGGGTATAATATATATAATTCTTTGTTTAATTTTCCGCTTGTTATCAAAAAAATATATCTCGCAGAGCAATATGGCAAATGGCAGGGTAAAGGCGATCTCCTTTGTCTTCATCGCACAGACGGCAAAGAAAACAGACAGTAAGTAATAGCCGAGGTGTCACCGGGATGAGAAGTTTTCTGTTTCAATAAAATCAAGTCTTGCCTTGACATAAAAGATGATCGAAAGCAGGTAAAAAAAGGTTGCCAGAGACGCAAATCGCTGAGCAATATACGTTACTGCCTGTGTCTGGATCGGGTGGGCTAAAAAGATGAAGGCTGTTGCCATGGCAACGAACCCTGACGAAAGCCTTGTCCCCGATAAGGCCGGCGTCATAAATGTCAGTGTGATGAGGTAATATACGAGAAGTGCGTTTGCAGCATGTATCAGCACATTTGTAACATGATAGCCAAAGGGAATGAGTCCGGCAACTGCATAGTTAACAGAAAAACTCAACTGCCCAAGAGACCTGTTGTCTGAAACAGCGACTAACGCATTCCTGAGACTTTTAATGGTTGAGTTATAAACTATAGACGAATTGTCGTCAAAGACAAATGGGGCATTGAAGATATTTGAATAAATAATTACGCCAAGAAAAAATATACATACAAGTCCAAGGGAAACGAGCGCTGTTCTTTGATTATCGCCGAACTTACTCATTTTTTATATTATTCTCTTTGCCGAAGTTGAAAATAAAACACCGGGGAGCAATCAGACTTCCCATGCAAGAAGAATATACCACATATTAGTCAGCGCTTATAGTCTTGCTGAGTATTACTGCATTATTACTATCATCTGTCGCTATAAGAGTAATATTACCAGTAGGAGAGGCCTGTGCACAAGAAATCTGTCCTGCTGCCGGAGCATTAGTCCAGAGCACGATATTTCTCCATGGCGATTTGAGACATCTACCTGCTGTAGCGTTACAAGTATTCTGTGAAGTTATATATGTTGCGCAAATACCTGCAGCTGCCAACTGGGCATTTGTCAGGTCTACGCCTGAGACTATGACACCGTTACCATTGGTATCTGTTTCTGTTAAATCAGCGGCAATACCTGATTTTGTAGCCGAGTGAAGCCATGCCTGGAGTTCAGGCTCTGCTGCTGAGGCTGCCCTTATCATCGCACCCTTCTTTGACCTCTCCTGCATGCCGAGATAGCCGGGGATTGCAATTGCTGCCAGGATGCCGATGATCGCGACAACGATCAGAAGTTCGATAAGGGTAAAACCTTTCTGCTCATTCAAATTACTCATTTTTTATCAGTATTTAAGAAAAAATGCCGGGGAGCCTTCAGGACTCCCCGGCGAAAATAAAAACTATCGGAACTATTTAGTCGGAAGTTATAGTCTTCTGGTGTATAGGTACATTACCAAAATCTCTCGCTTCAAGAGCAATGGCACCAACAGCAGAGGCCTGTGTACAAGAAATCTTTCCTGCCGTCGGAACAAGAGCCCAGAGCTCGGTATTTTCCCATGGCGATTTGAGATTTCTGGCTGGAGGCGGATCATTCTGTGAATCTACATATGTTGCGCAAACACCTGCAGCTGCCAACTGGGCATTTGTCAGGTCGGTACCTGATACAATGACCCCGTTTCCATCGGTATCATTTTCTGTTAAGTTAGCGCCGATCCCTGACTTTAATGCGGAGTTGAGCCATGCCTGGAGTTCAGGCTCTGCTGCTGAGGCTGCCCTTATAATCGCACCCTTCTTTGATCTTTCCTGCATTCCGAGATAGCCTGGAATTGCTATTGCTGCAAGGATACCGATGATTGCAACGACTATGAGCAATTCAATCAGGGTGAAACCTTTTTCTTCTCTGACCTTCATCTTGTGAATTGTCTGAAACATTTCAACCTCCTTTTTTTAATTTAATATCAGCCTTTAGTATTCAGCAATACTGACTCAGTTTGCTGTCTACTGCCTGCTACCTGCTGTTTACTGAATTGTCACATCACCTCCTTTAATTTTTCCTTAGTATATCTATATGCAATCTGTATGCCAAATTGCCATGAAAATTTTCACAATGAAAATAATAACTCTTAATCAACAAGTTAGGAATATTTCACTTCCGTAAACCAAAAGTTTAAAAGAGGGGGAGTAATGACTCTTTAATCTATATTAAGTCTTTTTACTGACAAAAATTGTCAGCCAACATCTGCATACGATAGCCCTTATTATTCCCAGCTCGTAACATCACTATTTTCTTTTTCTCCGCCTGTAGATCCATCAGCTCCATAAGATATAAGGTCATAATCTCCATGTGTGCCGGGAGATTCATAGTGATAAGGTCTTTTCCAGGGATCATTCGGAACTGCTTTCTTCAGGTACGGTCCGTCCCATCCCGGCGCTCCGGGATCGGTTAAGAGGGCATTCAGTCCTTCTGATGTTGTAGGATATCTGCCTGTATCAAGCCTGAACTGATCAAGACCCTGGCCGAGCATCTCTATCTGAGTCTTGGCGGCTTTTTGATTAGCCATTCCGACTTTCCCGAAAATCTGCGGACCCACAAGCGCTGCAAGCAGACCGAGAATGACCATAACGACAATAAGCTCCACAAGAGTAAATCCCCTTTGACCTCTCAGACGTTCAAACTTTACTTCATTCTCCATTCATTCCTCCTGATCGTAATTATCATTCTTATATATGGCGCCTTCTGCCTTGCCTTATAAAATGCTTTTCTTATATTATGCATCTTCCGAATATTTTATGCATATTATCACAGCTATACAGCATCGTCAATTATTCCCTTTACCAATAATAATTACAGATGCTAAAATTTTTTCCATCCAATGAAATATATGAGCATTAAGAATTGGCCTGAAGACGAGAGGCCGAGAGAACGGTTACTGAAATACGGCGCCCATAACCTCTCAGATGCACAACTCCTTGCCATAATACTCCGTACCGGAGGTGGAGGTAAAAGCGCCCTTGACCTTTCGATGGAACTGCTCACATCATTTGGGGAGCTGAAGAAGATTGAAAATGCATCTCCGGGAGAATTTGCGCCTTTCAAAGGCATGGGCGCTGTAAAGGTTGCCCAGTTAAAGGCTGCGTTTGAACTCGGCAGAAGAGCGCTTAAAGAGACCGGTGAAAAAGGCCCTGTTTTCTCATCAGGTCATGACGTATACTTATATTACTGTCAGCGTTTTAAGCACCTGAAGAAAGAAGTGTTTTGCTGTGCTATGTTAGATGCAAAAAACAGGGTATTCAAGGATTATCGTGTCTCTGAAGGAACACTCACGCATTCATTAGTGCATCCCCGTGAGGCGTTCAGGGACGCTATTAAGGAATCTGCTGCATCCGTTATATTTATACATAATCATCCGAGCGGCGATCCGGCTCCGAGCAGGGAAGACATAGCAATAACAGAACGGCTCGCTGATGCCGGCGGCATAGTCGGGATAAATGTTCTCGATCACATAATCATTGGAGATGATACGTACACAAGTATGATGGAAAAAGGATACATAAAGAAAAAATAATCAAAATTAAAATATAAAACGATTACCAGAGGAGGGGTTAGACAATGGCAAAGATTAAGAGGGCGCTCATCAGTGTTTCCAATAAAAAAGGCCTTGTAGAGTTCGCAAGGACACTTGCTGAAAAGGGGGTTGAAATTCTTTCAACAGGCGGGACAGCAAAAGCCTTAAGGGATGCAGGGATCCCTGTAAAAGATGTTTCAGAGCATACCGGGTCTCCGGAAATGCTTGACGGAAGAGTTAAAACTCTTCATCCCAGGATCCACGGCGGCTTGCTCTCACGCAGGGATAATCCAAAGGACATGGAGGAAATTAAAAAGCACGGCATAGATACGATAGATATGGTTGTTGTAAACCTGTACCCCTTTGAAGAGACGATCTCAAAGGAGGGAGTTGCCTTTGCAGATGCTATTGAGAATATCGACATAGGCGGGCCTGCAATGTTGCGCTCTGCATCAAAAAATTTTCAGGATGTTGCTGTTATAGTAGATCCGGCAGACTATGAAAAGATCATCAATGAAATGAAAGGCCCGAATACAGACCTTAGTTATGAGACAAGACTGGAACTGGCAAAAAAGGTATTCAGACATACATCAAGATACGATGCGATCATTGCTGATTACCTGACAAAAATAACAGAGGGGAAATAGGACGGGGTTCTTCATGAAAGTTCTTGTTATTGGCGGAGGGGGAAGAGAACACGCAATTATATGGAAACTCTCGCAGAGCAAACATATTAATAAGATTTATTGCTGCCCCGGCAATACAGGCATAGCTGAAATTGCAGAGTGCATCGATTTAAGTCCCTATGACTTCAGCGCCCTCATTGACTTTGTGAAATATGAGTGGATCGATCTGACAATCATAGGGTCGGAAAGGGTATTTTCAAAGGATATAGTAAATGCATTTGAAAAGGAAGGTTGCAGGATATTAGGTCCCGGCGATACAGCAGCACAGGCAAGTTCGAGCAGGATATTTGCAAAGAACCTGTTGCAGCTGCATCGTATCCCGACGGCAGAATATAAGGTATTTACATCGTATCTTCATGCCCAGGATCATGTCAGGTTAAAGGGCGCGCCGATAGTAATCAAGACAGACGGGCGTCCCGGGTATAAAGGCGCTTTTGTTGCCTCTACGGTAGAACAGGCATTAGACATCATTAAGCTCATTCTAAAAGATAGAATTTTTAGTGACGCAGGCAGACAGGTAATTATTGAAGAGCATTTTAAAGGTGAAAGATTATCATATGTGGCAGCAACCGACGGCGAGGTCATTCTGCCGCTTACAACTCTCTGCATATATCGAAGCGCTGTGGAAGCCGGCACAGTATCAAGTACGGCAAGTCGGGGCGCTATTAGTCCTGCACCTAATATGAACAAAGAGCTTGAAGCTGTTATAATGGAAAAGATAATGAAACCTGCGCTAAAGGCGCTCAATTCTGAGCGTTTAAAATATAGAGGTTTCATATCTGCAGATCTGATAATAGACAAGGGGAGAGTACTTCTTGATGAGCTGAATTGCTGTTTTGAAGATTTAGTGGCAGAGACTATACTCCCGAGACTCAGGAATGACCTAACTGATGTTATAGTTGCCATGCTGGGGCAACAGTTATCTGATGTACAAGTTGAATGGAAACACGAGGCTTCCGTTTGCATTGCACTGCACTCAACAGTCTCTTCCGGAATAAACGGGAAAGGTGTCATGCTGAACGGCCTCGAAAGGATAAAACCGGTTCAGGATGTCATTATATTCCACGAAAATACATCTTTTAACAATGCTGATATTATCACATCCGGCGGCAGGGCCATAAGCATAACAGCCTTGGGCGCTGACATAAAGGAGGCACGATCAAGGGCTTATTCTATAATAGAAAAAATTCATTTTAACGGGATGAATTATATCACTGATATCGGCGCTATGGATTAAGGAGAAAATATGAAACCACAGGTATTAATAATTATGGGCAGTGATTCTGACCTGCCGATCATGGCAAACGCAGAGGAGATCCTGAAAAAACTGAAAATCCCCTATGAGATGACTATTGCATCTGCACACAGAACTCCGGAACGAGCTGTAAAAATTGCCACAGAGGCTGAAGGAAAAGGCATTGAAGTTATAATCGCAGGCGCCGGCATGGCTGCTCACCTGGCTGGAGTAATTGCAGCGCATACGATTATCCCTGTAATAGGAGTTCCAATAGACTCATCACCTCTTCATGGTATGGATTCGCTTCTTTCCACCGTTCAGATGCCTCCAGGGGTCCCTGTTGCTACAATGGCGATAGGCAAATCCGGTGCAAAAAACGCTGCTATCCTTTCGGCCCAGATTATTGGCAGGAAAGACCAGACTATTGTAAAAAGATTAAAAGATTATAGAAAGAAGATGGCAGAAGAGGTTGAGAAAAAGGCAGAGGCAATCAAAGGTTCCAGCGATCAGTAATGAGGGTAGATATCGATTGCTTTCCGTGTTTCCTCCGGCAATCCATTATTGCTCTGAGGCTTGGGACAGAAGATAAGGCGTTACAGGAATTAATTTTAAAAAGCATCCTTGAAGTTATACGCAATACTGATGTATCAAAAACCCCTGCACATATAACCACTTTTATTCACAGGAAGATCAGGGAGATGCTGAACAAAGATCCCTTTAAGGAGATAAAATCAGAATATAACCATATCGCGCTCGGTCTGTATCCCGGACTAAAAGAGATGGTCGAAAAAAGCCCTGACCCTTTATTGACAGGCACGAGATTGTCTGTTGCCGGCAATGTGATAGATTTCGGGATATTCACTTCTGTAGATATAGATGGAACTATCAGAAGGGCTATGAACAATGAATTTGCTGTGGACGATTACGATGTGTTCAGGGATGCTCTATCCCGTACGGATAATATCCTTTATCTGACTGATAATGCCGGAGAGATCGTATTTGACAGGCTGCTTATCGAGACGCTCATCAGCCTTGGCAAAAGGGTTACCGCAGTTGTCAAAGGCTCTCCCGTAATTAATGATGCAATATTAGAAGATGCGGAAGAATCAGGCCTTACAGAGGTTTGTGAAGTTATTGACAATGGCTCTGAAGCTGTCGGCACGATCCTCGACTGGACATCTCCTTCATTTCAAGAGGCGTTTAAAAATGCTCCTTTAATTATCAGCAAAGGACAGGGCAATTTCGAAACACTCATCGGCGCTGAAAAGAAAATATTCTTCCTCTTCCAATCCAAATGTGATGTGGTTTCTAAAGAACTTGGCCTTCCAACTGGATCAATGCTTCTCAAGAAATCATGATTTTGCTGGCTGGATAATACTATCGGGTAAAGCCTATTTCCTTCCTCCCCGGAATCCGAAACCGCCTTTTTCCCTTGAGCGGCCCCTATCGCCTCTCTCGCGCCTTTCCTGTGGTTTTGCCTCATTTACAATAATTTCTCTTTCCATAAAGGCATGACCGTTCAATTTTGCAACTGCCTGCTGAGCCTCTTCGTTAGAGGCCATTTCAACGAAGCCAAAACCTCTGAGCCTGCCTGTAGCTGCATCTGTAATAAGCTTAACAGATACAACTTCACCTGCCTGAGAGAACAGATTCTTCACATCATCCTCCGTAGCCTTAAAGGAGATGTTCCCGACGTAAAGCCTTTTACTCATTCTTCCTCCTCATAATATTTGATACTCGATTAAACACCAAAAATAGCCTGAAAATACGCAAAATAACTATGTTAAATAAGGAAACCATTTGTCAAGCAATAAATAAAACCGTGCTCAAAGTTGAAATTATTACAGGGATAGTGCGTTTGTTTTTATATCTTCTATTGCTTCTTCGGCAATAATCCTTACATTCTCATCAGTATCATTGAGCATTTCTTCAAGAAACGGAATAGCATCCTTATCTCCTATTATGCCAAACAGATTGGCTGCATCACCTCTGATTACGGGATTTTGATCTTTCAGGAGAGGAAGTATGTACGGCGCTGCTCTTGATATATTTTCCGGATCCTCTTTTTTTAATGTCTCAAAAAGCGCTATAACGCCGATCCTTACCCGAATCCTCTCATCCGACATTAAGTATCCGGCATATTCGTAAAGGTTTTTATCATATTTGAACATATCAATGATATTATCAAGCAGACCGTTTTCCATATAGTCGGCAATCATCTTTTTATCATCGATCTCCTGCGGGTTTTTTTGTTCCATCAGAAGCATATAGTACTATAATGTTCTTTATATTGTCACTGTGCCGCCGCTGTGAAAATTATATTTATTCGACAACCACAAATACTTCCAGGTCTGAGAAATCTGAATTGTTGTATAATCTCTATACAAAAAATTCATATGGGATAGATATAAGATGAAGATTTATAACACACTCAGCAGAGAAAAAGAGGAATTCATCCCCTTAATGGAGGATAAAGTCAGGATATACGCATGCGGGGTAACGGTATATGACTACTGCCATATAGGTCATGCACGGAGCGCTATTGTATTCGATGTCATAAGGAGATATCTGAAACATAAAGGCTTTCATGTGACGTATATAAGGAATTTCACTGATATAGACGACAAGATAATCAACAGGGCAAACCAGGAAGGTATTACTTGGGATACAGTTGCCGGAAAATACACAGATGAATATTACAGGGATATGGACAGGCTGGGCGTTGGACGGGCTGATGCAGAGCCAAAGGCAACAGAATATATTCAAGAGATGATAGATATCGTCAAAGGACTTGTTGAAAAAGGTTTTGCTTATGAAGCTGACGGCAGTGTCTATTTTAGCGTTGATACATTTTCAGGATATGGGAAATTATCAAAAAGGGATCCTGAAGAAATGATAGCCGGAGCAAGGGTTGAAGTTGATGAACGGAAAAAAAACCCGTTAGATTTTGCCTTATGGAAAAAATCAAAAGAAGGAGAGCCATTCTGGGAAAGTCCATGGGGATTGGGAAGGCCGGGCTGGCATATTGAATGCTCTGCCATGTCTCTGAAGCATCTCGGAGAAAGTTTTGATATTCATGGAGGCGGCGCTGATCTGCTCTTCCCCCATCATGAAAATGAGATAGCTCAGTCAGAGGCATTTACAGGGAAACCTTTTGCAAGGTTCTGGATACATAATGGCTTTATTACCATCGACAAAGAAAAGATGTCAAAATCACTCGGCAACTTCTTTACAATAAGAGAAGTCCTTGATACATTTGATCCGGAAGTAATCAGGCTTTTCCTCCTCTCCACTCATTACAGGAGTCCGATAGAGTTTTCTGATGAACAATTACACGAGTCAGAGACCTCGATAGACAGATATTACTCTACAATTATGAGGATAAACGATTTTCTCGAAAAGGATTATAACGTTAAGAATGACTTTTCAAATAGCGGGAAGATCTTCAAAGACCTGCTTTTTTCTTTCAGAGACAGATTCGGGGAGGCAATGGATGATGATTTTAATACTGCCCTTGCGCTTGGACATATCTTTGAGATCATCCGGGAGGCAAACAGATTTCTCGATCATAAACCCTCGGGAACAAAAGACAGAGAACTTTTATTATTGACAAAAGAGTTGCTTTCAGAAGCCGGGAGTGTTCTCAATATATTCGATAGAACCCCCCATGAGTGGTATCTTTCATTGATGAAGATAAAAAAGATCGGGCTTTCTGAACAGGATATTCTGGAGAAGATCAGTGAACGTCAGGATGCAAGGCAGAAAAAAGACTGGGGTTCTGCTGATGCAATCAGGAAAGAACTCGAAGAAAAAGGGATTATCCTTGAAGACAAAAAAGACCGGACTGACTGGAAAATCAAGGTCGGATAGCGAATGGATTTACGGCTTGAACCCTGTGATGGAAGCAGCAAGAGCAGGGAGAATCATTAAACGTATCGTTATTTCGACAGCCAGACATGATAAGGCGTCTGAAGTCAGGAAAGAGGCAGAAAGCAGACATATACCCGTTGAATTCGCAGATCCGGTTTTTTTTGACAATACTTTCAGGAAGGGACACCAGGGAATCGCTGCCGAGGCCTCGCCAAAAGACTATGTAGATATTGAAGATTTAATTGATATACCTTTCAGAAAAAATGAACCTGCGCTGTTCATAATTCTTGACTGTATTGAAGACCCAAGAAACCTTGGCGCAGTATTAAGGGTAGCAGATGCCGCCGGTGTGCATGGAATTGTCATACAATCACACAGGTCTGCTACGCTCGGTTCCGGGGTGTCAAAGGTTTCGGCAGGCGCTGTTGAGTACATCCCTGTCTCCATCGTAGCAAATATCAAGCATGCTTTTCACGCAATGAAGAAGAGAGGGATAACTATAATAGGAGCAGAAGCAAATGCAAAGGACACGATCTGGGATGCTCCTTTCACAGAACCTTTGGCCCTCGTGATCGGTTCTGAGGGTAAAGGGTTGAGGAAAACAGTCAGTGATCAATGTGACATCCTGGTCAGCATCCCTATGCATGGCAAAATAAACTCCCTTAATGTCTCCGTTGCTACAGGTATATTGGCCTTCGAGATATTGAGACAAAGAATTAAAAAAAGTTTATAAAAGTTAGAAAAATAGCAATATCTAAAAATATACTTGAAATATTGCCATTGACCTTTTTATAATATACGTTGTTTAATTCAAATTCTAATGAAAAGGGGTTAGTGTTGCCTTTTTCTGTTCTTTCAATTACCAGGGGATTTTATAAAGCCACCGTAGCTCAGCTGGCAGAGCAGCTGATTTGTAATCAGCGGGTCGGGGGTTCGATTCCCTTCGGTGGCTCCAGGCCTATAGCTCGTAGAGGAGAGGTTCCCGAGCGGCCAAAGGGAGCAGACTGTAAATCTGCCGGCGCAGCCTTCGGAGGTTCGAATCCTCCCCTCTCCACCAGCAAACTTCTCTTTGAGAAGTTAAAAGTTAAAAGTTTGAAGTTAAAAGTTAAGAATGAAAAACCGTAATCCGGAACTTTTAACTTATAACTTTTCACTTTTAACTTTTTTATAGTGCGGGAGTAGCTCAGTGGTAGAGCGTCAGCCTTCCAAGCTGAGGGTCGCGGGTTCGAATCCCGTTTCCCGCTCCAAGCTCACAGTTAAGAGTTAAAAGTTATAAGTGATAAATTTAAGGATATGGAAAAATATATTTTTATGTGCTTAAAACTTATAACTTTTCACTTTTAACTGGCGTTAAAAGTGCCCATGTAGCTCAGTCGGTAGAGCACATCCTTGGTAAGGATGAGGTCACCGGTTCAATCCCGGTCATGGGCTTTGAGAATTATTGTTGTTTGTTACACGTTATTCGTTAAGCGTTATTCGAATAACTAAAAAAAGAGGAGGAAAAATGGCAAAGGCTAAATTTGAGAGGGTAAAGCCTCATGCGAACATAGGGACGATCGGGCATGTAGACCATGGCAAGACGAC